>Ga0187861_10001971_pt1 | contig 19897 bp, 16 predicted proteins | sample June2016WEW_10_1_3_FD_132986 | JGI IMG/M metagenome (GOLD analysis project Ga0187861, IMG submission 132986) | Peatland microbial communities from SPRUCE experiment site at the Marcell Experimental Forest, Minnesota, USA - June2016WEW_10_100 | ecosystem: Environmental > Terrestrial > Soil >...
CCGAATTTGGCACGGGGCGGTAAGCTGACGGACGGATCGAGGACAGAATGCCCTCTTACCCCTCCAAGGTCAGCGGTGGTGTTCGTACTCGGTCCCCCACTACGGTGCGGCGGCACGCCGCCGTCAGGGGTTGCCGCCGCACCCCAACACTTCGTCTTCCAACGCGCTCCACAGAATACATTAACTGAGCAGGCGGGCCGTTTTCTTCACGCCCCAGTTCCGCCACGCCGCTTGACGTTCCAGCCACAGCCCAAAGGCTGCGTGCAACGCCAGCCCGATGTCCCACAACAGCAGCAGCGCTTTCTTCGCCGCCTCCTCTTTCAGGTTCTTAACCTTGCTGTGGAAGTGCGGAACCAACAGCGCGTCTTCGTTTTCGAATCCGTCGAGGACTTGCAGCACGGGCGAACGGTCGAGCGGGAAACCGTTGTCGCGCAGCCACTGGAGGTAGCCGATCTCCTGCACTGCACTGTTGAAGTTGGTGTGGACGATGTAGCGGTCGAAGTCGCAAACGACGAGGAGCGGCGGGTTCAGTAGCGATTCGCGGTAGTGGAGCAGTTGGCGGTAGGCTTCGTCGAGATTCTTCTTTTTGCCCTTGTATTCCCGCGCGATGCGGTGAACGTCACTTAAATTCAGGCGGTCAGCCTTTGCAGGGCTTCGACGTGTTTTTCGGTGGTTTTGCGGATGATGGCGTCGGAGAGGACCGGGCCGGGCGGTGTCTTGATGGAGAATTCTTCAAAGCCGCGCTCTTTACACCGCGCCATCGTCACCACGCCGTAACGCGCGCCCGCATGATTGCAGTTCGTGAACCTTCGCCTTGGTTCACGATGGTTCACGCATGCGAGGTATCACGAAACACCGTCGCCTCACGGTCCGCGCACAAGCTCACGCCTTCTTCGAATCTTCCGCTCTCAAATCCTTGAGGAGCCGGGCAAACGCGGCCTCAAACGCGTCGTGGTCTTTCCAATTTAAAAAATCGGGGATGAAATACTCACGCACCTCGACCGCCAAGTCCTTGCCGGAGTCGGCATCGAAGCATGTCCAGTCGCGCAATGTCTCGAAATCGACCAACCGGATGGGGAACAGTTTGCGGCGGTTCTCCCTTTTCTCCACTTCGCGAGCTTTCCGTATTTCCGTCATCACCCATTCGCTCTGAATGCTGCTTTTAGAGAGAACTACCAGCAACTTGTCGTGGTATTGAATAGCGCGACTGATCTGGTCGTAGAGTTTGTCGCCCCCCTTTACGTCTTCTGGCGCGAACCACACGCGCAACCCGGCTTCTCTCATTCCGGCGTGGAGCCGACGGGCAAATTCATCGTCCTTGGTCGAATAGCTGATGAAACAAGAATGCCATTGAATCACCGGGCCAGATCGAATGACCGGCAGCCAATTCTCTATGACCTCTTCGGGCACACCGGCCTCACGGAGAAACTTGTCCGGTATCTTGCCGTGGGACATATATAGGGTGTCAATTCCAATCAACGAAGGGCCGGCTTGTCTTACCGTTTCCAGTCCCTTGACTCCGCTTAAGTCAACATTTCCAAGACTTGTATGCCACATGATTGCTTGACTCAAGTCGGTCCGGCTTAACTCCGCGAAACTGAGGTCCGTGCCGGCGAGGTCAGCACCGCTGAGGTTCGCGCCGCAGAGGTACGCGCCAAAGAGGGTCGCGGCGGTGAGATCCGCGTAACTGAGGTTTGCGGCGCTGAGATCCGCGCCGCAGAGGTTCGCGTCGGTAAGGTTGGCGGCGCTGAGGTTCGCGCCTTTGAGTTCCGCGCTACGGAGGCCCGCATCACTGAGGTTAGCGTTCTCGAGGTCCGCGTTCTGGAGGTCCGCACGGTAGAGGTTCGCACCACTGAGGTTCGTGCAGATGAGGTCCGCGTCGCTGAGATCCGGCCAGATATCATGATTCCTCTCTCTCCACTCATTCCATACTTCAGCGCCTCGTTTGAGCAGTTTGAGATGTTTTGGATTGGCCATAGGTGTCGGGTTTGTTCAAACGCCCTTAGGCTTCCCTTCCGCCTTCAAATCCTTCTGCAGTTTGGCAAACGCAGCCTCGAAGGCATCGTGGTCTTTCCAATTTGAAAGATCGGGGATGAAGTACTCGCGCACCTCGACGGCCAGGTCTTTGCCGGCGTCGGCATCGAAGCAGGTCCAATCGCGCAGGGTCTCGAAGTCGACCAGTCGGATGGGAAACAGTTTGCGGCGGTTCTCCTTCTTCTCCACTTCTCGCGCCTTGCGGATTTCCGTCATCACCCATTCGCTCTTGATGCTCTGTTCAGACAGGATCAGCAGCAGCTTGTCGTACAGTTGAATGGCTTCAAAGAGTTGCTCGTGTTGCTTCTTCCCGCCTTTAAGGTTTTCTGGCGCGAACCATACGCGCAGTCCGGCTTCTCTCATGCGGGCATGCAACCGGCGAGCAAATTCCTCGTCTTTGGCAGAATAGCTGATGAAACACGAATGCCACTGAATGGCCGGACCAGCGCGGATTGAACGCGCTGTGTCTATGATCTCTTCAGGCACACCGCAGCCACGAAGGAAGGATTCAGGGATTTCGCCGTGGGATTCGTACAGGGTGTCTATGCCAATCGAAGACGGGCGCGCATGTGTCACGATGGCCAAGCCTACGACGTCACTAAGATCTGTGCTGGCAATGTAAGTGGGTCCCATAGAGGCGCCGCTCACGTCGGCCCCTTCGAGGTTCGCGCCGCTGAGGTCCGCGAACATGAGCTTCGTGTCCCTAAGGTCCGCGTACCCGAGCTTCGCGTACTTGAGATTCGCACCGCTGAGATTCGCGCCGCGGAGGTTCGCGCCGCGGAGATTCGCGATGATGAGGTTCGCGCCGCTGAGGTCCGCGCCGTTGAGGTCTGCGTCGCTGAGGTCCGCGCCGTTGAGGTCTGCGCTGATGAGATCCACGCCGTGGAGGATGGCGCCGCTGAGGTCTGTGCCACTGAGGTCCGGAATGACTTTGGGATTACCCTCTATCCACTTATTCCAAGCCTCAACACCTTGTTTGAGTATCGTGAGATGTTCTGGATTGGGCATTTGTTTCTCCGGGTCACAATTTCGGCGGCGGCGGTTTCTCACGACCCGCGTCATCCGTCCGTAACGCGCGAATCACCTTTTCCAATTCCCGATCAAATAGCGCGTGGTCTTTTTCCCATCCAACAAAGTTGGCGGCGACGCGGCTTGTGATTTCAGCTTTCTTGCCGCTTTGGTAATCCGCGCTGAACAGAGAACCGTCCAAGTTCAGGGGAATCAGCGCGAGCGCTTTCTTCTGGCGCTCTTTCATGATTTGCGCTTCTTTCTGGAAAGCCCGGTTGATTTCGCCGTCCACCCACCAACTCGTCAGTGACGACTTGGTGGCGCACAGCAGCACCTTGTCCCAAAGCCGGATGCCTTGGTCAACACGGTCGTGCAGGTCGTCGCCCGGAAGCAGTTGGTGCTCGTCCAGCCAGCAACGGATGCCCTGCCCTTGAAGCCGGTCATGCAGTAGCCGGGCAAATGCTTTGTCTTCGTGGCTGTAGCTAATGAAGCACGAATAGAACTGAATCGGCTGATTAAGAAAGGAAGGCAGGTAGCGGATCAACTCTTCAGGCACCCCGCAGCCACGAAGGAAAGATTCGGGTATCTTGCCGTGGGATTTGTACAGGGTGTCTATGCCAATCGAGGACGGGCCGCCATGTGTTACGGTGTCCAAACCTATGACGTCACTAAGATCTGTGTTGGCAATACTAGTGCCCGACATATGAGCATCGGTCAAATCAGCGCTCTTGAGGTGTGCGTCGGTGAGGTACGCGAACGTGAGGTGCGCGCTGTTGAGATCCGCGCCGCTGAGTTCCGCGCGGCTGAGGTCCGCGGCGAAGAGGTTTGCGTAGTTGAGGTCTGCACCGCTGAGGTTTGCGGCGTAAAGGTCCGCGCCGCCGAGTTTCACGCCGCTGAGTTTCGCGCCGCTGAGGTTCGCGCCGCTGAGGTCCGCGTCGATGAGGTTCGCATGGATGAGGTCCGCGCGGCTGAGGTCCGCGTCGCTAAGGTGCGCGCGGTGGAGGTTCGCGAGGCGGAGGTGCGCGTCGCTGAGGTCCGCGTCGCTAAGGTCAGGCATGACATGAGGATTGCCCTCCCTCCACTCATTCCATGCCTCAACGTCTAGTTTGAGGATCGCGAGATGTTCTGGATTGGCCATAGAGTGCTAAATCATTTCATCGGCGCGTCTGCCGCGAAAGGTTCTTGGTTTCGCGAACTGCGCGGTAGGCTTGAAAACCACTGCAAACATTTCAAGACCGGCATTCGCAGCACCCATATTCACGTTATTCCGCATGCCGCCTGACATGGCGTGCATTTCAACCGCCGAACCACTCGCGTAACCGTCGCCAACTTCTTACAGCCCAAGCTCCTGGCACCTGCGCGAAGAATCCATATATCAAAGCACAAAGAGTGGCGAGCCAAACGGATTGGATGAATGCGATGATGAGGCCGAACAGAAGCAGGCCAAGCACACAGCCCCATAGCGCGGCGCGCGGTTGAGGAACACCCATAATCTCGTTCTGGGGCACGCGAAACCGCAGCCTTACCCCCTTATGTAGCACATCAAGCCAAATGGATGGCCGATTCTGGGTTTGCGCCGCGTTCAAAAAATGAAAACGAACTGATTGGCCACGGTTCATCGTCGGCAACAGGTAGTCGCGTTGATGGGAATGTAATTCAATCTGTCTCGGAGACGGCTTTGTGCCGGGCGCGACCTCTAGTTGCTTCAGAAACTCATCTGTCCACTTGGCGATATGCGTCGTGCCGACAATTTCTGTTCGGTCGGTGAGAAATACTGTGTCGCTTGTGTACGCGCGTACAACGATATTCTCATAGTCCTTCAGACTCTGATTTATCAACTCTGCAGTTGACGAGTATAAATTGGTGACAGCATTGCCATTCCACGTAACTCTAACGGATCCAAAGACTGCATCGTCCCCCGACGCACCGACCAGACTATGTCGAACAAAGTAGGTGAAAAGTCCACGCTTGTTGAGTACCTGCTGTGTGATGAGCGTAAGAGCAACGCCGCCGACGCCCGACGCCAGGGCGACCAGATACTTGTTATCGAAGATAGAGAGATCCATCACTTTCCGTGCTGCCACCTATGAATGTCATTCTGACATCGTCGGCTGTGCTACTTTTGAAGCCGAAACTCTGGACCACTCCTACTCCAGAAAGGCATCTTCTCCTGTAATCGGCGTTCGTTTGCAACTATGCGGTCTTGTATCCAAAGGGGCAAGCCGAAACAGGTGGGAGGTAGCTCTGTCACTTACTTCGTCAGGCGCGTGAGGGCTTCGAGGTATTTCTCGGTCGTCTTGTGGATGACGGCGTCGGGGAGGACGGGGCCGGGCGGGGTCTTGTCCCAATCGAGCGTTTCGAGGTAGTCGCGGACGAATTGTTTGTCGAAACTCGGCTGGGGTTTGCCGGGCGCGTAGGAATCGGCGGGCCAGAACCGCGAACTGTCGGGCGTGAGCGCTTCGTCGATGAGGAGCAATTTGTCGCCGTCGAGACCAAATTCGAATTTCGTGTCGGCGATGATGATGCCGCGCTGGGCGGCGTAGTCGCGGGCGAAGTTGTAGAGCGTCAGCGAGAAGTCGCGCACTTTCTCGGCGAGCGGTTGGCCGAGAATCTTCACGCACCGTTCGAAATCGATGTTCTCATCGTGGCCGGACTCGGCTTTCGTGGCGGGAGTGAAGATGGGTTGGGGGAGTTGGCTGGATTCAACGAGGCCCTCGGGCAGCCGATGGCCGCAGACGGTGCGCGTGTGCCGGTACTCTTTCAGCCCGGAACCGGCCAGGTAGCCGCGGACGACGCATTCGACCGGCAGCGGCTGGCACTTGCGGACGAGCATCGAACGGCCCTGCAATCCTGCGAGAATTGTGGGGGCGCCGCGTGAGGGCACGCGGCCTACAACGGCAGAGATCGCGTCAAAATCGCTGGTGATGAAATGATTCTCGACGAGGCGCTTCGTCTTGCCGAACCAGAATTCGCTCAGGGCCGTGAGGACGCGTCCCTTTTCCGGGATCGGGTTTGGCAGAATCACGTCGAAGGCGCTGAGGCGGTCGGTGGCGACGAACAAGAGCGCATCGCCGAGATCGAAGACCTCACGCACTTTGCCGCTTTTGAGTTTCGGGACGCCGGGAATGTCGATGTGCGTGATTGTGTTCATCATGGTGCTCGCCTACAATGCACGCATTGTATGAATCCGAGCCGAAAATTTAAGGAAAATGTTCTGGTCGTCGGATTTTTTCTGCTGAGCGTCGCCGTCGTCGTGATTGTCGTCGTCGGGGTTTGGAAGGGGCGCACGTCCGCGCGTCCGTCAGCTCCACCGGCGGAGCAGGTCAACCACTAGCCGCACGCCGAAGCCAGTCGCCCCCTTGGTCAGATACGGCAACTCCTCCGTCGTCCACGCGGTGCCGGCAATGTCCAGATGCGCCCAGGGGGTGTCGTCGACGTACTTCTCGAGGAACGCCGCCGCGGTGCTCGTGCCGCCGTAGCGGCCACCGGTATTCTTGATGTCGGCCACGTCGCTCTTGATCTTGTCCTTGTATTCCTGCCAGAGCGGCAAGGGCCAGACGCGGTCGCCGGTGCGTTCGGCGGACGCGCGAATCTTTTCCTGCAACGCGTCGTCATTGCCGAGGAGGCCGGCGGCGAAACTGCCGAGGGCGACGACGCACGCGCCGGTAAGCGTCGCAAAGTCGATGATCGCAGTCGCGCCACGCTGGCGAGCGTAGACCAGCGCGTCGCCGAGGACGATGCGGCCCTCGGCATCGGTGTTGAGCACCTCGACGGTCACGCCGCGTTTGTCGGTGCCGCAGTAGCTGGTGACGATATCGCCGGGGCGGTAACTGGTGGCGCTGGGCATGTTTTCCGCGGCAGAAATGACGCCGATGACGTTGAGCGGCAGCTTCAATCGGGCAATCGCCTTCAGGATGGCGAGCACCGCCACGCCGCCGCACTTGTCGAATTTCATCTCGTCCATTTTGTCGGAAGGTTTGATCGAGATGCCGCCGGAGTCGAACGTGATCGCCTTGCCGACCAGCGCGATGGGGGCGGCGTTCTGTGCGCCAGAATACTCCAACACGATCAGATGCGGCTCGTTGGCGCTGCCGCCACCGACGGCCAGCAACCCGCCAAAGCCGGCTTTGGTGAGTTCCTTTTTCGCGAGCACCGTGCACTTGAGTCCGTGTTCCTTGGCGGTCGCGAGGGCGAAGTCGGCGAGCACGCGCGGGGTGACGACATTGCCGGGCAGGTTGCCGATTTCGCGGGCGTAGTTGGCGGCTTCCGCGACGATCTGCGCATCGGCGACGATCTTCTTTGCCGCCTTCACGTCCGTATGCGCGGGCACGCAGAGCGCGAGCGATTTCAATTCGGTCGCACCGCGGTCGGCGGGTTTGAATTGGTGAAACTTGTAGGTGGCCAGAATGGCCGCTTCCACGATGGCGCGGAGGGATTCCTCGACGTCGCCAGTCGCCTGCACGGCGGCCCGTTCGACGCCCAGGTCGCGAAGCCGTTTTGCCGCAACGCCCACGGCGCGACGCAGGGTTTCGACGGTGAACTTGTTTCGTTTGCCGAGGCCGACGAGCAGGACGCGTTGCGGCGCGAGCTTGCCGGCCGAATGAAGGAGAAAGAGCTGACGGTCGGTGCCACGGAATTCCTTCGGGCTGACATGCCGAAGCAGGTTCTTGAAAGCCGTGGGTCCATCCAAGCGTTCCCTCTCGAACGCGAAGAGGACAGCCGCAGGTTGCTTTTGCGAAAGCGCGGGAGAGGTGGAAACAAAGAAGTTCATGATTTTTGGCGGATTATAGCAGTGGTGGTGTGCGCGTCAATGATGGCGGATTCGTGGTGAAACACGGGTGCAGCCAAGTGGTTACGTGGAATGACAAGCCCGGCGTCTCTGTAAGAAGCGCGACATGAACAACATGCGATTTATCCACAGATGTTTTTCATGGCAAGTTTCGTGCTTTCTGATGGTTACATCGTTGAGGGGCATTCCGTTGACCTCCGAGACGAGGACGCCGAGCGACAGCGCACATGAGTAATCGTTTGCTGACCGACCTGATGATGTTCGTGAACACAACCCTTCTGGCCGTTGGGTTGAAGTCAGCCATTCTTCTGGGTTTGTTCAGCACGTGGGTCGTGGTGCTTGTGTTTGCCTGCCTGAACTTGCACACACGGCAGGCGTGTTTTCGGTTTTGGGCGGTCGCGTGGTTGTTTTTCTCGATGTACCTGGCCGCATCGATGGGGCTGGTACAACGGCCGGACCTGGCGATTTTTGTGATTCTTGGCCGTGCCTGCATCGGTGTCAGTGCCCTGTTCACGCTTTGGGGAGGGCTGCATGTGACGGGCCGGATACGGCCCGACCGGGAATTGGCTGACGGGTCGATCGTGATCGTGACGTGGAGTTTGGCGGCCCCGTACATTGTTCCAAATCAAATCTGGGGCGATCTTCCTGCGTTTCTCCTACTGGCGTTGGCGAGTTCGTACGTTGCCATTCTTCACCTGAAATATTGGAAATCGTGCAACGGCGCCAAAGTGCTCACGGTCGGTTTGTTGCTGTGGTCGCTGTATCTATTGGCGATTCCGTGGGGAGCGTCCCTCCCCGTCGGTGTTACGACGCTGGGCTATTGCGTTTCGGCGGCGCTTCCGACCGTTATCGCGATAGGGGCGATCATGGTGGTGCTGGAACAGGCGCGGGAGCGCAGGCACGCGCTTCGCGACGACCTCAAGAAGGGCGTGACGCAGTGCCGAATGCTCGAAGGCGAGATCAACGCGTCCGAACAGAAGTACCGATTGCTCTTCGACTCCGCCGGCGACGCAATTTTTCTGGTGGATCTCGCCAGTCTGGAGGTGTTGGAAGCCAATCCGGCCGCTGCCGAGTTGGCGGGGTGTGCTTCCGAGAAGTTGGTCAAGCGGTCGTTCCTTGAGTTATGTCCGAAGCTCCGGGGCCGCAGCGCCAGGCTGCTGGAGAACAAGCGGTTCATCGAAGAATTGTTCGATGAGGCCGGGGAGTTTCAGATGGTCCGAGGTCAGGGCGAACAGGTGCTTTGCGAAGGGCGCGCCACGCTGATGGATTACCACAAGCGGCCGGTGTTCCAGGTCAACGCTCGCGAAATCAGCGGTCGCAAGAGAATGGAACAGCAGTTGCGGCAGGCGGAAAAACTCTCGGCGCTGGGACAACTGGTGGCGGGTGTTGCCCATGAGTTGAACAACCCGCTGGCCGTCGTGATGGGCTACGCGCAACTCCTGGCGAAACAGGAAGCACTGAGTGAAAAGGTGCGCAAGGACCTGACGAAGATCCTTCACGAAAGCGAGCGCGCCGCGAAAATCGTCCGCAACCTGTTGACCTTTGCGCGTCCCCGCGAGCCGCATCTACTGATGGTTGACGTGAACCGACTCGTCGCCGTGGCGCTCGAGACGCGCGAGATCCAGGTGCAAGGCGCCAACATCAGGGTCGTGCGACGATTGGCATCTGATCTGCCGGCAACGAAGGCTGACCCCGACCTGATCGAGCAAGTGTTGGCCAACCTGGTCACGAACGCAGTCCAGGCATTGGAGAGCCATCCGGGACAGCGCGTCCTCGAAGTCAGCACCGAACGACGCGGGGATGCGATTCGGATCTCGGTCACCGATACCGGCCCTGGCATTCCGGTACAGATTGTCGACAGGATTTTCGACCCGTTCTTTACGACGAAGGGGCCGGGCCGAGGGACGGGCCTCGGCTTGTCGATTTGTTACAGCATCATGGAGGAGCATCGGGGCAAGATTTGGGCGGAGAGCCAGGTCGGCAAAGGCTCGCGGTTCATCATCGAACTGCCCGTGGTGAAGTGTGCGGACGCAGTCGAAGAGAGAAGGAGCGATGCGAGCCCTGGCGAAGAAGAACCCGGCGGGCCGCAGCGACGGTTGCTGATCGTGGACGACGAACCGGGCATTGTGGAGGTATTGAAAGAAGCGCTGGACAGCCGAGGGTATCACACCGAAACGGCTTCCAACGGCGCCGAGGCGCTGCAACGGATCGAATCGCAGGACTTTGACCTCATCATTTCCGACCTTTGCATGCCGGAAATGAGCGGCGAGAAACTATTCGCCGTGATTGGCGAGCGGTATCCGCATCTGCAAGACCGCATCGTCTTCGTGACGGGTGACACGGTGAGCCCGGCCTCTCGACGCTTTCTCGACCAGACCGGCACGGGCTGGCTCAGCAAACCTTTTGACATCAGTGGCATTGAACAACTCGTGAAGAATCACCTGCGCTCGGCACCCGCTGAAACCGTACACCGCATGGGTTGACAGCCGCCGTGCCGCTCCGGCGGCATGCGGTTTGATTTTCACAGCTTGCTTCGGCGAAGACCCCCCGGTATCATCGCGTGACCGTTATGCCGCGGGCGCTAATCACTGGTATCGGAGGACAGGATGGATCGTACCTGGCCGAATTCCTTTTGGCCAAAGGCTACGATGTGGCGGGTCTCATCCGACGGGCGCGCTCGGAACCCCACGACCGCATCGCCCATATCCAAAACAGGTTGACCCTCTTTGAAGGCGACGTGCTCGACCAGGTTTCGCTGACGGGGGTGTTGCGAAAGTTCGAGCCCGAGGAGGTGTACAATCTGGCGTCCCAGTCCTCCGTCTTCCGCAGTTGGGCGGAACCGATTCTGACGGGGGAAACCAACGCGCTCGGCGTCAACCAGATACTGGAGGCGATTCGCAGCATCAACCCAAAGATCAAGTTTTACCAGGCTTCGAGCAGTGAAATGTTTGGCAAGGTGCGTGAATCGCCCCAAAGCGAGTTGACGCCGTTCTACCCGCGCAGCCCCTACGGCGTTTCGAAAACATACGGACATTTCGTGACGGTGAATTATCGCGAGAGCTACGGAATCTTTGCCGTCTCGGGGATTCTCTTCAACCACGAGTCGCCGCGGCGCGGGCTGGATTTTGTCACCCGCAAGATCACCCATGGCGCCGCGTCCATCGCGTTGGGGCGCATGAAGGAGTTGGTGCTGGGCAATCTCGAGGTGGAACGCGATTGGGGCTTCGCGGGTGACTATGTCGAGGCCATGTGGCGGATGCTGCAGCACTCCGAGCCGGAAGATTTCGTCATCGGGACGGGCGAAGCCCACACCCTGCGCGATTTCCTGCAGGAAGCGTTCGAGCACGTCGGCTTGCACTGGGAGAAGCTCGTCCGGTGCGACGCGCGCTTGATGCGGCCCGCGGAAGTCGAGCACGTCGTGGCCGACTGCACCAAGGCGCGCACCACCCTCGGCTGGAAGCCGCGCACCAGTTTTCGCGAGTTGGTGCGCATGATGGTCGACCACGACCTGCAATTGGTAAAAACGCAGGCTCCCGCAACGTGAAACACCCCCGCACGGCCATCCGCGAACGGTTCGACCAATCGGCATGCGCGTTTTAGTCATCAACCACCGCGACATCAAAAATCCGCGGGCGGGCGGGTTGGAGGAAGTGGTGCACCAAACCGCCAAGCGCTGGGCCGGCTGGGGTCATGGGGTGGACCTGCTGTGCGCGGGTTATGACGCCGCACCCTGCGAGGAGATGCTGGATGGCATCCGCATCCTTCGCGGGCCGAACGAATATGTCTTCAACTGGTGGGCGCCGTTGAAGACGCGCGCCCTCGGCCCGCGCCGGTACGATGTCATCCTCGAATACATCAGCAAGGTGCCCTGTTTTGTCCCGGCGTTTGTAAGATCCACGCCCACCGCGGTGATGATCCCGCACTTGTTCGGGAAGACGGCGTTCGCGGAGTTGCCCTGGCTGATGGCGGCGTATGCGTATGGGCTGGAGCAGCCGATCCCGTACGTGTACCGCAAGAGTTTGTTTTGGGCGTTGTCGAAAAGCACCGCCGAAGACCTGTTGGGCCGCGGGATTCCGCAGGAACGCATCGAAATCATTTATCCGGGTTTCAGTGAAGACCTTCTTCAGACGGACCAGAGCATCCAGAAGACGCCGTATCCAAGTTTGATTTATATCGGCCGGCTGAAGCGCTATAAACGTGTGGACTTGATCATCGGCGCCACGGCCCAGTTGCGAACGCAATTCCCGGACGTCCGCTTTTTCATCGTGGGCACCGGTGACCACGAGAAGGAATTGCGGGGACAGGTCGCGTCATTGGGGCTGGAGCAATCGGTCGAATTTTGCGGGTTTGTGAGCGAGGCGCGCAAGAAGGAGCTTCTGCAGAGGGCGTGGGTCGGGACGCAGACGTCCACCATCGAAGGCTGGGGATTGGGAGTGATCGAGGCGGGCGCGTGCGGCACGCCGACGGTGGCCAGCGATTCGCCCGGATTGCGGGAATCGGTGCGCGACGGTCAGACCGGTGTTTTGGTGCCGCATGGAGATGTCGCGGCCCTCACCCAGGCGGTCGGGCAGCTACTCGCCGACGCGGGCATTCGCGAGAAAATGGGCGCGGCCGCGCGCGAGTGGGCGGGGCACTTCTCCTGGGAGGAAATGGCGCGTCGGTCCCTGAAGTTTCTCGAGAGGGCGACAGGCAAATCCAAATGAAATCGCGGCTCGGTCTCTGGATTACACTGGCCGTTTCACTCGGGTACGTCACGTATCTGGGCGCGCATTGGCTGCCGTTGGGGATGAGCGAGCACGAGTTGAGCGCGTCCGCTTCGCGGGTGTGGGACATCAAACGCGAAATCGTCGAGCATCGTTGTCTGCCATGGTGGACACCGAACTTCATGAGCGGCTCGAGCTATGGCCTCCACCACTCCCGCGGTTTCTATCTGCTGCCGTGGATGTTCTTCGTGATGTTCACGGACCTCATGACGGCGGGCAAACTGACCGCGCTGCTGGCGATCTTCGCGGGCGCGGTCGCGATGTACTTCTGCGCGCGACATTTCATGAGGAACGAATGGGCCGCGGTTTTGTCCGCGCTGGCGTTCATGCTGCATCCCGAACAGATCATCCGCGCCGCCGGCCCCGAGCATATCACGATCATCCTGTTTTTTCCGTTCATCCCGTTGATGTGGTTGACGCTGGCACGGGCCCTCGAACGGAACACGTTTCGCGACACGTTTCTGTGCGCGGTCGTTGCCGTGCTCGCCTGGTGGACCGACAATAAACAGGCGTTCACGATGTTCTTGTTCCTGTTTGCGTACGCGATCTATTGGCTCTGGCCCCGACGCAAACAGTGGCAGCCGACGGCCCGCACGTGCGGACAGTTGGCCGTGATCGGGCTGGGCTTGGGTGCCTGGAGTCTGGCGCCCGGCTTCGTCGAATCCAAGGATGTGAAGCTATTCATTGGCGAGCCGCTCACGGGTTGGCAACAGACGTATTCGTTTAAGAGCCTGCTGAGTCTGGTCGATCGTAATGGCACGGCCACCAGCACCGCCCAGAGCACTGTCAACTCACGGCTCCAAATCAATGGCGGACGCGTGAGCAGTCAGGCCGAGGCGGATCAGGTGAGGCGCATCTTGTTTTCGCTCAGGAATGAATCTCCCGAGAAGTACATGGGCGTCGTCCTCGTGCTTGTTCTGGCCGTTACGGCGCTGTGGAATGATCGGCGTGCGGGTCGCCGAGTATTTTGGTTCTTGGTCGCCGCCCTCCTGGCCAGTGTGATGTTTTCGACCGGTCTAACCAACGTTTGGTCGGCAAACCGGACGACGTGGGAGGCGCTTTCGTCGCAGCATGTTTCCGGGGTGGCGCTCTTGTGGCTGCTCGTTTCCGCGGCGTTTTTGGTCTTCTTTTGTTTGCGAAAGCTGACGACCGCGCGCAAGAGAGTCATCGCGGGCGTCGCCCTCGCAATCTTCCTGTTCGTCCCGGGCTTTCAATGGCTGGCGACGCTGCCGTACTTCAAGGAGATCCGAGCGCCATTCGTGTTCTACGATACCCCGGCCGTGTTCTGGGGCGCGATGTTGATGGGCTTTTTCGTGACCGACGTGCTGGCGGCAGAGAAGTGGCGCTCGCACGTCCCCAAGATCGTCGCCGGCCTGGGCGTGCTGCTGTTGCTCGATTACTGGCCGTATCAGAAACCGACGACGGACAACGGTGTTCCCGCGCATACGCTGCAAAACCTGCAAGCCACGTACCAATCCCTGCAACAGGACAAAGACTGGGTAAAGACGTACTCGCTGTCAGGCCGGTATTTTCATCTGCTCGGCCCGATGTGGGGCGGCAAACCGCAAGCCTACGAGGCGTTTTACAATTGGATGTGCCCGCTCGGCGTGGGAATGCTCAACCACCAAGCGGTCCTGCAATTGCCGGATCATCGTGTCGTCATGAATCGTCCGCTTCTGGATCTCCTTGGCGCCCGATATGTGGTGTTTGATCTGGGCAGTCCGGGAGTTGACGAGCCGCAGTCCGTTTTCGAAGATCTCGGTCGGAATTATCGTGTCGTGCTGACGAATGAGGATTTTATCGTGTTCCGCAATGACACGGCTCGAGCCTACGTTACCGCGTATGCGCGGGCGTGTCTCTATGTGGGGGACGTCCGCAAGTCCGCGGCCCTAGCGTTGGCGCTGTCCGCCAGGAACTGGCCGCTGGTCCAGGCGAAAGAGGCCAGCGCGGGCGAAGTGCCGGTGGACAAGCAGCAGAAGTTCGAACGGGTGTATGACGAAAGCAGCCCGCCGTACCTTCCGGTCAACACGGGCGTGCCAGTGGCATTGGAGAACGTCCAGCTTACACGTGAAAACTCACAGTTGGTTCGTATTCAGTTGAACGCGCCGTCGGCGTGTCTGGCGGTGGTCGCGGAGAGCTACTATCCGTTCTGGCGTGCCGAAGTGGATGGCCAGCCGACGGAAGTAATGCAGGTGAGTTGCGGCCTGATGGGTCTGAACTTGCCGGCCGGCAGCCATACCATTGTTCTGCGGTATCAAACTCCGAGGGTGTATGCGATCGCGGGCCTGATAAGCGTGGCAACTCTCCTGGCGGGCTTGGGCATTATGATTTGGGGTCGGGGCCGCACGGTGTCTTAGTACTCCGTCAAAGATATATGTGGAGGGCGAGCCTCCCGGATTTCCTCCTGGTGCCGACAATCTTGCTTATACATCCTGAGCGTCTTTCGTACTCGGGCCATAGCAGAAAGCGCTGGGATGTGAAAGCAGCAGTGTCAATCCGATGAAGAGAAGGAACGGCTCAAAGGGCAGGCGGTACCGATAGCGCGAAACAAAGAAGGCATGGCCGGCAGCCTGCAGAAGCAGGGTAAGGCTGCCAAAGACAATCCAGAAACGCCCCTTGGGAAAGGCCCGCAGACAACCGAAAAGAAAGACAGCATACACAAAAAGAGTGGTGGCGCGGCATAGAAGAATCCCCATGGGTTTGTTGTCTTCTGAGGCGGTGCCCATGCGCCCGTTATCCCAACGAAAAAAATTCAACGCTTTGGCAAGCCAAAGACAGGCTGCGTCCGCAGGATGCGCTTTGATCCAAGCCACCGCCTCCGCTTTCGCCATATTCTCCAGTTCCTTGGCGGACCTGATGTTCAGAAGTTTGGGACGTAAGCCGCTGGAGTCTATGAAAATAGACGTGTTGGCCCCGGCTTGCGAGTTAAAGCCCAAGTACATATGCAAGCCGCCGCTGATGGAGAAAGGGATAAAGGCTTTTTCGTGGATGAGATTCCGAACGGTCCAAGGCACGAGGGGTATCAAGAAACCAAATCCAAGGGCAATGCAATAGACGAGCCAGCGGCGGAAATGGCGAGTGAACTGCGCTACCGCCAAGGCGGGTAGCAGGAAAAGATGGGTGGGAACGTAGAGCGCGGCGATGCCGACGAGGGAGCCTTCAGCCAAGCCCCAGCGGGGGGTGGTTCGTGTATCGGGATGGAATACGATGCCATAAACGATAAGCAGGACCAGTACTGCCAGCCAAAAAGCCTGAAAGGTATTGGGATAGTTTGAGGCACTTAAATAAGCAAACGGGGGATGCAGTCCGATAAAGAACATGGCGGTCATGGCAACAAGCAGATTGCGGGTAAGCCAGTAGGCGGCCAAGGCATAGCAGAGAATGGCCAACCAGGAGGCGGTTGCGTTCAAGAGTTTGGCTGTGAGCGGAGTTAGGGGAAGGATATAGCCCATCAGCGACAACGAAAACGGCAGGCCGGGTGACTGGCGCATGGCAAGGTGGATAGGGCCATCACGATCCAGCCGGTAACCTCGGCCATCTACCAAGTTCCGGGCAATCTCGAAATACCATTGTTCGTCCACGTACTTGAATTCCGGATTATGAAAACACAGCCCCCATCGGATGGCGAGGAGTATGCCAGCCAAGACGACGAAAGCGGTAATTTGGCGACGATTCATAAGAGAAACGACACGGGGTTCACTGTCGCACGGCAAAGCCGCCGTGCATCGTATACGTTTCTGGCGGCATTGTCCTAGGATCGGGCTCAAAAGCAAGTCTTTCTGGGGACGGACGCGCCGTTCGGTGACGCCCCAACTCAACCAGCGGCGTTGCGCGCAGGTCGGGAGGGCCTGCCCCATTGTCCAACGCGAAGGAGGGGAGTTTCTTCGCTAGCGGTTCTTCCACCATTCAATCGTCTGGCGCAAGCCGGATTCGAGGTCGTATCGCGGTTTCCAGCCGGTGCCTTCGCGAAGCTTGGTGTTATCGGCGAGGAGATGCATCGGCTCGTCGGCCGCGTAGGGCCGGGCGCCGAGTTTGATCAGATCGACCCGGTCGAGCAGTTTGCCGATCTTCAGCACGATGTCGCGCACGGTGACGGGCTGGCCGCTGCCGATGTTAACGGCTCCGGTCAACTTGCTTTGGGCGACGGCGCAGACCGCACTGGCGACATCCTCGATGTGGAGGTAATCACGAATGCGATCGCCCGCGACAAGTTTTGCCTCCTGACCGCGCCGCAGCAGGTTGATGACGACGGGCATGAGCCGCCGCGGATCCTCATACGGCCCGTATTGATAAAAGAAACGCACCCAGGCGAAATCGATGCCGACGGATGGGAGCGCATGAAACAGCTCGAGTTTTGACTGGACGTAAGGTGTGGACGGCGCCGTGGGAGTGGATTCGCGTTGCGGCGGGTCGCTGGTGGCATACTCGAAACAGGTTCCCGCCGCGATGAACCGTCGGCAGCCCGCGTCCTTGAGGGCGCGCGCCAATCGCAGGCTGGCCTGGACCCAATCCTTGTTTTGCGGCGCGTGAAGATATTTGCCCGGCTCGACATACCAGGCGAGGTGGACGCAAACATCGAAGGATGAGGGATGAAGGATGAAGGATGAAGAGAGCAAATCGTCTTCAATGAAATGGAGCGACGGTTGTATGTCCGCAATGCGAGACAAATCGGCGTTCGGTCGCACGAGAGCGTGTACTTCATGGCCCTCGCAAACCAATTCGCGCGCGATGTGCGAGCCGATGAAACCCGCGGCGCCAGTGAGCAGGACTTTCACAGTCGCGAGCCGTACTGGGCGGCGTAGTACTTCTTGAAATCGCCGCTCTTGATCTTGCGCCACCAGGATTCGTTCTGGACGTACCAATCAATCGTGGCTTCGAGCGCGCGGGGGAAGTCGCGGTGTGGTTGCCAGCCGAGCGTGGCGAGTTTGCCGGCGTTGAGCGAATAGCGGCGGTCGTGACCGGGGCGGTCCGAGACGAGGTGAATGAGCGACTCGGGTTTGCCGAGTTTGCGCACGATGCCACGCGCGATCTCGACGTTCTCGACCTCGTTGCCGCCGGCGATGTTGTAGGTTTCGCCGGGTTTGCCGTCGGAAATGAGGAAATCGATGGCGGCACAGTGGTCTTCGACGTAAATCCAGTCGCGCACGTTGCGGCCGTCGCCGTAGAGCGGGAGCGGTTTGCCTTCGAGCGCGTTGGTGATGAACAGCGGGATGAATTTCTCGGGATATTGGTTGGGGCCGAAGTTGTTCGAGCATCGGGTGACGATGACCGGCACGTTGTGCGTCGTGAAATAGGAGAAGGCGAGACGGTCCGCTCCCGCTTTGCTGGCGGAGTAGGGGTTGCGCGGGTTAAGCGGAGACTCCTCGCTGAAGCTGCCGCTGGCGATGCTGCCGTACACCTCGTCCGTGGAAATCTGGATGAACTTCTTCACGCCGAACTCACGCGCCGCCTCCAGCAGCGTGAACGCGCCGAGCACGTCGGTCTTGATGAAATCGTCCGCCCACAGAATGGAGCGGTCCACGTGCGTTTCCGCGGCGAAGTTCACGACGATGTCGACGCCTTGGCTCCAGAGACGGGTGACGAGATCGTGGTCGGCGATGTCGCCTTTGACGAACTGATGACGCGTGGCATCGGGAAGGTTGGTGAGGTTTTCGAGGTTGCCCGCGTAGCTGAGTTTATCGAGATTGACGATCTGCCAGTCGGGATGGGTTCGCAGGGCAAACCTCACGAAGTGCGAGCCGATGAAGCCCGCGCCGCCGGTGACCAGGACGCGCATCAGGTTTTTCTCCGCGAGACACTGAGCTTCATGCCGTCGCGTTGAGCGATGAGCAGGCTAGTTTCGAGAAGTTTCTCGTGGGAGGCACCGGCATCCGCCCACCAGCCATCGAGGATGTCATAGGCCAGTTGGCCCCGCTTGATGTAGGCGTTGTTAACGTCGGTGATTTCGAGTTCGCCGCGGCCGGAAGGCTTTAACTTGCGGATAATGTCGAACACCGTGGGGTCGTACATGTAGATGCCGACCACGGCGAAGTTGGACTTCGGGCGGGCGGGTTTTTCGACGATGCGCAGGATGCGGTCGTGGCGCAACTCGGCGACGCCGTAAGCGCGCGGGTTGGTCACTTCCTTGAGGTAGACCCGTGCGCCCCGCTTCTGCCTGCGGAACGCGGCGACGCCGCGGCGAATGTCCTTCTCGATGACATTGTCGCCCAGCATGACGACAATCTTCTCGCCCCGGGCAAAGTGTTCCGCCAACCGCAACGCGTCGGCGATGCCGCCTTCACCCTCCTGATAGGTGTAATTGATGTGCGGGAGCTTGAACGCGCTGCCGTTGCCGAGCAGCCGGAGGAAATCGCCGGCGTTGGTGCCGCCGGTCACGATGAGGAGATCGCGCACACCCGCATCCACCAGTGTCTGGATCGGGTAAAAAATCATCGGCTTGTTGTAAATCGGCAGGAGATGCTTGTTGGTGATTTTGGTCAACGGCGCCAAGCGCGTGCCCAAACCCCCTGCGAGGATGACGCCCTTCATCGGGTCCCCCTGCGCGCCGGATGGAGCGGTCCGGACTCATTCGGTCTCATAGGCGGCGAGAGTAGCGAAGCGCTGTCGGCAAGTCAATTGCGCGTGGATGGGGGCTGGTGCCGATTGTTACATGAGGTCGCGACGATTGCAGAGAGCGGAGAGGTGAGACCGGGGCGTTTTTGCGTGGTGGAATTCTCCCGCATGTGTTTACGAGGGAACTTTCCTCTTGACGCCGTTTGGGCGACCCGCTACCTTGTCGAAGAAAGGTAGCTTGCTCGATATTGGACCATGAGCGTGAACGAAAAATTCTCCGCGATCCGGAAGGGCCTGCTCGAGTTTCTCTTGCTGCAGATCATCGCGGCAGAAAAGGTGTACGTGGCGGACATATTGAAACAGCTGAGCGCGACCGAATTCGCAACCCAAGAAGGCACGCTGTATCCGTTGCTGAGCAAGATGCGCCGGGAAGGGCTCCTGGATTACGAATGGAAGGAATCCGAGGCCGGGCCGCCGCGCAAATATTACGAGCTGACCGTGAAAGGCCGGGAGCAACTGCGCGAAACGCTGGAGTATTGGGGCAAGATCAACGGGACGGTGAAAAAACTGGGACAAAAATAAAACGGAGGCACCCCCTACCATGAACAAGGTTATCACGATCAATCTGGAGGGCACCGCGTATCAGCTCGAAGAAGGCGGCTATGATGCCCTGCGCGCCTATCTGGAGACCGCGACCGCGCGGCTGCAAGGCAACCCGGATCGGGATGAAATCCTTTCGGACATCGAGCGG
>Ga0187861_10001973_pt1 | contig 19884 bp, 18 predicted proteins | sample June2016WEW_10_1_3_FD_132986 | JGI IMG/M metagenome (GOLD analysis project Ga0187861, IMG submission 132986) | Peatland microbial communities from SPRUCE experiment site at the Marcell Experimental Forest, Minnesota, USA - June2016WEW_10_100 | ecosystem: Environmental > Terrestrial > Soil >...
CGGTTGGTTTTCATATTTCGATAAGTCTAACGAATTAATTGCTGTAATCTTCAAACCTGTATTTGATTCATTCGCTAAAACGTTAAGGAATGCACGTACGATGACAGGATCCGGTAAATAATTCTTAAGCACATTGATAGCTTCTTTTCGTACGCCAAGATTCCGATCATGCAGCAGTGCCGTGATGAGAGCGGTTTTCACTTCGGTATCAAGTGCAGGAGCGCCGGCTTGTTTTTGTTCAGTTTGCGTACCGATCATATTCACAGCACGGAGTCGAATGCCCGCGTTCTGATCGCTCACGAGTGCCCGAGCCAACACTTTCTGTACATTTTCATCGTTGACATTGCCGCGAATACGCACAGGCGTGATGGTTTCAAATGTAAATTCCACATCTCCATTCTGCGCGTTACGATCCAGAAAGTGGATATTCGTTATTTGAGATTCCCCCGCCTCCATTGCAGATGATGCGAATGCCGTCTGTCGCAGTACTAAGTTTTTTTCTGAAGGTAGTTTGAAAATGAAATATCCAACAAGGATTCCAATTACCAGCGTCGCAACTCCGCCCAATGCGATTTGAAGCGGCGGGGCAAGAAATTCATCGAGCGCACTTTGTACTTTCGTCCACAAGGATTTTTTCTCAGACTCGGCTTGGATTCGTAAACGCAAGTTTCTTCGCGCATCCTGCAATAATGGCTCTTGTATAACTATTGGCCGATGATGTGCCAATGTCGCATGGATTTTTTTAAATTCATTTAATTCAATGCGACAGCGTTCGCACGTTACAAGATGATTATCGAGAACTGTTCGTTCTTGTTCACTCAATTCATTATACAAGGAAAGCTGGAGCCATTCCTCAAACTGTTTGTGTTTCATATACCATTTCTCGCTTTCTGTTTCAACCCGCAATATCTTTTAATTGCTTTCTTAAGCGTGCCGTCGCTTCGAACAAATACTTTTTTACAGTTCCTTCGCTGCATTTCAACATTCCAGCAATCTCTTTCAATTTGTAACCATCATAGTGCTTAAGTGAAAAGACCATCCTCTGGCGTGGTGATAGAGTCTTCAGTGCCTGTTCCACTCTCATCGAAATCTCTGCATTGTGCGCCTGCTGATCGGTCGTTGTATTATCGGACAGTGTATCTTTCAACGCATGCGGTTGACCGTCTTCATCGTTCACATTTTGATCGAGCGATGTATGTGAATGTCTTCGTCCGCGCTTCCGATGACTTAAGCAAACATTAGTCGCAATCCGAAAGAGCCAAGTTGAGAACTCACTCTTATATTGGAATTTTGGCAAACCTTTATAAACTCGAAGGAATACCTCTTGATAAATATCCTTTGCGTCATCGGAGCAGCTCACATATCCTGCGGCAATTGTAAGAACTCGCTTATCGTACCGCTGAACAAGTTGCTCAAATGCGTCCATATTTCCACGCTGGGTTTGCATAATCAGTTCAGTGTCGTTAACTGCCATACGTTCGGAATTCCTTTGTTCGTCAGACATAGAATTAGACCTTTGGTCTGTGAAAAAGTTGGGGGCTTAAATGCAAGATAATGACTGGTGGGGCTTCATTCAAGCCCATATGCTGTCATACAATAGCTTGCTTCCATCCTTACGCCTTGATATATTCTAAAAGAGACACCTTTTGATCTGATATCAAAGACATATCAATACAGAATTTCAATGGAAATCATCTATAACCTATTCATTTTGTCCGTTCTCTTTCTTATTCAGGCGACATTTGTTCTCCTTGTCGCTGGACCTCTTATTCTCTTAAAACCCATTCGCCGCAAGAAGGATTGGTATGCACGCTTCACTAATCTACTGGAACCGAAAGATGCCGGACTTCCTCAAGAAAATGTGACCGTAGAGACATTCGATGGATTGAAATTAAATTGCTGGTTAGTACGTCAAAGGAAAAAAGCGCGCGGCACTATCATCTATCTGCACGGAGTTGGTGATTGTAAAATCGCCGGTGTAGCCTTCGCGCAATCTCTCTACAACAGGCGTTTCAATATATTCCTTTATGATTCACGTCAGCATGGTGAAAGCGAAGGATATTATTGCACATACGGCTTTTATGAAAAACACGACGTCTCGGCAGTGATTTCGTACTTGCAGTCAAGAAAAGATATTAAGGTTGGTAAGATTGGCGTCTTCGGAACATCAATGGGCGGAGCGGTGGCAATTCAAACCGCCGCTATTGATCCCCGGATTGCTTGCGTTGTTTCAGAAGCAAGCTATACTGCATTGCGGGTTGTTTTTGTTGATTACCAAAAACGGATTATCAAACTTCCCTGGCATTTCCTGAGGAACATTGCGCTCGTACAATCCCAAAAAATGGCAAACTTCAAAGCAAGACTTGTTGCACCAATTGAAGACATTAAACGCGTGCACGTACCGGTCTTAATCGTTCATGGGAAAAACGATTCTTTCATTAAATCTAATTACTCTAAACTTCTGTACGACGCTGCTAACGAACCAAAGCAACTTCTTCTAATCGACGGCGCAGAACATAACAATGTTTGGGAAATTGGCGGTGAGACGTACGAAAATTCCATCGCCACATTTTTTGAAGAACATCTTAAATAGAATAGTTCCTTCGGAAGGAAGCAGAGTTATGCTCGCTTCCAGCTTATTAGTCCTCTTTTTAATTTACCTTCTGTGCAAAAGTGCAACATTCTCAATATGGAATGTATGCGGAAACATATCAACTGGTTGAAGTTTGATCAACTGATATTTTTCAGCACTAAGTAATTTCACGTCGCGTGCTTGCGTTGCAGGATTGCAGCTGACGTAAACGATGCGCTCTGGTGCCAATCCAAGAATTTCTTCTACAACTTTCGGGTGCATACCATTTCGGGGCGGGTCGATAACAAGGACATCAGGTTTCGGGTGAGATGACATCCACGACGTGTCGTTGGTGAGTCGGTCTTTTAAATCTCCATGCAAGAAATGGCAATTCGTAATACTATTCGATTGCGCATTCTTTTCAGCATCACGTATGGCGCTTTCCACAGATTCTATTCCCACCACCTCTTTCACTATGTCCGAAATGAAGATAGCAATGGATCCTATTCCAGAATAAAGATCGAATACTACGTCGGTTGGTTTGAATTCTCCGAACTCTTTCACCACACTATAGAGTTTCTCCGCCTGCGCTACGTTCGTCTGAAAGAATGAACTTGCTGAGATAGAGAAGTTATGATTGCCCAATCGCTCGTGAATCCATCCGTTGCCGAGATAGACGTTTTCTGTTTCCCCAAATGCAATTTGTGCTTTCTTGCTATTAATTGTGTTCACTACTGTAGTCACTTGCTCAACATTCGCTTTCAATTCTGCTACATATTGCTTCATCACATCCGGGCGATCTTCAAATGTTACCAGATTTGCCATCACTTCTTTTGTCTTCTTACTCTCGCGAATAACGAGGAAACGGAGATAGCCGCTGTTGCGGTCCGAATCATACACGTTAAGGTGATTCCGTCGGGCAAAGTCACGAGTAAAATTCAAAATCTGATTGGAAACCTCAGACTGTAAGTGACATTCATCAATATCGAGAACCTTATCGTACCGCTGCGGAACATGCAAACCCAGAAAGATAAGCGATTGGGAATTAGTGATTGACAAAATATTTTTTACTGATACTTCGTTGGAAGATATCCCTTCTTCCAACCTTGCCGGTGGAGATGTTGACCATTGTTTCTCGGCAAACGAATATTCCATTTTACCGCGGTAGAAATAAATATCATCTGCACCAACGATAGGAAGAACATTGAGATTTGAAAATCCACCGATGCGCTCGAATGAATCAACCACCTGTTGCTGCTTAAACCGAAGCTGTGCTTGATAATCCACATGTTGCCACTTGCATCCGCCGCAAACACCGAAGTATTTACAGCGCGGCTCCACTCGCAACGGCGATGGACGCTCAATGCGAACAACTTTCGCCTCTGCGAAACTTTTTTTGATCTTCAACAACTTCGCGATTACTACATCGCCGGGAACAGCATTTTCAACAAAGACGACCAATCCTTGATGGCGAGCTATTGCTTTTCCTTCAAAAGCTGCACTTTGAATTTCTAAGGTTATTTCTTCGTTCTTATTTAACATTTCTTCTCTCTGTGAAAAAATTGAATCACGCTACGCGTGATACATCCTCAGGCTTCCAGCTCCTCAAAAGCAGCATCGGTAATTTCAAGCCGGACTTCATCTCCGCGGTGTAATTCAATCATAGAGTACTTATTTCTTCTAAGAATAAAAAAACCTCCGAACATTGCCGGAGGTTGTCTCATCTACTCAAAGATTCTTGATTTAATCACACTCCCCGTGCCGCCTTCAATAATGTTTCTACTTTTTCCGGTGTCTCTGCTTCTGCGTAGAACCGAATCAGTGGTTCCGTTCCAGACGCACGCACCAACACCCAGCCGTTTTCTACGAAGAGTTTGAAGCCATCTTTGGTTTCTATCCGCTGGATTGGAAATCCTGCAATTTGTTTCGGGCCTTTTTTATAGAACGCCATTATGCGATTCTTTTCCTTTTCGGTAAGATGGGCATCATTCCTATTGAAGTAATACCAACCAAATTCCTCCATTAACTCGGTGACCAGTTCGCTTAGCTTCTTTTTCCGTGTGGCCATGATCTCTGCAAGCAGAAGACCAATATATGTGCCGTCGCGCTCCGGGAGATGGCCTTTGACAGCAAGTCCACCGCTTTCTTCTGCCGCAATAAGTATATCGCGTTCGATCATTAATCGGCAGAGGTACTTGAAACCAACGGGTGTTTCGTGTAGAACCAAACCATATTTCTTGCACATCTTATCAATGATCTGACTGACAGAGAATGACTTTGCAACTTCGCCTGTCATCTTCTTCTCTTCAATAAAATATTTAAGGAGAAGTGCAAAGATACGGTGTGAGTCAACGAAGTTTCCTTTCTCGTCAAACGCACCAATGCGATCTGCATCGCCATCAGTTGCAATACCGATGTCACATCCGTTCTTCACAATTGCCTCAACCAATCCAGGTGCATTTTGAGGCAACGGCTCGGGATTGCTTCCACCAAAAGATGGATTAAAATCACCGCGGATTGAGACCTTCAATGGCAGAATTTGATCCATCACACCTTGACCCGCACCGTTCATTGCGTCATAAGCAATCTTGATCCCGGCAGACTTAATTAAATCAATATTGATTTTGCTTCTAATATCTTCGATATATATAGAAGTAAAATCAATTTCCTTGATAACACCTTTCTTAATCAATTCTTCAAATGATTTTTTACTTTTTACTTTTAACTTTATTACTTTCTTAAGTTCCCTTTCTACTTTCTCAATAGTCTCCGGAAAAGCGGGACCTCCAAAATCACCTTTGATTTTAAATCCGTTGTATCTCGCCGGATTGTGGCTTGCTGTGATAACTACTCCACCGGCAGCGTTCAATTTTTTGGTTAGCAATGATACCATCGGTGTGGAAGAAATTTTATAGGAAAGAATAACCTTGATACCGCGATTGCCCAGCACTTCGGCAACTTTTTCGGCAAACTCCCGCGAAAGGAAACGTGAATCGTAACCAACAACGATTCCATTTTTAATTTTCTTGTGCTGCTTATAGAAATTCGCAGTTGCCAGAGCAACCTTCGCAATATTTTCAAATGTAAAATCATCGGCAATAACACCGCGCCATCCATCTGTTCCGAATTTAATTTGTGGTATCATGATTTTTTCTCCAGACAAAAAAGCTGGTCAGGAGTAGAAGCTCCTTCCCAGCCTATTCTTTATGCTTCTCGTACCTGCATGAAGCAAGCACGGATATTCCTTTATAACTTCGCGTTCACTGCCGACTTACCGGCATAGATTGCATTTGTCCCAAGTTCTTCTTCGATTCGCATCAATTGATTATACTTGCAAATGCGGTCTGTGCGGCTTGCAGAACCGGTTTTGATCATTCCGCAATTTGTTGCGACGGCAATATCTGCAATAGTGGTGTCTTCCGTCTCGCCGGACCGGTGGCTGATTACAGAAGTGTAACTTGCTCTCTTTGCCATTTCAACAGCATCAAGTGTTTCGGTGAGTGTGCCGATTTGGTTAACCTTGATGAGAATGGAATTGGCAACACCCATCTTGATTCCTTTGGAGAGATACTCAACGTTCGTGACAAATACATCATCGCCGACAAGCTGAATTTTTTTACCAACAGCATCTGTAAGGAGTTTCCAGCCATTCCAATCGCTTTCTGCCATTCCGTCTTCCAATGAAGCAATTGGATATTGCTTTACCCAGTTTTCATAAAACTTCACCATTTCTTCTGATGATTTTTCGGATTTATCTGATTTGCTGAAAATATATTTTTTCTTACTCGTATCATAGAATTCACTCGCCGCCGGATCTAGTGCAATGTAAATTTGTTTGCCCGGCTTGTATCCAGCTTTCGTTATTGCCTCAAGAATAACTTCGATGGCTTCATCATTCGATTTTAAATTAGGTGCAAATCCGCCTTCGTCACCAACAGCAGTGTTGTATCCTCTTTTCTTTAACACGCCTTTGAGTGTATGGAAAACTTCTGCACCACTGCGCAACGCTTCGGCAAATGTGGGAAGCCCGACCGGGAAGATCATGAATTCCTGAAAATCAACATTGTTGTCAGCGTGCGAGCCGCCGTTTACGATATTCATCATTGGCGCAGGAAGAACTTTTGCATTTGTCCCTCCGATGTACCGGTAGAGAGGCATCTTCAAAGATAGAGCTGCTGCTTTCGCAACTGCCAATGACACGCCAAGGATGGCATTTGCGCCAAGCTTCCCTTTGGTCGGTGTGCCATCGAGCGCAATCATCATCTTGTCGATACCAACTTGATCAAGAGCGTCGAAGCCGACGACTTCTTTACAGATAATGCTATTCACATTCTTAACCGCCTTCAAGACGCCTTTGCCAAGATAGCGTGATTTATCACCATCACGCAATTCGACTGCTTCGTTTTCGCCGGTCGAAGCGCCGCTGGGAATTGCTGCGCGGCCTATCGTGCCGTTTTCTAATTCAACTTCAACTTCGATTGTAGGATTGCCGCGGGAATCGAGAATCTCTCGCGCCCAAACATCTGTAATTGTTTGTGACATTGTTTTGCTCCAAAAATGATTAGTGTCAGTAAGATTTAATTGTCCAACCTGAATTATGTTCCTGAATTCTGCATATTACAAACTTCAGGTGATCTTAATTAAGCCAAAATTTGCAGGAAAAGCAACGCGACAAGTTAGAAGTAATCAGTTCCTATTTACGATATTCCATCCACACGCATCGCTCAACCCATTCAGTTGTTTCCAATTGAAGAAAAATATTCGGAGCCATCGAAAAAGATTGCACAAAAGCGGCCTCAGCTTTTTCAAATTCATGCAGCTCAAACGACACTTTCCCTAACCGGTGCAAACGAAAGAATTCGAGTGTCTTTGATTCCATAGGCCCAACCAATTCCAGGATTCGTGCACCTTCAGCAAAGCGTTCTTTCGCGATATACTCGCGCGAGAGCAAATAACGCGCTATCGGACTTGTCAATCGTTCCAATCGCGCAATGCGTATCGTGTCTTCCATAGAATATGTGAAATAGACTTGAAGTTCGCCGCGCTCCTGTGAATTTTTTAATGCTTCCAACCGAAGCATACACGCTTCCTCGTTTGAAGCGCTCAAATGAACACGAAACATCGTCTCGTATTCCAGTCTCGCTTTGGCAAGAGAATCCAACGCCCAGTACGCATCGCCAAGTCGAAGATGAAGCGGTAAAAGAGTATAGCCAATTGTTGTGTCGCAAAGTTGAACATTGACATATTCGATGAAATCTTTAAATCGTCGTATCTCGAATAAGGCGGCGGCTTTCTGAAAGACGGCATCCGGTGTCTTGCTTAACCTCAAAGATTGTTCTGCAGATAGAAATGCTTTTTCATAATCGTGATGAAAAAGATATTCTCTTGTTTCGGCGTTCAAGTTTGCAATTACACGCGCACATTCTTTTCCAAAAATGGATGGACGCCTGAAGAAGTACGCAGCTTTAATGCTGTCCGCATAATCGAGATGAATATTTTCAACGGAAGTATACCACTCCATAAGCAGCGATTTTAAATCCTTTTGGTAGATATTTTTAAAATCACCACCAGCATACAATCGCTTAAACTGATCTATGCCAAACGAGTCGATGAGAAACCGGCAAAACGATCCGGCAAGTGTGTAGCTAATCGATGGATTAGCTTGGATAAAACCAGTAAATGTGAAAAGTGATTCAAGATTTGGGTGAACGCCGGAAGCGAACACCATAGCCGATGCACGATCAAGAGGTTCCTCTATCTGAGAAGTTCGCCCCATTGCCATTGCGATCCCTTCAATTAATCCAGAATTCTGTGCAATTCTTAAAGGCGACCACCCGAACTCTGCCGAAAGCACGTGAACCATTTCATGCTTCAATGCTGATTCAACATCCTCCAGATTAATGTGCATCTGCCTCAACCATGGCTTCGTGAGGTCAGTGTGCATTGCACCGATAAGTCGCCCCTTCTGTTCAGGCGAAACATAAAGAAACGAAACAATACGCTCCTGCGAATGAATGTTCATTTCATATGAGAGCTTATCAAAGTAGAACTCGTGCAACCTGCCAATTTGTTCAACGCGGTCGCGCTTAATGCTCCCTGCCGAATAGATAATATCAAAATGCGTTGTCTTATAATTACCAACGAGTTTCTGCCGAATAAAATCCTCAGATGAGGACAATCCAAGACGGTCGCTTAAAGTGAAAAGGATGACAACAACAGGAGCAAGCACGGCAATGACAATGAGTTCAACAATAGGAAGTGTAGATCGTGTTGAATGTGCTATTTCTCTTTTATTCTGATACATTTGCCAAAACCAAACTGATCCAGCGGCAAAACATCCGGCGGCGGCAAGTGTCGCCAAACGGTATGTCAATAACCGCTGAGTTACCTGAAGCGTTTCGTCGTAAGTGAAGCCGGGAAAAAATCCTATGATCGGATTGAAAGCAAATACTTGCGGACGAATAAGGGTAACAAATGGAATATGAAAAAGAGTGAGAATGTAGATTATAGTGAAAATAGTTTTTCGCCATTTTCCAAACACAACTCCAACCGACAAGGCAAGCGATATAGAAAAGAACACTCCAGGAATTACTGTTAGTGCATACAGCTTTATGCCATCGCCAACGGAACAATTCTTCACAAAGAATACATTTGCAAGTGAAATGATAAATGGAATCGCAAGAAGGACAAACGAGACAACAGTAATTCTGCCAATAAAACGCCAGACATCCGATTTGCCTTCGGGAATAGTTTGTTTCCAAAGTGCAAGTGTTAAAATTCCAGAAATATATCCGGCAAGCAAAACTGCGAGGGCAGAAAATTCAAATCCCAGATAATTAAAGAGCGGTATGCGCGTGCAAACGATGGCGAATAGAATAAGAACAAGTGTAGAAATCTGGAATGTGCGGGTTTGCATGGTTTAGTTTACCTTCGGAAGGGCTGGAAGCCTTGTTGTCCCGCAACGCGGGGCATCTTTTCCATTTCCTTCCGAATATTACTTAGAATTCTTCGCCTTGTTCACGACGAATGTCAGCACCAAGTGCTTGGAGTTTTTTCTCAATCGATTCGTATCCACGATCAATATGATACACGCGGAGAACTTCCGTTGTTCCTTCCGCAACAAGTCCGGCGAGAATAAGTGATGCGCTCGCGCGTAAATCTGTGGACATTACTTTCGCTCCCGCCAATTTCTTTACACCGACAACAGTAGCAATATTTTCTTTCATAGTGATATTGGCGCCAAGTCGAACAAGTTCGGGTACGTGCATAAAGCGATCAAAATACACTGTGTCTGTTATTATACTGGTGCCGCCTGCCAATGACATCAACGCAATCCATTGAGCTTGCATATCGGTCGGGAAACCAGGGTAAATCGCAGTTGTTGCATTGATAGCCGCAATTCTTTCTGGTGGAGAGAGTTCTATCCAATCAACACCAGTGGTAATTTTTGCTCCAGCATCCTCCAACTTAATTATTAAAGCACCGACATGATGCGGATTGCATTTCTCCAACCGCACAACATTGCCGAGCTTCCCCGCTATCGCACCAGCAATGAGAAATGTTCCAGCTTCGATACGATCTGGAATTGTTGCGATATCTGCAGGATGCAATTCATCAACACCTTCAATTTCTAAACGCCCCGTACCAACACCAAGAATCTTTGCGCCCATTTTCAATAAAAATTCTGCAAGCTGAACAATTTCCGGTTCTTGTGCCGCATTCTCAATAAGCGTCGTACCTTTTGCAAGCACCGCCGCCATCATTACGTTGCCTGTTGCGCCGACGCTGGAAATATCGAAAAGAATACGCGCACCGTGCAGACGTTTTGCCTTTGCTATGATGTAACCTGCTTCTAGATCAATCTCAGCTCCAAGTCTGCGAATGCCTTCAACGTGCAAATTTACCGGACGCGGCCCCCACGCACATCCCCCAGGAAGTGAAACTTTCGCTTGACCAAATCTTGCAACCAGCGGACCCAACACATAAATAGATGCACGCATTTTCTTCACATGTTCGTACGGCGCTTCGTAACTGTTGATCGTCGTTGTATCGATGGCCATTGTCTGCCTAACTGACGAGACCTGAATACCCATTGTCTCAAGCAAACGGCTCATCGTCGTCACGTCACGCAGGTCTGGCGTGTTGGAAAGATGAGAAGTACCTTTCGCCAAAATTGTTGCTGGCATTAACGCTAACGAAGCATTCTTCGCGCCTCCAATAGTGACCGTGCCGCTAAGAAATTTCCCGCCGTTGATAACAAATTTATCCAAGACTTGCTCCTTTAATCTAAAAGGATTATGTTCATTCGTAAAATAAATATAGGCGATAATGGACTGAAAGGCAAAGTAACAATATATTACTCATGATCAGCTTAAAAATACTGTCAGGTTCCTATGAAGATTGATATGAAACAAACAAAATATCCTGATGCAATCTCTGTTATTCACAAACGCAAAAGCGTACGGAATTTCACTGGAGAATCCGTAACACAGAATGAAATTGATATTCTATTGAAAGCCGCGATGGCGGCACCGAGCGCGGTCAACTGTCAGCCGTGGGAATTTATTCTTGTAACCGATCGGAAAACGCTGGATGCGCTTGGCGATGCGCTTCCGTTCGCAAAGATGATTTTCAAAGCTGGAGCTGCAATCATAGTATGCGGAGTACCTGCAAAAGCGCATAAGCAGATGGAAGAGTATGCTGTGATCGATGCTACACTCGCCAGTCAAAATATTTTACTTGCCGCAGAAGCAATAGGACTCGGCGCAATATGGACGGCGGCATATCCGTATCCCGACAGAATGAAATCCGTGAAAACAATTTTGAATATTCCAGAAGATATCATTCCGTTAAATGTCATTCCCATCGGTCATCCGACAGGCGAAGATAACCCTAAGGAAAAATTTAATCCCGAAAAGATACATCACGAAATATGGTAAATTGAATTTTCCCCCAAAAAAAGGATATTCTTAAAAGAAATCGAATTGTGATCACCATCGCTTTTATTATTCCTTAATAATATTAATATTGAACTACAAAGTTAATAACGGATACGTCTTCGAATTATTCCACCCACATAATACATTGGAGGACATTGTGAAACGTTTGGTAATAATATTAATTTCTAACATAATGCTCGTTTCATGGGTGTTATGCCAAAATTATCAAGTGACAAATGTTCAGGAAAAAGAATCTCTAGGCCAACCTGTTCTTGATATACAGGGGTCTACAGCACGAATTATCCCAAATATAAATTTTTTGTTCTACAGTTTTCCTGTTTCTGGTCCTACAGCACCTATTCCAACAAGCAGTGCTGTTCATCCTTCATCAATGGACGATGTCTACCTCCTAAACACAGTAATGCGTGGCAATGGAAACACAGTTATCATTGCATATATAAATTTTGAATCATTTTCCGGCAACGAAGGATATCGCATTGAGTATACTATAAGTGGAGACGGCGGAACAACTTGGTTATCCTCTAACAACATCCTTGATAAGGTAACATCCGGATACTCGGAGCCTATTTATGATTATTATGATAATGTCATTCTTGAGCAGAGTGATAACGATTATTTATATTATCTCTGGAGAAATCAGGATGATACTAATAGAATTTATATGACAAAATCAGTAAATGGCGGTGCATCATTTGGAACTAAGTCACTAGTACCTATCGGAGATATAAATCATCCCGCATCAGGTTTATCATTAAAACCCCTAACTATTTCAGGTACAGACAATTTATTTATTTCATATTCAACTGATACATCATTATACTTCATCCGATCATTAGATGGAGGAGTTTCTTTCGGTTCGCCAAAAAAAATTCTGCATGTAGGCGCGGGAGGACGAATAAGCAGTACGAAACTTGTAGGATCATCAGATGGAACAATGTATCTTTCATATGGTTTCTGGATAATGCATATGGGTTTGTCTCCCGGTAATGATATGATTAACCAAGGCACCATACTGTTAAAGTCAACAGATTATGGCAACAATTGGTCGGCCATTGATACACTTAATGCATCGGAATACTCAATTTATGATTTGCATTTAACTAGTACAAAAACCCTCGTCCAAGTCAAATATACAGCACCTAATTTATATATCAGCTCAAGTCTTGATGGAAAATTCTGGTCTGATACAGCGCGTGTTAATCCAACCTTAAATACAGTAACAGGAACATTAGCATCGAGTTTTGGTATCTCTTCCGCCCTCATAGACAATTCTAATATCGGTATTGCTTGGACTGATATTTCTACTCGATACGGTGAAATCTTTTATCGCAAGATGGTAATACCTACTGCACCAGCAGTTGGAGTTGCAGAAATTAATAACTTGACACCAAACCAATTTGCGTTGAGTCAAAATTATCCCAATCCATTCAACCCGACAACACAGATTAGCTTTTCACTCACTAGCCAGAGCATTGTGAGCCTGAAATTGTTCGACATTCTTGGACGCGAGGTAAAGACTCTCGCATCGGGCGAATACCAAAGCGGCTCTCATACAGTTACACTCAATGCTTCAGCATTGCCAAGTGGAGTGTACTTCTACCGTTTACAAGCGGGTACTTTTAATGCTGTTCGCAAGCTTACGCTTCTAAAGTGACACAATTTAGCAATTTTCAAAAAGGCCGGTATAGGAAATTTGTACCGGCTTTTTTCTTGTCTTTCGTGTGAAAAATCGGTAAATAGTTTTGAGCAATTAACATTCATTTCTTATAGAAAAATATATCTATTACATTGCCGGCGAAAAAATTACTATTCACTAATCACCAAACATAACTATGCCAGTACAAATTATACTCGGTGCCCAATGGGGCGACGAAGGAAAAGGAAAAATTGTTGATCACTTGAGCGAAAATGTTGACATTGTCGCTCGCTACCAGGGTGGAGCAAATGCCGGGCACACTGTTGTCCTCCCGCCGAGCAAAGGGAGACCGGAAAAGGAATATGTTCTTCATCTTATTCCATCTGGTATTTTTCATTCACATGTAACCTGCGTAATCGGAAACGGTGTAGTGCTCGATCCGGTGGCGCTCATGACGGAAATCAAGCAGCTGAAAGACTCCGGAATTAAAGTCGCCGGCCGGCTCCTCATCAGTCATAATGCACACTTGATAATGCCGTACCACAAAATGCTCGATGCAGCACGTGAACGAGGCGAAGAAAAAATCGGCACAACCGGACGCGGCATCGGTCCAGCATACAACGACAAGTATATGCGCACCGGAATCCGCGTAGTCGATTTGCTGAACCGCGATGTACTCTGCAAAAAATTAAAGCGTAATATTGAAGCAAACAACGAACTCCTAAATAAATTGTACAATTCGCAATCTCTCGATGTGGACGAGATCATAAATGAATATCAGGAATTTGATAGGAAGTTGGATAAATATATTACCGATACTTCCGAATATCTGAATAACGCACTCAAACACAAAAAGCGAATTCTTGCCGAAGGTGCACAAGGCGCGTTGCTGGATGTTGATCATGGAACGTATCCGTTCGTGACCTCTTCAAATCCAACAAGTGGCGGTGCATGTACGGGGCTTGGTATTCCGCCGACCGCTGTAAATTCCATTGTCGGAATTGTGAAAGCGTACAGCACTCGGGTCGGCAACGGCCCCTTCCCGACAGAACTTAAAAATGATATTAGCGAGCGTTTGCGAAAAATCGGCGGAGAGTACGGCGCTACAACCGGCAGGCCTAGGCGATGCGGATGGTTGGATGCGGTAAGTCTCAGGTATTCCATTCGCGTCAATGGTATTCAAAAGATAGCCATTACAAAGCTCGACGTGTTGGATGAATTCAAAGAAATCAAGGTCTGCATAGATTTCAAGTTTAATGGAAAAATGTTAATTCATTACCCGACAGATTCTCAGACGCTCGAAGCAGTTGAACCAGTTTATCAGACATTTAAAGGATGGGAAATAAAAACTTCAGATATCAAGAGTTACGGGAAACTTCCGAAAGAGGCCAAACATTACATCGAAGCCATTAGCAAAATGCTCAACACAAAAATCTGGATGGTCTCAGTCGGTGCACGGCGTGATCAAACTTTAATCGTGCGATAATAGCATTTATTCGATATGAAGACAGCATCGCTTATCAAATCTGCTGCGACCGGCTCTGTTTCTTTAACTGGTCGATTGAAGATTTTTTTGATGGTTATTGCTTTCATCATTATTGCCGGTACATTGTGGTATACGCACAATCTTGTTCAGGCGTTGAGCCAGAAGGAAAAAGAAGTCGCAGACCTTTACGCGAAGTCGTATGAGTATATCGCAAATAATAAAGCGGGAGAAAGCGACTATAATTTTCTCTTCAACGAAATTATTAACACAGTTGATTTCCCTGTCGTATTGACGGATCGAAATAACGAACCGGAACTTCCTTACAGCATAAGTATAAAGAACATCTATCTAGATTCCACACGGTCACGGGAAGAACAGCACAAATTCCTGAAAGATCTCACTGCTGAGATGGATCAGTCTCACCCTCCCATTAAAGTTACATATCAGGACACGATCATATTGAATTATCTCCATTATGGTGAATCAACGCTCGTAGTCCAACTCCGGTGGCTTCCTTATGTTGAGCTTGCTATCGCGGCACTTTTTATTCTTATCGGTTACATCAGCTTCAGTTATATCAAACGAAGCGAGCAAAGCAACATTTGGGTCGGAATGGCGAGAGAAACCGCGCATCAACTTGGCACACCGATATCCAGTATGCTCGGCTGGGTTGAACTGCTGAAAGAGCAATCTGAAGGCGACAAGAAAGCAACGGAGACACTGCTGGATATGGAAAGTGATCTTCACCGGCTCCAAAAAATCGCGGATCGATTTTCAAAAATCGGATCCAAACCAGACTTGCGTGAGGAGAATCTTACAGAGGTGATTGGCAAAGTTACGGAATACTTCCAACGGCGGATTCCACAAACCAGCAAGAAAGTTCATCTTATCATCGAATCGATAGAACCGGTTCGTGCACGTATCAACCGAGAGTTGTTCGAATGGGTCATAGAGAATCTTACCAAGAATGCGCTCGATGCAATAGAGAACGGCGAGGGAACTATTGCTTTTTCCATATCAGAACATGGCAAGCACTTATTCGTTGATGTCTCCGACACCGGCAAAGGTATCATACCCAAACATCGGAACGATGTGTTTCGCCCCGGCTTTTCAACGAAAAAGCGTGGGTGGGGTTTAGGATTAAGTTTATCAAAACGCATCATCGAAACATACCATGCCGGCAGACTTTTTCTAAAAGAAAACAATTCCGGTTTCAAAACTACATTTCGTATTAAATTGAATAAGTGAGGAATGTATGAAACGTTTATGGATTCTTCTGAGCATTACTCTTCTTGCGTTTTCGTTTGTAATTGCGCAGATGCCTATAGAGTACGAATTGTACTCCTCCGTTCTTGGCATAGAAGGCAAAACGCACCTCGATCGCGGCCAGTTCATAAAAGAACAGTTGCACAAGATGGGTGTTGGGTACGTAACGGCGCCATTCACAGATATTTCCCGCGTTAAAAAAGACACGATAATAATTACAGGCGAAAATATTATTGTACGCCTCGGACAAGGAACTAAGCGTATTGTCGTCGGCGCACATTACGATGTGTTCAAAGATTCACCCGGCGCAAACGATAATGGCAGCGGCGTTGCAGTCGTGCTTGCTCTTGTTCAGCATATGCAGAATATAGAATGGAATTACTCCGTTGATTTCTGTTTCTTCGATCAAGAAGAAGCGAAGTTGACGGGATCAATGTGTTACATTAAACAGTTTATCATGCCCCAGAAACATATTGCAATGATCAACTTGGATATTGAAGGCACAGGCGAGGAAGTGTTTGTTGGACCGGTTGGTATGAACAGTCGAACAATTCTTCGCTATGTTCATGATGCAGTGAAAGAAACAAGGTTTCCATTCTTTGAGAGTGCGGAGTTTCCCGCTTCGGATCATGTGTCGTTTGCAAAATTCGATTTGCAGAATATTGCCATTTCGATTGTGCCGAAAGGCGACGGCGATCGATTGAGCAAGTATGTGCGCAACGGTTATAAGCCTGATTCTCTAGACGCGCCAAAAGTTCTTGGCGTTATACGCACAGTGGACGACCGTTCAAATCTTATTTCTCCGGCATCTCTGAAAATGTCCTACGAATTCACAAAAACTTTGCTCCTTTTACTTAATGAAGCTCGGTTTGTAGAACTACCAAAGGTATTGCCGCAAGACGCAACGAAAAGAAAATAAATCGTTATAGTTATTATTATTTTATCAATAGCCACTGCAAAGCTGCTGGTTTGTCTGGGAAGACCCTAAGCAATGCGCCGCGATTTACAGCCGTATCTTCGAAGAATTTATTTTTAAACACTTTTTGATATACAATCGCTATTTTAACATTGCGAAGAACAGACGCGATATATTCCCCAAGTTGGAATCGATCCATCTCCGGTGGAGGTCCTGAAACTAGTGACATATCCGCCAAGATGCGAGTACTCCCTCGTTTCTTCCGTTTCTTCACTTTAGCAGAGACTGTGTCGATGAAAGCTATCAATTCCTTTGTAACCCATTTTCCAGTAATCGTACAAGCCATATAGCCAGATTCTGCTTGGATATCGATTGAAAAGTTCATTGTTGTCTCCTGTTGTTGCCTAACGGATTGACGCTCCGCCAAACAGCCGGCGGACAAGTAAGTCCCGTGGCGTTCCAAGCGCCGCGAGGATCCCGTATAGCGGGACTGCGGCACTGCAAATGTTCAACATACACTCAACGAACCTATTTCATTATACTAACTTTCAAATTAAAATAAAACCAATGCTCGCCATGAATTTAGCAGTGCGCCTGGTTAGGCAGCCCGACGACGGACCACTTTGAGCAGGTAAATGAATACAGCGAGATTGAGCAACAATGCAATCCCACGAGAATATGTCATTCGCCTGTAGATTTCATATATCTCCATTGGGAGCAATGAACCCGTAGCTATGAGAGTAAGATACTCTGCCCATTGCTTTTTAAACCACAACCCGATCCCCTCTATCGTGAACAGAATAGCATACAGGAATGCCACTATTCCAAAAGCCTCTAATTGTTTCGGCTTTAGCCCAGTGATTTTAGCGAGAGGCGAAAGTACGAACACTTGATTGTGGTTCCACGCAAAAGAACCTACCCAATGGGTTAGCCTCTGCTCTACAGCTGGGTTGAGGAGTCTAAAAGCACCGAACGCTAGACAAATCAGTAGGACGGCTTTGAATAGTTTAAAGACTGCGATCGTCCTGATAATGCGACTCGTAATGCCACGAGATGGATTTGAAGAGCTAGATGCGAGCACTGATATTCTTGATTACTTGATTGTTCATGGACACCACCGGACCGCCCAACGGATGGCGGCTAAGCTGCCCCGCGCTTTTCGCGTTTTGTGCCTGCCCGCCGCTTCGCTTGGCAGGCGGGCGTCCCACTGTTTTGTAGTGGGATAGCGGGAAGCGCCTGGTTAGGCGATTGCCTGATGAATAAATCCTCTTTGTTTGAATATCTGAAGCACCGTTTCAGAATTTTCAGTTGTAAATCCAATACGAACTCTTTTCCCTATCATGGATAAGATGAAGATTTTATCTCTTTTGGATCGTGCAAAGTCAAGCGGAAACCAAATGGTGAAATTGCCAGTTCCCCATATTCTCCATTGCCCCTTTAGCAAAGATGGTTCCTCCACGCTAATGGATTTTATTCTATTAAAGGGTACTCGTTTTGAACCAATGAGCGGAAAATAATAATTCTTAAACAAAATAAAATCTGATGAGATTTCGATTAATTTGTCTTTGTAGACAAAGGTTTCTTCCATAGAAAAGATTCCTTATTGATTTAATGTAAGATCAACCACCTACGGATAGCCTCCCGATAAATCGGGATGCCCCGCTGTTTTTGGCGGGGAGCGCCTGGTTAGGCGCATCAATTATTATCCATGAGAGCACCCAATTCTTTGAGTGTATCGTTATAATAAAACCCTCCTTCACTACCTGAATGAATATGGGAATGGATGAACTTAATAATATTTGCACGAATATGGTCGGCTGCTGGAAAATCCTCATTGGTCCAAAATCGCTTTGACCGGTCGAAGTAGCCCAGACGCGCAAGAAAACTAGCCCCGAAGGCAACACTCGTTTCCTGGGAGTCATCGTTGTCCTGAAGTTTGAATGACCCATCCGGCTGCAGTGATTCGTTCAGGCACCAATGGAGCATCTTCCGGATTTCGACGCGCATCGCCTCCTGTTGATCCGGCATGGCCTGATTCCATCCCAAACGGAAGAGTTGAACAACATCCATATTATTATGATTCAGGTACCCGCTTCTTTCAAGCCAGCCAAGAGGATACTTTTTATCTTTTATTGCCAAGGTGGTCGCAATGATCTTTTGCCAATCCGGCACGTTTCCATTGAGATAACTAACAATATGGAATGTGATACTCAGATCATCAGTCTTCTTGATTCCGCCGTCGTCTAGCTCGTGGTACCACGCACCCCAGTAACCGGTCTTAGGGTTCCGCGCGGTATTGAGCAACCAATCCAGCAATGCTGTCTTAAGCCTCGGATCATATAGATAATTCCTTGGTTGATTGCGAAGAATCAACCGCATCAAATCGGAAATTGTTTCATTTAATTCCCGCCGATGGTTTACACTTTCCGTATTCAGATCCGAGATCAATAAATGATTGAGATGCCCGCTTAATTTCTCAGGCGAATTGATCCGATCCAGAAAGTGCACCGGATATTTTGGTATCTGGCATTGATTGGCAAGCGCTGTTATCTGGTCATAAGAAGCGTCTAATTTGAAAAACCACTCTGTGTACCATCTCCCCCAGCTGCCATCAATTTCAGATTGTTCGTCTATCGCATCTGCATTGGCCGTATCCCTTAAAGCATCTTCCAATATACTTATGTGTTCGCCTATGCGTTGATTATCATGAGTCGTACCACACAACCATTCAGTCTCATAAAGAATTTGATGTGCAGGCCGGTAAGGCTTTCCCTGTTGTTCGAGAGCAAAGAGCTGTCTTTTTGCTCGGAGAATCCGGATTTCATAATAAGCCCAACGGATCGTGTTCCACTTCAACACGATACACGCTAAAAGCAAAACAACGATAACGATCCCAATTATTTTCTTGGTTGTCACTTTAAATTACCATCGGGAATTAGACTAATATCATTATTCATTCTTTAATATCAGTCTTATTGTTGGAATGCCGCCTAACGAATTGGCGCTCCGCCAAACAACCGGCGGACAAGTACGTCCGTCCCGATATCA
>Ga0187861_10001975_pt1 | contig 19871 bp, 18 predicted proteins | sample June2016WEW_10_1_3_FD_132986 | JGI IMG/M metagenome (GOLD analysis project Ga0187861, IMG submission 132986) | Peatland microbial communities from SPRUCE experiment site at the Marcell Experimental Forest, Minnesota, USA - June2016WEW_10_100 | ecosystem: Environmental > Terrestrial > Soil >...
CTCGAATCCGCTGCTCAGGTACTATCGAGCCGAAGACATGGGAGGCACTGGGTTGATGCTCGACGGCAAGAACATGGCAGCCCCTGTGTTGATGCGCCTCCTCAGCATGCTCGCCGTGCTGTTTCTGACGCGATTTGCCAGCGAACTGATCGCAATTATTTGCCGCTGGCTTGGCAAGCCGCCAGGCTTTCCGCCTTGACCCGCAATCCGCCGCTGCCGATAATGACACCACTATGTATCGAGTCCTCGGCCCGCAGACGGGAGCGCCAGGATGAGCGACGCGCCGAAGAAGCGCCCGTGGTTCCAGTACCACCTCTCCACGGCCATCGTGCTCCAGTTCGTCGCGGGCGGGTTGATGTGGGCGAATATGCGGGTGAGGCGGACGGGCACGGCTTACTGGGACGAGATATGGCAGCAGCCTTACCGGGACCCACCGGATAGGAATGTGACGTTGTTCGGAAAGGGGTGGCCGGTTGCTGTGCAGCAGTGGCATCAGAACAGTGTAGTCACGATGCCGCAGCCGGAACTGTCGCACGCGGCGTTACTGGTCAACGCACTTTTCGGTCTTGTCGCCATTGTCTTGGTCGCATGCGTCTGTGAATGGTTCATCCGCCGCCGGGAGCGCCGCCATGAATGACGCGCCGAAGAAGCGCCCGTGGTTCCAATACCACCTGAGCACGGCCATCGTGCTGATGTTCGTGGCGAGCGGGCTATTGTGGCTGAACATGCAGCCACATGGGTTCATGTACTGCATCGTCGAGGATCTCCCCTCGGGGGGTGGTAGGTGGCTAAACTGTTTTGGGCAAGCCTATGGTTGGCCCTTCGTCTGTTGGTACTCGCACCCCGGCCTGCAAGACGGAATAACGGTCAAAGGCCCAATGATTTGTCTTGATGCGGCAAGCGCGCTTTGTTTGCTGCTCCCCGTGGCCTTCACTCTTGAGTGGCGCATCCGCCGCAAGGAGCGCCGCCGTGAGTGACGCGCCGAAGAAGCGCCCGTGGTTCCAGTACCACCTCAGCACGGTCGTCGTGTTGATGTTCGTGGCGGGCGGGATCATGGCCCTCAACTGGTTCAGACAGGCCGACGAGTATGGAGTCGAGGGCCCCGGCCTTGATCCGCTTATCGTCAAGTCGCCCGGGTACGGCTGGCCATTTCGTTTCACAGACTTTTCCGTCGTGTATATGATTCAAAGGGCCCCCAACAGTGGTGGCATTGTAGACATCCCGATTGTGACCCGTCGCATCAGTTATTCCTGGCTGGCAGCCGACATCGCCGTTGCCCTTGCCATCCTTCTCGGCACCGCCATGGCCTTGGAATGGCCCATCCGCCGCCGGGAGCGCCGCCCATGACCACCCCGCTCCGCCCCACACTGCTGGCCCTCCTGTGGCTTGTTGCGAGCGCTTTCGCCGCGGAGCCGCCCGCGCCTACGTTTCCCCTCTGGGACGGCCACGAATCCGTCGCTCAGTACGCCGCACGCACCAACCTGCCCCCGACCAAGACCCTCGACCTCGGCAACGGCGTGAAACTGGAACTGGTGCTCATCCCGGCGGGGAAGTTCGTCATGGGCACGCCGGAACCGGAGCCTGTGGACGAAGAAACGTTCCTCAAGAAGATCGTGATGGGCAAAGCGCTCCTGGCCGCTGGCGGCGGGATTCTGCTGGTGCTCATCTGCTCTGCAATCCTGCGGGCTATTCGGCAGAAGCGCAGATTCCAGTATTCGTTGCGCCGCTTCATGGCGATGGCCTTCGCGGCCAGCCTGGGCGTGCTGGGCGGGATGCATTGGTGGCATTCGGCGCGCACGCTGGCGCAAGCTCAGGCGGAATATGCGAAAACAATGGGCCGATACAGGGAGGCTGACAGCGAGGAGAAGCCCGCGCATGATGTCACCATTACGCAGCCCTTCCTCATGGGGAAGTACCCAGTGACTCAGGAACAGTATGAAGCGTTGACAGGCAGTAATCCGAGTCACTTCAAAGGCGCGAAGAACCCGGTGGAAAATGTCTCGTGGCATGAGGTCCAAGAGTTCTGCAAGAAGTTGAATGAGCGTACCGCAGGCGTCTCGCCTGCACGAACGGAGGCGGGCGGGACGCCCGCGGTACGGCTGCCCACTGAGGCTGAGCGGGAATATGCCTGCCGTGCTGGAACGAAAACTACGTACCATTCAGGCGACGAAGAAGCGGACCTGGCCAGGGTTGCCTGGTATGGCTCCAACAGCGGCCACTCCACACACCCCGTCGGCCAGAAAGAGCCGAATGCTTTTGGTCTATATGACATGCACGGGAATGTGGTGGAGTGGTGCGCGGACTGTTTCGGCGTGTACGGAATGGGGGCGGCGACGAACCCCCCTGGCCCTGTTACGGGAGACTGGCGCTTGCTGCGCGGCGGCGCGTGGATCGTCAACCCGAGGCTCTGCCGCTCGGCCACCCGAGGTTACCACAGCCCGGACGTCAGGCACAACTTCCTCGGTTTTCGGGTTGTGGTGGCTCGGACTCCCTAGCCTTGCGCACTTCTTTTCATCCTTCATCATTCTGCCTTCTGCACTTGCCTTTCTCTGTGTCTCTGTGTCTCTGTGGTGAGTAGTTAGTGGTAGGAGGGCCCGATGTTCGATCCAGTCCTTGTAACCGGCGCTTCCGGATTCGTGGGCAGCAACGCCGTCCGCCGGCTGCTCCACGAAGGACGCCAGGTCCATGTCATTCTGCGCGATGAGTCCGGCTTGTGGCGGCTGCAAGGCCTCCTGGAGCGCCTCGTGGTACACCGCGCGGACCTGCGCGATGCCGCGGCCGTGCGCGCGGCTGTGGCCGCAGCCGCGCCGCGAACGGTGCTGCACCTGGCCACTTACGGCGCCTACGAAGCCCAGGCCGACGCGCGGCGCATCCTGGAGACCAACGTCCTCGGAAGCTACAACCTCCTGGAGGCGAGTCTGGCCTCCAACGCCAGCCTGTTCGTGAACGCCGGCAGTTCGTCTGAGTACGGTTATCGTGACGAGGCCATGCGGGAAAGCGATGCGCCGGCACCCAACAGCGTCTATGCGGTGGCCAAGGCGGCCCAGACCCACCTTTGTAGCCTGTTGGCCAAGACGAGCGCCTGCGCGGTGGTCACATTCCGTTTGTTCTCAGTCTACGGCCCGTGGGAAGAGCCGGGCCGGCTGTTCCCCACGGTTATCCAGCGCGCGCGGGCCGGGCTGCCGCTGGAAATGGTCTCACCAGAAACGGCGCGCGACTTTATCTATATTGACGACGTGCTTGACGCCTTGCTGGGATTTGAGCGGCTGGCTGGAATCCAAGGCGGCGTTTATAATCTGGGCACGGGCGTGGAGTCCACCATGCGAGACGTAGTGGCTGCCGTGCAGGCGGCAGTGGGCAGCCAGTCCGAGGTGCACTGGGGCGCGATGAAAGCACGCAAATGGGATGCGGCCCACTGGCAGGCCGATATTTCCAAAGCGCGCGCGGAACTGGGCTGGGCGCCCAGGTACACGCTGGCTCAAGGCGTGGCGCGCATGGCTGAGTGGCTCAAAGGAGCCGGGGAGCATTACGCGTATGGCCAAAAATAAGAGCCGGCGGGCCGTTCCCTCTCCCCTGCGGGGAGAGGGCCGACGTGAGCGCAGCGAACGCGGGGTGAGGGGGAGCGCGAGGTCCGGCCCAGCCCCCTCACCCGGCGCTAAAGCGCCACCCTCTCCCCACAGGGGAGAGGGCGAATTGGCGGCCTGCCGCAACATGGCCGCCTTGATGCGGCGCTGGATCATCGCTCAGTCGCTTGCGTCCAACGTGGGGCACATCGGCTCAGCGCTTTCTATCGCCGACATCGTGGCCGTGCTGTGGCACAGCATCATGCGCCAGCCGGGGACGGACAGCGGCGAGCGCGATCGTTTCATCCTGGCCAAGGGACATGCCGCGCTGGCCTTGTACTGCGCGCTGCGCTTCAAGGGGCTGCTGAGCGAGGCCGCCTTCCAGACCTATTGCCGTGACGGCTCCGTTCTGGGTGCGCACCCCGAGCACACCCTGCAGGGCGTGGACTTGTCCACAGGTTCGCTGGGCCTGAGCCTCTCCGTAGGCTGCGGGCTGGCTTACGCCTTCAGAGTCAAGCATTCGCCCGCGCGGGTTTACGTGCTGGTCAGCGACGCCGAGTGCAACGAGGGTCAGGTGTGGGAGGCGGCCATGTTCGCCGCGCACCATAACCTGTCCGCGCTCACGGTGGCCCTGGACCTGAATGGCAGCCAGGCTATGGGCCAGACCAGCGAGATCCTGCGCATCGCGCAACGGCCCTTGTGGGAAGCCTTGGGCTGGCAGGTGGTCGAGAGCGACGGCCACGATGCAGCGGCGCTGTGCTCAGCGTTCCAGGCCGCCTCCGTGCCGCCCCGCCCGAAAGTCGTCCTGGCCAAAACCGTGCTCGGCAAGGGCGTGTCCTTCATGGAGAACCGGTTCGAGTGGCATTACCGCAATCTCACTCCTGAACAGGCTGCTGCGGCGCTGCGCGAGCTGGGCCAGAGTAGCGCAGGCTTCTAGCCTGCTGTATCGCCGACTTCCAGTCGGCAGGGCGTGGATAGCTCAGGGCGGCGCGAGAAGCAAGAGAGGGCCTGCGGGCTGGAAGCCCGCGATACGGCAGACTGGAAGTCTGCGCTACGATTAGGCTGGGAGGCGGGAAATGAGAACGGCCTTCATGGAGACGCTGGTGGAACTGGCCGAAGCCGACGAGCGCATCTTCCTGCTCACAGCCGACCTGGGCTGGACAGTGGTGGAGAAATTCGCCGCCAGGTTCAAAGACCGCTTCCTCAACGTGGGCGTGGCCGAAGCCAACATGGCCGGCATCGCCACCGGGCTGGCGCAGGCCGACTACGTCCCCTTCATCTACTCGATCGCCACTTTCGCCTCCATGCGCTGCTACGAGCAGGTGCGCAACGGCCCGCTGCTGCACGGCTTGCCGGTCCGCATTGTCGGCACCGGCGGCGGTTACGCTTATGGACACGCAGGCCCGACGCATTACGCGCTGGAGGACCTGGCCATCGCGCGCACTCAGCCGGGTATGACCGTGCTCGTTCCCGCCGACCCGCAACAGACCCGCAACATCCTGCGCGCCACGCTTCTGTTGCGCGGGCCGGCCTACCTGCGCGTGGGCAAGGGCGGCAACCCCGCTGTGCCCGGACTCAACGGCCGTTTCTCCTTCGGCGCGCCGGAGCTCGTACGCGAGGGCCAGGGCGTCCTGTTCATAGCCTGCGGGGGCATCGTCCACGAGGCGCTCAGGGCCGCGGAGGCACTGGAGGCCGAGGGCCTCTCCGCCGCGGTGGCTGTCCAGGCGCATCTGCCGGGCAGGCCCCACCCCGCCCTGGCCGCACTGCTGCGGAAGTTCCGCCGCGTCGTCAGCGTCGAGGAAGGCTACGCGGCCGGCGGGCTGGGTTCGCTGGTCGCGGAGACCATCGCGCAGGAGGGTTTGCACAGCCGGCTGGCTATTTGCGGCGTCCGGGAGCCGTTCTCGGGCGTTTCGGGAAGCGAGTCCTACATGCGCGCCCAGGCTGGGCTGGACGCCGGCTCGCTGGCCGCTGCGGCGCGGACAACAACGGATTAACCACAGAGACACAGAGACACAGAGAAGGAAAGGAACTGGAAGAATGAACATGTTTCGACAATCCCAAGTCTTTTCTCTGTGTCTCTGTGCCTCTGTGGTGAACACCGGCGCCGTGGAAAACGGCGCGGCGGTCGTGGCGCGCGAGTTCATCTTCGAGAACGCGCCGTTCGCTTCCTGCCACGCCTCGACCATCGTTGAGACCTCCGGCGGGCTGGCGGCGGCCTGGTTTGGCGGCAGCGCCGAAGGCAAGCCCGACGTGGGCATTTGGCTGGCGCGCCAGAGCGGCCAGGGCACGGCGTGGTCCGAACCTGTCCAGGTCGCCGCCCCCGTGCAGGACGGCCCGGCACGCTTCCCCTGCTGGAACCCCGTCCTCTTTCAACCCCGGAATGGCCCGCTGCTGCTGTTCTACAAGGCCGGCCCGAACCCGGGGAATTGGTGGGGCGTCCTGAGGACCTCGGCAGACGGCGGCAAGCAGTGGTCGGAGCCGCGCCGCCTGCCGGAGGGCTTTGTAGGGCCCGTCAAGAATAAGCCGGTGCAATTGCCGGACGGCCCGCTGCTCTGCCCCTCCAGCACCGAAGACCACGGCTGGCGCGTCTTCCTGGAGAAGACCAGCGACTTGGGCGCGACTTGGGAACGCATCGGGCCGCTCAACGACGGCCAGACCATAGGCGCAATCCAGCCGTCCATCCTGGCGTATCCCAATGGCAGGATGCAGGTCCTCTGCCGCGACAAGAACGCCAAGAACCTGCACGAAGCCTGGTCTGAGGACGGCGGCAAGACGTGGAGCGCCATGAGCGACACCGTGTTGCCCAACCCCAACAGCGGCACTGACGCCGTGATGCTCCAGGACGGCCGCGCCTTCCTGGTCTACAACCATACCCGCCAGGGCCGCAGCCCGCTCAACACCGCCATCTCGGCCGACGGCAAAAGCTGGCAGCCCGCGCTTGTCCTCGAAGACCAGCCCGGCGAGTACTCGTATCCCGCCGTGATCCAGGCGCGCAACGGACTGGTCCACATTACCTACACGTGGAAGCGGCAGAAGATCCGGCATGTGGTGTTAGGCATCAGGCATTAGGGACGAGGGGCGAGGGGTGAGGGGCGAGGGACGAGGGGGAAAGGCCTCAAGCCTCAAGCCTAACTAGGCCACAGGATTCGTTGATGACCGCGCAGCGAGACGAGCACCAATTGCAGGGCCAGCAACAGCACGATGACGCCGCACATCAACAGGAACGGTGCGCGCAGCGCGGAGATTGGCCCAATTCCAGCGCCCTCCAGGTACGCCACCACCTGCCCTGCGCCCAGCATCGTCACCCCGGCCAGGCCGACGGTGGCCTCATGAAACGTCGTACCCGTGCGCGGCACGGAGAAGTACGAAGTTGCCGCGAACATTCCCGTCTGAAAGGCCACGGCCAGCACCAGGCCTTGCAGCAGCACGGCGGGCACGAGGATCGCAAGGCTGCTGGTGCACCCGAAGGCGAGGTTGATGGCGAGCAGCGCCCCGGCCATGAATACATAGAGCCGCCGCAGGCCCAGCCACGGCTCGTACACCGAGCCGAGGCCGAAGGCCGCGAGTTGGCTGAGGAGCATGAGCGCAGTCAGAATGCCCATGCGGTCGGCCTGGAACCCCAGCTTCTCGTTCAGCTCCGGGTAGTTGCAAACAATGATGGCGCGTGTGCCCAGGGCCGCCATGTTGACACTCGCAGCCGCCACAAGGAGCGGCAGGCCGATGGCACTAGTGCTCCCTCTTGGGAGCGCCGGCGTCCCGCCGGCCCGTGCAGGGGGAGGGCCGTTCGTGTTCCCCCTCCCCTCGCGGGAGGGGGCAGGGGGAGGGGCATCGTCCTTGGCCCGCGCGCAAGACGCCGCCACAAACACGGCGGCCAACACGGCAGCGCCTCCGTAGAGCGTCTCTTGAATCAAACCGTTGCGGCACAGCACCCCTGCCAGGAACAAGCCCGTGGAGCTGCCCGAAGTCCAGCCGACGTTATAGTGCCGCAGCAGGCGCGGCTTGCCGAGGCCCTCGCTTTGGAACTCCAGCAGCCAGGCGGACGCGAACGGCCAGAACGCCCCGCTGGCCAGGCCGAAAAGGACCTGCGCCGCCGTGCAGACGCTCACCGTGCGTCCCAGCGCCATCAGCACCATCGCCGCCAAGGCGCCCAGAATGCCGCACAGCAGGACGTGTTTGCCGCGCAGCCGCCCCGACAGGCGCCAGAGCAGCAGGCAACTGGCGGCGTAGCCGAGCGGCAGGCCAAAGCCGACCTTGCCGATGTCCGCCGAGGAGAACCCCAGAGCCAGGGCGTCCTGGGGCGTGACGTTGATCAGCAGCCCGTTGACGAAGCCGAAGAAAACGATGACAGCAGTCAGAATCCAAACGTTGCGCAAGGTGCTCCTCAATGTGTGATCGGCGAGGTCAAGCGTTGTAGGGTCTCAGTATGCGTGCCCAAGGCAGGTTCCACAAGCAGATTCCATGCATCTGTTTCTCGGCATGCAGGCAACAGGTCCATACTGCGCTCGAAAAATGAGCCAAAGGAGCTAGACAATTGCTCATGGGCAAAAGGACCTGAAGACCACATGTGGAATACCCCAGCTTCTCCAATCGAGCAACAATTGAGTCCCGGAGAGCGGCTCCTCTGGAGCGGGCGGCCGCAGCGAGGAATCAGGCTCCGTTCTTCGGACGCATTGATGATTCCATTCAGCGTTATGTGGTGCGGCTTCGCTATCTTCTGGGAGTCCACCGTTGTTACGCAGGGTGCGCCATTCTTTTTCATGCTGTGGGGCATTCCGTTTGTTCTCGTAGGCCTTTACATCGTGTTTGGCCGTTTCATCGTTGACGCAGGTGCGCGAGATCGCATGTTCTATGGCGTGACCAGTGAGCGCATCATCATCGTCAGCGGTTTCTTCTCCCGACGCACCAAGTCACTCAATCTGCGGACATTGAGCGATATTTCGCTCACGGAGCGAGGGAACGGAACTGGCACCATCACATTTGGTCCCACGCATCCGATGGCGCGGTGGGCTCCGGCGGGCTGGCCGGGCTCTGGTCAGTATGCTGCACCAGCCTTCGAAATGATTGACCGCGCCAGAGAAATTTACGATCTTATCAGGGAGGCGCAGAAGATAGCCACATGAGTCTGCTTGGGTGTAAGAAACTTTCTTGACGCGCGCCTGTCGCGCGTCATTCTACAAGAGGAAAGGCAGTTCCATGTTTCCAGAAGCAGAACACAAGACAGGCAGGATGCAGGCGCTCAAGGCGGCGTGCGCCTGCGCACTGTTCTTCTTTGGCTCATTCAGCCTGTATGCCTCCGAAGGTTTCGAAGACCTGGTCAAACTGATCAAGGCGGGGACAAATGAGGAGGTCTTGACTGCCTTCGTGGACAGGTCACAGGCGCACTATGCGCTCACGGACGACGAGCGGTTTTTCCTGAGCGACCTGGGCTTATCGCGCGAGATGCTCAAGTACATAGATGAGCACGGCAAGCCCGACGCCAACCCGGCGCCGCCGCCGAAGGCAGAAGAGATTCAACAGGATCTGGACGACGCCCCGCCGCCCGAAACAGACCCGCCGGCGGAGGAGGTAGCGGAGGAAACCGTGGTGGATGCGCCGCCGGCCACGGAGACCCCGCCGGATGTGGCGGATCTCTCGACCTTTTACCAGACGTTGTCCCCTTATGGGTGCTGGATGAAGATTGACGGCACGTGGTACTGGCAGCCCACGGCCGGACTAATCCACAGAACCTGGAGCCCGTACCTTGACTGCGGGCATTGGGTCAATAGCGACGACGGCTGGTTGTGGCAATCGGGTTATAACTGGGGGTGGGGACCTTTCCATTATGGCCGCTGGTGGCGCCACAGCAGACATGGCTGGATCTGGATGCCGGACACAGTCTGGGCGCCGGCCTGGGTCAACTGGCGGCATTCCGAGACCGCGATAGGCTGGGCGCCGCTGCCTCCAAAGGCCCATTTCCAGATCGGGGTGGGGCTGCGGATAGGAGATTTCGACCTGCAAGCGCGGCACTACAATTTCGTGGCTACTGCACACTTTTGCGAACTGCAGTTGGCGGCGCATCGTATGCCCAGGGCCCAAGTGCGCGCGACTTACCAGGATTCCACGCTCATCCGGAACAGCTACACCCTCGCCGGGAACCATATCGTAAATCACGGACCGTCAGTGGAGCATATCGCTGAAGTGACGCATCGTGAGATACCCAAGGTCCGCATCGTGGATCGTAATGAGGGCTCCCCGAACACGCTGCAGGTGCATCGCCCGCTGGTTGTGGCGACCGCGCCGAAGACGCCGCACGCGGTCGTGGCACAGCATGAGGCGGTCGCGGCCAAACGGCAGGAAGCGGCTGCCAGTTCGCCTTTTAACGTGTCTAAAGCTTCGGTTCCGCCCGCAACCGAGGGCAGGCGCGGAGAAAGGAGCCGGGCTGAAACGTTACCGGACAGACAGCCTGATTCAGTGCGGGTTGCGCCGCGTACCATAGAGCCGCGCGAGACTCCGCGGGCAATTGAGCCGCGCGAGGCTCCGCGGGCCATTGAGCGGCGCGCGCCGGAGGTCCACGCATACAACCCGCCGCCACAGCCACAGTCTCATTCCAGCGCCTTGCAGATGGGTTCAAGCAGCGCCTCGACGAGCGCTGACAGCCAGCGGGGCGCCAGCAGCCGGGGCAGGTAGCGCGGAGACTTTCAGGCCGCATTCGGACTGTGGTTTTGAAGAAGGAGGAGACGATAGGTTTCGGGGGGTGCATGTCAGTAAATGCGTGGCCCAGAGCGTACCGCGGGCGTCCCGCCCGCCTTCGTCCTTGCGCCCTGCCAGCCTGCCACGAGCGGGCGGGACGCCCGCGGTACATTTGCTGACATGCACCCAGTTTCGGGTGCGCGGACGAAACTCTCTTGACGTGCGCCCGTGGCGCGTCATGCTGTTTGTAAGATTGCGGAGGGGCAGTTCCATGTTTTCAGAAGAAGAACACGAAACAGCCGGGATGTGGACGATCAAGGCGCTGTGTGCCTGCGCTCTGCTCTTCTTGGGCTCAGTCAGCCTGTATGCCTCCGAAGGTTTCGAAGACTTGGTCAAGATGATCAAGGCAGGGACAGATGAGCAGGTCTTGACTGCCTTCGTGGACAAGTCGCAGGTGATCTATGCCCTCACGGATGATGAGAGGTTCTACCTGACCGATCTGGGCTTATCGCGCGAGATGATCAAGTACATAGACGAGCACGGCAAGCCCGGCGCCAACCCGGTGCCGCCCCCGCCGCCGAACGCAGCAGATGTGCAACAGGATCTGGCCGACGCCCCGCCACCCGAAACGGATCCACCAGCGGAGGAAGTAGCGCAGGAAGCTGTAATGTATGCGCCGCCGCCCGCGGAGACCCCTCCGGCTGAGGCGGATTTCTCGACGTTCTACCACACGATGTCTCCTTATGGGAGCTGGCTCAAGATTGACGGCACCTGGTACTGGCAGCCCACGGCTACACTGATCAACAGAACCTGGAGCCCGTACATGGACGGCGGGCATTGGGCAAATACCGATGACGGCTGGCTGTGGCAATCGAGTTATAACTGGGGGTGGGGGCCATTTCATTATGGCCGCTGGTGGCGCCACAGCAGACATAACTGGATCTGGATGCCGGGCACGGACTGGGCGCCGGCATGGGTCAACTGGCGGCAGTCCGAGGGGGCGATAGGTTGGGCGCCTCTGCCTCCAAGGGCCCGTTTCGAGGTCGGAGTGGGGCTGCGGATTGGAGATTTCGGCTTGGAATGGCGCCACTACAATTTTGTGGCTGCTGAACACTTTGGTGAACCGCAGTTAGCGCTGCATCGCATGCCCAGGATCCAGGTGCATACGATTTACTCTAATACCAAGCTCATTCAGAACAATTACACCGTCGCCGAGAACCGTATCGTAAATCGCGGACCGTCGGCGGCGCATATCGCTGCAATAACGCATCGTGAGATACCCAAGGTCCACATCGTGGATTCGCGAACCGGCGGCACGCCGCGCGATGCGGTGGTCGTTCACCGCCCGAAGGTTACAGCGGCCGCACCGCAGACGCCGCGGGCTGTCGTGGCACAGCGTGAGGCGAACGCCACCAAACAGCGGAGCTCACCGTTCAACGTGTCTCAACATCCAGGGGCGATCCCAGCCGAGAGCACGCGCGGCAAACAAAGTCTGGCGAATGTTAACAAACCAACTCACACGGCGCCCACGCCAGTCCGGTCTGCCCCGGCGCCCGCACCAGTCCGGTCTGCCCCGGCGCCCACGCCAGTCCGGTCTGCCGCGCCCGCCCGGCCCGCGCCGCCTGTCCGCCAATACAACCCGCCGCCAAAACCACCTGCTCATACCAGCGCCCTGCAGATAAATTCAACCAGCGCCGCGACGAGGGCAGCCAGCCAGCGCGGTGCCAGCAGTAATTCCAACGTCTCAAGGGCCGCAGCCAGCCCGCGCAGCAGTAGTCCAAGCCCCTCGCGGGTCGCACCCAGCCCGCGCGGCGCCAGCACAGATCCCAAGAAGAAGTAGTTCGGAGATTTTCAGGCCGCATTTGGACTGTCATTTTGAAGAAGGAGAAGAAGATGAGGACTCCAGAACCGAAGACGTTTGGATTGCCAGTCGCAGCTTGGGCCGCTCTGGTGTATGCCCTTCTCTTAACGTGCAGCGCGCGCGCCGCAGAGAACAGCCAACAGGCCATGTTCGAGACGCCGGACAAAGCGGTGGCCGAATTGGAAAAGGCGGTGCAAGCCAAGGATGTGGAGGCGCTGCGGAAGCTGTTTGGGCCTGCAACGGATGAAATTGCAAACCCGGATCTCGTCCAGCGCGAGCATCATCTTGAACACTTCGCTCAACGCCTGACGGAAGGGCACAAACTGGTCAACAAGGACGAAAACACGATTGCCATCTCCATTGGCAAGGATGACTATCCTTTCGCGATCCCCCTGGCGAAGAAAGACAATAAATGGTTCTTTGATACAGAAGCCGGGAAAGAAGAAATTCTCAATCGCCGGATTGGGCACAATGAATTGGAAGCCCTCGAAGTTTGCCGTGCTTACGTTCAAGCTCAACGCGACTACTCCCTGAGAGACTGCGCCGGCGAAGGAACCATGGAATACGCTCAGCGGTTCAAGAGCGCGCCTAACGCAAGAAATGGTCTGTATTTTGAGACAAAACCGGGAGAGGATCCCAGCCCGTTTGGAGCCTTGGTGGCCGAGTTGGAAAAAGAAGGATATGGCAAGAAAAAAGACGATAGCGGCGCTGCGCACGCCGCTCACAACCCGCTCCATGGCTATTTTTTCAAGATTCTGACACGGCAGGGGAAGAACGCTCCCGGGGGCAAATACGATTACGTCATAAACGACCACCTAGTGGCTGGTTTTGCCTTGCTGGCCTATCCCGCGGAATGGGCCAATTCCGGCGTCATGACCTTCATCGTGAACCAACGCGGCAAAGTTTACGAAAAGAATCTCGGCGAGAAGACCCTTGAAGAGGCCAAGGACATCAAAGAATACAACCCCGACGAAACTTGGAAAGCGGTGGAGTAGGGCAAGCTTTCCAGCTTGCCCGGACAAGCTGGAAAGCTTGTCCTACTTGTTGGGAGTAGAGGCACCCGCTGAACCAGAACTTGCATGGACAGCAGGCGCATGGTGGCTCACACCGCCTCTGGTCGAGTGCGCAAGTTTGGAAAATACATGGTCCTTTTGCAGGGCCTTTTCCCGCGCCACCTCATCCAGCGGGGACTTCGCAAGCGCAACGTCGTCATCGCCATCATCAGTGGCGCTTGGTTGCTGGCTTTGGGCCTGGGTTTGCTGGGTCTGGCTTTGGGCCTGGGTTTGCTGGGTCTGGCCTTGGGCCTGGGTTTGCTGGGTCTGGCCTTGGGTCTGGGTTTGCTGGGTCTGGACCTGCTGGGGCTGCGTCGTGGCAGACTTACTAGACTTCGCGCTGGACGCGATGGATTCCGCAAGCTTAGAAAATACGTGGTCCTTCTGCGAAACTTTCTGTTGCTCCGCCAACTGCACCGCGGACCCCGAGAGCGTAACTGTATCAGTGGCGGCAGTCGCCGACTGGCTTGATTGGCTTGACCTGCTTGACTGGGTCTGTGACGCACGCAGGACAGGCGGTTGCAGATTCACCAGTTTGGTGATCACTCGTTCTGCGTCGGTTGTGGGCTTTAAGGCGTAATCTATCGAGACATTTTCAAAGTTTATCGGGTGCGTCATGCCCAGGCGTTGGGTCATGTCCGCGAAGGCGTTCTGGCTGTTTGGCTTTTGTACGCTCAGCGAGGTGCCGGCAAAAAGTCCTGCAGCACTGGCACTAGAACCCGTCGCCTGAGAAACTACCGGGACAGTGATCGCCATTGGCGAAACCCTCCACTCAAGACGTTACCAGCACCGTCGCTGGTCAAGAACACTGCTTACATTGTATCTGGTGCACGTGCAGGAAGTCAAGGTCAAAAAACGGAAAAAATGCAGAAAACCTGAAATTGCGTTCACAGTCCCGCCTGCCTTACAGGTTTCAGCGCTTGAAATCAGGCTGTTTGCTGAGCCAGTCGCGCCATTTGGCGAGGTCGCGTCCGAAGTCCTGTCCTGTGGCCCCCTTCAAACTGGCCAGGGCCGGCACCATGACTGTTCCCTCGAACTGCTTTAAGTCCATACCGGGCAACTGGATAGGCAGTTTAACGCCTTGGCCTTGGATCGCCACCTCGCTCATTGCCGGCCCAGAGGCAACTCCGGCACGCACCTCCAGTGTGACCAGGTAGAAGAGCGCTTCGTAAGCCCTGCGGTCGCCGACATCACGCAGCGCCGCCACCGCCGCAGCGCGCTTCGCCTCGTCAAACCCAAGATCACTGTCATAGGCCGCGCGCCAGAAACGCAGAAGTTCCGCGGTGACTGCCGCATCCTTGCGCCCGCGCACGAGATCCAGGGCCTCCTTGCGCACCTCTGGCACGGGCTCCGCCAGCACTGTATTGGCCAGCGCCCTGGCAGTCGTCTGCGGGGCTGGAGCGGCCATGCCAATAGCGCGGGCGGCCCCCAGCCGCGTTGTGGCGTCATAATGGCGCCAATCCAGACAAGCGCCGAACGCGCGGCCGGAATGCTCACGGTCCCGGCAGAGCGCTTTGCCCAGCACCGCCTTCTCCTCTGCGGACAGTTTGTCGCCGCCCAGGAGCACGGCTGCCGAGGCAGCCTCTTCCTGGTAAGCTGCGTCGGAGATCCCTGAGCGGAACCACTCGCGTGTACTGGCCCCTGACGGCGTGCTGGCCCGCCGCGGGCCGATGACGACCGGCTGTTCACTGGACTCTGCGGCAGAGAGATGCTGCGCCGCCAGAGCCCCCACAAACAGCACCGCCAAGGCCGTCTTGGCGCCCGGCGGCCCACGGAGCGTCTTCATTGTCATTCTCCCTCGTGCGCCGGCTTCAACTACTCACACGCATGAAGACGCGGCAGTTCCGCTTTTGCTGCCACTTTCGATTGCGCGGCTGGACATGCTCAAATCGAAAATTGAAAATCTAGAATCGAAAATCCCTTGCCGCCTCGTACATCGCGGCGATGTTCTCTACCGGCACGCCCGGCGGAAGGTTGTTGCCTTCTCGCAGAACGAAACGCCCGCCGCGTGTGACGCCGGATGCAAGCACACGGCGGACTTCGGCGCGCACCTCGGCGGGCGTGGCAGCCAACAAGAACGCCACGCTGGGGCCGCCGAGGATTTCCACGTCCGGCCCGAGCTGCTCGCGCAGCCACGCAAAGTCCACGGGGAAACCGGTGTCGAAGCTCTGGACCTTGAGCGTGTCGCGCAGAAAGCGGAAATGCCGCGTCGCATCCCCGCAGAGATGGATGCTGACCGTCTCCCCTTCGGAAAGCTCGTTGACCAGCCGGCGGTGGAAGGGAAGAATGAGGTCCTTGTACATGGCCGTCGAAATGAGCTGTAGCGAATCATCGGCGTAGCCAAAGCTTTTGGGCCGGAGGGGCTGGCCGAGTTTCTCGCGGTAGGCGCGCACGCGCAAGATCGTCGCCGAGGTAATGAAGTCCAGCAACTTGAGGGCGTAATCCGTATCCGCCGCCAGGTCGGTCATGAACTCCGTCGCGCCGCGCAGATTGCAGGCGACAGTGAGCGGACCGTCGGTGCCGCAGCCAGTGGGGCTGACGCCCTTGATGGGCAGTCCCTTGTAGGTCCAGCCCTCAGTCTGTTTCTGTTTGAAGTACTCGTAGAACTCCCAGTTGTGCTGCATCAGGCCGCCCGTGAACGGATCGGGAATGCCGGCGTCGAAGAGCGCGTTCTTGCGGGCGTCGTCCTGGAGGAGCGGCTCGCTGTCCGGCACCTGGTCTGCGTAATAACGGACCGGGCAGCCGAACCACACCGCTTCGTAGATATTCTGGAAGTCCACGGCGGCGTGCCAGCCGTCCTTGGGCGGGCCCATTTCGGCGTCGTAGGGCAGGTTGTGGCGGACCCAGTGCTGGTGTTCGAGCTGCCGTTCCAGCATAACCTGCGGATCGCTCATGTACTGCTCGAAGGTGACACCGCGCGGATTGGTGCGGCGGTCGAACATCGTGAAGCGCGCGTTGACGCCCAAGGTCATCGGCACGCGGATGGGTTTGCGCGCGCGGTAGGCGTCCCAGACCTCGCGGACTTCAGCGTTGTGTTTTTCAAAGTCAATGGGTTGCATGATTCAAACCTTTCACTACAGTATAACCCACAAGCACGGGTGTAGCGCAGGCATCTTGCCTGCAAAGGCGCTTAAGCAGGCTGGAAGCCTGCGCTACAACAAGGAGAACTTCATGGCACAGTTGAGCACTTTTCCTGGTGTTGGCGCCGCGGCTCTCCTCGCCGTGTTGCTGCTTGGCTCCACATTCGCGGCAGCGGTCTTTGCCGCCGAACCGAAAACGGAGTTGCTGTGGCCCGGCGGCGCGCCGGGAGCGAAGGGCGACGGGGATCGGGACAAGCCGGCCCTTACCGTCCACTTGGCCGCGCCTGAGAAAGCCAACGGGACGGCCGTGGTGATCTGCCCCGGCGGAGGCTACGGTGCGCTGATGCTGTCCTACGAAGGCCACGACATCGCCAAGTGGCTCAACCAGTACGGCGTTGCCGGCATCGTGCTCAAGTACCGTGTCAGTCCTTACCGCCACCCTGCGCCGCTGCTGGACAGCCAGCGCGCCATGCGGATTGTCCGGGCGAAGGCCAAGGAATGGAGCCTGGACCCCAAGCGCATCGGGATCATGGGCTTTTCCGCGGGCGGGCACGTGGCTTCAACGCTGGGCACCCATTTTGACGCCGGCGACCCGAAGGCGGCGGACCCCATCGAACAAGCAAGTTGCCGGCCGGACTTCCTCGTGCTGGTCTATCCGGTCATTACCATGAGCGACAAGGGCGGCGGCATCTGCCGTGAGACCCTTTTGGGGAAAACGCCCGCCGCAGCCGACGTGGATTTGCTTTCCAACGAGAAGCAGGTGACGGCCCAGACGCCGCCCACGTTCCTGGTGCACTCCAAGCTGGATCAAACTGTCCCCGTGATCCACAGCGCGATGTTTTGTGAAGCCCTGAAGGCGCACCAGGTGCCGGTGGAGTTCCTCGAACTGCCCACCGGCGCGCACGGACTGGGCTGCGGGAAGGGCGAGTTGTGGGCGGCGTGGGAGGCGAAGTGTCTGGAGTGGTTCAAAGCACGGGGATTGGTGAAAGAATGAAATCTGTTCACCACCGCGTCCTTTGTGTCCATTCTGTCCATTCCGTCCATTCTGTCCATTGTGTCCGGGGTGAATAGTTCGGTCCAAGAGGAGGAGAGCGCATGATCACCAAGGAAGAGCGAGTACTGCGCGTCATTGCGCGCCAGGACGTGGACTTTCTGCCCAGCCAGATCACCTTCTCCGACCGCACGCGGGACAAGGAGCTTGCCGCGGCCCTGGGCCTGGCTTCCGCGTCGGAACTCGATGGCTACCTGGAGAACCACATCCATCTCACGCTGTGCCTCAACGACAAACCGCTCTTCTACCGCAATGACCGGGAGGAAATGGTTCGCCTCGCCGCGCTGGGTTTCTGCTGTCCGTGCTGGCTCAAGAAAGTCGTCTACGATTCCTGGGGCATGGGCATCGAGGTCGGCAGCGACGGTTTCTTCGCCTGTTTCCATCCTTTGCAGAACCAGGCCACGCCGGACATCGCCAGCCACATGCCGCCGGACGTCAACCGCGCGGTGCTCTTCGAGGGCGATATCGCCAAGGCCGTGGAGCTGTACCACGCCCCTGACATCCACCGCCCCGGCAACTTCGACGAGATGCGGAAGGACTTGCAGGAGTACTCGGGCAAGTTCCTGGTCGTGCCGTCCGGCTACTGCGGCATCTACGAGCGGGCGTATAACTTAATGGGCTTTGAGGAGTGCATGTTGAACCTGGCGCTGAACCCCGCGGCCGTGCACCGGCTGCTGGACAAGGTCTGCGAGTACAAGCTCCAATTCGCCGAACAAGTGGTGAAGCTGGGCTTCAAGATCGCGCATCACGGCGATGACCTGGGCACGCAGCGCGGCACGGTCTTCTCCAAGGCGATGTTCCGCGAATTTTTGCTGCCGCGCCTGAAAGTCTCCTGGGAACCGTACCGCAAGGCCGGCATTCCTATTTGCCTGCACTCCTGCGGCGACCTGACCGACTTCATCCCCGACCTGCTGGAACTGGGCCTGAAGGTCCTCGAACCCGTGCAGCCGGTGATGAACCTGAAGCGCCTCAAAAAGGAGTTCGGCAAGGACCTGGTCTTCTGGGGCGGGATTGAGACCCAGAACCTGCTGCCCTTCGGCACGCCCGCACAGGTCAGGAAGATGGTCCGCCAGACCATTCGCACCCTGGGCAAAGGCGGCGGCCACATCATCGCCCCCAGCCAGGAGGTCATGAACGACGTGCCCATCGCCAACGTCAAGGCGCTCGTCGAGACCATAGTCGAGGAACGGCAGAAGGTGCTGAATATGTAGAGACAGAGCGCGGCCATGAACAATAATGCGAACGCTGAAAAGAATACGAGGCATGACAACCATGCCGAAAGGGAATGAGGCCAAGAGAACCGATGTCAACTCTGAAGATGCCAGGAGCCAGTTGTCAGTTGCCCAGCATCCAACGCCGGCGTTTTGCACCCAACGTACCGCGGGCGTCCCGCCCGCCCGTACCAGACTGGCAGAACGCGAGCACGAAGGCGGGCGGGACGCCCGCGGTACGCATTCTGCATTCTGCATTCTTTGTCGTGCTGCTCGCCTGCGGCGCTGTCCGCGGCGGCGATGCGGAGGCCTTGATTGACACCAACTTTGGCGCCGCGGACAAGTACGCCATCCTCCCGGACACCGAGAAGAATGAGCGCCTCAGCGGCGCTCTGCCCGCTGGTTGGCAAGACAATTCGTCCTGGGCGAAAGTCTGGGCCAGCTACCAGCGCCTCGAAGAACCTGACCGTGCTTTCCTGCGCGTCAACGTGGCCAAGCAGGAAGCCGGCAACTGCCAGTTGGTTTTCCCGCTGCCCAAGCCTGGCGGCGAGACATTCTTCCGCTTCTCCTTCAACGCGCGCAGCCGCACGGCCACTCGCGCGCGGCTGGGCATCCGCCAGAACGGCCCGCCGTACCGCTTCCTGTGGGACTGTTCCCCGGGACTGAAATCCGCCTGGCAGGACTGGGCCTTCGAATTCCGCCTGGACGGGCAGGCTGAGCCTGTCGGCTTCTACATAATCATCAGCGGGGCCGGAGAGGTGGATTTGGCGCGGCTGAGCCTGCTGCGCGTCCCGCGCGAACAGCTCCTTGCCGAGCTGCGGACCCAGCAGGCCGGCGCGCCCAAGAACCTGCTGCGCATCTCGCGGCTGCCGCTGGGCCTGCAAAGCGGCTGGAGCCTGTCGCGCGAGTGTTCCGACGGCGACGATGTCGAGGTGCTCGGCGACGATGGCGTCGTCGGGCCCAGCAGCGCCCCGGCGTTGCGGATCAGTCCCGCGGCGCCCTCGCTCCTCAAACGGCCTCTGGATTTTTCCCTCTCCCTGCTCCAAGACGAGACGGCCAGCCGGCCCTTCCAGCTTTACAGCGCACCGTTCGCCGTGCCGCTGGCCCTTGAGACGCACACGGCCAGCCTCTACGTCAAAGGCGAGGGCAAAGGCAACCTGTCGGTGCTCTGCGACGAGCGCGTGCTGGCACGCAGGCCGTTCGAGTGCCCAGCCAGCGGCGATTGGCACCGCGTGAGCGTGCCCTTCAAGCCCGTGCTGTTGGCCCGCGCCTGCGTCCTGCTCCTGGAAGGCAAAGGCAAGTTATGGATTGACGCGCTGCAGGTTGAGCGCGGCGGCGAAGCTACCGAATATGCCGCGCCGGCGCGTTGCGAAGTAGCCCTGGC
>Ga0187861_10001977_pt1 | contig 19860 bp, 15 predicted proteins | sample June2016WEW_10_1_3_FD_132986 | JGI IMG/M metagenome (GOLD analysis project Ga0187861, IMG submission 132986) | Peatland microbial communities from SPRUCE experiment site at the Marcell Experimental Forest, Minnesota, USA - June2016WEW_10_100 | ecosystem: Environmental > Terrestrial > Soil >...
CGCAGCCGATAGCTTTTGCCTGTGATTTGCAGAATATGGGCATTGGCCAGCAGGCGGTCGAGGATCGCCGTGGCCGCTGGGACGTCGCCCACGAGCTTGCCCCAATCCTCCAGGGGCCGGTTGCTGGTCATCATCGTCGAACGCAACTCGTGCCGCCGCATGATAATTTCGAACAGATACTCCCCGGACCGTTTGGGCAACTGTTTGAGTCCCATGTCGTCCAGGATCAACAGATCGGGCTTCAGATAGCGGTTCATGATCTTGTCGTGGCCCTCGAAGGCCTCATCGTGCAGAAAGTCGCGGACGGCGTCGAAGATCGACCGGTACAATACGCTTAGGCCGGCATGGACCAGCTTTCTGCCGATTGCCTGGGCAAGGTGGCTCTTGCCCACGCCCGGCGGACCGGCCAACAAGACGTCCCGATGCTGACGGACGAACCCGCCGGCCGCCAGATCGAAGATCGGCTTCTTTTTGATGGAACGATTAAAATCCCAGTCGAAGTCTTCCAGGGTCTTCGGCTCGCGGAACCCGGCCGCCTTCAGGCCACGGGCGATCTGCCGCTCATCGCGCACGGCCAACTCGTCGGCCAGCACCAGTTCCAAAAACTCGGCGTGGTCCAGGCGGTTGGCTGCGGCTTCCTGCAAACGCACCTCCAGACTCTGCCCCATTCCACTGAGGCGCAACTTCTTCAAACACTCATTTAACTTGGCATTCATCGCAATAACGCTCCTTTCGGAATTCAAGTAAAGATTTGAGCGAGTAATCGCTCAGGGGTCGAATGATCGGATGCTCTTCGAGGAAGTCGAATTGGTGTTGTTCCGCGCTGCGGCGTTTGAGCAACTGACGGATGCTTCGCAGGCGATAGGCTCCATGCGTAAGCGCCACGCGGCAGGCCTCTTCCAACGCCTCGCTTTCGTGCATGCCCGCCAGGTGTTTCAGGCCTACTAAAACCCTTACGGCCTCGACTCCCCGGGCCTGCGTTGTGGCTTCCGCCCACTGCCGGGTGTGCGGTCCAATCAGGGCGATCCGCCGCAACAGCGCGTCGGTGCCGCGTTCCACCGCGGAGACCTTTTCTCGCGGGATATGCTCGACGGCCGTGCGAAATCGGCCCGGTTCGGCCTTGGCATGAACCGCCACCTGCTCCCAGCGGTCGTTGAACACGCGGACCAACCGGCCGTCCCAACGCACCCACAGCCGATAGCCCACGTATTCCGGCGCCACGGAATAGAATGCCTTGTCAACTTCCAGGTGTCCATCTTGATGCACTGCCCGCCGGGCTTCGTGAAAGAATGGGAATCGCTCAGCGGGTAAAGGCAACAGCTCGCGGCGTTCCGCCTCCTCGAACAGTTTGAGGACTTGTTGCTTGGTTGTGCCGTGAATCCGCCGATCGGCTACCCGTGCCTCCCAGTCCAATAGGAACTTGTTCTCCTCCGCCAGACTCGTAAAGATGCGGCCCTTCAGGGCGTTCTGCTTGACGTACTTCACGCTGCTTTCGACTTTGCCCTTGTGACGCGGCGTGTAAGGCTTGGTGGGTAAAAATACCGTGCCGTAGTGCCTGGCAAACGATTGCAGCTTGGGATGCAGTTCCGGATCGTACCAATCGGCACGCGAAACGGCCGCCTTGAGATTGTCGATAACCAGCCGCTTCGGCGCGCCGCCGAAATAGCGAAAGGCGTTCTCCAGGCATTGTAGAAAGGCTTCCGTGGTTTGTCGCCAGACCGCTTCGCTGTACGCCTTGCGGCTGTAGCTAAGCACGATGCGAAAGACCCAAGGACGTCGCGTCTTGCCCTCGGGTGTGCGGACCGCCGCGCCCGTGCCGAAATCCACCTGGGCCTCTTCGCCCGGCAACGTCTCCATCCGCCGAAACGGTAGTGGAGTCTTACTCTTTAGTTTGGCTACGAATCGCCGCACGCTGTAGTAGCCGGGAGCGCTTTCAAGATGTTCTTCGGTCAGATCCTGGCTGATTCGCTTCGCCGTCAGGCATTGCTCCATCTTCGCCAAAATCTGTTCCCGGAACGGTTCGCAATCGCTCGGCGGGCCGCTGGCCGGAGTCTCGCCGGCAATGCCTCCGGGTGGTGAACGTCCCGAACCATCGGACAACTCCGTCCCGGTGGGCGCGTTTGGCGGGTTTTGGGCGGCGGCTTCGGCAATATACTTGCCTACCGTACCCCGATCTATCGTCAATAGGTCGGCAATCTCCCGATTGGAATGTCGGGATGTATGAAGTGTATGGATTGCGTCGATTTGGGCCATCGTCAGTCGGTTCGACATCGTCTTGCTCCTTTAGCTGGTGGTTGCTAAAGACTAGACGATGTTTCCGACCTCCTTAAATATGGCCGATTCTAACGCGCCCTCGACTGGCCGATTTTACGCGCCCCATGACAAGTACAGAGCAATACTCTTTGTAGGCATTCGCCAGAAATAGCACTGAGCCGTTCTTGTCACCTTGGGAGAGGCAGAATCGCTCACGATCATAAACAATGTCGGCAGTCGCCCCGGCCTTGCGAATGTCGTCCGTGACCCATTCGGCAAATTTGTCCTGGGTGGGTGGTTCGGTGCGTTTGTTGGGAATTCCTTTGGTCATGGCTGACATTCTGCACACGGCTTCTTCCCCGCCTGGATCGCCTCGTCCCTGGTGGCGTACTTCACCACGTTCTTCTCTGAAATCTTTGCCGCCGATTTACAGTCTGACTTGTGAAACACCTGGGAATTCTTGGATGCCACGTAACCATCAGCGACAGCGAGAGAGGTCTGTTGCACAGTTTCAGAATATCCCTTCTCCTTTCCTTCATAAATCTCTGAATGCTCGGCATGGACTTTCCAGTTTTGCGTGTACTTGTCAGCAATTGCCTTATCCCTGATGACCAATAAGTTCTCGGCGTTGCTCTCCTCGGCCGCTTTTGTAAAGTTGAAACTGCCCGTGACGACAACACTACTGTCGATCACCATCACCTTATTGTGAGCAATTGCGTGTTGTGCGTCGATCTTAATCGGGATGCCAGCATGTTGAACGAAATCTGCCGACGAGTATTTTTCAGTTCTCTGGCTTTTGTCCAAGATCACCTGGATTTTTACACCCCGTTTATGGGCATCAACCAGGGCTTTGGCGATGGGGACAGAAGTAAAAGAATAAGCCTGCACCAAGACGCTGTCCTTGGCGGCATTGAGTTCCTTTACTACTGCTTCTGTGCAGCCGCCCTTTGGGGAGAAGTAGACCTCGATGGGCGGGAGCGTTTGTGGGGCCTTCGGCGGCTCCTGAGCTTGGCAGGAGGGGAAGGACAGGAGAAGGAGCAGGATGATAGGAAGTGGAAGTCGTTTCATGGAGATTCAAGTTCCAAATGAGATGAAACAGGTTATTTGTTATTTTCTGTTAAATAGAGATTTCCATTACGAAGTTGCAATGCGTTATTTTTAAGTAAATACTCTATCTGTCGTGAAATAATCTCCTTTAGCTGATTGCTGGTCGATTGAAATCCAAAGAGACGTGCAGTTTGGAGGGTTACGTCCTCTGCCGGTATACCAAGCTGTGCTACCACAACCGCTTGTATGGCAGCTTGGATTTCTGGCGGTGGAAGCATTTCGGGTTGACGTAATGTATTGGAACCGACGTTCTCTCTGTTGCGTATAGGTGCTTTCTCTTGAGTCGGAATTGAATAAAATAATCCATCCTGCTTTATATTTTTCCAAGATACTGCTCTTGAGATTGCTAAATTAACCGCTTTCACTATTCTGTTGCCTGTTCGTTTTAATCCCCAAAGTGCAACAATACGCTTAATTATTTCATCTCGATGTATTGGACCTTCGATTGAAACTACTTTTGTTACGACCTCCCCTAATTTCGTTGTCGGTACATCGTGGATGGAGATATTATTATCTACAACAAAACTAGCCTCGGTATATTTTTCTGTCTCCACAGGTAAGCCATTATTTGTTAGATCACAATCATTATTTGTACGTATGATTGTTTCCTGAACTGGTTTAAATATGTTGTTTGGATGATTATTGTAATTTGTGCCATTGCGGCTTGTCCATTCGATTTTTGCTCGCTCTATGGCCGCTATAGTTTTTTGAAGCTGCTCTTCTGGTCTATAAAACCAGTCAGTGCTCCAGATGCGGTGAATAATCCATCCTCGATCTTCTAAAACTTGTTGACGAAGTCGATCACGGTCACGGGCTGAACGTGATGAATGATATGTTGCCCCGTCACATTCAATACCTAATAGATATCTGCCTGGAAGTTCTGGGTCTACAACAGCTAAATCGATAAAAAATCCTGCTACGCCAACCTGTGGATCTATCTTATAACCATGGTGTGAAAGGGCCTTAGCTACCTCCAACTCAAACTCAGAATCGTAATCTTTACCTGTTTTTAGTTGGGTGTCGAGAAGTCCCGATTTTGCATATGTCAAAAAAGTCTTGAATGCTTGAGCCCCTCGTGATTTGGCTCGATTGAGATCAATATCATCACCTGTAATTGATGAAAATACTTCACATCTTTCCTTAGCACGAGTGATTAATACATTCAACCTGCGTTCACCACCTTCATTGCCAAGCGGCCCAAAGTTCATCGACATGTAACCAGAATGATCCTTGGCATAACCTACAGAGATAAATATTACATCTCGTTCATCACCTTGGATGTTTTCGAGGTTCTTGACAAAAAATGGTTCTGGCTTTGATGAAGCAAAGAATGCTTCCAATGTTGGCTCTCTCCGGCGACATAATTCCAGTTCATCTAAGATGGCATCCCGTTGTGAAACAGAAAACGCTCCGACTCCTAATGTTTTGTCGAGATAATTACGAGCATGTTCAATTACTGCGTTAGCAACTTCTTGTGCTTCACGTTGGTTGGTCGCTGATCCGCCTCTGTCAAATACACCGTCTGGAATATATCTCATACTTAATCCCAGACCAGACGACTGTTTTTCAGGATTTGGGACAACAAAGAGTTTGTCATTGTAAAACTCATGGTTGGAAACAGCGATTAGGGTATGGTGGCGACTGCGGTAGTGCCAATTCAACATTCGTTGTGGTATGTTTTGAGCAGTACACAGGCCGAGAACACTTTCCAAATCACTTGTTCGGAAATCTTCAGACTCCTCTCCCTCTGTGTCATCATCATTTAGCACTCGATTGAAAAAGCGTGTTGGTGGTAGCTGGCGGTCATCACCGACAACAACCACTTGTTTAGCCCGAGCTATAGCTCCTAGGGCCTCTACTGGACGAACTTGGCTTGCCTCATCTATCAACAGTAGATCAAACTCGATTTCCCCTGGCTGCAAGTACTGAGCAATAGAGATCGGACTCATCATGAAGACTGGCTTAATTGCCTGGATAGCTCTTCCTGCTTCTTTAAGCAACCTGCGTAATGGTAAATGCCTTCGTTTTTTTTGTATTTCCCGTCGAAGTATACCAACCTCACCTCCACCAGCCTGACTTTTAGGAATATTTATGTAATGGGCCATTGCCACTTCCTGCCGTGCTAAAGAAATCCTTTCTATGTCAAGTTGCTTAAATCGCTGCAAAACCTGTTCATAGGAAGAACCATTGAACTGAGCTAATTCAGGGTTTCGGCGGAACACTTCCTTTATAAGCGTTTCGTAATATGCCATTTGGAATGAGTTCAGAATCTCTTTAGCTATAATTGATTCTTGATCTATGAGTTTGGCTAATTCCAAAAGTCCTTCAACAGCTAGCTTGCGAAAACGCTGGTAGTAAGCAATCCATTTTGTAATAGATTCGGTATTGGTTCGCCAGATTTCAAGTCGTGACTTTAGGGCTGTTAAAGAGATTACACGAAGGTCGGTACTGTTAAATGCAGCTTTTATATTTAATTTAAGTTGGGTAAACAATTGATGGATATTCTCCAGAGTCGGTTTTAAATAATCAGCAATCTCCCTTATAAGAATTGATGTGGTTGAAGTATCATCTAACCCTGCCACAATGGTGTGGAATGTATCAGGTGCTCCTTTGGCACAAACCTCTTTTTCCCAACCAGTAATAGCTGATAATGCTGCCCAATCGGAATCAACACCCTGCCATAAATGTCCGAATACTTTCTCTCCTAACTCTTGATTATCTTTCTCTGTAAAGGCATGGAAAGATTTCTGGCCATCGGTCAATATATCCAAAATCTCCAATTGAGCGGACAATATTTTCGGAGGTTTATTGACCAAAAGGCCATACAAGGATTTTTTAGCATTACGATATGACTTATAAAATATCCGTAACCAAGACCGCCCATAAATTGATAGATTATCCCTAATAGCTTTTATATCTGTTGACCATGCTTTTTCTGCGACAATCCCTTTTAATTGCTCTCTAACTCCTGACAGAGATGAGCCCGTATGAACTAATATATCAATCTGTTCTCGGCGGCTAATCCATGCAGGATCGCCAAAGCACCTGCGGTCCATGGAGGGAGCAATTACCAACCTTTGTGCAAACTTCGCAAGGCTTGCTGTATCCATAGCAGTTGTACCAGGAGATAATTTTAAGTTATCTGCCAACTGACCTGTTGCCTGGATTAAGCGATCAAGACGTGGAATAATATCTTGGATGGTGGCAGTTAACCTATCAATATCCATAGGTAAAGCCACCTCCATCTCAACACCCCGCCAGGGATGAACTTGGGAATTGCCGATTTGTTCGAGATGTATTACTAAGTCATTAATCAAATTGCTCTTCTCACGAAATTGTTGCAAAGTCCAATTTAGAGCATTTTCGAGTTTATAATTTGGAGGTTTAACACTCATAGATCGCAACCGAACAAGTTCTCCTATAATTTGATAAGGAGTAAGCTTGGAGTCAAAAGGAGTATGAAGTATTTGTACGTGACGATTTAATCTATCTCGATAATTCTTAAGTTCCTCAATATTTCTTGCGAGATCATCCATCTTGGGAGATCCCAAGTTCATCGTGTTACCTAAATCTGCTAATATTATTTTCTTATTTGTCTTATTACTGTGCAATTCTAAGCACATATCTCCTAACTTGATTTGATCGAGACGACGTTTAACAACTTCTAATGCAGCCAACTTCTCAGCTACAAACAAAACTTTTTTATTATGTTTAACCGCCGTAGCAATTAGATTAACAATAGTTTGCGACTTACCTGTGCCAGGAGGCCCTTGAATTACTAAGTTACGCCCACGTTTAATTTCCTCTATTGCCAATGCCTGGGAACTATCGGCATCTAACACATGTAACATATCAATTGGTTGAACCACATCATCAATTTGTTGGTCTTCTGTAAATAATGGTGGTGCTTCAGGCATGCCGTTTTGAAGTAAGCCGACAATTAGAGGATGGGTATCCAGTTGTCGATCTTTTGGCCAAGTATCAGGGAGTAGATCCCGATACATGAGGAATTTTGAGAATGAGAAGAACCACAAAACGATGTCATTAGGAAGTATTTCCCACTTAGATTGTGAGGAAATGGCCTTCTTTATATCATTAAAATATCCATCGATTGAAAACTCTTCGATATCTGGCACGTCTGGGAGAGTAATGCCGAAATCAGCTTTGAGTTTCTCCTGGAGCGATAAATTCGTAGTAATTTCGTCTTCGGAGTAGCTTATCTTAAATCGTGAGCTAGCCGATTGACGCTCTAATGTGACTGGGATTAAAACAAGTGGAGCATGACGTTCTCGGTCAGAATGATCTACTTCGTACCATTTCAAAAAGCCAAGTGCAAGATAGAGGATGTTAACTCCTTGTTCCTCTTCAAATGTCCGAGCATCGAAGAAAAGTTTTAACAATCTTTTTTGCAACACTTCAGAAGTCAATTGCGTTTGTAATCGGTCGTCAGTATGACGAGGTGCTAGTCCTGTTTCTTTAAGCTCTTCTTCTGGTTGAAAAAGTAAAGTCTGCTCACTTGATATTAATTGTCCATTAATATCCTTGGATTGCTTTTCGGGCAGGAAACTCATGGGCCTTTTTTCTAGGACAAGGATTCGAAAGACCTCTTGGGAAAGTTCGTCTACTATTTCCAATCGTGCAGATCGGGTGCTACTACGTGGTGTATTTAATAAACGATTCCTGGTAGTTAAATCGAGAAGTTCTTTGCGATCTGATTCAAGCTTTCCATAAAGAGTATTCTGGGAAGACATCTGAAACTCCTGCACCATTTTAACAATATATTAAAAGCTTAGGAATTTTGGTTTTCATTGTTAGAAGATCTAAGTGATGCCAATACTATAAGTTAGGATAATATTTATAATTACTGCCCACAAACCCCCTACGAGCCTCCGCAATCCATTCCTTATTAATCGCCCTCCCTCTGATTCATAACCGATCTTTCTCTTAAAACGCCGTTTAGTATTCGTCCAAAAGCGAAAGGGCTTCATGGCAGCGGTGATACCCCATTCCTTTTTAACCTGTTTCTTGGCTTTAGTGATGCCGAAAAGGGATTTCAAGGAGGAGCGGCGATAGCGGAAGAGTTTCATGGGGTACTTCGCTCTTTCCGATGATCGTCACAGAGGGAGGCCCGGAATTGCTCGTAGCTCATTATCCGTTCGTGCCTTGTTCTCCAATGGCGGTCCATTCCAACCCAGCCATTTCCACCGAAGACAAGGCCGCACTCTGGGCACACCCGGCGTCCTATCTTTGGTGTCTTCTTCGTACAACAATAGCATTCTAAGGTCGTCATGACACGTTTATCCCATCTTAATCGGCTATTTGGAATCCATCCCATAGGCAATCCTATTACACTCTGAATTAATTCAATTCACTTCATCTCCATCCCCCGTCAACGCCTTCCAACATCAAAACCGTTAAGGCTTCCGAGACAGGAAGTTCCTGAAGACCTCGAATATTCCGTTCAATTTCCATAGTTACCAACACGGTGATATTGACATTACCCAACAGCTAACGGCCAGTCGCTTTCTTGATGGCGTCTCGAATCTTTTCGACATACAAGTCCATAGAATGGTCATCTATCCACGGCAATGGACTGTCATAAGCCTTCGGACCTCTTGTCAAAAGGGGCTGAACAATTTGTTTCTTTTGCCTATAGGTCCGCTTGAATTCCTCAAATTGCTTTTGTTCCATTTCAGGCAACTTATCGATTGGGACATATTGACCGTCAAAATTCTCACTACCATACTCTCTACTCATCGTCATGGGACGGATGTAATTGGACGATTTCCGCACCTCGCCATTTAAAAACCACAAAAGCAGGCCACAATGTGCAAACCCCAACGGAAGTTGTGGCACACCATCCAATTCGTTAACAAAATGGACGTAACGGTCACCGAGCTTGTTTTGTAGAGAGTTAGCGAGATTTTGCTTGCCAACCATCGGCTGGCCGAACGTGATAACGCCATCGATATTGCGGCTCCGGTAAATCGACAAGTCATAAGCACAGACCAAAGCCATTGCCCCACCGAGACTATGGCCGGTGATCCAAATATGCTTCGGTTTTGTCTTCTCGATTTCCTGCCAAATCTGAGATTGCAGCATACCATAGGCGTTGGAAAAGCCAGTATGTAAATCACCTTCGGGCATCTTCCGAGGATAGGCGTTTACGTCGGAGAACCAATCTTCGGTATCATCCGTACCACGGAAGACGACAACTACAACATCATCACCGTGAGCGACGTAGGCAAACTGCGAGTGGAATTTCGATTCAAGCGAGACGATTAAACCGAAGCCGTATTTCTTAAACACCTCCTTTGCATCAACTTCTGAGGAGTATGTCGCCTTGCTCATTTCGGCTAGCGGCAGAAGTGCGGGCCAAGATTCAAATCGTCCATAAATATCCCACTTTGTCCGAAACACATCGAGCTTTTTATCAAATTTTACACCACCGTCAATGTGAGTGTCGGACTCTGGAGTCGTCGCCTCGCCGCCCGGTGAGTGGTATGTAAACCACAGCAGTCCCCCTCCGGCAGCGAGTCCGACAAAAAGCAACATCTGCCAAAGGCGAATGTATACTGTCCACAACATCGGGCGAATGTTTAGTACCCAAACTATTGTATGGATGATGGAATTGAAAATATTGAGCATCACACTTCGTCCTCCATATCGTACAGAGTTCGCTACGTCTGACTGTCTTGGTGTTCTTCGCCTGGCAGCCTGCGTAAAGGCTGCTTGGCACGTTTGACTGTGGATCGCATTTGGGATTCTCTCTGCTGTGCTTGCTGAACCAGTAGAGTAACCTCCCTCACTTTCTCACCAATCCCTTCTCCACCAAATAATCAAATAACGATTGCAAATCCTGTCCGCTAACGGCAGGGTTTTCAGGATAAGGTTCAACACTAGTGTGCCACGACCCATCCTGAAACATAGTCACGCCGTAATTTGGAATTGGCATCCCGCCTTCAAATATCCATTTACAATCTTCATAATGCTGCAACCGCACATCTCGAATTTGGAGAGTCTTGTCGGCGTAAACAGCGGTGGCGACTGCTGAAAGGATGTCCTGCTCCCATGCTTCCTCCGATACCCTGGTTTGTACCGAGGGCATGGCGACTTCTACAAGGACTTCAACAGCGTTTAGTTCACGTTTAGACAAGGGTGAATCCTTTTTCAGTTATGTGTCGGGGTGGGAGAAGTGGACCTGACTGACCAGATACATTCGGAAGTGTAGCAGATGATGGTTTTCTATTTTTATCATTTGGGCTGGCATTATCCCCCTTATCCCCCTTCTCACCTTTCTCGCCATGCTCACCTTGATCTCCTTTACCACCCACATCACCTTTTTCACCACGGCTCCCCGTTTCGCCCTTCGGACCTCGAAGTAATTCAATTAGTTTAGGATCGCTTCGTAATTGTATGATAGTTTTGTCAATGTCGGTCGTGCTTGTTCGGGTGAAGTAGCTAATTGAAAAGAGTAAAATAATAAGAGTGAACGCAAATAGAAAAAAGAATCTCGATACTTTGTATATGTCCACAAGATAGTCAGTACGATTATCTGTTGCTGTGGTACAACGACCATACTGGTTAATCAGCCATTTCTTAAGTTCATCTTTATCCGTTTTTGCCTTTTGTTGATCGACTGTTATTATTGCCTCTACGCCAACTGCAAAATATATAAGCAATAGTGTAACGGCATTCAGCAGAAACAGAACTGCGATATAAAATATAACTCGCATGCATGTCGAGTCGAAATCAAATGCCTTCGGAAGAAATACTCCAATGATTGTTAGAAGAAAGGCACTTAGTGCCTGCAATGTCTTGCACTTATCTGTGACAACAGCTCGACGCTCGTTTGCGACTTTGTGAGAATCCTTTGCTATTGACAGCAAGAGGTCAACATCGGCTTTATCATCGAGCACAAGATCCTCATACTTTGCTTTGTTAGATGTCTGATTTATGATTTCCTCAAAAGTGCGGTCCTCGATTCCATAAAATCGAATAGAAAAGTAAGTAATCCAATCGAGGGCATATTTTCGTGAGTAATAAAAATAATCAAGTAACTTCTGACACATACCTCTCATCCCTTCATTGTAAGAGTGGAACCATCGCTCTCACGCTTACTTTCAGAAAATGATTTGACAAAGTAACTGGCAATGTCCATTCCCCCAGTTATGTCAAGCCATGCCCATTGACCATTCGGATTTATTTCCAAGAAGTACCATCGGCCTGCGGTATCAATCACCATGTCAATTGTAGCAAATCGTAACTTGTAATGCTCCACAATCTTAAGTATCTTGAATTTAACATCTTCTGGAAGGTCTATACATCGATATGCGACATCTTCCATATTATTTCGTCGTATATCACATCTTTGAGTTCCATCTCGATCTGTTGCCAGTAGCTCTACGGCACAGAGACAAGAATCGACAACAGTGATCCGCACGTCGCAATGCTTATCAATATACTCCTGAAATAAAGTTGGGCATGCTTGTAGATCATTTAGGTTATCCAGTTCATCTTCTAATACTCGGTTTGTGTATATCAACGTATCAGTTTGATCTTCGGGGCGTTCAACATAACCTCTGGCCATGGGTTTTACTATAATCATCCCGTTGTGGCTGGCATAGAACTCTCGGAGCCGTGAGGCATCCTGAGTAACAAGTGTAGCTGGTATCATGAATCCCAAGGATTTAGCCATACTTAATTGATCGAGTTTATGGGATGCTAAAACGTTGTGTGAGGGATGGTTCATCCATGAAGTGGTAGGAATGTGGGCAAAAAAACCCTCAAGGGCTTCTGACCATTCGCCGAGAATAAAATTACCTTCTGGGGAATCGTCAAACCGTCCATTTTTCAATCGTTCTGGGCGGCGATACCACACATTCTTAAAATCACCAGGACAATACCATCGTTGCTCAAAAAATAGATATGAGCCTCCTTCTTCGTAACAGAGTTCCGTCTTTGAAATACTTTTATCAGTATCGAAGCGTAAATACTCCATTCCATGCCGTTCAAGAATTGAGGCAAGATAATCGACTGTTGCATCTTGGCTATTTGTCAATATTAACAGCATTTTGGAATCACCCGCATACTATTTTGTCCATAATCGGCATCGGTGGCTTCCGCTTGTACAGCCGTCATTGTCATGGTTGGAGTAGTGGCAGAATTCAGTTGAGGTAAAACGGTCATGCCACTCTCACCATAGCTATCGTCGGGAGTTTCTGCCCTAACGCAAGTCCTCGTAGGATCAGATGCCTGAGGTGGTATGCGTAGGGTATAATAATTACTCCTATCGTAATCAGTGTCAGGTTGCTCGGCTTCCATCCTCGTCAGAGTTTGAGTACCCGAAGGAATGTCTGGCGGATCGCTGGCTAAGCAAGCCTCTTGAAATCGCAATAGAAAAGCAGTCTTCATTGTGAACCTCACGATGGTATAGTGTAGTAGGATCGAGTGCTTGGATCATTATCAGGTGCTTCTGCTTTGACTTCGGTCACTGTCTGTGTTCCCAAAATAAATATGTCTTGATTTTGATTTAGAATTGTCTCTTCAGCAGATCGTGTCAAGGGAACAATCTTAGTCGGTTCCTCAAATCTCAGCATAAAGGCATTAGGATTATTTGGCATGTCAAACTTCCTTTCTGGTAAGTGATATAATCACGCCACCCTCTCGTAAATGCTTTTTCCTTCTCCTTGGTAGGCATCAAAAACATGCCGATAAATCAAATCGCATTTTTCCTGGTATAGTGCCGGCGTGTAGGTGCGGGGCAAATCGTCCAGTACCGTCTTCACCGTGGAATACACATCAGCACGGGTTCGCAGTTTCTTCCGCCAATCCAATACGAGCTTGGCTTGCTTCAGCGTTTGCAATAATTGCCGGGCGATCTGCTTGACTTCCTTTTTCTCTTTCGGAGACAATTCTGGCGTGGGCTTCGTCAGGATGTCGAAGATCGCCAGTTCCTCTTCGGTCAGTTGCTCGGCAATGCCTCGCTTGTCCTCCTCATTGAGTTCCTTGGCGAAAGTGACCAGCTTCTCAAAGAAGCCCTCCACGTCGAGTCCCTTGTTGTATTCCTCAATCAGCTTCTTGAACTTCTCCAAGAGATCGGTGCGGGTTTTGTTCAACTGCACCATCTGTTGAAGTTTCTTGCTGATCGCCGCCTTCAGCTTTTCAGCCTCGGTATGTTTACGCCCTTTCTCAAAGTGTGCCTTCAAGGCGTCGAAATCAATCTGGCTTAGGTCGATGAGCGACGTTTCTTCTGTGGTGTGGATGACGTAGCCTTTGGTGGCAATCGATTCGTCCAGCAATTCCCCAACCTTTTCCATCAAGTCTTCGATGTTGGCTTCTTCCGTAAACGAACGAATCTTTTCAGCCAGCACCGCAAGGCATGTCTTGATGGGAGCGAAATCGTTGGCAGCTTGATCGGGTAGAATCGCCTTGTAAAGATGAACGACTTGCCCGGCCATCGACATATATTTCTTCTTCAGATCATCGTTGAGTATCACTTTCTCAACGGCATCATCTACGGCATCGATGACTTGCTTCTCTACGAGATGATTAGCCGCATCATCAAGGTGAGCAATCCTCTCAAAGCCTTCGGCGTGCAACACTTTTTCGACATCGACGCCACGCTCAACGCAAAACGCCTTGGCCTCGTTGATGGCCAACTGCAACTCGGCCACCAGTTGGTCCTTCTTCTGAATTGGACATTCGCCTTCCTTCACACCGCCGCCTGAAGATGAACCGTAGATCGCCAGTGCCTTTTGCAGATCACGGAAAACGCCGACGTAATCCACGATCAGACCGTTATTCTTGTCGCCAAAGACCCGGTTCGCCCTGGTAATGGTCTGCATCAGGGTGTGGTTCTTCATCGGCTTGTCCAGGTAGATCGTGGAAACGCTTGGGGCATCGAATCCCGTCATCCACATGGCACACACAAAAACCAATCGAAATGGATCGTCAGGGGCTTTGAACTTGGTTTCCAAGTCCTCGGTGACCATCCGTTTGCGGTGCGGCTCGATGTCCAGCCCCTTCTTCTGGAATTCCTCGACCTCATTCTGCTGCTGCGACACGACAACGGCCATGTCGGTTTCTTGCATGTACTTGATCTGGTCTTCCAAGGCGGGCCGGTTCAACGAGTCGGCCAGCGGAAGTTTGGCTGTCAGGTCGGCCAAGTATGCCTTCCAGTATTTTTTCACCTTATTGTACATTCGGACCGCCGTGGCCTTGTCGATGGAAATGACCATCGCCTTACCCCTCTGCTCCCGCCCCATGAAGTGCGCCACCAAGTCCTCGGCCACTTTCTCCAAGCGGTCGTCACGGGTAATCAGATGGTATTCCCTGGCGAATTCCCGCTCCAACTTTTTCTCCTGCTCATCATCCAGTTCAGCCTGCTCGATCAGGTCGTTCAAGTCTTCGTTCAGGTTCTCGTTGGACAATTGCAGTTCGGGGATGCGGTTTTCGTAGAAGAGCGGCACCGTGGCCCCGTCCTCATTGGACTGGCGGTAATTGTAGATGCTGACATAATCGCCAAAAACTTCCTTGGTCCTTTCTTCACCAGCCATCAAGGGCGTGCCGGTGAATCCAATGAAGGCGGCTTTCGGCAGGGCATTCCGCATGTTGAGAGCCAGGGTGTCATACTGGCTGCGGTGGGCCTCGTCGGTCATCACGATGATGTCGGCACGCTCGGACAACTTTGGGTATTGCTGCCCCCCTTTGGTGACAAACTTTTGGATCAGAGTGAAAATGAAGCGGTGGTCCTCTTGCAGCAGTTGCTTTAAGTTTTCGCCACTCTCGGCCTGACACTCTTCGGTGACGGCCCCTGTACCACAAAAGTTCTTGTAAATCTGGTTGTCCAGATCGTCTCGGTCAGTGACAACCAGGAACGTCCAATTGCCCGGCACCTTTCGCAGCACCTTTTGGCTGAAAAAGACCATCGAAAAGCTCTTGCCGCTTCCCTGCGTGTGCCAGAATACGCCGAGTTTTCCTTGATTGGCCTTGATTTTCTGCAAAGCGGTGACCGAGTTGTTGACCCCCAGGAATTGATGGTTCTTGGCGACCACTTTTATCAGCCCGCCCTTAGTGTCATCAAAAGCAGTGAAGTTTTCAGCCAGATCAAGAAATCGGGTTTTCTCGCACGTTCCCCGGATTAGGGTCTCCAGGGAGATAACACCCTTTTCCCCTTCGCTGTTGATTCGCTTCCAATCCGAAAAATGTTCCCAGCCCGCCGTCATGCTGCCAATCTTCGCTTGGCTACCATTGGACAAAATAATAACGGCGTTGTACCAGAACAGTTGTGGGATCGTGTTTTTGTAATCTCTCAAATTGTGCTTGTAAGCATGTTCCAGCCGTCCGTGGCTTTTCTTAAGTTCGATGAAGATCAGTGGTAACCCGTTGATGAAACCAATCAGATCGGCCCGCCGCTTATAAATGCTGCCCGTAATCCAAAACTGCGAAGCTAGGAAGAAGTTGTTGTTCTTCGGCTCGTTCCAGTCGATGACCCTGAAAGTTTCGTGGGCCTCGCCGCCATCCTCGTCCTGAAAACTGACCCGCACGCCATCTTTCAGCAGCTTGTAGATTTCCCGGTTGGCCTGGGCCAAACTCATGGCACTGCGGTCTTTGGTCAGTTCTTCAATGGCCAATTGGATCGCATCGCAAGCAATACCGGGGTTGAGCTTTTCCAATGCCGATCGCAGTTTCGGCACCAGCACTACATCGGCGGTTGTTTCCCGGCCTAGCGTGGAGATGGTTGTACCGACCTGCTCGTTAAAACAATTGGCTGTGGAGTAGCCGAGTTTGCCAAACAGGGCAATGGCCGGCTGTTCCACCAGGGCATTTTCGGAAAAGTCGATATTGTTCATCGGGCAGTCACTCCGTCATGGTCAGGGTTTCGCCGGTTTCAATGTCGAGGTCTTCCACGTCCAGTTGGCCGGAAATCAATTTGGGGAGCAGCAGATCACGGGTTTGTCTTAACGAAGCATTTCGCTTTGAGAGATTCTCAATGAGATCAAAAGCCGGTTCAGCAAGAGAGTTGTACATACTTAAAAGTCTTTGTTCAGGAAGAATACACTGAGCATGGACTACTTTATCCTTACTGATATTCTGTTGAGCAGCCCCCATCGCAATGTTATTGAAGTGATCTCGTAAGCTCATCAACACCTGGTAAAGAAAAACAAGTGACACGTTCTCTATATCTGGGACCATCGCCAGAGCGGCTTGATTACATGCCGATCTCTTCGTCAGAATTCCCATCCTCCCGACTGTTGGAGAACCATAAATCGCCATTAGCAGCGTTCTAGGGCCAAACAAGCGAGTCGTTGATTCGTTGGCAGCTAATTCTGTGATTTGTTCTTCTGAACTGAGCAGGAAGCCATCTTGTAATTCCTTTGTTTTGTACCAATCCACTGTTCCGTTATTCCAATAGCTCTCTTGATTTCTGCGAGGCGTGCCACCAGCCCGGACAGAGACGCATAACTCACCAACCTCGGTTGCTTCCCACCCCTCTGGAATCATCCCTAGCGGCGAATCAACGAACTTGACTTTTTCGTGGCCGGGAAAGCGGAAATCAACGAACCACTCCCGATAAATTGCCTGGGCCATCGCTTCCAAAATGGCAATGCGGCGGGTGTTGTTGAGAATCAATTCGTCATAGGTAGCTAAAATGGAAGAGATCTTCCTTTGCTGTGCGACAGGAGGAGCTACGATGTCAAATGATAAGAGTTTATCTAAGCTCAAATTGTCTTGCGTGGCTCCCCGTGTTACTTGCCTGATCCGCTTCTTTATGTAGTCGAGGTAGTATTTGACAAACCGTACATCGGACAGTGCAGGATCAGCGATGAATCCTACAACACTATCTGGAAAGCACGCCGGATAGGACAAGAGTGCTGTTTCGGCAGTGTTTTCACCAGCAATCGTCATGCAAAGTGTGTGAGGTTGCCACATCTTGCTTTGGGCAAGACCAGCCTCACTGTAAGTCTTGGCGTGTGAAGTGATGTAAAACTCGCTCGCCATGATCTCCGCAGTCTGAACGAACGGGTAAGGACCGCCGTACAACTCCGGGGCATTTCTGGGGCGGTGGCGTGATTTGCCACGCCCAACGAAACCGAGGTCATTGAGTTTCCGAGGAACCCATCCATTTTTCATTGGAGTCGTCAAGCCATGCCCTCCAACAACGTCGCCACATTCTCACCAATCCGTTCTTCCAATTCACGGGCTTCGCTGTTGAGGACTTCCAATTCCTCGTTCAGTTCTTCCAGCTTTTCAGCGAAGTCGAAGTCATCTGCGGCCTTTTCAGTCACGCCAACATAGCGACCCGGATTCAAGCTCCAACCTTGGGCTTCAATCTCGGCCAGGGTTGCCACTTTGCACAGCCCCGCCACGTCAACATATTTCAGTTTGGGAAATGTTTCCTTCAGCTTCGGATCAGGGCCAGGATATTCTTCGTCCTCCCCGGCCACAAATTCCGGCTTCTCGCCCCGGTAGAGCCGTGTGATATTGGCAATGTATTCGATCTGCTTGGGGCTGAACGTGCGGTGTGCCCGATCCATTTGCCGGAAAATATGGCGGGCATCGATGAACAGCACCTTGTCCTTGCGATCCGTCTTCGCCTTCCCCTTGTCGAAGAACCACAGGGTACAAGGCAACGTCACCGTGTAGAAGAAGTTCGGGCCGATGGCAATCATACAATCGATAGCACGGGCCTTGAGCAGATTCTTCCGAATTTCCATCTCCGATTGCCGGGCGTCGGCGGCAGAATTGGCCATGACAAACCCGGCCCGGCCCTTGGCATTCAATGAACTATAGAAAAGTTGAATCCAGAGGTAGTTGGCATTGTCGGCCCTCGGCATCCCAAACGGAAAGCGGGGATCGTCTTTGATCTTCTCTTTATCCACTTTGTCCACGTTGAACGGTGGATTTGCCATCACGAAGTCGAACTTGCCCGCACTTCCGTGCAGGTCTTCGTAGTAGCTGTTCCCCTGTCGGATGTCGCCGGAGAGTGCATGGACGGCAAGGTTCATCAAGCACAAGTGCCGGGTTTCGTCTACCCGTTCCTGGCCATAGACCGAGATTTCCACGCTGGGATTGTTCTTGTGTGCCTTGATGAAGTCGGCACTTTGGACGAACATACCGCCCGATCCCGAAGCCGGATCGTAGATGCGACCGTGGTATGGCTCGATGATTTCCACGATCAGCTTGACCAGCGACGTGGGCGTGAAGAACTCGCCACCTTTTTGGCCCTCAGCACGGGCGAAGTTGCCAAGGAAGTATTCGTAAATCTTGCCGAATGTGTCCCCTTCGACATCCATTGGAATCAACGAGAACGTTTTCAGGAGGGAAACCAGCGTGGAGTTTTCAATCTTGTTGTAAGTCTTGGGGAGAATGCCCTTCAGATCATCGTTCTCGGCCTCGACAGCCTTCATCGCCTCGATGATGGCCTTACCGATGTTCTCGCCTTCCGACAGATTCAGTAGCTTGGAGAACCGGGCCTGCGGCGGTAGGTACATCACGCCTTTGGCCTGATAGTCCTCCTTGCCGATGCCCCGCCGTCGGCTGCCTTTGCCCGAGAGTTCCTTTTCGGCAATGGCGAACTTGTGGTCGGCATAGCGAAGGAAGATCAGTCCCAGCACCGGCACCGAGTATTCCGACGACTTCAGTTTTGAGTTGGCTCGAAGTTCGTCGGCAGACGCCCAAAGGCGTTTTTCAATTTCAGAGTGGTTGTTGGCCATCTTGATTTTGAGTCGTATGGTGAAATAGTTTCTATTCAGCGATGGGTAGCCGATCAGAAATCAAGCCCCATCCTAAGTAGCAAAACCCCCATTTTACCACAATAGGGGGTTCTTACAAGCAGGCTCTAATCCCATAAAAAATGAATATTTTCCCTTAAAACACCAAAAATCTTATGTATACATTAAACATTTACCCAAACTTTTATGGTGGATGCTAGCTGGCGTTGACTGTTTACAGCAACTATGGTAATATATGCGAAAACTCTGCACAAGTGGGTATTGCATCATGACGCAACGTTTTGGTGAACGAGTAAGAGAACTGAGGAAAACGAAGATTATTGGGCAGCGTAAACTGGCCGATCTGATTGGCGTTTCGCACACTTACGTCAGCAAAATTGAGAATGAGAAGTTGGACTTCGGCGACTACCCCAGCGAGGAGTTGATCCGCAAGATTGCCAAGGCATTGGATGCCGATTTGGATGAGTTGCTTATGCTAGCCAAGAAAATCCCAGAACAGATTAAGAAACGGGTGCTAGAACACCCCGAAGTCTTCCGAAAGATTGCCCAACTCGACGACAAAACACTCAATGACTTGTTAAAAAAACTGGATAAGGGATGACCAAACAGCACCTCAAGTACCTGAGAAACCAAGTCATCGATGACATCACTGCCCAGCGGATTCGTGAATACGAAACCAAGGTTGGGACTACGGTGAGGCTGCCGGTGCCGATTGAGGAAATCGTCGAACAAATGCTGGGACTCGACTTCGACTGGGACGTGA
>Ga0187861_10001982_pt1 | contig 19825 bp, 7 predicted proteins | sample June2016WEW_10_1_3_FD_132986 | JGI IMG/M metagenome (GOLD analysis project Ga0187861, IMG submission 132986) | Peatland microbial communities from SPRUCE experiment site at the Marcell Experimental Forest, Minnesota, USA - June2016WEW_10_100 | ecosystem: Environmental > Terrestrial > Soil >...
ACTCCTTGCGCAAGCGCTCGCGCACCTCATGCATGAAGTCCGCGTTGACCGTCGAGCGGCCATCCACCTCCTGCGCCGTGCAGGCCAGGTTGATGGCGAGGGCCTGAAGCTGCCGCTGCGCGTTCCAGAAGAACAACATGTCCAGCGCATGGTCTTCGTAGCCTTCCAGTCCGCGGAACTCGGGCACGTTGGTCGCGCCGTACATGCGGGCCGTGCCGTCCGCATAGACCGCGCGGCGGTTGTGGCCCACCACAGCCTGGCCCAGCGTCCAGCTCACGCCGCCCGGCTTGCGGGCCTCCCAGGCCCGCACCGCCAGGCCGCTGAGCCGCTCCAGGAGGAACTCGACGTATTCGTCCGGCTGCATCACGCCTGCCTTGGGGATCTCGTAGGCATCGGCATCCTGCGGCGTCACCGGGCCGGTGTGGATGTGTGTGGCGCTGAGGAAAACCTTGCGCATTTCGACGCCCGGCAAGCGCGGCGCCACCCGGCGGCGGAACTGTTCCTGGATGCCCGTGCGCACGGCCACCAGGTCGCAGCCGATCATGAGCGCCTGATCCAGGACCTTCCCGCCGTCGCGCGATTCCAGCGCCACGGCCGTGGCGGTCAAGGGCGTCTCCACGTGGGTGGAGATGCGCGTGTGAAACTGGCCCGAGAGGGCCACTGGGCGCGGAGGCGTAATGTCCGTGCTGGCCGCGCCGATGAGCAACTCCGGTCCTGCGACGGGATGTGTGTGTGTCATGAGCAAACTCCTATCAGATGCCCGCTATGGGAGGAATAGGAAGAATGGGACTTATGGGACCCCTCGGCCTCGCCCCTAACCCCTAACCCCTCCCCCCTCGCCCCTAACCCCTGCTCTTCCACAACTTGCGCAGCAGATTCAAAGCTCCGTCCGTCATCAGGGCCACGCCTTCCACACTAGGTTTGGCGCTGCGGCAGATGAGCGATTCATAACCACCCGCCTTCCAGGCCTGTGCGGTCACGAGGTAGCCCAGGTAGTCACCGCCGAGCTCCACGGGGAAAGTCCAAGGGAAGGGGCTCTCGGCCTTGATCTTCAGTCCCCATTCGACAAACAACTCGCCGGGCAGACTCGCGAAGCCAACCTCGCCGATGCGCCAGGCCTGCAGCAAGGTCCGCGCCTCTGTGTCCCCCTGCTGTTTCATGCGCGCCAGTTCCTTGCGGAAGCACTCCTGCGCGTCCGGCGGCCACTGCGAAGCGCGAATGCGCTGCTCCTGATCGCTCGTGAAGTCTCGATAGGGGACCGTCACCTCTTCCTTGAGTGCGCCCAGGGCCGTCGCGCCTTCCACAGGCCGGCGTTGGTCCATGCGCTTGATGATGACCTCAGCCAGCGCGTCCCCGATTTGCCTGTATGACCCCGTCGGGTTAATGTCCGCGAACGCACCGGGCATGAAGATCGGGACCGTGGCAGTTCCGAAGCGCTCCCTCAGCCGGCCGGCCACCACGCCGGGATAATCGGCGCTGAAACGCGGCCCGAAGTTGGCGTTGGTATGGAGCGTGTAGTGCCACAGGATCGCGATCGGCACTCCCCGCTCATCGTCGAAAGACAGAATCCCCACCTCCGGATCAACCGGCCCCGCGGACCCCAGGCATTGGACCTCCTCCTCGCCCTTATGGAGCAGCCAGGTGTTGAGTTCCCTGCCGTCCTTGAATTTGAGGCGGCGATTGTGGATCATCTGATGGCAGTAACCGCGCTGCCGGCACAGCCGCGCCGGGCGCCGGGCCTGGTGCGCCAGCTCCACGGCACTGGCAAACTTCGCGGGCAGGCTCGCAAGCCAGCCTTGAGCCACTCCGCCTTCCTCGGCCCCAAACAGGACTTCTCCCGGGTAAGGCCCCGTGTGCGTGTGGCTTGCCGCCCACACGATGTGCGACGCGGGAATCCCCGTTCTCTGCGAGGCCAGCGCAACCGCCGCGTCCCCGGTGCGCCGGTGGAGCGCTATCAGATCCAGCAGCACATAGGCCAGCTTGACGCCGCCAGACTCCAGCACCAGGGCTTTGATGGTCAACGGGTCGTCCACGCCTTGCGAGACCCTGGGCGTGAGCGCGCCGGCCATCGCTGTGCCCACGGGGGGCGTGAAATCCACTTCCGCCGCGCCGGCCAACAGAGTGTTCGTCATTGCCGTTCCTCCTACTTTAGCCACAGAGGACACAGAGAACACAGAGAAGAAAGTTTGGATTTGCGATTTCCGATTTTCGGTTGCTCCGCCGGACATGCTCAAATCAAAAATCCAAAATCCCTTCTCTGTGTTCTCTGTGTCCTCTGTGGCTAATGAGTACTACCAGTTTAGCAAAGGCACATCCAGCCATTGGCCGCCCTGCATGGCCGACTCATGCGCGATCAGTCCGGGGATGGTCATGTCTGTGGCCCTGATGACGTCTATGGGCGGACGCGCGCCGCTCTCCACGGCATCCAGGAAGTCGCGGATCATGTAGTACTCGGAGGTCCCATGCCCGCCCTGCTTCGCCTCCGCCGGGGCGTTCGGGTCCACGACCGGACAGGCGGTCGTTCTGGGGTTGTGTTTGTCCATTTCGCCCTCGATATGGACGAGGCCCTCCTGGCTCAGGCGATCCAAGCGGCTGTTCTCAAGATGGCCCTGGGTGCCGTAGAGGGAGTACCAGACCATGTGCGGCCGCGCGGCCACCTGGCTGCGCAGGATCTTTATGACCGAACCTTTCTGGGTCTTGAACAAGCCTATTTCAAAATCAAGAAAACCCGGATGTTCCTTGTACGCCGGCATCTTGTTGAAACCGGTTGTCAAGCCGCAAGCCTTCACGATACGGTCCTCCATGAGGACGAGCAGCGGCCCCAGGGTGTGCGCGCAATACCAGATCGGCGGGCGCTCATGCCGCCAGAAGTACCGGCCGGTCTTCGCGTCCACGAGCAGGTTGATGATCTCATGGATGTATTCGCCTTCCGCATAGAAGATGCGGCCCAGTTTGCCTGCCCGGACGAGCTTCTGCCATTCGCGGACGTAGTGAAAATAGCAGTAGTTCTCGCCCATCATGTATGTGCGGCGCGTCCGCTTGACGGCCTCCACGACGCGCTGGCAGTCCGCCACGGTGTAGGCTACGGTTTGCTCGCAGAGCACGTGCTTGCCGGCCTCCAGGGCCAGCACCGTCTGGTCCGCATGGAACTTGATCGGCGAGGCGATGATCACCGCGTCCAACTGAGCGTTGGCGAAGCTGGCGTACTCCTTGTAGAGCGCGCTGTCCGGCAGGTTGAAGACCTTGCCGACCTCGGCCAGCCTCTTTTCGTCAATGTCGCAGAGCGCGCTTACTTCCACCTTGGGATGAGCGGCAAAGACCTTGGCCAGGCCTTGGCCGCGGCTGCAACCCACGAGTCCCATGCGTATCTTCTTCATCGTCTCTCCTTGCGTTGGATGCTGCTGTTTCTACGTACACCTCAAAGGCCGCTCCTGTTGGCCAGTCCCGCGAGGGGCCGCAAGGATATTGGTATGGCGGGAGCGCGTGGCGGGGCGGTGTATGTGAGGGTGGGTGCATGGCCGGTCAGCGTATTTGGCGGAGGGCTACTCATGACGAGACGATGGGCAGTGCTGCTTGGCTGTCTCGTGGCTGTGGCGGCTTGCTATACCGTCGTAGCGGTGAAGAAGGGCGGGTGGCCGTTCTCCGCGCGGCAGGCTGTCCAGGATGAGCCTGTCCAGACGAAGCCGGCCACGCCGGTCCCCCCGCCGCCAGCTATCCCCGCGCTGGAGAAGGACAAGCGGCCGGCCTTCGCGCAGCGCATCCTCGAAGTAGTGGAGGGGCTGCCGGCCCATGCGCAGGGGGTCAAACCTGGCGACCTGCTGACCACGCTCAATGGTTCGCTCGTGCGTGGAAACGACGGCTTGGACCCCTTCCGGTCTTCAGGCGTGGACCGTCTGGGCATCTGGTCAAAGGACCAGGGCCTGCGCGAGTTGAGTTTCGAGGCCGGACCGATTGGCATCACCTTCGAGGAGCAGTGGATTCCGGAACTTTCCTACCTTCGCGGCCCAGACCGGAACGCGGCCTGGGATGCAGCCATGGTGGCGGCCGCTTATTACCATACGCGCGATCGGCTTGCGACGGAGGCGGCGCTGGCGCATGCGATGCAAACCGGCTGCAAGAGCCCCCTTGTCGCGGCGCTGCGGCTGTGCTCTGCCAGCGAGAACGGCGAACATGCCGCGGCGGCGCGTGAGCGCGGGAACCTCGCGGGACTGAGCGAAGACTGCAAGCGGCCGGTCTTATTCGCGCTGTATCGCTCCCTGGTGCTGGACGGCGAACTGGAGGCGGCCGAAGAACTGCATCGCCAACATCCGCAGTGCAACCTGCGCCCGCTGGGCTGGAACGCGGACGCCATTCTGGCGCTACGCCAAGCCGCGCAGCAGGCGGGCGCGGAACCGGACGACGGCAGGGTCAAGTCCGTCGCACAGGATTATTCGGCCAAGCTGGAGTGTTTCGACCCGAACAGTGCCTACATGCAGGAAACCCTGCGCAGAGCGGGGCAAGTCTCATGCCGCCTGGCCAGCGACAAGGCAGTCTACTCGCAGTTCGGACCGCTCCTGGAGAATCCCTGTCTGGGCGCCACGTTCAGGTTCCAGCCGGTGGAAGCGAAAGACAAGCAGCCGGTTACGATAGAACTGATGTTGGGGGATGTCTGGGGCGGCAGGGACCAGTACAAGGTGACAGTCCTCTGTTTCGAAGACGGCGGGGTGTCGTTGTGGGCGGACGGCTACCCTACTCTGGGGTTCCACAACCAGACGCTCTTGAACCCCGGGGACAACCGTGTGGAAGTGTTCGCGAATTCGCCGTGGCTCCAAGTGTGGCTGAACGGCCGGCGGCTGTTCCGCGGGTATCTGCCGCCGGGCAAACGAAAGATGTTCGGAGGCATATTCCTGAAGGGCGGCAATACGGTCATCAAGCAGGTGGTCTACGCTGACCTCGCCGCCATTGAGCCAAGGACGCCTCCAGCCGTTGACAGCCGGCAGGGCCCAGCGGAAACCTTCTCGATACCGGAGCGGCCGCAGGACAAGCGGCTCGCCTGGTTCTACGACATGACCGTGGCGTCGTATCTGAAGTGCGGCCGGCGCAACCCGCGATGGGACAAAGACGCCCTTGAGGCCGTGTGGCTGGCTGCCAGGTGGTGGGCCCACGCGAGACCGCGCGTGGAAGGCGATGACATACTCAGAGCCTGCAAGGCCGCGGCGGAGCAGGGGTGCGACGACCCGTTAGTGCTGTTGCTCCACGGTGACACGCTGTTAGTGGTGGGGGAAAGGACCACGGGCGTCATCGGCAATGCGTATCGGCGCGCCGCGGAGGGGATCACGGACTCCGCCTACCCGCCGCTCGTGCGCTTTGCGGTGTTGAGCCAAGCCATCCGCTACCATTGGGCCTCCCGGCTGAAGCCGGTTCAGGAGGCGGCCTTGGCCCGCTCCAAGCTGGCGTGCTCTCTCATCCCCGCCATTGTCGCTGACAAGGACGCTGACGCGGAATTCGTGAGGCGCATCTTCGTCAACGCGACCGACCTGCCGAAGGAGAACCTGCCCGGGTTCAGCCGCCTGGAGCAGTTCGAGCGGACGTATGCCGCCCTGTTGAAGGCCGCGCCGGACGGAGCTCTGGCGGCGACGGTGCGGGGGTGCTTCTACATCAAATACGCCTGGGAGGCCCGCGGCAGCGGTTGGGCGAGTACTGTCAGCCCCGAGGGCTGGCGCTTGTTCGGGGAACGTCTGACGGTAGCGGCAGAGTCGCTGCGCAAAGCAGCCAGTAGTGATCCGGGCAACTCCATCGCGCTGAGCCACCTGATCACCGTCGCGATGGCACAGGGCCTGCCGCGTGAGGACATGGAGGATTACTTTGAAAAGTCCGTGCGAGCCAACCCGCACGATTTGGAGCCATACGATAGGAAACTGACCTATCTGCGGCCACGCTGGCTCGGGAGCGCCGAGGAGGTGTACCGGTTCGGGAGTGAGTGCTTCGAGAAAGCCCAGCGCGATGCCGCGGCAGACCCCAGCCTGGTGAAAATGCTGGTGGCGGCGCACAACAGCCTGGCGGATGATGCCGGCGGCGGGAACGCCAGCCACGCCGCCAGGGAGTCGCTGGCGAAGCAATACTGGCGCCAGCCCGAGGTCTGGAGGGACATTCTGAAAGTCTACGAGTTCCTGCTGCTGCGCTGTCCGCGGTCGCGGCGGTACAAGACCGAATATGCGAGCTACGCCGTAACCTGCGGGCAGTGGGGCGTAGCGAACCGGCTCCTCAAGGAGCTTGGCGACGACGTGGCGACGGCGGTGTTCGGCGGGCCGGCCGGAGCCTACAAGACCCGACAGCTAGTCGAGCGCATGATGTCCTCTGGCAAGTGAGAGAGTCGCGCTGCGTGGGCACTTGACGAACATGCAGCGCGGCGGAAAATATCCTGGCAATGGGATCGCCGGCTGCCTCACCGCGGTATATGGTGCTTGTCTGGCTGCTCTGTGCCGCCTTGGCACACAGCGCGGGCGCGGCAGACGCCGCCCCAGCCAGTCCGGAGCAGTTGCTCGGCATCATCGAGAAGGGCGGCTTCGACGAGCGGCAGGATGCGCTCAAGCAGCTCGAAGCGCTCGGCGAAAAGGCCCGGCAGGCACTGGAGAAAGCCGCGCGGGAAAGCGAACTGTTCGAGGTCCGCGCCACCGCCGCACGGCTGCTCGGCAAGTTGTCTCAGGCCAGCGTGGCGGTCCAGCTCATTGACCTGCAAGGGCAACCCGTGGCGGACGTGCCGCTGCAGGTGCAAGTCCGGCAGCCCACGCCGCTGCCCAGCCCGTTAGTTTATTCCGGCGCTGAGGAGGAACAGCCGCCGCCGGCCAGCACCGACGCCAAGGGACAAGCCACGTGGACGCACTTGGTTCCCGGTTCCGCGCTGTGGTGCGGGACGGAAGGGCCTGCGCAGGAGCCGTGGAATTGGCAGCTCTGGTACTTGCGGCCGGGCGAGAACAGGCTGACGCTGGTCCGTCATAGAGGCGGGACCGTGGCCGGGAGCGTTGTGGCGGAGGATGGCAAGCCGCTGGCCGCCGCCACACTTTCCCTGATACCGGACTGGGGACAAGACCCCCACGGCCTCGACCCTCAGAAGACCCTCGCCAAGCGCCAGAGTAACACACTGGCATCCGGGGTGAGCGACGCCGCGGGGCGGTTCGCTCTTGAGCACGTGCCCGCCGGCAGCTACCTGCTGTTTGCCGAACACCCGGACTGCGCCGTGGCCTGCGCCGGCGTGATACGGGTGTGCGAGGCAGGCCGCACGGATTTGCCCACGCCGCTCCGCCTCGCCAGCCGTGCTGCCGCGTATGGGACGCTCAGAGTCCTGCTCTTGGATGAGCAGGGGCAGCCGCTGGACAAGGCCACTGTCTCCGTCACCCTGGCGCGCACGCCAGGCCCCGCGCAGCCGCCTGCCACGCCGGCGGACAAGCCGTCCATAGCGCCTGACGGCCTGGCCGCGCGGCAAGCGTGGCTCAGGTACACTCTGGCCACCTCCGACAATTCTGAAACAGCGTCCCAGACCGAGACGGCCGAGGCCGGGTGCCTGGAGCTGCCGAACCTTTGGCCGGGAGAATATCAGGTCACCGTGCGGGCCGAGGAGGAAGGCAAGCCGGGGGTCCGCAAGTACCAGCTCCGCAACCTCATCGTGGCTGCCGACCAGGCGGCCGGCAAAGCGGGCGGCCCGCAGAACGTTTTCGTGGCACTGCCGCCCGTGGCCTGCGGCTCCATTTCCGGGCAGTTGGCGAGCGCCGCCGGCAAGTCCGCCTCCCTCGGGCGGAGAGTCGGGGAGTTCAGTGTGTGGGCGTTGGCAGAGGATGACCCGGACGCGCGGGCGGTGCTGAGCGATCTGACGCGCTATGAGAGTTGGTTTGGACGATGGCAGGAGAACCTGCCGGACTTCGGCGTGAAGCTGGAGGACGAGAGCTTCGCACTGAAGGACCTCGTGCCGGGCCGCTACACTTTGGTCATTGTGGAAGGGAAGACCACGAAAGGTGTGATGCACGGTGTTGAAGTGGCCGCGGGGCGGGAGACCAAACTTCCGGCCTTCAGGCTCCCCGGGCACGACAAGCCCCTGGCGCGCAGCCTGAAGGACGCTGCCATCAACGGCACGGTGCTGCTCCCAAACGGAGAACCGGCGCAACGGGCCAACGTGGTCCTGCTGAGCGCCGAGGGCGGCTGGTCTCAGACCTGCAGTACGGATAAGGGAGTGTTCAACTTAGTGAGCGTCACTTTTGATGACGACGAGCACGTGAGGCTGAGCGCCTCGCTGGCTGGTTTCCGCACCTGCCATGCGGACCTGCCCCTGACGGGTCTGCCGCTGCGCAGCGTGGTGTTGCAATTCGAAGCAGAAGACGCCCACGGCAGTATCGCGGCCACGGTCGTGGACGCGCAGGGCCAGCCGCTGAAAGGCGCACTGGCCGCGGTGCAGCCGCTCGAGGGCGCCGGGTACAGCCAGAACAACGGCGCGCCCGGCAAACCAGCGGTTACGGACGCAGCCGGGCGCGTGGTCCTTCCCGGCCTCGCCTACGGCCAGCGGCGGATTGAGGTCCTGAAGGAAGGCTACTACCTGCCCGAACCGGAGACGGTCCAGGTGCTCCCAAACAAAGTGACAGCGGTCAAGGTGACGATGCAGCGCGCGCTGGCACTGGCGGGACGCATTGCGGCCCCCGCGGGCACGGACACGGCGAAAGGCATGGTGTCTCTGGAATACGCCGGTCTGCCCACCGCCGGCCAGTATGGCTGGCATCACTGCTTCGCCGCGCCGGTGGATGAAGCGGGACGGTTCCAGTTCAGCGGCTTGCGGCCCGGGAAGGTGTCGCTGTCCGCGCTGTACCCAGGCTTGCTCGGGGCACAGGAGAGGACGGAACTGGAGCTGGCCGCGGGGGCGCTGCCGGACGTGCAACTGCAGCTCGTGCGCTCAGGCGCGCTGAAGCTGGACCTCGGTCCCGAGAACCGGGGCGCGAGGCTCGCGCTCATGGCCCCGGGAAGCTGGGATCCCGCGCGCGGCCTGAACCACAACCTGCCGCAGGAATGCCTTACGGAAACCACCGCCGACTCTCTGGGCCGGGCGGAGCTGCGTGACCTGCGGCCGGGAAGTTACGATCTGCTGGTGCGTCCTGCCTATGAGGAAGATGCGTTCCACTACACGCAGCACGCCTGCGCCGCGCGCGTCTGCCCCGGCATCCGCGTGGCGCCCCTTCCCGGCGGGCCGGAGGCCCTGGAGAAGCTTGAGCCGGTCCGGCTGAAACCGGGCCAGGGCGGCAGCGAAGTGCGCGGGCGCGTGGTGCTGAGAAACGTGGCGGCCTTCCGCCCCGGCGAGAAGGACCTGGGCCGGCTGCGCGTGACGCTGGCCAATGAGCAAGCCGTGGGGAGCATTGATTTCTACCTGCCGGACGACCTCGACCCGCAGCTCGAACCCCGGCAGGTGGGCCGCCCGGCCCAGGGCTTCCTTATGGTGCCGCAGGACCTCTTTCGCATCGCGGCGGTTCCGCCTGGCGAGTACCGCTTGTACCTGGAGTACGAGCTGCCCGAACGCCAGTGGCCGTGGCGCGAGCGGCAACGGTTCAACGCTGCCGCCGGGCCGGCCAAGACCATCCAGGTCGCAAGCGCCACGGTGACGGCAGCGGACGACATTGCCTTCGAGATCGGGACGGAGATGCTGGAGCGGCTGCGCCGCGACCGCCGTGAGGAAACCGAGACACGAATGCGGCGGCAGTATGGGGCCGCAGAGGGAGAGGACCTGGGGCCGGAGTTCCAGCCATGAAGGCTCAGGGCCTCATTCAATTGTTGGAAGAAGAAGGGAGTCGAGTATAATGCCCCGAACCGCTTTAGGAGGACTAGCGCCATGTTGCGTCGCACATTCTTCATCTTGACCCTGAGCACCGCCTGGGCCTGCGGCGCGGAACAGGTGGTCTGGCAGATTGGCCAGCCCGACAAGAGCTACGCGGAGTTCGCCATTGCGGGCGATTACAAAAGTTTCGCGGGCCGCTTCGACCGCAAACCGCTGGTTTTCGAGATCGGCAAGAGCGAGGCCGCGAAGGACTGGCCGTTCATTCATCCCGGGCCTGTGGACTTCTGGGCGCATGGCCGCGTGTACCCATTCACAGTCCGTTTCAGTCTCGCTGACGAACCTCGGGGCGTCTTCTGCCTGCGCGTGGAGTTCACCGACGTGCAGGCCATGAATCCCCCCGCCTACACCGTGACGATCGGCGAGCGCTCCGGCCGCTTCCACCTTGAGCCCGGAGGCGGCGACGCTTCGCTGACCGACCCCAAAGCCGGCAAACCGCAGAAGATCGAGATTTCTCTGCCGGCCGGCACTTTCCACAAGGGCGTCAACAACGTCGTCCTGGCCTGCGTGGACGGCTCGTGGGTCCAGTACGACGCCCTCACCCTGCTCAACGACCCCGAGGGCCGCATGCCGCAGTCCGAAATCCAGAGCCTCCGGGCCACGGCCACGCCGTTCTTCATCCGCGTGGACGGCAAAGTGCGCCGCGCGCTGGAAGTAAGCATCTCCCTCACGGCCCCCGCTGAGGACCTGAACATCCGCGTCGAGGCGGCAGGGGAGATCTTCGGGGTCCACGTGAAGGAACTCGCGGGCTTCGGCGGAGTCAGCCAGGAGATCGGCGTTCCAGACTCGCCTGAGCCGCTGGAAGTCGAGCTTACCGCGAAAGCCGGCGCCAGCACCAAGACCGCCACCGTGAAAATCGAGCCGCAGCGCAAATGGCGCATTTACTGCGGGCCCAGCTCGCACACCGACATCGGCTATACCGACGTCCAGCCCAAGTGCGCCGAACGCCACTGCGAGAACCTCGACCGTGCGGAGGACCTGCTGGAGCAATACCCGGATTTCCGTTGGAACACGGAGGTCGCCTGGCAGGCCGAGAACTATCTCGCCTCCCGCACCGGGGCGCGCCGCGAGACTTTTCTGAAGCTGGCGAAAGAAGGCAAGCTCGGCATCCAGGCGCTCTACGCCAATATCCTGACCGGACTGTGCTCGCCCGAGGCCGCGTGCCGGCTGACTTACTTTGCCCACAGCCTCAAGACCCGCTACGGCATTCCTTTCACGAGCGCGATGATCAGCGACGTGCCGACGCAGGAAGCGTCGCTGCCCATGATCCTGGCCAGCTCCGGCATCCGCTACTTCAGCAGCGGCATCAACAACGATCGCGGCTACACCTTCACCCAGTTGCAGGACAAGTGCCCCTGCTGGTGGGAAGGGCCCGACGGCAGCCGTGTGTTGATGATGTATACCTGGCAATATGCCCAGGCGGACCAGTGGGCCCTGACCCGCAGCTTGCAGGCCGCCCGCGCGCATATTCTGGGCGCGCTCAAGGGCTATGAGGCCCGCGCCAACTACCCCTACGACGCGGTCTGGCTGCACGGCGCGGTCAGCGACAACCAGCCGCTGAACCAGAAGCTCGCCGAAGTCGCCAAGGCCTGGAATGAGCGCTATGAGTTCCCGAAGATAATCCTCTCGCCCAACGCCGAGTTCTTTGAGTACATCGAGAAGAACTACGGCGCCAAGCTGCCCGTCGTGCGCGGCAGCGCGGGCACGTACTGGGAGGACGGCGCCGGCTCCTCCGCGGCTGAGACCATCCTGTGCCGCAACGCCCAGGAGAATCTGGCCGCTGCCGAAGAGTTCCTGGCGCTGGCGCGGCGAATCAAGCCTGAGATCGTCTACTCCCCTTCCGAGTTCTACAGCGCCTGGCGCAACTGTTTGCTTTACGACGAGCACACTTGGGGCGCGCACTGCTCGATCAGCCAGCCGGATAGCGACTTCACCAAGGCGCAGTGGAAGATCAAGGCCCAATTCGCCATTGATGCCGGACGGCAGAGCCAGGCGCTGCTCGCGCAAGGGACCGCGGCCATCGCCTCATTAGTGAAGACTGATGGCCCTGCGCTGGTCGTCATCAATCCCAGCAGTTGGCCGCGCACAGACGTGATCGAACTCAAACTGCCAGCAGAGCAAGGCATCCTCCAAACTGCAGGTGGTCCAGCCTGCTTCGTAGGTACTGGGAGCAGGATCCTTGAGGTTAAGGATGTTCCCCCATTTGGCTATCGTGTGCTCAAACCCGGACAAGCCACCGTTCAGGAGAGCCCCATATCAGGAGGCCCCAACGCCATCGAAAGCCGCTATTACCGCGTGACCTTTGATCCTGACAGCGGGGCAGTCACCAGCCTCTTTGACAAGGAACTCCAGCGTGAACTGGTTGATCCTCAAACGCCCTATCGTCTCAACCAATACATCTATGTCGCCGGAGGCAAGGGCAGCCGCATTGTCATGAATCCGAACGGGCCTGAACCCCAGCTTGTAGTTACTTTGCCACAAAAGGCTACGCTGTGTCGGGCCAAGCTGGGCGGCCTTGGCGAGCGGCTGATTGTAAATTCTTCCTCGACTATGACGCCCAAGCTCGTCACGGAGATCACAGTTTGGAATGACATCAAGCGCGTGGACATCGTCAACCGCCTGACCAAAACACAAACCTATGACAAAGAAGGCGTCTACTTTGCGTTCCCGTTTGCCGCCGCCAAGCCGGTCTTCCGCTACGAATGCCCCGCCGGCATCGTCAACGCCAACAAGGACATGTTGCCGGGCGCGTGCCTCGACTGGTTCACCGTGCAGCACTTCGTGGAGGTCGAAAGCAGCGACGCCGCCATTGCCTGGGCGACGCCTGACGCGCCGCTGGTCTGCTTCCAGGACATCAACCGCGGCAAGTGGCAGACCAGTCTGCCCTTTGCCACCGGCCAACTCTACGCTTACGTCATGAACAATTACTGGCACACCAACTATAAGGCCGGACAAGGCGGCGACTTCACGTTCCGCTTCGCCATCACCAGCCGTGCCAAAACCGACAACACCGCCTCCGCCCAGTTCGGCTGGGCTGTTTCCAACCCGCTGCTGGCAATTCCCGTCGAGGCCAATGCCAACGCGCCGCTGGCCGGCGAGGCCGCCAGCCTGCTGGAGGTGGCCGAGCCGAACGTCATCCTTATCGGCGCCAAGCAGGCGGAAGAAGGCGGCGCGCTGGTCCTCCGCTTCTGGGAAGTCAGCGGCCAGGCCACCACGGCCCATTTGCGCATGAAGAACATTCCGGCCAAGAAGGCCACGGCCTGCAACCTGGTCGAGGAACCGCAGGAAGCGCTGGAGATCAAGGACGGCGTAATTGCGGTGCCAGTCCGCGGCTCCGGCCTGGCAACAGTGTTGATCGAGTGAGCGGGATAAGGGGGGCAACCTTGTTATGGACGCAAAGGACGCCAGGATTTCGCAGATTTGCTTGCGCGCCAAGAGCCTTGCGGAGGAGATCGCCCACAAGGCGCAGCAGGGCCAGTGTACTCCGGAGGATCTCAGCCTCCTGACGGATGCCCTGTCTAAGCTTGAGCATTCCCTCCAGGCCGTCGCGAGGGTTGTGGCGGCCCTGGAGCAGGCGGCGGGGACGCCCATTCAAGACACCCTCGCCGGAAGCCGGCAGCACGAAGATGGTGGAGACGCCGAGGCTGCGGCCCCGGAAACGCCCGTCTGAGCCGCGACCGTGAGGGAGCGGATTCATCACTCCTATACTTCCCATTCTTCCCATAGCAGGTAACGCAGCGATCCCCATTACCGCTGCGCCAATCCCGACGAGCGCTCCACCCGGCGGGTCGCGGCCTGCAGGATCATGCTTCTGGTGCCGCACAGGAGCGCCAGCCGCCTGGCGCGGGTGAGGCCGGTGTACAGGATTTCGGCAGTGAGCAGGCGCTGAGCAGGCGCTTCGATTGAGGCCTGGCCTGGCCCGTCGCGTCCCCGCTCCCCACCCGCTCCCGCGAGGGGAGAGGAGCACATTTCCTGGTCGGGCGGGACGATCAAGAGCACATCTCCGTATTCCGAACCCTGGCTCTTGTGGACCGTGATCGCCAAGGCCGGCTCCCACGGCGGCAACCTGTCCAGCGCCAGGCACTCCAGGCCCGTGCTCGACTGCCGGCGCTGAAAGAGCGCGCGGCAAAGCCCGTTCCGGTCCCGCAGGATGACCCCGGCATCGCCGTTGAACAGATTCAGAGCGTAATCGTTGCGCGTGACGATAATGGGCAGGCCCGCGAAATAACCGCTCGCGGCATGCCTGTCCAGCTTGTGCGCCAGAGACTGCATGAGGACCGCGTTCACACCCGCGCAACCAAACCGGCCGTTGCGCAGGATGGTCAGAATCTGCCCAGCGCGCACACAACTCAGAATGTCCCTGGCCAGCTCGGGAGCGATGTGATCGGCCTGGGTGAAGTCTGCCTGCGCCGCGGCCCGCAGAACCAGGTCCTGGTATGAGGGCCGGCCTGCCCTGGCGGCCAGGTAATGGTGGCTGGCCCACGACCGCAACAGCCTGGGCCAGCGCCGCCTGTCGGCCCATTCCGCCGTCAGTTCGGCGAAGTGGTATCCTTTGGGGTTGGCGCCCGCCGAGGGCCACAGGCAGCTTAGGATGCTCGCCTCGTCATCCTTTTCGCCTGCCGGGTGCAGCGCAACCGCAGTTGAGAACAGCTTGGCCTCAATCACCTCCTTGTTGGGCAGTCCGGTCAGGCATTCCACCACTTCCGCGATGTCCGTTTCCACGGAGCGGTAGTTCTCAGTCAGAACGACAACATGGTCCAGCGGCTCGCCCGAGCCTGCTGCCGGCGGCCACTGGATCCCGGTCACGGCCCGCACCCATTGCGCCGCCTCCGGGCTGTAGTTCGGCGCTTCGACCGGCGGGATGAGGTCCGCCAGCATCGCTCCAGCTTCAACCGAAGGCAACTGGTTCTTGTCGCCGAGAAAGATCAGCCGTGCCTCCGCGGGGACCGCTTCAAGCAGGCTGGCCATCAGTCCGGCGTCCAGCATCGAGACTTCATCAATGACAACCACATCGGCCGGCAGCGGATTCTCAGCGCGGTGGACAAAATCGTGCCGCGAAGGCCGGTACTCCAAGAGGCGGTGAATCGTGCGCGCTTCGAGGCTGAGCAGGGCGCTGTCCACGTCCGCCAGCTTGCCCTGGGCCTCCCGGACCGCTCCCAGGCCCGCGCGGATCGAGTCGGTAAGACGATAGGCGGCGCGGCCGGTGGGCGCAGCCAGAAGAATCCGCTGCGGCGCGCAGCCCAGCCGCGCCAGGCCGCGCAGGATGCTGACCACGCCGGTGGTCTTCCCCGTTCCCGGCCCGCCCGAGATAATCAGGAACCGCTGGCGCATGGCCAGCGCCAGAGCGCCCTTCTGGGCGCCGGCCAGGCCCTGCTCGTGGCGCAGGCTGTCCAGCCTGCGAGGCACTGAGCAGGCTGACAGCCTGCTCCACAACGCCAGCACCTCGCTTACGGCCTCACGCGCTTGGGAAACAGGAATCGCGATGGGCGCGGCCTTGATCCTGGCCAGGATGTGCGCCCGCACCCGTTTCTCGTATTCGTAGTAACGCTGGAAGTAGAGGTACTCCGCCTCGCCGTCGCCGGCGCTCACGCGTATCAGCGGCACAAACTCGCCCGGCGCGCCAATCAGGCCGCGCCAGCCGTCCTTCTTGAGTCCGTCCTGAATCGCGGCGGCGGAAGCTGTTGCGCCGATGTCCTCCAGAACGGCGGCACAGGCCGCGCTGGGAATCCTGAGGCAGAGGCTCCCGCGGTTGAGTTCGGCGAACATGCACGCCAATAGAACCTGAAGCACCGGATCGCCGCCGCCGTGCAATTCCAGCAGGTCCTGGATGGTGAGCACGTCGCAGTCCGTGAGCAGCCTGTTCGCCAAGGCCCTGCTCACCTCCCGGCCTTCCCTGCGTCCGCGGGGCAGAGAATGGGAAAGATGGGAAGTATGGGAACCATGGGAGGAATCATCATCATTTTTTCCCATTTTCCCATCCTTCCCATTCTTGCCATTCACTCCCGTTGTGGCCGGGGTGGGCTGAACGTTCACCGAAAATCAAAAATCGAAAATTCAAAGTCCTCTTGCCGCGGCGGCTTGAAGTCCCGGAAGAAACCATCGCCTGGTCTGGCGGCATCCACGCCGCGCAGAAAGACATAATACGCCCCGCCGAATTGCGCGGCGTCAATCCCGCACTGCGCCAGCCAGCGCAGCACGGCCAGCGTGTAAATGCTCTGCTGCAGATCGTACTTCTCCTCGCGCATGTAGCCCGCCAGCGTTGCCGGGTTGTAGCCGCCGGGCACCCAGTTGGATTTCCAATCCAGCACGTAATAGCGGCAATCAGGGCCTCGCCCCGCGCGGAACACCAAGTCAATGACGCCGTTAAGGTATCCCGTGGCGTGTCCGCACGAACCCTTGAACGCCGGCGGTTTGCAGCTTATGTCCTCGGGGGAAGGCAGCGGCAGGTTGAATGCGAGTTCGTGCAAGCGGTCCGATTTCTCCAGGTCGCAAAGCCTGAGCTTGCCGCTTGGAAAATCAGGCAGCTCAGCGCGCAGCGCGGCCCACACCAGCCGCGTCAGCGCCTGCGCGCACGGATCGTCCGTAAGCTGGCTGGGTGGCTGCGCTGTCCGCAAGCCGTGCCGGTCCAGGGCCGCGCCGAGCAGCTTGCGATAGTCTTCGCCACCCAGCAGTTGTTCCCACCAACTGGCTTCCTGGACTGCGCGGAAGTCAACCTGTTCGAGTACCTCATGCAGCGCCAGGCCTGCCAGGCGCCCGCGCGGCAGCGCGTCCGGGGCGCTATCTACATCAGCGCTTGGTGCGGGCGCCTCGTCAGCGCCTTCGTCCCAATCGCGCGGTTTCTCATCCCCGAGCACCAGCAGCGGACGCGGGCGCGATTCTTTCAGCGCGCTGAAGGATTGCAGTGTTGCTGTGGCAGTTATGTACAGCCGATCCGGCTCCAAGGGGTCCAGCCAGCCATCGGGCGCAGATTGTACCGCGGGCGTCCCGCCCGCGGATGGGAGCGCCGGCGTCCCGCCCGCGGATGGGAGCGCCGGCGTCCCGCCGGCCATCGTAGGCAAGCCGGAGGCTTGCCCCACAAGCATGGCCACGGCTCTGCCGTCGTGTTTCCCGCCCCACGCGGCTGCCATCGCAGGATAGAGCAAAGTACAGGCTGGCCCGGCGCACTTGAGCTTCTTGCGCTTGCCGTCCGTCTCTTTCTCCTGCGGCAGATAGGGCACGTAAAGCAGGCACTGGGCGCGAGTCAGGGCGACGTAATACAGACGGCGCCTTTCCTCATCGTTCTCTTCTTCCTGCAATTCCTTTCCTGTATCGGTGCCGAAGTTATATACCAGATTCGTCTGGCGTATGCCGTCCTTGCGCTCGTGGTATTTCCTGAAAAACCCGTCTCTCCGCGACTCGGTAAAGCCTGCGCAAACGAAGACCACCGGGTACTGCAAGCCCTTGCTGGCGTGGACGGTCATGATGCGGACCTTGGGGTCCTCGGTCTCGAGCCGTTGCAGGTCTCTGTCTTCAGGCGCGGGCAAGAGCTCCTGGCGGCGCGCTTCCAGGAGGGCGCACACACCGTCAAAGTCCAGATGGCTGCGCCGTGCGGCGTCCTCAAGCTCCTCCAGGATGTGCTGGTAGTTCGTGCCGCGCCGCTCCATGTCGGGCGCAGAGCGTACCGCGGGCGTCCCGCCCGCCAATGCAGGCGAGACGCCTGCACCACAAACCGCAGGCGAGACGCCTGCGCTACGTGCCTCCCAGCACCACAGCACGCCGGTGTCCTCCAACAGGGACTGAAACAGGCGCGGCCAGTTGCGGTGTTGGGCGTAGTAGCCCCAGCGCTCGAATTGCTGCTTGATGGGGTGCTCAGGCGGCAGCTCGGCACACGCTTCCAACTCTTCGGCGGGGACGCGGAAGAAATGAGTCAGCAGCGCCTTGCGGAAGGCCGCGTGGTCCGCCGGGTCCGCAAGGGCTTGCAGCAGGATGCTCAAATGCCTGGCTTCCTCCGACTGGTACAGTCCGCCTTTCTTGTAGAAAGTATGAGGGATGGGCAGCGGCAGCTCGTCCAGGGCCTTTTCGAAGATGGCGGCCGTGCGCCTGACGTCCACCAGGATGGCGATGTCGTCGGCCTCCAGCCCGCGTTCCTTCTTCTCCCCATTCTTTTCCACGACGAACCTGAGCCTGGATGCGCCGGGCGAGCCGCGCCAATCCAGCAACTGTGTAATCTCACGCGCCACCGCGCGCGCCATGTCCTTGCGGGCCGCGGCCGCGGTCTCCGCGCTCTTCAAGTCCACCAGGTTGACCGCGGCGTGCCCCAGGGCCGGGTACTGCAGCTCGATCTTCTTGTTCTCCCGCGGCGCCTCAATGGGGGCGTAAGGAATGCCGGAGTTGCGTCCGAACCACGGCCCGGCGTCCTGCGGCTGGGCTGCGAACAGGCCGTTGAGCGCGCCGAGCAGTTCGCTGGTGGAGCGATAGCTGACCGTCAGACGCGGCCCTTCTTTCCCCCCTCCCCTTGCGGAAGGGGGTAGGGGGAGGGCCTCGTTCCCCTCTCCCCCGCGGGGAGAGGGTAGGGTGAGGGGGCCATCGCGCAGGAACTGCGCCGCTTCCTGGTACACAGTGACGTCCGCGCCCCGGAACCCATAGATGGCTTGCTTGGGGTCCCCTATGACGTACAGGCGCTGCGGCAATTTCTCGCCTTCTTCAGCGATGAAGATGCGCTTCAGGATGCGCCACTGAACCGGGTCTGTATCCTGGAACTCGTCCACCAGCGCCACCAGGTACTGCTCGCGCAGCGCCTTGAGCAGCAGCGGCGCGGCAGTGTTTTCGCCGTGCGGATCCAGCGCCCGGTCAAGCCGCGTGAGCATGTCCTCAAAGCTCAGCAGGCCGTGGGCTTCCTTGTAAGCATCCACTGCCAGACGCAGCTTGCGCGCGGTATCTGCGCACAGGCAGCCGAAAAACTGCTTCAGACTGTCCAACTCGCAAAGCGCGCTGACCAACCGTTCCAGGCGTTTGTTCTGTTCCGGCACCGCGGCCCTCTGGCTCTTGTTCCCGCCTTTTGTCCAGGGGTCCTCCTTGAGACTGGCAAAGCCCTGCGCATGCCAGTGCTGGATAAAGGCCTTCTTGTCAGGCTTCAGACTCTTAACTAACGCCACGAGACGTTCACGATCGCTTGGAGGATTCCCAGCGCAGAGCGGCTCGACCACGTGCTTCCGCAGCGCGTCTTGCACGTCAACCTTCAGACAGTGGACCTGTCTAATCTTCTCATCGAAGACCTCCACACTCAGTCCGGCGTTTTCTGGAAGTTGCAAGAACGCCAGGAGCGCGCGGCGCACGGGCGCTATCTTCCGGCTCTCGTTCTCGACCAGTGTGGCGATGTCACCCGGCGGTGCGGGCCGGAGCGTATCACTTTCGGGACGCCAGGTTCGCGCAACGGCGATAACCCCTGATTCCCAACTGGTCGCCTCCTCGCCGCACTCATAGCCGCTGAGTGCCAGGAAATCCGCCAGCGTTTCCTGGCCCACCCCCTGGCCCAGCAGTTGGGGCCAGCGCCGGCGTTGTTCCTCGCGCAAGAAGCGGAGGTAGAGCGGGCTGTCGTCCACGACCTCCAGCGCGAATGGTTGCCGGTTCTCGAAAGCGTGCCGGGTCAGGACGCGCTGGCAGAAGCCGTGGATGGTGTAGATCGCGGCGCCATCGAATTGATCCGCAGCCTGCCGCAGCCGCTCCCGCTCGCTGGTGCCTGGCGCGGCTTTCCGCCAATTTTCGAGGATGCGCGCCCGGATGCGCTGGCGCAATTCGCTGGTGGCCTTTTCCGTATAGGTGAGAACCAGAATCTTCTCCAGCGGCACGCCGGACATCACCAAGCGCAAGACGAGTTCCAGGATAGTGTGCGTCTTGCCTGTGCCCGCGGAGGCCTCGATGACTCCGTGTTTCTGCCGCAGGATTGTCTCAACCAGAGTGCTCATTCCGCGGCCCCCGCTTTCTTTGGAGTGCGGCGCCTTG
>Ga0187861_10001996_pt1 | contig 19755 bp, 14 predicted proteins | sample June2016WEW_10_1_3_FD_132986 | JGI IMG/M metagenome (GOLD analysis project Ga0187861, IMG submission 132986) | Peatland microbial communities from SPRUCE experiment site at the Marcell Experimental Forest, Minnesota, USA - June2016WEW_10_100 | ecosystem: Environmental > Terrestrial > Soil >...
CGGCCAGGCCGATCCGGCCGCCCGCGCCCTGGGCGAACGCCTGGCCGTCAACACCGTCTTCCAGGGCTCGGCGGCCGACTTGATCAAGAAGGCCATGAACGAGATCCATCGGGTCTTGACTACAGAGGCGTGGCAGGCGAAAACCATCTTGCAGATCCATGATGAGCTGGTGTTCGAGTGTCCGCCGCAGGAGGTGGAGAAGCTGTCCAGGCTGGTAAAGGAGAAAATGGAAGGTGCGCTGAAACTAAATGTCCCGCTGGTGGTTGAAGTGGGGGTGGGAGATGATTGGCTCAGCGCCAAGGATTAGAGAAGAAAGGACTGACCTATGCCTCGTCCAGGTTCGCAGGCCCCAGGCGGTGCAGGACCTCAGGGAGCCCCAAGTTTGCTGGCCAAGTTTGACCCCGAAGTGGGCGCGGACTTGCAGCGCCGGCTGAGCCAAGGTTCCATCACCACCGAACACGTGGCCCAACTCTACCGGCTGCTCTCCACCACGAAGGAGGACAACGATCCCGAGTCCATCGCTGAACTGCTGGACTTGACCTCCGGAATGGCGGTCGAGGAATTCCGGCAGTGGGTGGATGACCGGATCGCCCTCTGGGACGAGAAGGGTTAGCGATGGCGCAGGGCCGGAAGCGGCAGTTGGTGGTGGGTCTGGTCGGACAGGTCTGTGCGGGCAAGAGCACTGTGGCGCACGCTTTCCGGCGCCAGGGTGCAACAGTATGGGACGCCGACCAGGCGGTACATGAGCTATACACGCGGCCGGATGTGGCCGCGCAGGTGCGGGCGCTCTTCGGGCCCGACGTGCTGGACGAGCAGGGCGGGGTGGACCGCGTGGCGCTGGGCCGGCTGGTGTTCTCCGACCCGGCACAGCTTAAGCGGCTGACCGCGGAAGTGATTTTTCCGCGCGCGCACGCCGTTCTGGACGCGGAGCTGGCGCGCTTTCGGGCTTCGGGCGGTGAGGTGCTGCTCCTGGACGCCCCCACCTTGATTGAAGCCGGACAGGCCGGGTTGTGCGACCAGGTGGTCTTTGTTTCGGCCTGCTTTTCTCGGCGCCAAAAGTGGTCCCAGGCACGCGGTTGGAAAGCAGGTGAACTGGAGAAGCGCGAAGCTTGTATGCTGGACGAGGAGCGGAAACGCCGCGTGGCTACGGCCAGCATTCACAATGATGGCACACTTGACGATGTTGAGGCCCAGGCCGCGAAGCTGTTGGCTGCGTGGGGCTTGGACCGGAACAGAGAAAGAGAAGAGGAGCACGACGATGGCCCTGGAAAACACTGAAAACCCCAACCCTATCGCGCCGCGCAGGGGCCGCCCCCGCCGCATCAAGCGCATAGAGGCGCCTGAGGTGCCGGCACCCGCGACTGGTCAGGTAATAGCAACCGGGTCCGGAGAGTTAACGGTAAATGGCGAAGGCCCGCGCGTGTTGGAGGCCGCTCCGCCTCTGCCTCCGCCTCCGCCCGCGCCTCCAGCGTTGCCGCAGCAACCCGTTGCGCCGCCCGTGTCCAAGGCGCCGGCGGCGTATGGCGAGGTGCCCGCGCCGGAAAGCGCGCTGTATGGCACAGCCGCGCCCCCGGCGCCTTCCCCAAACCGGGGGCCCATGATCCCCGGCACCGTGCGGGCGGCCGGACCGATCACGTACATCAGCGATCTGAAACGCCAGTCCATAGCCGAACTGCACCAAATGGCCAGGAACCTGAATATCGAAGGCTACTCCGCGATGCTGAAGCACGACTTGATTTTCAAAATCATCAAGGAGAAAGTGAACCAGAACGCCATCTTGATGGGCGAAGGCGTGCTCGAAATCCTCCCGGACGGCTTCGGCTTCCTGCGCTCCCCGGACTACGACTATCTCCCTTGCCCCGATGATATCTACATCTCACCCAGCCAGATCCGGCGCTTCAACCTCCGTACCGGCCACGTCGTCACTGGCCAGATCCGGCCCCCCAAGGAGAACGAACGTTATTTTGCGCTCTTGCAGATCAAGGCCATCATGGGCGAGGACCCGGAGAAAGTTAATGAGAAAATCCCCTTCGACGACCTCACGCCCATCTTCCCGACCCGGCGCTTCATTCTCGAGACTGGGCCGGACGATATCTCCATGCGCATCCTCGACTTGATCGCGCCCGTGGGCTGCGGCCAGCGCGGGCTGATCGTTTCTCCGCCCAAAGCAGGCAAGACCGTGCTGCTCCAGCAGATCGCGCACTCAGTCGCGCGCAATGCGCCGGATGCCATCCTGATCGTGCTGCTGATTGACGAGCGGCCCGAGGAGGTGACGGACATGGAACGCAGCGTGAAGGGCGAAGTCATCGCCAGCACTTTCGACGAGCCGGCGGCGCGGCATTGCCAGGTGGCGGAGATGGTGATCGAGCGCGCCAAGAGGCTGGTGGAATACGGCAAGGACGTGGTCATCCTGCTGGACTCCATCACGCGCCTGGGCCGCGCCTACAACACCGAAGTCCCGCACTCGGGCAAAATCCTCACCGGCGGCGTGGACGCCACCGCGCTCCAGAAACCCAAGAAGTTCTTCGGCGCGGCGCGGAACATCGAGCAGGGCGGGAGCCTGACCATCATCGGCACCGCCCTCGTGGACACCGGCTCGCGCATGGACGAGGTGATCTACGAGGAGTTCAAAGGCACGGGCAACATGGAAGTGCACCTCGACCGCCGCCTGATGAACCGCCGCCTCTTCCCCACCACCGACGTGAATCTCTCCGGCACGCGCAAGGAAGAACTGCTCGTCCACAAGGACGAACTCCAGCGCATGTGGCTGCTCCGCAAGTATCTCCAGGACCTCAACATTGTGGAGTCCGTCGAGTTCCTCATCGAGAAGATGAAGAAGACCAAGAGCAACATCGAGTTCCTGCTGTCCATGAACGTCTAGCCTGCCCGGCGGCTTGACAGCCGATGCGCCGGCGGGGTATGGTTGAGGTGTCCAAGGGGTGTCCGGTGGCGCCATCTCCGCCCGGATGCCGCCTGCTGAAAAAGGGTCCACGTTATGGAGCAGACTTCCGGCGCAGCCGTTCTTGAGCATCCAACGGATGCCGCTGTGTCCCCCCGCTTGCCCCCGCTAGAGAATGGCGCCCAGATGACGCGCGACGAGTTCGAGCGGCGTTACAACCGGATGCCCGATGTGAAGAAAGCGGAACTCATAGAGGGGATTGTCTACATGCCTTCACCTGTGTCCCACACCCAACACGGTAGGCCGCACCGCAATGTCATCACATGGCTAGGGGTCTATAACGCATCAACCCCTGGAATTGAGGGCGGCGACAACGGGACCGTTCGTCTGGATAAGGCCAACGAGCCACAGCCAGATGCTTACCTTTTCATAAGCCGAACGTGCGGTGGCCAAGCCCGCCTTGATGCTGACGATTACGTGGAAGGCGCGCCCGAACTGGTCGTCGAGATTGCCGCTACCAGCGCCAGCCGCGATCTGCACGCCAAGCTGAATGTCTACCTGCGCAACGGGGTCAAGGAATACATTGTCTGGCGCGTGCTTGAGCAGGCCATTGACTGGTTTGTGCTGCGCGGCGGCAAGTATGAGCGTTTGGTGCTCACCAAGCTCCGCGCCGGAGTGGAAGTGTACAAGAGCGAGACGTTTCCCGGCCTGTGGCTCGACCCGGCGGCCTTGCTCAAAGACAATCTCGCGGCCGTACTGGACGTGTTGCGCAAAGGACTGGCCAGCAGCGAGCACGCGGCCTTTGTGGCGCGCCTGCAAGAGGCGAAGGAAAAGAAGCGTTAAGCCAACCGATGTTTCAAGCCAAAAACGGCTGAACTGGGGCCAGCAGATCGGCAGCGGGTTCCAGGCCTGCCTTCTGACAAGCGGCCTGATACTGGCTCGCCAGGGTCTCTGCCAGACCTGCCAGCGATTGAGGAGCGCGCTGCAAAGGAGGCGCGACGCTCCGCAGACCTTCTGCAAAGGCGGCCACGGCTTCGGCGTGGCGGCCCAAACCTGAGAGCAACCTGCCCAGAACAGCGTCGGAACGGGCCAGGTCGGCCAGGAACTCCTCGGGCCGCGCCTGCGCCAGTTTGCGGTATATCTCCACCGCCTCCTGCGTGGCGGCCAGCACGTCCTCGCGCCGCCCCAACGACGAGAGCTTGTTCGCCAGGTTGTTCAAGCTCGTGGCCAGGCCGGCCAGGAACGCCTCAGGCCGCGCCTGTGCCAGTTGGCGATGTATCGCCACTGCCTCCTGAGTGGCCGCAAGAGCATCCTCGCGCCGCTTCAGGTGCGCGAACCTGGCTCCAAGGATATTCAAGCTCATGGCCAGCCCCGGCAGAAACACCTCGGGCTGGGCCTGCGCCAGCTTGCGGCGAATCTCCACATCCTCCTGCGTGGCCGCGAGGGCGTCTTCGCGCCGCCCCAATTCCAGGAAATCTACGGACAGGACGCCCAGGCTCGCGGCGAGATGGGAAAGGAATAATCCAGGTTGCGCCTGCGCCAGTTTGCGGTGTATCGCCACCGCCTCCTGCGTGGCGGCGAGCGAGTCCTCGCGCCGGCCCAGTTCCGCGAGCCTTTTCCCAAGGTTGCTCAGGATCACGGCCAGGTGCGGCAGGAACGCCTCAGGCCGGGCCGCCGCCAGTTTGCGGCCCAACGCCACCGCCTCCTGCGCTGCGGCGAGGGCCTCCTCGCGCCGGCCCAGTACCGCGAGGCTGTTTCCGAGGTTGTTCAAACTGGTCGCCAGGTCCGGAAGAAACGCTTCGGGCCGCGCCTGTGCCAGTGTGCGGTAGAGCGCCACGGCCTCCTGCGTGGCGGCCAGCGCGTCCGCGTGCCGTCCTGGTTCCGCAAGCCTGTTCCCAAGATTATTCAAGGCCGTGGCGAGATTGGGCGGGAACGCCTCTGGATGGGCCTGCGCCAGCTTGCGGTAAAGCCCCACCGCTTTCTGTGAGGCGGCGAGGGCCTCCTCGCGCCGGCCCAGTTCCGCGAGGCTGTTCCCCAGGTTATTCAAGGCCGTGGCGAGATCGGGCAGGAACGTGTCAGGCCGCGCTTGCGCCAGGTTGGTGTACAACACCACCGCTTCCCGCGTGGCGGCCAGCGCGTCCTCGTGCCGGCCCAGTCTCGAGAGGCTGTGCCCAACGTTATTCAGGCTGGCAGCGAGATGGGGCAGGAACGCCTCGGGCCGGGCCTGCGCCAGCTTGCGGTACAGCCCCACCGCTTCCTGGGTCGCGGCCAGAGCGTCCTGGAGCCGCCCCAGGTTTGAGAGTTTGTTGCCAAGGTCATCCTGGAGTCGCGCACGCTCCGCCAGGGCCTCTGCCTCTGCGGCCCCGGACGGAGAACTGGCCAGCATCGGCTGGCGAGCTGATGCTTCCAGGATCGAGTCTATCTGGGTGGGAAGTGGCTCAGCCATGAACCCGAAAGTCTAACAACGACGCGCAATGGTGAAAGGGTAGGACAGGCTTTCCAACAAACGGAATGCGCCCCTCCTATGTACCGCCGGCGTCCCGCCGGCCTTCGTCGGCGCGCCAATAGATCGCCGGGTATAGGCCGGCGGGACGCCGGCGGTACATTCACAACATCACTCGTTCTCACTCAGAAGCGCCACGGGCTGCGGAGCACGCGCGCGCGCAGGCGATTGGCCTGGTCGTCGCCGCTGAACTCTTCCTTGGCCGGGTCCCACTTCAAGGAGCGCCGCAGCCTATGGGCGATGATCACCAGGTGGCCCAGAGAAGCGGAGCGATGTCCGAGCTCCGCGTCGCAGCTCGGTTTCTGCCGCGTCCGAATGCACTCGAACCAGTTGTCGTGGTGGTTGTTGTCGCCGGCGACCACGCCGCGGTCGGGCAGCCGCAGTTCCTTGAAGATGGCTTCCGGGCCGCCCTCAATCGGTCCGCCGCCGTACATGGACGTCAGCCAGCCGCGCTCGCCCACGAACACGCCCCCGAAGTTCCCCTCCAACCGGGCCGTGGCGGGCAGGGCCTTGTAGAGCTCCTTGACCTGCCCCCAGTGGTCCACGTGGTGCAGCAACGTGCCGTCGGCGTACCGGCAGGTCAGCGTCGGGAACTCCGAACTGCCGGGGTAGAGGATTTCAACCGGCCCGGTCTTTTCCTGGCCCAAGGCGTAGTGGATCACATCCGCGGAGTGCGAATGGTAGCCGGTCACCGCGACCGCGCCGAAGGCGTCGCAGAAAACCCAGGGCACGACGCCCGGAGACGGGTTCCTGTGGTAGAGGTGGTTATAAGGACGCCACGGCGCCGGGCCGACCCACAAGTCCCAGTCCAGCCCTTCGAGGACCGGCTCGGCGGGCAGAGCGGGATCGAGCGGCACATACGAATCGCCGATATTCTCGATGTGGTACTTGCCCCAGAGTGTAAAGGCCGCTTTGATCCGGCCTAGTCCGCCGGCGCGGACAAACGCGCAGATCTTGCGTATGGTTGAGATCGAGCGGTACTGGGTGCCAGTCTGGAAAACGGTTGCATATCTGCGCATCGTCTCTGCCAACTGGCGCCCTTCCTGGATCGTCAGCGAGACAGGCTTTTCGCAATACACGTCCTTGCCCGCCTTCGCGGCGGCAATCGCGATGGGCGTGTGCCAGTGGTCGGGCGTGGCGATAACGACGCCCTCAATGTCGGGACGAGCCAGCAGTTCGCGGAAATCGTTGTAGGCGTCGCAGCCGCGATACGTGCCGCCGGCCCGTTCCGCGGCATAAGTTTCCTCCGCCTGTTTCCTGGCGTTCTCGCGGCGCACTTGGTCCACGTCGCAGACGGCCAGCAGTTGGACCGCTTTGTCGCCCACGAGCCTGCGCAAGTGGCCGCTGCCCATGCACCCGACGCCGATCAGGCCCAGCGTGAGCCGCTTGCTCGGCGCCACGGTCCCGTCTGCCCCGCGTGCCGAGGCAGGCAGCAGCCACGGGGCCGCCACGAGACCCGCAACCCGGGCCGCACCTTGCAGGAACTCACGCCGCGCCATTGGGCGCCTGTGCGCCTTGGCCTTGGGGTTCATGGCATGCCTCACTTGGCCAGCTTCAGGCTGGTCTCGTTGAAAAACTCAATGCTCCGCGCGACTTCCGGCATGGACTCCAGCCAGTTGTAGGCGTACTCGATGCCGATCATGGTGGGCTTGAGTCCCAGGCGCTGGACTTCCTTCAGGAACTCTGCGGCCTGGCCCACGCCGCTGCCCCACGGGACATCGTGGCCTTGCGGCGTCAGCTCGTTCAGATCGTGGATGTGCACGGCGATGACGCGGTCCTTGAGGGTGTGCAGTCCTTTGATGGGGTCAATGCCGGAGCGCATCCAATAGCCGAGGTCGGGACAGGCTCCAATCCGTTTGCTGCGGCCCTGGCAAGCCTTCAAGACCCCTTCAGGCTGCCAGTATTGCGGTGAGCCCTTCTGGTCGTGGTTGTGAATGGCGACGCTGATGCCGTACTCATCGCAGAACTTTTCGATCGTGTCGAGCGCCTCCGGCGCCGGCTCCGAGACGAAGGTTTCGATGCCGATCTTCCGCCCGAAGTCGAACACCTTGCGGCAACCGGCTTCATCTCCGGGAATCTGGTGGATGTAATACGCGAGCAGGCGCACGCCCGCCGCGTCCAGTTTCAGCCGGACCTGTTTCAGTTCGTCGTCAGCAAGCTGCGGATCGAAGTCCTTGGCGATCTCCTTGCTCACCTTCTGGAAACTCAAACCGCTCATGTACGGCAGGCCGAGCTGCGCGGTCTTCTCGATGGCCTCGAAGAGCGTGTATTTGTGGAAAGTGTAGGCTTCGACCCCAAGGCGCCAACCGAGTTTCTCCTGCGCGCGGACGGCCGGCGTCAGCTTGCTGCTCGGTGTTGTCGGCGCGTCCAGATCGCCGAGGACGAATTGGGCTGCAGCGAGGTAGAACTCCAGCATCTTGGCATCCCAGAACACATAGGGATTGTGCCCAATGGTAGAGTAGAAGACGCGCCCGCGGCCATACTGCCGCAGCCAGGCCAGCGCATAGTCGTTGTCTTCACGATAGCAGCGGTCGTGCGGCTGGTTGGTGAGGTCTGTCTTATCCGTGTCAATGCTGAGCAGCACCCGGTCCCTGTGCCGCGAATACGTGCCCTGTGCGCGGAAGAACTCGTCGCGGAACTCGAAACCCTGGCCGCCGAAACACTGGTTGACGGGATTGCCCAGGTCGTCAAGCTTGATGAAAACGCGCTCGGTATTGGCCCGATGAAACGCGCCGCGGGTGCCGAGCATGATCGCAAACTCGGGCCAGTCTTCCTTCCCGCCCTCGGTCCACCGCGTGAACGCCACCGACGTGCCGTGCACGCCCATCAGCCCGCCGCCGCCATAGACAAACTCGACCAGGCTCTGCCGCAGCCCGGCATCCTCGAAGAGATTGCCTACCGTGTTGTTCAGGAAGACGGCGTCGAACTGCCGCAGGCTTTCCGGTTTGAACACCGCTGGGTCGCGGCTGATGGTCGTCTCAAAGGCGCCGGTCTTCTGGCCCATGAGCGTGAAAGCCTGGTTGGCAGTCGCTGCGGAAGGGTGCCCGCCGTAGCCGACATTGAGGTCGAAGATCAGCAGCTTCCGCGGTTTGCGGGGCGAGACACAGGCCTTGGCCGGAAGCGCAGCCGTGATTTTCTCCTGTTCTCCAAGCTGAGGCACGGCTGGTGCTTCCGCTGAGCCAACCCCGGCACACAGGATCGCGAGCAGCCCAACCGCCATGCTTACAGCGCCCGGCCAGCCCCTGCGCGGCGTGGCGGGCGAGGTGTGTTTTGTGGCTGCCGGTGTCATTGTCTTGGCCCACCCAGCGGGTTAGTACCTGTAATGCTCCGGCTTGTATGGTCCCTGCACGGGGATGCCGAGGTATTCCGCCTGTTCCTTGCTCAGCTTCGTCAGCTTGGCGCCGAGTTTGCCGAGATGCAGGCGGGCGACCTTCTCGTCCAGTTCCTTGGGCAGGAAGTAGACCTCGTTCTTGTACTTCTTCGTGCTGCGATTGGACCACAACTCGATCTGCGCCATCACCTGGTTGCTGAAGGAGTTGCTCATCACGAAGCTGGGATGGCCGGTCGCGCAGCCCAGGTTCACCAGGCGGCCCTCGGCCAGCACGATCAACCGCTTGCCGTTGGGCCAGACCCACTGGTCCACCTGCGGTTTGATCTCTATCTTCTTCAGGCGCTTGTCGCCCGTCAGGCTGGCCATGTCAATCTCGACATCGAAGTGGCCGATGTTGCAGAGGATGGCATTGTCCTTCATGGCGTCCATGTGGCTACGGCGGATGACCTGGCAGCAGCCCGTCGCCGTGACAAAGATGTCCGCGAGCGGCGCGGCCTCCTCCATAGTCACGACCTGGTAGCCTTCCATGCAGGCCTGCAGGGCGATGATGGGGTCAATCTCCGTAATGAGCACGCGGGCGCCCTGGCCGCGCAACGACTGCGCGCAGCCCTTGCCCACGTCGCCGTAGCCGGCCACAACGGCGGTTTTGCCTGCGATCATCACGCTGGTGGCACGCTTGATGCCGTCCAGCAGCGACTCGCGGCAGCCGTACAGGTTGTCGAACTTGGACTTGGTGCAGGAGTCGTTCACGTTGATCGCCGGCACCCGCAGCGTGCCTTTGCGGACGCGTTCGTAGAGCCGGTGCACGCCGGTGGTCGTCTCCTCGGAGAGGCCCACCACGTGCTGCAGCAGATCCGGGAACTTGTCGTGGACCATGTTGGTCAGGTCGCCGCCGTCATCGAGGATCAGGTTCAAGCTCTGGCCGTCCGGCCAGAACAGGGTCTGCTCGATGCACCAATCGAATTCCTCGCCGCTCATGCCTTTCCAGGCAAAGACCGGAATGCCCGCTTGGGCCATGGCCGCGGCGGCATGGTCCTGCGTCGAGAAAATGTTGCAGCTCGACCAGCGCACCGTGGCCCCCAGGTCCTGGAGCGTTTCGATCAACACCGCCGTCTGAATGGTCATGTGCAGGCAGCCGGCGATGCGCGCTCCGGCCAGCGGCCGCTTGCCCTTGTACTCCTCACGGAGGGCCATCAGGCCGGGCATCTCGGTCTCGGCGATACCAATCTCCTTGCGGCCCCACTCGGCCAGAGCAAGATCCTTGACTTTGTACGCCAGCGTTTCAGCAACCTCCATCATCGGCAAATCCTCTCTTTGAATGTGTATTCACTCGAACCGGGGGCGGCCACCCCGCCGCACGCCACCATCCTTATCTTAGCAGCCAGGCCGCTGTTTGCCACTGGCTATCGGCTTTCTTGGCGCCGGTAGAATTCCTGCGCTGCGAATGCTCTTGACTGTGCCATGCGCCGTATATACACTGTAATTACGCGACGAAGGAGGCCGCTGCTATGGGGAATGCGCTGAAGACACATCTGATTGCCATAGGGAACTCTCGCGGAGTTCGTATCCCGAAACTCTGGCTGGACCAGCTTGCGCTTGGCCCAAACATAGAAGTGGTGCTGCAGCGCAATCAACTGGTGATTCGTTCTGCCAAACCTCCGCGAGCGGGGTGGGCTGCGCAGTTCAAGAAGATGGCTGAGCGTGGCGACGCCGAGTTGCTGGACCCGCCTACGGCCACGCAATTCGACAAGGATGAATGGGAATGGTAGTGCTGTAAATTGGCGCTGTCCGTATTTACCCACGGAGAAATAACGGAGATGGAGATCATAAATTGGCGGCAGGCACAGATATTGGCCTTCTGTTGCGATGCCGAAGATAAGAGCCCGCTTGTCAGCGATAGGGTTGTCGTTGCGAACACCGGGCTCAAGTTTGACGAGGTTCGTATTGAGATGAAGGCATTGGAGACAGATGGATTTCTACAGTTGGACAAGGAAAATACCCGCAGCAAGGTGGGGGCGGTTTACCGCGTGACTGCAAAGGGTCGTGGTTACAACCATCTTTTCAAGAACGAGTTAGACAAAACCCATCCCCAGGTGAAAGGAAGCCCCTTCTGGAAGGGGTTGCGGGTCGTATATGACGAGGCCAAGGACGTTTTCAGTTCGGCTCTTGCCAAGGCTGCCGTCGAGTTCGCCAAGTCGCAGGGCTATGTTTCCAACGGTTAGAGGAAACTAGTTGCTGGGCTTTTCGCCGAATAGGTTGCCTCTCCCTCCTACTTTTTCCTCTCCACGATCGCCACCCCGTTCGGCTCCAACATGATCCGCCCCTGCACTGTCTTGCCGCTCAGGAGTTCCTTGCCGCTCCAGGGGCCCAGGTCCACGGTCTCCGGTTTCTGATTATGGTTGAGCAGGAACAGGAACTGGCGGCCCGGCTTGGAGCGCACCACGGCTTCGATGCCGCGCGCCGCCGGCAGGGCGGGCCGGATGCCGAGTTGCTCGATGAACCCGCTCATCAGCCAGGCCATCCAGGAGGGTTCGAGCAGCGTCGCGGCATACAGCGCTTTGCCTTTGCCGTATTCGTTGATGGTCAGCGCGGGCTTGCCCGCGAAGTAATCCGAGGCGAAGACCGCCGAGACCTGCGCGCTCTTTACGTTCACCACGTCCACCCAGGTGGAACAGGGGATTTCCTCGGGGCGGCCGGGGAGTTGCGCCACGCATTTCTCCGGGTGCGGGCGCCATTCCTCAACGGACAAGCCCATAACGTCCTTGAGCAGCGCGGGATAACCGCCGATGTACACTTGATCGTTCTCATCCACGATGCCCGAGAAGTACCCCAGGACGAAGCAGCCGCCGGCGTTGACGTAGGCGCGGATATTCTCGGCCGCGCGCGCGGTCAGCATGTACAGCACGGGCGCAATGACCAGCTTGTACTGCGCCCAGTCGCCTTCGGGCTGCACGAAGTCCACGGGAATGTTCTGCTCGTAGAACAGGTCGTAGCAATAGCGCAGGTGCCGGACGGTGTCGAGCCGCGCGGGCTTGGAGTCCTGTTCGAGCGCCCAGCGCGACTGCCAGTCGCACACGAGCGCCACCTTGGCCTCGACGCGGCAGCCCAGCACCGCGTCGAGCTTCTTCAATTCCTGGCCCAAGGACGCAATCTCGCTGAAGACGCGGGTCTGCTTGCCCGCGTGCGGCACCATGCCGCTATGGAACTTCTCCGCGCCGGCCTTCGACGCGCGCCATTGAAAGAACATGACCCCGTCCGCGCCGCGCGCCACGGCCTGGTAGCTCCACAGCCGCATTACTCCCGGACGCTTGGGCGCATTCACGGCCCGCCAATTCACCTGGCTGGGCGCCTGTTCCATCAGCACGAAAGGCTGGCCGCCTTTCAGGGAGCGCATCAGGTCGTGGGCACACGCGGCGTGAATGCGTTCCTCCGGCACGCCGTCAGGGTCCGGGTACGAATCCCAGGCCACCACGTCGAGCGCCTGCGCCCACTGGAAGTAGTCCAGCGGTTTGAAGAAGCCCATGAAATTCGTAGTCACGGGGACCTTGGGCGTATGCTTCCGCAGAATCTCCGCTTCGGCGCGGCACAGCGCCAGGAGCGACTCGTTCATGAAGCGCTTGTAGTCAAGCTGCTGGGCCGGATTGCAGAACGTGGGCGCTTTGCGCGGCGGCAGGATTTCGTCCCAGGCGTCGTAGCGCTGGCTCCAGAAGGCCGTGCCCCAGCGCTCGTTGAGCTGTTCCAGCGTCTTATAGCGCGCGCTCAGCCACTGGCGAAACCGGGCCGCGCACACGTCGCACAGGCACTCCGAAACGTGGCAGCCGTACTCATTGTTGATATGCCACAGGGCCAGGGCCGGGTGGGCCTTGTAGCGCTGGGCCAGGCGCCCGGTCAGCTCCGCCGCGCGCTCCTTGTAAGCCGCGCTGTTGGGGCAATAGTGCTGGCGCCCGCCGGGAGAGTAGCGCCGGCCCTCGGCATCCTGCGGCAGGCTTTCGGGGTGCAGCTTGGCCAGCCACGCGGGCGGCGAGGCCGTCGCGGTGGCCAGGGCGGCAAAGACGTCGTTCTCGGCGAGCAGATCGAGCACGCGGTCGAGCCAATCGAAAACATACTGGCCGGGCCGCGGCTCCAGCTTCGCCCAACTGAAGATGCCGACGCTGACGAGGTTCACGCCGGCCTCGCGCATGAGCCGCATGTCGTCCCGCCACACGTCCTCCGGCCACTGTTCGGGGTTGTAATCGCCGCCGTAGAAGATATGGGGAAGTTTCGCCGTGATCACCGTGTGCCCCTCCTGCAGACCAGTCTGCTGTTGGCCTGTTTAGCACGGCCCAGCCGACTGTCCAAGCGAATATAAAGCTTGCACGGTTCAATGCCCCCGCACCGTGTTCTTGCACTTTTCAAGATTGGGCGTTTTGAGTCATCCTCGTAATCCCCCACAAGTGTTGGCTGCCAAGGTGTTGCAGTTTCAGCAACGTTGAGTCTTGTTGGCCCGCGCATTGCACTACCTGCCACGGAACGGTCGTGCAGGCCGTTACGCGGAGTTGTTTATGCAGCTCAGTACATCCTCACGCCCCTTGCCTTTGGCGACCCTGGATCTCAAGCCGCCAGTGGCCTCCCTTTCCAGCGTGAAATGCACTGCCGCCAGGCAGCCGCGGCCTATGAACATCCTCGTCATTGATGATGACCCCAACATTCGCAAGACGGTTCGCAGTTGCCTGGAGTCGCTCAAGCACAGCGCAACGGTCGTTACCAGTCCGCGCAACGCCTTGGCGGAAGTGTCCGGCAGCGTGTTTCAGTTGGCGCTCATTGACATTCGGCTGGGTCTATATAGTGGGCTTGATCTCCTTCCCAGACTCGCGGTCGCAAGCCCTTGGACAAAGATTGTAGTAATGACGGCTTATGCCTCGATAGAGACCGCGGTTGAAGCCGTCAGGCGCGGTGCTTTCGATTACCTGCCCAAACCTTTCTCGCCCGCGCAAGTTGAGCTGCTCATTAGGAAGATCATGGATGCTGACACTGCCGCACAGAAAGCCGCTGACCCCGAGGACGAACTGCGCAAGGCTTGCCCGGAGGCGTTGCTCTCCAGCGCCAGCTATCCCATGCAGCAGGCGCTTGCACTGGCACAGGACGTCGCGAAAACCGAAGCGACGGTGCTGCTGAGGGGCGAGAGTGGAGCCGGCAAGAGTGTTATGGCTCAGGCCATCCATCTGTGGAGTTCAAGAGCCGGCAAACCGTTCGTTGTCGCATCCTGCCCGGCGATGCCTGAGCAACTCCTCGAAAAAGAACTCTTTGGGGATGTCGCGGAGGCACCCACCGGAGCGGCACAGGACCATCCGGTCCGCCTCATGGCGGGCGAGGACGGGACCATCTTTTTCGACGAGATCGCGGAACTTCCCCTGGGGTTGCAGGCCAAGTTGCTCCGCTTCATTCAGGAGGGGGTCTATGAGCGCGGCGGCTCCGTTGCGCACCAACGGAATATGCGCGTGATTGCCGCCACAAAACAAGACCTGGCCTTGGCCGTAAAGGAGGGCCGGTTCCGGGAGGAACTGTATTACCGCCTGAACGTCATGGAGATCAAGGTGCCGCCGCTGCGTGAGCGCCGGGAAGACATCGCGCCTTTGGCCGAGCACCTGCTGGCATTTTTCGCGCGCAGGAATCAACTGCCCGCGCGCGGTTTCACGTCCGAAGCCCTTCAGGCCCTGCAGCAGTACTCCTGGCCGGGGAACGTCCGCGAGCTGCGCAACACGGTCGAACGGGCCGCAATACTGTGCCGGACCGAGCGGGCTGGGCCGGACCTCCTGCCCGGCACGATTGTGCCGCAGATGCCCGGCTTCGGCATCGGCAGCTCGGTATCCCTGCAACAGATAGAGGAAGCACACATCCGGCGTGTTGTGGCGACTGCTCCTTCGCTGGAAAAGGCTGCGGAAATCCTGGGCATAGATCAGGCCACGCTTTGGAGACGGAGGAAGGAATATGACATCTGACCGTTTACAGGCGGGCGCATTTTCCGAAGGAGAGGATCGTTGATCCTGCGATGTGTGAGAAGGCTAGACAAGGGGAACATGCGATGGAAACAGTGAATACGCCCAAAGTAGGGCGACCCGCTGGGTCGCCGGGCGATCCAGCGGATCGCCCCACGGCAGAGCCGGAACTGCGGGCCGCCTCGCCGTGGGCTATCGCCGCGGCCATCGGCGCCTTGGCGGTGGGGCTGCTAATCGGCATCTTTTTGATGACCACTCCCCCGGCCGAAGCGACCGGCACCAAGGCAGCGGAGGCCAGCGCCAATCCCAATGTCGTCAAGCTCGATGCGGCGCACCAAGAGAATATCAAAGTAGATACCGCTTCCGTCCAGACTTTCCGGGGCGAGAAACTCACCAGCGGGCGCATCGCCTTCAATGACAACACGTCTACCCCGATCTTCTTTCCGTTTACGGGCCGCATTACCAAGCTGTTTACGGAACCGGGCCTGACCGTCAAGAAGGGCGACCCCATGATCGAGATTGATTCGCCGGACGTGGTGCAACCGCAGTCCGACCTCATCAGCGCGATCTCGGGCTTGAAGAATTCGCAGACGGCGTTGCGGCTGGCACAGAAGAGCGAGGAGATTGCCAAGCGCGAAATCGAGAGCGCCCAGCGCAACCTCGAGTTGTGCAAGATCAACGAAATCCGCCAGAAGGATTTGTACGGCGACAAAGCTGCCGCCCTGCTCACTTGGGAAACCGCGAAACAGGCGGCCATCGCGGCCGAACAGACGCTCGAGATGGCCAAGAAGGATTTCGAGCAATCGCAGAACGATCTGGCCACCGCGCGATCCAATAATGAAGCCAACGAAATGATCCTGAACGCCGCGCGGAACCGCCTGCACGGGGTTTTTGGCAAGACCGAAGAGGAGATCGCGACCATCGAAAAAACGCATGTGATTGACCGGACCATGAGGGTGCTGGCGCCGATTGGCGGCAAGATCATCCAGCGCAAGTGTTATGCCGGCGAATTCATCACTCAGAGCATCACCGATCCTCTCTTCACTATCGCCGACCTGTCCACGGTCTGGATGCTGGCCGACGTCTATGAAGTGGATATCTCAAAAATCAAGTTGGGGCTGGCGGTTGAAGTCCGCACCCTGGCGTACCCGGACGAAGCGTTCAAGGCGCAGATCAGCTACATCAGTCCGGCGGTTGATCCCAGCACCCATCGCGTGGCGGTGCGTTGCGTGGTCGAGAATCTCAGCGACAAAATGAAGTCGGACATGTTCGCCAGCTTTCGCATCGCGACAGACGACGGCGTCAAGGGCACGGCTGTCCCGCTGAAAGCGGTGCAACGCGACGGCGACAAGAAGATCGTCTGGGTCAAACGCAACGAGACGGAGATCGAGCGCCGCGAAGTGAAGACCGGCATCGAGCAGGACGGGCACGTGCAGATTTTGTCCGGCGTGCAACCGGGCGACAAAGTTGTCAGCGAAGGCGGTATCCTCCTGGCCGGGTTGAACGCCGCCATGTGATATTGCGCCGCAAGTAACCGTTCAGTCCGAGCCGCGACCGTGAGGGAGTCCCGAAGCCTCGGGGCTTGCTTGCGCGCGCGGCTCGGAAGTTGAACGGTTACCGGGATTCCATCCGGGGCTTGAAAGATGTTCAGTGGCATTCTGAAATTCTCCATTACGCGCCGCACCATGATGGTGGCGTTGCTGGCGCTGTTTTTCATCGCGGGATTCGCGGCGTTCAAGTTGTTGAACATTGAAGCCTATCCCGATCCCACCGCCCCCATGGTGGAGGTGATCACCCAGCTCGACGGGCTCTCGGCCGAGGAAATCGAGCGCCGCATTACCATTCCCGTTGAAACCGGAATGGCCGGCATGCCGCACCTCAAACACATTCGTTCCATTTCGATCTACGGCCTTTCAGACGTCAAGCTGCAATTCGATTACGAAACGACTTATTATGCCGCCGAGCAGCAGGTCTTGAACCGCATTGCTCAATTGGGTCCGCTCACGCCCGGGGCCGTGCCCAGCCTGTCGCCGGACAGCGTCCTGGGCGAAATATTCCGGTATCAGTTGGTCGGTCCGCCCGGCGTCAGCCTCACCGAGCTTAAAGAAGTGGAGGACTGGGTTTGTCAAAAACGCTGGCTCCAGGTGCCGGGCGTCATTGGCGTGACCAGTTGGGGCGGGCTCTCCAAACAGTACGAGGTTGAAGTTGATCTGGAGAAACTGATAGCCTACCACATCGCCCTTTCGCAAGTGCTGCAAGTGCTTTCGAACGCTAACATCAATGCCGGCGGCCGCACGCTCGACATCGGCGAGCAACAAGCCAATGTCAAGGGCATGGGCCTTATTGAATCGGTGGCTGATATTGACAATACCGTCATCACTTCTGTCAACAACATCCCCATTTTCATCAAGGATGTGGCCCAATCGAAAATCGGCTATCTGCCGCGGTTGGGCATCGCCGGACGAGACGACAACCCCGACGTTGTCAACGGCACCGTGCTCATGCGCCGTGGAGAGAAGACCCTGGAGGTCCTCGGCAACATCGAAAAAGCCGTCGAGAAGATGAACAGCTCGGGCGAATTGGCCCACGGAATCCGGATCGTGCCGACTTACAACCGCCGCGAGCTGATAAACGTCACGACGCATACGGTGTTGCACAACCTGGTGCTCGGCATCATCCTGGTCTTCTTCATACAGTGGATATTCCTCGGTAATCTGCGCACCGCCATCGTTGTTTCCGCGACCGTTCCTATCGCATTGTTTGCGAGCATCATGCTGATCTATTTGCGCGGTGATTCCGCCAACCTGCTTTCTCTCGGCTCGATTGACTTTGGCATAATTGTGGATGCCACGGTGATCATGGTCGAAAACATATTCCGCCGCTTGGAGGACAGGCACAAATTGCTGCGCACCGGCCTGCCGGCCGAAAGCCGGCTGCAAACGATCCTGACCTCCGGCTCCGAAGTGACCAAATCCATTTTCTTCTCGACCTGTGTCACCGTAGCCGCGTTCCTGCCGTTGTTCACCATGCAAGGCGTGGAAGGGCAGCTCTTCGCGCCCATGGCCAAGACTTACGGCTACGCGCTCTGCGGCGCGCTCTTCGCCACCTTTACCGTTACTCCCGCCTTGAGTGCTTTGATTCTGCCGGAAAGCGTGAATGAAAGAGATTCGTTGATCATGCGTCTGATTCGGCCGCTGGCTCAGAAGTTGATGGCTCCGGCCATCAGGTTCAGGGCCTTGACCCTCAGCGGCGTGGCTGGGTTGCTTGTTCTGACCGTGTTCTGGCTGCCACGCTTGGGAATGGAGTTCCTGCCGCACCTGGATGAAGGCAATCTATGGATTCGCGCGAATCTCGACGTAACTGCCTCACTCGCGGCGGGCGAGCCCCTGAACGCAAAGATGCGGAAGATTATCAAAAGCTACCCGGAAGTTGAGACGGTCATCACCCAGCACGGCCGCCCGGACGACGGGACCGACGTCACGGGCGCGTTCAATTTGGAGTTCTTTGCACCGCTCAAGCCGCGGGAAGATTGGCCCAAAGGAACGACCAAGGAAACTCTAATCGCGAACATGAAGGGCCAGCTTGAGCAGGAGTTCCCCGGCGTCGTCTTCAATTTCTCCCAATACATTCAGGACAACGTCGAGGAGTACAGCTCCGGTGTGAAAGGCCAGAACACGGTCAAGATTTATGGCAACGACCTGCACGTCTTGGAGGCCAAAGCTGATGAAGTAAGAGCCCAGTTGGAGACCGTCAGGGGCATTGAAGACGTTGGTGTCTTCCGGGAACTGGGGCAGCCCAATCTGGAGATTAAAGTGGACCGGGACCGCTGTGCCCGGCACGGCCTGGCGACTGGAGACGTGAATGCCATCGTGCAGGCCGCCATCGCGGGGCAATCCGCCAATTACGATGTGGTCGAAGGCGAGCGGCATTTTCCGCTCTCGGTCCGGTTGCTCCCGAAATACCGCGAGAATATCGCCGCCATCCGGGAGATTCTCGTGCCAACCAATGCGGGAGCTTTGGTCCCGCTCAAGGAACTCTGCGATATTCGTGAAGAGGTAGGAGCATGCTATGTGTATCGGGAAGAGAACGCGCGCTATATTCCTATCAAGTTCAGCGTACGCGGCCGCGATTTGGGCGGCGCGGTGGCAGAGGCGCAGGCCAAAGTCGCCAAGGCGGTCAAGCTACCCTCGGGCTACTACCTGAACTGGATGGGTGAATTTGGCGAATTGCAGGAGGCCGTTGAGCGGCTCAAGATTATCGTCCCCGTCGCCATACTGTTGATTATCTTCCTGTTATACAGCGCGTTCGGTTTCATTCTGGAAGTTCTAATCGTCCTGTCCAGCATTCCATTCTCGTGGGTGGGAGGGGTGTTGGCCTTGTTCGGGACGGGAACCCCATTTAGCGTCTCGGCCGCTGTGGGCTTTATATCGCTGATGGGTGTGGCTGTCATGGATGGCATTCTGGTAATGACAAATTATCATCATCAAATTGGCCTCGGTTGCACACGCTACGAGTCAATAATGAAGGCCAGAGACTTGCGTGTAAGACCAGTGCTGATGACCTGCATGTCGGCCTGCCTGGGTTTGCTGCCGGCGGCATTGTCCACCGGGATCGGCTCGGAAACGCAACGGCCGTTGGCGCTGGTAATCGTGGGCGGCATGTTGCTGACGCCGGTGCTGGTGATGCTGGTCGTTCCCGTGCTGATCAGTTTCCTGCCTGCGAAGCGGGCGACGGAAGAAGTGCAATTGACAGTTCCAGGCGCGGAGCCGCTGCAGGCCTGAGGTAGGACAGGCTTTCCAGCCTGTCCGGACAGCCTGGAAAGGCTGTCCTACAGATCGGGGGGGGAATGGCTCGCATTTCTGCGGTTCTGTTTCTATTGTGTCTCAGTTGCAGGGCGGCATTCTCGTTGCCCGCTGCCGAGAGCGCCGCTGTAGGACAGGCTTCCAGCCTGTCAGACCGGCAGGATGCCGGTCCTACTGATGTTCCTCCCGTGCAGGTGCCCCAACAGTTGACGGTGGAGAAGGCTGAGGAAATCCTGCTGCAGCAC
>Ga0187861_10001997_pt1 | contig 19750 bp, 14 predicted proteins | sample June2016WEW_10_1_3_FD_132986 | JGI IMG/M metagenome (GOLD analysis project Ga0187861, IMG submission 132986) | Peatland microbial communities from SPRUCE experiment site at the Marcell Experimental Forest, Minnesota, USA - June2016WEW_10_100 | ecosystem: Environmental > Terrestrial > Soil >...
CCGGGCTGTCATTATTGCCCGGCCAATTGGATTTATTCGACGAAACACCCGAAACCCCAAGGAGTTTACCATGCGATTGTCAAACAAATACCAACCCTCATGCTTAGATGAGGTTGTCGGCCAGCCTGCCGTAGTACGGCGGCTGAAAAATCTCGCTGCGAATCCCTTTCCATGCTGCATTATGATGGAAGGGAGAGGCGGGATAGGCAAAAGTTCCATTGCCAAGGCTCTGATTCACGATCTGAACGTATGTCCGTGGTCGGGGCTAGTCGAGTATTCCGCCGCCAATCTAATGATTGACGAGGTGCGCTGGTTATTCGGCCATGCGGTGGAAGGCAGGGAGCGTAGTTCTGGATTCCGCATGATGCCTATGACTGGTTCACCCTGGCACGTCCTATTGATCGAGGAAATGGAACTGCTGCCGAGCAAGAACGTCATCCCACTATTGAAGGATGAATTATCGGAACAGAAGTTACCGCCCAGGCTGATCGTGATTGCAACCAGCAACGACGCCAGCGGCCTCGACGAAGCATTGTTACAACGGTTCGACATTTATCCGCTATCGTGCGGCCCCACGTTTGCCGATGCTTGCCGGGATAGGCTGGGTGAGATATGGGAGAAGGAAGTCGGCGAGGACATCCTTATGCCGCAAGCCGTATGGCAGATGGGATGGAAAAACGAAGCATTTAGCATGAGGCGGGCATTAGTCGCCTTGGGCGCAGCAGTTGAAATACACACACACGCCACCAGAGAGGAGGTGATAGTATGAGTATGGAATGGCTAAAAGATGGACCCGGTTGGTCGCCTGACGTGGGTGCCTACTGGAAACGGAGAAATAAAATCTATTTTGAAGATGGCGAGGTTATGGATGTGGATGTTGATGAGGGAGTATTTCGCACAATGGATATGGAGTGCGAAGATTTTTCGCAATGGTCCGAAGAAAAACGTCAATCCGTGCGCGCCGAATGGGCGGAGAAAAGGCGATTACATAAAAAAGAATATGATGCCGAACAGAAGCGGATTGAATCTTTGCGAATCAGTGCCCGCACTAAACTAACTCCAGAAGAAGCAGAGGCATGTGGTTTATGAACCATTACACCACCTACTGTTGGTCATGCGGAACCATTCTGCATGTGCCGCACGACCGCACACAAAGGAACGCCAAAACGGCCGGCGAAAACACGGTAGACAACGAAAAACGATTATGCGTGCAATGTTGGAAAGAAATCGGCAGGCGAAATCTTGCAATATTTAGCATACAGTCATAGAATACCAAAACCTAGACGGCAATGCCGCCAGAAACACCCCTTTCTTATGAATAGTTTTATCAATGAAAAATCGGTTGCGTGCGGACTAGCGTAGGGGTACGCGATGAATGGAAGCCCCTCGTAAACTCTGGGCTTTTATCGTCCGCACGCGACCTTTTATAAAACCAACCATGATTGCTTACAACATTTCCGAACATCACGGCAGTAGATCGAAAGAAAAGTGGTTTATAAGCGCACCCGACCCAGAAGCCGCATTGCGCATAAGCACCGCTTTCCCATTCAAGCCGCTAACTCATGCCCATGAATGGCAGTTCATCGACGACGGACTGGGAGGCGGGGCGTTGATTGATCCCGCAGACGAGGATCATTGTGTACGAGCCGATCCGAGAAGCGAGAGTGAATTACTCATGCCGCCAGAGGAAATATAAATGACCCATGTATTTTATCGCCAGCGAAATAAGATCAGCAAAGAAGAATGGGAGGCAATCTCCAAACTCACGGAAAATGCCGTGATTCTGCCGATTCATACAAGCGAAATCAAAATCGAGCCGGATCGTGGACCGGCTCTTTGGGGTTATGTACGATGTTCGCACCAGGACTCCATCGACAGTGGGCTTGGATTGGAAGCTCAGCGCAGACTCATATCGCGTTGGGCGGAATTTGTCCAGGAAGAACACCCAGACTTATCCGAGATCAGGTGGATCGAGGAAGAAAAAGCAGTCTCGGCCTATAAGGTCAAGTTAATGGATAGGCCGGGCGGAAAAAAGCTGCATAGATCACTGCGCGAAGGCGATCACGTCGTATTCGCCTATCTGGACCGGATATGGCGCAATACGGAAGATTGCCTGACCACGCTAAGATTATGGACTCAGCGGGGAATAATCGTTCATTTTGCAAATTTGCACATCGACACTAATTCCGTACAAGGTAAATTGCTTTTAACTGTATTGGCGGCGTGCGCTGAGATGGATTCTGGGATGAAAAGCGAACGAATCAAAGAGGTCATGCGCGGGTTAAAAGCAGCCGGCAGGACAACCAACGGCAAAGCGCCGTTGGGGTACAAGTTGACTGGAGTCAAGGGACAGCGCCGCGCATTAGCGCCCGACCCCGAAGCGAGAAGGATCATGGGAGAAATCATTCGGGTTCGAGACACCTACCATTGGACATGGCCTGAAATCAGCGATTACGTAGAGCAATGGTTGTCGGAAAAACTTGGGAAACCTTATACGCAGCCCTGGAAAAAAAGGCTTTGGTCCCTCGGTAGATGTACGAGGGCGTATAATGCCGAGTTGGAGTTGCGCGCCAAGGCGTCTAAGCCTGCCACTACTGAGGTTGCAGAGACGGATTCTGAGCCGCCTGCTTAGCCCGCTCGCGTTGTTTCTTAGCCATCATGGATTTCAATGCCATAGTTTGAAGGGCTTTGGTCCTTTCCTCCGGCGTCATCTCGGCCAATTGGTCCTTTGAAAAGTAGGTATTTTCAAAACTTTTGGCCCCCGCTTCTTTCATCAAACTACCAAGCATTTCGCCTACCAACGCCTCTTGCGTTCGCTGCGGGACATCTGTTAGCCTTGCTCCAGTAAGAGTATTCATTAAAGCTGTCGGGCCATGATTTTCTCGGATCGGTCGCCCCGTCCCCAACAACACGATCCTGCAAACTGGCGGTTGAATGCCTGAGCGGGCGGACTTTCGGTCTACAACCGAACCGGCGGCCTTCTACGCCGCCGCTCGATCACTACCCGCTTGCACGATGGCTTCGATGTTGGGCGAGCAAGAGCGACAGCGTGTGACGTGTTCGATGGCATCGTCCAGATTCCAGCTTTGCCTCCAGACAAGGTAGGCGATGGCAACACTGGGCGACCGGTCCATGCCAACGTTGCAGTGGGTGTAAACCGTCTGGCCGTTTTTCAACAATTTATCTAATGCCTGCACGCACTGGGATAGCTTCCTTCGCAAACCCTCGCCGTCGAAAGCTCTGACCGGAATCCGCCGCACTGCGATTCCCAACTCGTTGCAGCGTGACTCAATTCGACCCCAATCCAAATCACAGTAGTCGAAGTCGTGGTCGGTCTGCAAGTTCAGGATGGCCGTGATGCCGTAGTCCGCTTTCAGGTGGTTGATGTCGTCGGTGTTTGTGGGGCATGAACCGACGAAGAGTTGGGGTAGGACTTGGCTGAGATGCATGACCAATCTCCTTGGGCTGCGAAGTGAAGGGGTGGCAATAGTACAGATGGCGCGGCTTCCCGTCAATGCAGCTTGGTCGAGAAGGGAGGTGGAACGCCCACACATCTTGGTTCCCCTTGCGAGTGTGTTTGTGCCCAGCAGGCCGTGAAGGACGACATTTCCTGTACGGCACACCTGCCCTTCCCATTATTTATTTTTGGCGGGGAGGTTATCAGAAGCCCTCCCCGCCCGTTTCAATTAAAATTACAGAGCGTGGCGGCTGCTACGGGGCAAAAAGGGCATCCCGTTGGGAAAAATTACCACGACGGGGCCAGAAATCTCGGGGGGGTGGACACGACACGCACCCGTATAGTATCATCATCTTCAGTCCTGACCACATAAGCTAGGTCTGCCGTACTCAGCATTGTCTCCCTTCCGAAGCGGCTCTCCCTGCGGCTGCGTATCAGCACCGCTTTGTCTTGCAAGGCCCACGCCGAATCGTGGCGGTCCATTGGGCAACCAGTTGTAGCTGGCTGTGAGGCGATCCATCCACGAAAGGTTTCCTATACACGGAGGTGAGACTATGCAACTGCTCAAGGTTATAGATTTTCCCACAATTGCGGAGGTGGCGATGGAGCGTTTACAAGACAGCCCCTACACAGTCTTGCGACGGATTTCGTGTGAGTGCAAACACGGCGTTCTTTTGCTGCGAGGTCGGCTGTTCAGCTTCCACGAAAAGCAAGTCGCCCAAGAGACCGTGGCCAGAATTGATGGAGTGACCCAGGTCGTCAACGAGGTGGAAGTGAACTGATAAGCAGGGAAACAAAGAGGCACTGTTACGAACGGATTGATGAGGCAGGAAGATGATCCCCGATGATCTCAAGAAAGCGGAGCGAGGCATTGAGGAGACCGTCAAGAAATACAGTCAGTGATTCCCGAAGCCCCAGCCACACACTCCCGACCTGCACGAAAGGGGGATCAAGATGCAGCCGCACATTCAGAACACCGAGTTTGGTTCGATCACCGTGGAGGAAGAGGTGCTCGATCACGACATAGTGATTCGCCTGAGTGGCAAAGTGAAGAAGCGGAAGAAGAAGCTCTCGAAGGAGCAGTACGGCAGTTCGCACACCGTTTCTCTGGACGAGGCCGAGTATATCTTCGATGAGGGTGCGGAACGGCTGATTGTTGGGAGCGGTCAGCACGACTCAGTGCGACTTTCCGAAGAAGCGGAACGTTACTTCAAGGAGAAGGGCTGCTCTGTCGAATTGCACCCAACACCGGAAGCCATCCGAGTCTGGAACGAGGCGGAAGGGAAGACTATCGCCATGTTTCATGTGACGTGTTAGGCAAAGTCCTATGCCCAAACACAAACACCACCGTCCCAACAAGCGAAGAGCCATCACAAATGCCCTTGGGCAGTTAGGATGGCAGGCCCGTGGCAGGGACGTGATCGCCCTGTTGGCTGACTATGGCATCGAGGTCAACGAGGGTCTGGTTAGTAGAGTGAAAGTTGAGAGCCTGAAGAAGACGGATGAACTGAAGACGAAGCAGGCGAGGATCGAACGGATAGAAAGGCGACGGCGAACGACGATTGTCCGAAAGGTGCCTCAGCAGAGGACGTATCGGAGATGATGGAGGGCTTAGCCAAATTTTTGGCTAAGTTGCTACACGCCTGACCCTCTTGAAATGGTCGGCTTCGTGTGCCTCCATCATTCGGCGTGCTACTCGCTCTGCACGATCCTGCTCGTCAAACTTTTGCACTGCGAAAACAAAGCGGTCGTCTTCGCCATCGTAAACGCCAAAGACCTGGAACTGCTGAGAATGTTCGTTCGGTGTATTCAACTGTTGTTTACAAATTCGTTAACCCGACACCCCTCCCGTACGTGAGTGCCCGGCCGCGCCTGAAATTCTTAAAGCTGCAGCCGAAGCGGCCGGTAAACTCGGCCTCCTCGATGCTACAGGAAACCTGGCAGAAGACGCTCTGCATTACGCTCGATCGCTGGCGCAATGGGCATGGGCAGGTTTTCCTGTTCGGAGCGCTAAAGAAACGGCTATTCGTTATGAGATCTGTCTAAAGTGCGACAAATTTGTTGATGGAAAGTGCTCAATTTGCGGCTGCCCGGTCAAAAGAAAACGCGGCATGCTGATAAAAAACAAAGCCGCTTTGAAAACCGAGAAATGCCTGCACAAAGTTGGCTCAAAATGGCCGCCGGATTAGCCCGTCGTGAAACCTGGATCCAAGTTACTGACAGTCACGACAGCACAGCCTTCTTGAACAAAATCAAAATGGCTATCGAACTATGTCCAAAGGGTAAGTAGCGATCGAATTCGTTTAGACCGACCAGCGACTGCGATAGGTCACTAGCCTGCGTTCTTTCCTTCAACTTCTGACATATACACATGTCACGTTGGACAGGATCTAGCCCTCCATTCTGTTAAACTATCCCAGGGTGTATTGTGGTTTATCGGGGTGTCAAATTGATTTAGTGGCACGAACATACTGATCGGCATACCCCCCGACAGATTCGCTAACTTACGCAACCGTAAACACCAAAATGGATTACATTACGCCGGGGCTACAAATGAGACGCTGGATATGATAGCTTAGAATGGATGGTGATGACGATAAGCAGCCCATCTAGCCAGCGAATTTGTTAGGAGTAGGTCGTAACAATGTTGCAGATAGAAGCGACAACTCCCAGAAATCCACGAGTCGGAATGCTGGCGATTGTCCGAAAGCGGCGGGCAGTCATTAGCGAAGTCCGACCTTTTGATGGCCAAGGGGGTGTGTTGCACTTAGTGCGGCTGAATTATAAGGATGACTTTCGTCCCGAGACCGAGGAACTGATCTGGGAACTGGAACCTGCGCGGAGGCTTCTTGAACCCAACGAGCTACCTCGGGCATCCGACCCGCCTATGCCGGTCGAGGACTTTGATGCCCTAGTGCGGTCGGCCCGTTGGACAGCCATCTCGCCGTACCTTGATCCGGATGCTGATGGCCCGCTAGAACGGCTACCGATTTCATCTCCCTTCCACGGGGCAGTTCAAGTGGAAGACTACCAATTGATCCCGCTACTCAAAGCACTGCAAATGCCGCGGATCAATCTTTTTATCGCTGATGATGTTGGAATTGGAAAAACGATTGAGGCCGGTCTGATCCTCAGCGAGTTGCTATTGCGTCGGCGTATCCAGCGAGTGCTAATCATCACTCCCGCCTCGCTTCGCATCCAGTGGCGAGACGAAATGTGGTCAAAGTTTTCACTGCGATTCGATGTTGTCGACCGTGACTCCACCTTAAAACTGAAACGCTCGTTAGGCATCGATGCCAATCCGTGGCGATCTTGTCCGCGTATTATTTCTTCTTATTACTATTTGAAGCAACCAGATGTCCTTGAACAGTTCCGTTCGGCCTGCCGGACTCAGGAGGGCTCCCCCCACCTACCGTGGGATTTGCTGATCGTGGATGAGGTCCACAACCTTATGCCCGCTCCTTTCGGAGAAGATAGCGAATTGTGCAAACTGCTCAGGATGATCGCACCACAATTTGAGCATCGACTTTTTTTAACAGCAACACCGCACAATGGGCACACGCGATGTTTTTCAGGTTTGCTGGAACTGCTCGATCCTGTGCGTTTTAGTCGTACCGATGAGCTTAAACCAGCCGAAAAGGAACGTGTTAAGCAGATCGTCATCCGGCGACTAAAGCGCGAAATCAACGCTCGCACCAATCCTCCTCGCTTCTGCACACGGAAGCCACCCGAGGCGTTGATACTAAATTTCTCTACTGCCGAGCTTCAGCTAATCAAAGCAGTTGGCCAACTCCGTGCCAAGGTTCGGTCGGTCATTGCTGGTCAGACGAAGAAGCGACGATTGGCAGGTACATTTGCTATCGAGATCCTTGGTAAGCGGCTCCTAAGCGGTCCCGTAACCTTTGCCGATTCCTGGAGGCGATGCAAGCTCGGTTTGGCCGAAGAGGAACCGGCAGGCGATAACGATGTGGTCGCTGCCGAAAAGACGGTCCATGAAGACACGTCCGATGACCGCGAGTATCAGCAACGAGAAGCGACCGCTTCGGCGGTTATCGGTGCATGGCTCAAAGCCCTCGCCGGTGATATTGAGGGTGAGATCCTACAGACCGACCAGGCGGTTAAGGACTTGGGGCTTGATCTCGATCAACCGGCCATGATCTGTCAGAATCCAACTGCCGACTCGCGATATGAGAAGCTCTGCAAGCACATTGAACAGCTTCTAAAGAATGGCAACGAGTGGAAGCCGGACGAGCGACTTGTTGTATTTACGGAATACAAGACAACGCTCGACTACCTGCTTCGGCGGCTGCGTCAGAGTTACCCCAACTCCGACGATCGTTTCCTTTGCCTATACGGCGGGATGGATGATATCGAGCGTGAACAAATCAAAGAGAAGTTTAACGATCCCGACGCCTCGGTTCGCGTGCTGGTAGCAACCGATGCCGCTTCCGAAGGACTCAACTTACAAACAACGGCACGTTTTTTGTTGCACTTCGACTGTCCGTGGAACCCGGCCCGGCTGGAGCAACGCAACGGCCGATTAGACCGTCACGGTCAGGCCCGCGACGTTCAAATCTATCATTTCGCCAGCGACGACGATGCAGACCTAAAATTCATGTCCTATCTGGTCAACAAGGTCGACCAGATTCGTGAAGACCTCGGCGCTGTCGGCGAATTGCTCGACGAGGCCACGTATCGCCGGCTAATCGACGGTGACGATGCCGAAGTGGTCCAGAGCGATCTTGACCGGCAAATCGAGGCTGCGCGAGGGGCCGCATCGGTCGATGCCGATGATACGACAGGCTATGAATCCGCCAAAAAAGATTCCGACTACGCGGCAGACCTTGACCATTTAGCACAGGAAATTGACTTAGATCCACATTCCCAGCACGACACTCTCGAAGCGGCAATGGCCATGTATGCCGGCCGCCCTCAGTTGTCTGAATCCGACGATCAACACCGCTACCGTATTCTTAATCCAGGTCTACAAGGCTGGAGTGACACAATCGATGAGACTGTTCGACGCACTGCAACTGGCGGTGGATTAGGCCCCGTCCCCTATCTGGCGTTCGATACGGTACCTTTTATCAAAGATATCGGTGGGCGGCTGATTTTTCGACCTCGCGTTGACACTATGATGGTGCATCTGGCGCATCCCTTGATGGGCAAAGCCCTCAGTTCACTAACGCGACGCCGGTTTCCCGGCCCCCATGCCGTTTCTCGTTGGATTGTTCGTCTCGGCGATCTTCCCAACGGTCTTGATGCCCTGGTTCTGCTGCATCTCGAAGAACTTGGCGTCAACCAACTCCGCGAGACTTTCCACCACTGGATTCGGACCGTGCAAATCCCCATCCGCAAAGGTCAATTTGGCTCGCCGTTGGCCCATGCACCGGCAATGCAGTTTCGTGGAGCAGAAGAATGCCGCGATCCAGTGATACATGAGCGGGCACGAAACTTGATGGATGACATCGAACCCGACCTGCAAAATCTAGTCAAAACTCTCCGTAATGAACTGACCGAAAAAATAAAGTCGCAACTAAAGCTTGATGGTCAGCAGGCCCACGAGGCCGAGGAACAACGGTATCGCAGCCGGCAGGGCGAAGTTTCCGCACTAATTACTGAAAATACATTGGCCAAGCTCGAACGAGAAGTCATCAAACTCAAGGCCGAGCGGGCGCAGGGCCGCTTGTTCGAATCGCAGTACGCGCTAGCCGATCTCGAACGTTCCATCGAAGCGAAACAGCAGGAACTGGAACGTCGGCGTACACATTACGAGGAGGTCCGCGAGCAGCTTGCCCGGGAACGCGAGCGAATCCTTAACCGTGTGCTGCCAAAACGCTACGCGATGGAAGGCGAAGCCCAGATTTTTCCTGTGGCCGTCGAAATCCGCTTTCCAAGGACGGAGAGGTAAGCCGTGATCGAAGAACGCTTTCAATGGTGGAACAACCTTCTGCACGGCGGCCTGCTGCTGGACACCCAGCGCCTTCGCAATCTCATTCCCGAAGATCCCGCACCCTTAGATAGTTTCGAAGAAGACCGCCTGCGCCGCCGAATAACTACTTTTCTAGACGACCCCGACGAAAAACGCGGGCAATTTGTGTCTTTTGTACTCGAAGCGGTTTGCGGCCTGCGCCGACCATTAGGCGAATGGTCTCGCGGCTCCGAGGTTTCCACGGCCTGGTCCCGTCGTGCTATTACAGGCGAATCCATCCGCCCGCGTCACCTCTGGATTAGTCCCAACGGCGCAGTGGTTCCCGTATTCATTGATGACGAGAAACGCCTCGGCGTGGGGCGCGGCAAGCGGATTATCAGTCATGCCCTGCAATGGCTTCGGCAAGGGGATGAACAGCTTGCCATCGTGACCAATGGCCATCAGTGGCGGTTAGTGTTTGCCGGGCTTGATTACGACGCATTCTGCGAGTGGGACATCGTACAATGGTTTACCGAAGGCCAGGAGTCCGATGAACTGCGCGGCCTGCGATCGCTTCTATCTCCCAGTCTTTGGACGCCCGCCGGCAAGGGTGAAGCGTGCCCGTTGCTCACTGCAATCAACGAGAGCCGCAAGGGCCAGTCCGACCTCTCCCAGGTGCTCGGCGAGCGGGTCCGCCAAGCCGTCGAATTACTGGTTCGCGCCCATGCCCCCGTACTCAACGCTCTTCCCTCGTCTGCTTGCGGGAGAGGGGCAGTGGGTGAGGGTGGTGAGGGCCACGGGCTTGCTCCACAAGACATCTACCGTGCGGGCGTGCGCATGATCATGCGGATGGTTGTCGTGCTCTTTGCTGAATCCCGCGAAGGACTCTTGCCTCGCGACAATCCCATATATCATAACGCCTATAGCCTTGGCGGGCTGCGCGACCAGTTGGAGCGGACCAGCCGGCACAGGCGGCGAGGCAACTATGCCGCGTATCCCCGCATCCTCTCGCTTTTTCGATTGATCCACGAAGGGTGTAGCCACGAGGCCCTCCTTGTGTCCCAGTACGGTGGCGAGTTGTTCGCTCTCGGCAATCCGGCAAGCGACGACGGCATGAGCCGCGCTATGGCCATCTTTGAGAATGGCTGGTCCGAGCAAGACGTTGTCAACGACGACGAAGTCCGCGATATTCTCGACCTTTTGACCCGCACAAAGGTCAAGATTCGTCAGGGCCGCGCAAACTTCCTAATGCCCGCCCCGGTCGACTTCTCTCGCCTCGACAGCGAGTACATCGGCATCCTCTATGAAGGGCTTTTGGATTTCGAGCTTCGAACAGCGCCGGGCGATCAGCCGATCGTGTTTCTCGCTGTCGGCAACCAGCCGGCCCTGCCGCTGGCCACACTCGAAGCAATGGACGACCGGGCCATAAGGGGCCTTCTGGAAAAGTTTAAAGATACCTCTACCAATTCTGAAGAAGAAGACGAATCTGAAGAGAATTCAGAAGCGACCAATGAAGAACAGATCGAGCCTGAAGAAGATCAAACCGAAGTCGAGGAGGAAGACGTCGAATCGGTGGATGAACCGGCAGCGGACAACGGCACGGAACAGGACATCCGCCATACGACCCGCGCCCGGGCTGAAGCCTGGGCGCGCCGCGCCTGTGAGTTGGGCAATCTATTTACCCGGCCGCGTGGAAAAATGACACCCGAGCGACGCATGCAATACGAGGCGGCCCTGGCCCGCAAGGCCCGGCAGATAATCACTCGCGTTGTTTTGCCCGGCGAATGGTATTTGGTTCGCTGGGGCGGCACGCGCAAAGGCTCGGGCACATTTTACACACGGCCGCAACTGGCGGTGCCCACCGTGCATCGCACACTTCGTCCCTTGGCCTATGATCCGCCGATGGGTGCGGACGGCAAGCCTGACGTTGACGCCCCCATCGAGAAATGGACGCCAAAAAAACCGGAAGAAATTTTGGTCCTTAAGGTCTGCGACCCGGCCTGTGGCTCCGGTTCCTTCTTACTGGCATCGCTGAGGTTCCTGACAGAGGCTCTATACAAGTCGCTACTTTATCACGACCGCATCCGCGACCATGCAGGCCGGGCGATCATGGATCTTATAAAGGACCAAAGCGGCGAGCAGACCTTGGCTAGCGAGGCCCTGCCATGCCCGCCCGATGATGATCGGTTCGAGTCGCACACCAAGGCCGTATTGCGGCGTTATATTGTCGAGCGTTGCATCTACGGTGTGGACCTAGATCCGCTAGCCATTGAACTTTGTCGATTGAGCCTCTGGATCGAAACACTCGACCGCCGTTTGCCTTTCACCTTTCTAGAACACAAGGTCAAAGCCGGCAACTCGCTCGTGGGCGCGTGGTTCGACCAGTTCCTGCACTACCCGGTGATGGCCTGGGATCGCGAAGGCGGTGACAAGAACCACACCAACGGCGTCCACTATGAGAAGGAACAGTGGACTAAGGCGATTAAGGAGCGGAAGAAAACTGTCAAAACCGACCTGATCAAGTTCATCGACGGTGCCCGCTTGATCTATAAGATCGATCTGGCTAGCGTACAAACCGTCCACGACGAGGCCGAAAAGGCACTTAAGACGATTCATACTCTAGGAATCCACCAGACAGAAGAGCGAGCCCAGCGCTACCATGAATTACGTCAAAGCGAAGACTTCCGGCGCATGAAGGGCGCTTTCGACCTATGGTGTGCACTTTGGTTCTGGCCGGCCGACCGGCTCGACGCAGCCCCGCTGCCTACCGAAATGGCGGAAGGTGCGATATCTGAGGCTGCTTGGAACATTGTCTACGAACTGGCCGCCCAACACCGCTTCTTCCATTGGGAATTAGAGTTCCCCGATGTATTCAATACGCAGTCGCAGGGTTTCGACGTGGTGCTTGGCAACCCGCCGTGGGATATCTCAAAGCCCATCAGTAAGGAGTTCTTCTCGGCGATCGATCCACTCTATCGCGGCTATGGCAAACAGGAAGCGATCCAGAAACAAAACGAGTTCTTCCGACAAGACGCTGATATCGAGCACCGTTGGCTCAACTACACGGCCCATTTTAAGGCAATGGGCAATTGGGTGAAATATACCGGATTTCCCTTCGGCGGCCGAGTCACCTACAACGCGCAACATAAGCCAGAGCACAATTTCCCCATCGGTGACCGGGGCCGCGGCAGCTTCGAGTCCTCCCAACGCCGACACGACCGCTGGAAGCAAAATCGCGAGGAATCGTCCGGATATGCCGATGCCGACCACTCCTTTTGCCATCAAGGCTCGGCCGATGTCAACCTGTACAAACTCTTCTTGGAGCAGGCCCACTCGATCCTTGCACCCACCGGTCGCTTGGGAATGATCGTCCCGGCGGGTCTCTACGCAGATCACGGCACCTCAGGATTGCGAAAGTTGTTTCTGATTCAATCAAGCTGGGAATGGCTGTTTGGGTTCATCAATTGGCGAAAGATCTTCCAGTCGGTATATTATCGATTCAAATTCTGCATCTGTATCATTCAGCGTGGCGGACAAACGAAAACAGTCAATGCAGCCTTCGACAGATACAAAATTGAAGAATGGGAGCATCCGCATGATGTTCTTGTCCACGTTGAAGCGAGCCAGCTCTCTACATTTAGTCCGAAGTCATTTGCATTTCTTGAAACTCGGAATCAGAGGGATGTGGTCGCTGCAGAAAAGGTTTTCGCGAATTGCTCTTTGCTAGGTTCAGCCACAGGTGACGGCTGGTGTGTTCATTACTCGCGCGAATTCGATATGACGAACGACTCAAAATTGTTTCCACCTCGTCCAAAGTGGGAAGAGTGGGGCTATCGACCGGATGAGTACAGCCGTTGGATTAAAGGTCCCTGGCAACCCATTGCGCAACTTTATGCGGAAATAGACGCACAGCCGATCATTGACCGGGAGTACGCATGCTCGCAGATACCATACGACAAGTTGAGAGTATCTCGTGCCGACCTACCTGAAGGCATCATACTTTCTCGTGAAGCTACTCACTTTATTCGCGAAGACGAAATTCCGACTGTTATGTTCACCGATGCAAGTGGGAAGACGTTAACATTCAGTGTGAAAACTGGCGAGAGAACTCAGGACATCATCGTTGAGGGGCCTGCCATAGCTGTTCCGCTGTATGAGGGACGCATGATCGGACACCTTGAGTTTACTGACAAAGGATGGGTTAGTGGGAAGGCTAGAAGTGCTGTATGGCGCGAGATACAACCAGTTGAGCGATGGCTTGAACCTCAGTATCTAATGGCGGACTCGGCGTATTTTCTGAGCGTTCTTTGTGAACACTTAAACTCGCTTGGGAATACTCATAGTCTAAATACTATTAAGCATGAATTCGAACGTTTGAAGGAACCTGCTGCGCGTTCCGTGTGGTGGTTGGGGAAGCCAACCGGCGTATCGATCATGGACGTGACATCGGCGACGAACGCGCGGACCACTGTGTGCGCATTGACGACTCTTGGTCCGAATGGCCACTCCGCGCCCATGCTTCGATCAGCGATCTCCAATCCAGGGCTTGCTGGCGTCCTGAGTACATTCGTTTGGGACCGGATGGTTCGGTTGCGCACAAATGGAGTCCATTTGACCTGGGCGATCCTTGAGGAGAGTCCTTTGCCAAATCCAGGTGCTTGGTTGCACATGGTATCTCAACTCACTATCAGGTTAAATGCGACTGGCGCAATCAACGCGGAGTTATCACTCCGTCATTGCAAGGGTCTCGTAGGTTCTTGGCGGTCATCATGGGCATTGACCGATCATGAACGCCTTCGGGTGCGATGCTCGCTTGACGCCATAGTTGCAACGCAGTTTGGGTTAGACGAGGCAGATTACCGTCAGATTATGCTTGATTGCGATCATCCACGGCAGGGCCTAACACAGTTGGCGTATTCGGGCTTTGACCCAAAAGGCTTCTGGCGCGTCGACAAAGACAGGCATCCTGAGCATCGCCACACCGTCCTTTCCCTCATGGCATTTCACGACCTTCAGAAAACAATCGCAGCGTGTGGCGGGGATGTGGATAAGGGTATCGAGGCGTTTTGCACAGAGAACGACGGCGAGGGATGGATGCTGCCCGAGACGCTGCGCCTGGCCGACTACGATTTGGGGCACGACGACCGGGCGAAAGAGCATCAACCAGTCCGCGACTGTTTTGGCCCTCGCTTCTACGACTGGCAACTCGCCCAAAGCCCCGAAGAGTCCTGGCGTGAATGCCACCTCCACGCCCGCAACCTCCTCGGCCCCGAAGGCTACCAAGCCCTGCTCGACGAACTGAAAGGCAAGACACCGCCCCCAACGGCACCGCCGGCCGCCAAAACCGGCTCAAAAAAAAACGGCGGAAACGTAAGGGGAAAGCTGTTTGAAACTGAATACCTGCCGCTGTTTGATGGAAAGGAAGAGATATAATACCGGAAACATTGCCCCGGCGGGCCGCTTGCCTATTTACAAAAACATAGTAGTATTTATAAATGAATCGTTTATCTATGGTGTACGCAAGTGGTTGAAAAACAAATACTTAGCCGAATATATGGACACAAGGGGGGGTGGGTATTCACTCCGGCCCACTTCTTGGACCTCGGCAGTCGCGCCGTCGTCGGAATGGCCTTGAAAAGCATCTGTGATCGAGGGCTAATCCGTCGTCTTGCCCGGGGACTGTACGACTACCCCAAAAAACACCCGAAGCTAGGACCACTGGCGCCCACGCCGGAGCAAATTGCCCTGGCGCTGGCCGGCAAGGATAACTTGCGGATTCAACCTTCCGGGGCTTATGCCGCCAATCTGTTGGGACTAAGCGATCAAGTGCCAGCCAAGGTAATATTCCTGACCGATGGGATGAATCGCACCATCACCGTTGGCAATCAGGAAATAATCCTAAAACGGACCACCCCAAAAAACATGACCGCCGCCGGACGCACAAGCGGGCTGGTGATTCAGGCCTTGCGGTATCTGGGCCAAGACCACGTGGACGATTCCATCGTCGATGTGCTTGCCAGGCGGCTCACCAAATACGACCGCCAACAACTAATGAAGGATATCCGTTACGCACCGGCCTGGATTGGCGCAATCTTCCGACGCCTGGTAGAAAAGGATGATTGATCTGTGGACGATTTTGCTCGATTATCGAGCCAAGAACGCCAACTGTACTTCGAGCAAGCCGCAGCACAGCGCGGCCTGCTCGCTCAGTTCGTCGAAAAGGATTTTTGGGTCTGCTGGAGTCTAAAGCGGCTGTTTTTGCTCGATGATTTTCGCGATCACTTGACGTTTAAGGGAGGAACATCTCTTTCGAAGATATACCATGTCATCGAGCGTTTTTCAGAAGATGTAGATGTGGCCATCGAGCGCAGCTTTCTCGGTTTTGGCGGCAATATGGAGCCAGAAAAAGGGGAAAGCGGAAAAGAACAACAGCACCGCATCGAACGGCTCAAGGAGGCATGTCGAATCGCGATTTCCCAGCGACTTGAACCGCAACTTCGCAACGCCATTTCCACGCAGATTGGCAATGACGCTATTTGGACCCTGACTCCGGACTCTGCGAGCCAAGATGGTCAAACGTTGTTGTTCCAGTATCCACCGGCGATCACTTCTGGATTAAGTCCTAACTTTACCCAATCCGTCAAAATCGAGCTAGGCGCGCGTTCTGATCATTTTCCCGTGGAAAGCGCCTCGATGACGCCTTACCTGTGCGACGCATTTCCCAATGCGCTGCCCGATAGGACCGTTGAAGTTCGCGTTCTGGGTGCGGAAAGAACGTTTTGGGAAAAAGCCACCATCCTTCACATGCTACACCACTATCCAGATGATAAGCAGCTCCGCCCGCACATGGCGCGACATTATTACGATGTCTTTCAGATGTCAAATAGTCCCGTATGGGAACGATCGATAAAAGCAATAGATATTTTGGATCGCGTAGCTGCACATAATAACATATTCTTCAAAACAGGTTGGGCAAATTACGACAAGGCTCGCCGTGGCACTCTTCGTTTGACTCCCTGCGAGCAGATTGTTGCCTCATTAAAAAAAGATTACGAAACCATGCAGCCGATGTTTTTCGGCGAAGTGCCTCCGTTTGAAAAGATATTATCTCGTCTGCCAGAGTTGGAAAACCTTATTAATAAATAGCATTGGAAAGTAATCATTATGGCTATTAATCCAATTGTTTACACCGACAAGGTTGTCCGCAGCTTCCTGAAGTATCAGTTGACGACGTATCCGTTCGCCGACCCACGCCTATATGACCAGATGCGGGAACAGTTGCGCCTGGAACGGACCCGCAGCACGCCGCTTCTTCACGGGCCATATATAAGCCTGTCGCAGGGCTTTCGGCAAGGTGCGTCGATTGACCAGCTTATTGCCGACGACGTGTTCCATTCTCACATGCGGCACATCATCCCTTCAGGAATCACGCACTTTTACGGTCACCAGGAAAAAGCCATCCGATCAGTCCATAAGGGCAAGACAACATTAGTTTCGACCGGCACCGGTTCGGGAAAAACAGAGTGCTTCCTGTATCCGATAATTAGCAAGTGCCTGGAACTGAAAGATGCAGGTGCTCCGGCCGGGATTGCCGCGGTGATTGTATATCCGATGAACGCCCTGGCCGAAGATCAGTTAGACCGACTGCGGGGACTGTTGGCCGGCAGTGGCATAACCTTCGGCATGTATGTGGGCAAAACGCCCGAGAATGAGCGCGATGTGACCGGACACCGGCTTCCCGCAGGCAGCTCGAATGCTGATTACCAAACCGTTCTTAAAAACTATCGCGATCAAGGCCGGCCTGATGCAGTTCATCCGCCCGAAGAGGTCTGCTCGCGCGAAAAAATGCGCACTAATGGCAGCCAGCCGCGAATTTTGTTGACCAATGTCAAACAGCTTGAATTATTGCTAACTCGGCAAGTCGATATTGATTTGTTTGTTAACGCCCGGCTCGACTTTCTGGTTTTTGACGAGGCGCATACGTTTACCGGGATCAACGGGGCCGAAACGGCCTGTCTGATCCGCCGATTGCGAAATTTTTGCGGACGCAATGCCAGCCAGACGACTTGCATAGCCACCTCAGCGACCATAGTGGACCAAAAAGACCCAGACGCCGCGCGAAAATTCGCTTCGCGATTTTTCGGCGTGTCGGCTGATACCGTAGTGACTATTAGCGAAGAATACCAGCGAGCCGAATGGAAGCAAGATCGATATCTGCCACCGATACCATCCACAGATCCCAACATACTTTTGACCGAGACACTGGCAGCCGTCGATGCCGAGAATCCCGAACCGGTCGTCCGGGCAGTCTATCGAAAACTCACCGGTCAGACTCTGCCGGACGGCGACTGGAAGGAGGCGCTGTTCGAAGACCTGCGTGGAAACGAGTTGGCTGCGCAGATCCGTGTTTCACTCTTGCGCCCACGGAAACTAGACCTGCTCTTGGGTGAACTGGGCAAAAGCATAGGACGCAACATTTCTGAAGAGGAGTTGCTCTGCTACCTGACGTTAGGGGCTGCGTCACTTAAGGAAGGCCGCCCGTTGTTGCGGCCAGTAGTCCATGGGTTTATACGAGGAATCAGTGGGGCCGTTGTAACATTCCCCCAAAATAATGAACCAAAATTGTGGCTCAGCAGCGAGAGTGAGCTAAAACGGGGTGACGACGAAAAATGGTGGCGGCCGCGAGTGTTTGCCTGCACAACCTGTGGCCAGCATTATTACGTGAGTTTCTTAAAGGATTTCACATTTGCCAAGACCGAACCCGAAGGAGGCCAACTTGCTGAAGAGGGTACGCATTTTTGGGAAGCCCTCGACGCAAACAACGGCGGCAAGCGAGCAGTGCTTGTGGATCGTATTATTAGCCAAGAAGATGAAAGCGAACTGGAGGAAAAGGAACGGACACACCCGCTCTATTTCTGTCGCTATTGTGGCTCTGCACACCCTTATGAATTCAGCCGGTGCTTCGGTTGCGGGTCTTCAGGTGAACCGGTCAAGTTATTCGTAGTCCGCGAAAGTGCGAAGAATCCAGGCCAGTTGAGCAGTTGTTTATCTTGTGGTGCCCGAGGGAAGCGGATGGGACGCCGGTTCCGAGAGCCAATTCGTGAAGTCCGCGCGGTAAATGTCTCCGATGTTCATGTGTTGGCTCAAGATATGGTGCATCACGCCGAGCGGAAACGGCTTCTGCTGTTTGCCGATAACCGACAAGACGCCGCCTTCCAGGCCGGGTGGATGAAGGACCACGCACGACGTTTCCGTTTGCGGACCTTGATGGCTGAGGCAATGAAAGGCAATCCTTGCACAATCGGCGACATTACATTGAAAATCAGCGAGGAACTGGACCAGAACGATGGGCTTTCCAGGGCATTAATACCCGAAGTTTGGCGCGCAGTACCCAAAGAAGGCAGCGGCGGTATGCATGAAGACGAGCGGTTACATTTTTTGCGGATTCAGGTTTTGCGGGAAGTCACGATGGCCGCCAATCAACAAATTGGTTTAGAACCATGGGGCCGGCTGAAGGTTACTTACCGGGGTCTGGATTCGTCGTCGCGGTTCGTGCAAACCTGGTCGCGCAAACTTGGACTGCCGCCCGAGGATCTGACAGCCGGAATTGCCACGCTTTTGGACCACTTGCGTAGAACTAGGTTGCTTTATGACTCCCGCCGGGCCATTTTTTCGCGGTATTGGAACGAAGGTGACCGCGAAGTGCAACGTGGCTATTTACCAGTGCTTCCTGGGCCAAAAGGGATGAAGCTACGAGCGGCGGCCGACGACGATAAAGGCCGGGTGTTCCAATGGCTGGGTGAACGCAACACGCTAGTCCGCGAGATAAGCAAAAAATGGGGTGTGCCGGAGGAAGATATTCCGACGTTTCTGGAACAGCTTTGGCAGCACTTAACAGATTCTTCTGTGGCCTTGCTCGTGCCAGTAACGCTTAAGGGCAGTAAAGACCGCGCCTTGCCGAATTGCAGTGGGGTTTATCAGATAGATTCCAGTAAATTGGTGCTCAGCGAGAATCACGGTTATTATCGTTGCAAGCGATGTCGGCGTAAGATCATGCGACGCCCGCCGAACAACAAGTGTCTTGCCTGGCAATGCGACGGTGAATTAGAGTTTGTCGGGGAAGACCCGGATAACTATAACCTGCAATTGATTGATGAACGCTATTCCATGATCCGACCAGAGGAACATACTGCAATGGTTCCTCAATCGGAGCGGGAACGCTACGAGAATTTCTTTAAAGGTTCGGGTGATGTGGTCAATACACTGGTCTGCACTCCCACGTTGGAATTAGGTGTGGACATCGGCGCGCTTGATTCTGTACTGCTACGAAATGTTCCCCCGTTGCCGGCGAACTATTGGCAACGCGCCGGTCGTGCAGGTCG
>Ga0187861_10002007_pt1 | contig 19689 bp, 19 predicted proteins | sample June2016WEW_10_1_3_FD_132986 | JGI IMG/M metagenome (GOLD analysis project Ga0187861, IMG submission 132986) | Peatland microbial communities from SPRUCE experiment site at the Marcell Experimental Forest, Minnesota, USA - June2016WEW_10_100 | ecosystem: Environmental > Terrestrial > Soil >...
GGTCCGCGAGATGGATCCAACTAATGTATTGGTTACCGCTTCCGGCCGCGCCGCCGAGAAACCATTTCGTCAGATTCGCCAGGATGGGCAACGCCCCGCCATCGCGACCCAGCACCAGGCCTATTCGGAACAACACGCGGCGGGTGTGTAGTGAGGCGGCGGCGTGGCAGGCTTGTTCCCAAAGCTGGCAGACTTCCGCCAGCGAAGTCTGGCCGTTGGGAGCCGTTTCGTCGCACCATTGGTCACGGCAATTGCCGTAGAAGCCAACGGCGCCCGACTGTACCCAGACACGCGGCGGTTGTTTGACGTGGCAGATGGCGGCAGCGATGGCGCGCACCGCGTTGACGCGCGATTCGGTGATTTCAAGGAGGTTTTCCGGCGTGTGACGGCAATTGATGTTGCGCCCGGCGAGATTCACCACGGATTCTGCTCCATCCAGACATTTTATCCACTCGCCGATATGTTCGCCATCCCACTCCACTTCCTTGACCTCGTAATATTCGTCACGCTCGCGCAGTTCGCGAGTCAGCACAACGACCTCGTAATCGCGCTGGAGCAATTCCTTTGCGAGCGCCTGACCCAGGAACCCGCTGCCGCCTGCCAACACAATGTGTTTTTTGTTCATTTCAAATTTCAGGCAATGGACTGCTTTGCTCGGGTGAGCGCCTGTCGCAAGCCGAAAATTTTGGAGTGCGCGGACATGTCCGCGCTTTTAAAGCGGCGACATGTTGCCGCAGTCCAAAGGCCCAAACCAGCTCGCCAGTAGTCTCGCCTCATCAATCTTAGGTCAAAACAAGTCACTGCATTTTAACTGTGAGGCAAATCCGGTGCCAGCTTTGGCGCGTTTCCACTGGTGGAATGCTCCACTATTTGGCAATGCGGGCGCTTTTGTGACTCACGATTTAAAGATAAAGTCCAAAGCCCGAAGTCCAAAGTCCAAAGTCGCCGTAGCCGCCGGAGTGCGCCCGTCCCCGGGCGCAGCAATGTGGCGGAGCAAGCTGCCGTCGGACCGGCCACACTCCGGGTGTGGGCGCTCGCACTCCACCGGTCAATGTCAGCGGCTCGCAATGGGAACGCTGGTCTTCGGCACGGCATGATGACCAACACGCCGGGCCGGAGGCCGGCGCTCCGAAACACCGCTTCGCGTTGACAACCGCCCCGTCCTGCGACACTCTGCGCGCATGGCGAAACCTGCATTGGGACGCGGTCTCGGCGCGTTGTTGGGCGGCAACCCGGTTCTGACCCAACCAACACCCGCGCCGGCAGCACCCGTTTCACAACCCGTTGTTCTGTCGCCCGCGCCCGACCTGCACGAGCGCGTGCAGCGTGTGCCGCTGGACCGGATTCGTCCGTGTCCGCTGCAACCGCGCAAGGATTTTTCCGCCGAGGCGCTGCGGGAACTGGCCGATTCGATTCGCGAACAAGGCATTGTCCAACCGCTCATTGTGCGCGAGCGCGGCGGTCATTTTGAATTGATCGCCGGCGAACGCCGCTGGCGCGCGGCACAGCTTCTGCAATTGGCCGAAGTGCCCATCATCGTCCGCCAGGCCGACGACCGGGCCGTGCTGGAACTGGCGCTCATCGAAAATCTACAGCGTGAAAATCTCAACGCCATTGAGGAAGCGCATGGCTACGAACAACTGGCCGGGCAATTTCAGCTCACGCAGGAGGAAATCGCGCTCAAAGTCGGCAAAAGCCGCGCGGTGGTGGCCAATGCGCTGCGGCTGCTGAAACTGCCGCAGGCCATTCAGAATTTTGTCCGCGAAGGGCGGCTTTCAGTTGGCCACGCAAAAGTCATTCTTGGCCTTTCTGACGAGAAAAAGCAAAAGCTTGCCGCCGAGCGTGTTATCAAGCAGGGCTTGAACGTCCGTCAGACCGAGGGTCTGGTGGCCAAATTGCAGGCTCGTGATTCACGCAAGCTTGTGATTAAACCGGAAATGGTCGCTGCGCCGGGCGCCGATCCGCACGTGACGAACCTGGAGGACCGGTTGCGCGAAAAATTCGGCACCAGGGTCCAGCTCCGCTATGCGGCGGGCAAGGGGGCGGTGGAAATTTCCTTTTTCAGCGACGAGGAGCTGGAGCGAATTCTGCAAATCCTTGGCGTATCTGCCGAGTGACGGGGGATAAAGAAAGGTGACAGGTGACAGGTGACAGGTGACAAGAAAGAAAGCAAACCCGCAGATTCTTCCGATTGGTTGGAGTCCTTCGGCATCTACCAGCTTGCCCGCCAGCTTTTTGAGGATTTTTGGAATGATTCGGAAATATTGAACAAGGATTTTCGCGGACGCGAATTGGTCAAACAACAGGTCCGCAGCCTGGATTCCGTCTGCGCGAACATGGAGGAAGGTTTTGGCCGTGGTTTCGGCAAAGAATTGCCACAACATCTGAAAATATCGCGCGGCGAGGCGAGAGAGAGTCGCGGCCGATATGAACGTTGCAATCACTTGCTTCCGCCTGAAACCATTACACAGCGCGTTTCCGCCCTGAGCCGCATCATCGGTGGTTTAAGCAAAACCATTCAAACCGTCGAGAACCGCGCTCGGCGGCAGTCTTGATCCTGTCACCTGTCACATGTCACTTGTCACTACTCCATGATTTTAGAAGTCATCAAATACGGCCATCCCGCGCTCCGGCAAAGAGGTGCGCGCGTCGAAAAGGTCACGCTGGAGATCAAAAAACTTGTCGCCGACATGTTCGAGACAATGCACACGAATCATGGCATCGGGCTGGCGGCGCAGCAGGTCGGAAAGGCGCTGCAACTCACGGTCATTGACGTGCGTGAGGCCAAGGACCGACCGTCCTGGTTGGAATTGGACGGCCAGCCTGCCCCCGTGGATGAATTCATGCCGCTGGTTTTGATCAATCCTGAAATCAAGCCGGGCGGAGAGCCGGTGTCCGGCGGCGAAGGCTGTTTGAGTTTTCCGGAGATTTACGCGGAAATCACGCGGCCTGATTTGGTGGATGTGAAGGCATTGAACGGAAAAGGCAAACCGGTTGAATTTCGCTGCGGCGGATTACTGGCGCGGGTGGTCCAGCATGAAGTGGATCACTTGAACGGCATTTTGTTCATTGACCGGATGAGCCGGAAAACCAAGGAAGAACTGCGGCTGGAGCTGGACCAACTACGGGCGAAAACGAAGGCCGAACTGGAATCGGCGGGCAAACGGTGACTCAATAAACCTTCCGCAAATTCGACGGCAGGATGTTGAGTTCCAGGCGGTATTTGGCAACGGTGCGGCGGGCGATGACGATGCCTTTTTCGTCGAGCATTTTCACCACTTCATGGTCGGACAACGGCTTGGCGGGGTCTTCATTTTTGAAAATTTCGGCAATCATGTCCTTCACGCTGGTGTTGGACACGTTTTCGCCGCTGGCGGTCTGCAGCCCGCCGGTGAAGAAAAATTTCATCTCAAAAACACCCTGCGGCGTCTGCATGTACTTGCCGGACACGGCGCGGCTCACGGTCGTTTCGTGAACCCCGACGGTTTCGGCTATCTGCGCCATGATGAGGGGTTTGAGATGCGCGACGCCCTTTTCCATGAACTCGCGCTGGCGTTTCACGATTTGTTTGCCGATGTTCAAAATCGTCTGCTGCCGTTGGTGCAGGCTTTTGATCAGAAATTTTCCCGCGCGGATTTTTTCGCGGATGTAATTTTTAACTTCGGCGGAATTTCCGCCCTGCGCCATCAGGTCCTTGTAGATGTTGCTGATGCGCAAGTGGGGGATGTGCTCGTCGTTGGTCGTCACGATAAAGTCGTTGCCTGCCTTTTGCACAAAAACTTCGGGCAAAATATATTGATTTGCGTCCGGCAAAAAGGCGCGCCCGGGACGTGGTTCCAAACGTCCGATGCGCCCCATGGCCTCCTGCGCTTCTTCAACGCTGCAGCCGGTGCCGCGCGCAATTTCCGGGATGCGCCGCTTGCCCAGCGCGTCCATGAAATCGCGCACAATGCGATATTCGAGCGTTTCCTGCCTGCCGGCGCGTTCGAGTTGAAGCAGCAGACATTCGCGCAAGTCGCGCGCGCCCACGCCCGGCGGATCGAAGGTCTGGATTACTTTGAGGACTTCGGCGATTTTGTCCGGTGGCATATTGTTTGCAGCCGCCATCTCTTCCACGGTGGACTTGAGGTAGCCATAATCGTCAATGTTGCCGATGATCAACTCCGCGATGCCGCGTTGTTCGTCCGTCAAGTCGGTTTCCCGGGCCTGGTCCATCAAGATTTGGGCAAAGGAGGTTCCCACCGCGAGCGAGTCGAACATGAACTGGCGTTTTTCCTCCTCTTCGGCGGTCTGGCGGATGGGAATGTTTGTCTGCGAAAAATGATCGCGCCATTCCTGGTCCAGTTGCACGAGCTTGTCGAATTCCGCCTGAAAATCATCCACGGGCGCTTCGGAATTTTTTTCCGCCACCGAATAAAGCTCCCCGTCTTCCGCCAGTTCACCGGGTTCGGGTGGTTCGGCCACTTCATCGGAATCGCGTTCCGACTGGTCGCGCAGGTCGATTTCCTCCGGCGCCATTTCTTCCAGCACAGGATTTTGCTGCAATTCCTGTTCGACGAGCGCTTTGAGTTCGAGGGTCGGTGCCTGCAACAACGCCAGCGATTGCTGGAGTTGCGGCGCCAGCACCAACGACTGCGTCAAGCGCGTGGATAGTTGCAAGCCTTGTGCCATTTGCTATGTCAAGATAATCCGGTTTTGAACGACCACAAGCAAAAAGTGGGTCGCGCTCGGTTAGATTGTGAAATTACCCCCCCAAAATGCTTGATTTTATTGAGGAAATTTCGGGCAGCAATTTTTGAACCAACTTACTTGATTTGGCGTGGCGCGGTTTGTGCTTTGAGATTGTTTCTGGGAAACGGCTCGCCAATCGCGTCCAGTTGACCTCAGACGGGCATTTCACCTATTTGCAAGCCGTTGACATGGCTTTTGACGGCCAGATTGATTACGCGATGCTGGTTAAGCTGTATGGCGGAATGCCAATTAGAAACGATGTGCGTTATTCGCCGCCGCGCTGCATTGGGGCACAGAAACGCCGCATGTTTGGCCAACCTAACGTGGACTTGGTTTCAACCAGCTTTGTCGAACGCCAAAATTTAACCCTTCGGATGAGCAACCGGCGCTTTACCCGCCTCACAAACGCATTCAGCAAGAAACTTGAAATCACAAGCTCGCTCTCGCCCTTCATTTTATGAATTACAATTTCTGCCGCATTCATCAAACTTTGCGCGTGACGCCAGCGATGGAAGCTGGTATCGCTGACCATCTTTGGAATCTGAAAAAAATCGTTGGTCTAATTTGAATGGGCAAGGAAGTTCCCAATAAAAAACAAAGGCTCACAAGGTATCAAAAAGATACCCGGTCTAGTGCCAGATTTTGCATTGTTATTATAAGTCTGATAACGATTTTGGTAATGGTTTATCTTATGTGGCATGAAAGCCGGATTGGGAAATAACTCGAACGGCATCAACGCACATTTTCATTTGTCAAGCCGCTTGGCACAAAAGTAGCCCACCACCAAAAATCCAAGGAAAAACTGGATTTTTTCGCCCGCCGATTGCATGTTGGAAGCATGAAATTGATACTTTCGACGCACAACATCAGACTGACCAAGGCCATCGAGGATCATGTCATCAAACAACTGGAGAAACTCGACCATTTTGACAAGCGCACCATTGATGCGCGGGTGACGCTCGAACACGATCATACCCGCGCCACCGGAAAACAATGGTCCTGCTCCATTCGCCTGGGTGTGCACGGGCCCGATCTTTTTGCCGAGCACATCGAAAGCGATCTTTACACGGCCATTGACAAGGTCACCAAAAAAATCGAGCAGCAAATCCGCAAACGCCACAACAAGTGGAAGGCCCGCAAACACAAGATTGCCGCGCGCAGCAAGCGGACCCGCCAGGAAGCGGAAACGGAGTAAGTGTTGAACGTTGATTCGTCGGTCGTTAAATCGTATTAACCGGTTCGACGGTTTTACGATGAGCGGTTCAACCAACATGATTCTCCGCGCCCGCACGATTTTGCCGGTTTCACAGCCGCCCATTGAAAACGGCGCGGTGGCCATTTCTGGAAATCGCATTCGCGCGGTTGGTTCCTGGCCGGACTTGCGGCCGCGCGCGGATGGAAAAATTCTCGACCTCGGCGAAGTCATTCTGCTGCCCGGCTTCATCAACGCCCACTGCCACCTTGACTACACCGACATGGCCGGAATGTTGCCGCCGCCGAAAACCTTCACCGACTGGATTCCGCTCATCCTTTCCGCCAAATCCGGATGGGGCTGTTCCGACTACGTGCGTTCCTGGCTGAATGGGGCGCGGATGCTCGCGCGCACCGGCACGACGACCGTCGCGGATATCGAAACCGTGCCCGACCTTTTGCCTGAAGTTTGGGACGCCACGCCTTTGCGCGTTTATTCATTTCTCGAAATGACCGGCATCCGTGCCCGGCGCGACCCGGTGGCAGTCCTCCGCGAAGCCGTCGAAAAAATTGATTCACTTTCGCACCCGCGTTGTTCCGCCTCGCTTTCGCCGCATGCCCCCTACTCCACCACGCCCGAACTGCTCCGCCTCAGCGTGCGTGCCGCCCGTGAACGCGGCCGGCAGCTTTGCATTCATGTCGCGGAATCCGCGCAGGAATTCGAAATGTTCATGCGCGCACGCGGCGCAATGTTCAACTGGATGCAGCGCAACGCCCGCGACATGTCCGATTGCGGCCTCGGCTCGCCGGTCAGGCACCTCGCCCGCCATAAAATGCTCGGCGATAATCTGCTCGCCGTTCACGTCAACGTGCTGGCGCGCGGGGACGCCACGCTGCTCGGCAAACATCGCGTTCACGTTGTTCATTGCCCGCGCAGCCATGATTATTTCCGCCATCCGCCGTTTCTGCGCAAACGGCTCGCCCGGGCCGGCGTCAACCTCTGCCTCGGCACGGACAGCCTGGCCACCGTTCGCAAAATCAGGAAACAAAACCCCGAACTCAGCATGTTCGAGGAAATGCGTGAGCTGGCGGCCAGCGATCCCAAGCTCCCACCGGTGGAAATTCTGCGCATGGCCACGGTCAACGGCGCGCGGGCGCTTGGCCTAGCCGGGCAAATCGGCGAGCTTTCAAAAAATGCCTTGGCCGATTTGATTGCGATACCGGCCAGGGCAAAAACCAGCGCTGCCTGCGAAGCCGTGCTGGGTCACGCCGGCAACGTGAGTGCCGGCATGATTGACGGACAGTGGGTCATTCCACCGCAAAGCTCATGAATAATTTTGACCGGGAACTGACCGAACGCCTTGGCGCCTTGCGCGCCCGGGGTTTGCACCGCGAACTGCGCCGCGTGGATTCGCAGCAATCGTCTCGCATCAAAATCGGCGGCAAAACGCTTCTGAATTTTTCGTCCAACGATTATCTTGGTCTCGCCAACGATCCGATTTTGAAAGAGGCAGCGATCCAGGCCGTTGAAACATTTGGCGCTGGGTCCGGCGCGTCCCGGCTGATTTGCGGTTCGCTCGCGCCGCATCACGAACTTGAAGAAGCGCTCGCAGATTTCAAAGGCGCCGAAGCCGCGCTGAGTTTCTCGACCGGCTATGCCACCGCCATTGGAACCATCTGCGCGTTGCTCGGCAGGGATGATGTGATTGTTTTGGACAAACTCGTTCACGCCTGCATTGTGGACGCCGCCCGGCTCAGCGGCGCAAAAATTCGTGTCTTCGCCCACAATGACATGAATGCCCTGGAGAAAATACTAAAATGGACACGGAGGGGCGAGCTCTGCGAGACCCAAACCAAATTGGGGACTCGTGTAACTCATCCCTCCGAAAAACAACACACGCTCATCGTCACCGAATCTGTTTTCTCCATGGATGGCGATGCCGCGCCGTTGCGCGAAATCGTTGCCCTCAAGGAAAAACATGGCGCGTGGTTGATGGTGGATGAGGCGCACGCGACCGGGCTTTACGGAAAAAATCGCCGCGGCTTGGCGGAGGAATTCGGCGTGAGCGACCGGATTGAAATCCAGATGGGCACGCTCGGCAAGGCGGTCGGAGCTTCGGGCGGTTACATTTGCAGCTCGCGCCCGTTGATTGATTTTCTCATCAACCGCGCCCGCAGTTTCATTTTTTCCACCGCGCCCGTTCCGGCTGCCGCCGCCGCGGCCACCGCCGGGGTTCGCTTTATTCAATCGAAAGCCGGGGAAGGCCGGCGGAATCAGCTTTTTGAGCGAATCAACGAATTGAATTCGAAATCCGCAATCCGCAATCCGCAATTGAAGAGCGCCATCATCCCCGTTTTAATCGGCGACGAAACCAGGGCGGTTGCAGTTTCCGCCGCGTTGCGCGAGCAGGGCATTTTTGTTCCGGCGATTCGTTATCCGACCGTCGCGCGCGGTGCGGCCCGGCTGCGCGTGACTGTGACTGCGACCCACACGGTGGAGGATATTTCGATGCTTGTCGCGGCGTTGCGGTCAGTCCGCAACTCCGATAAATCGCGAGCACGCGACGAAAGTCGGTGTCCGCAATCCGCAAATGAATAAGCTTGCCCAACTTGATCGCCGGTTCGTCTGGCATCCCTTCACCCAGATGCGCGACTGGCTGAAGCGCGAGCCGGTTGTCATTTTTGCGGGCAAAGGCGCGGTGTTGCGCGACACTCGCGGACGTGAATATCTCGACGCGAATTCCTCGATTTGGACGAACCTACACGGCCACAATCACCCCGGAATCAACGCAGCGATTCAGCGACAGCTCAAAAAAATTGCGCATTCCTCGGCGCTCAGCCTGGCGAATGAACCGGCGAGCCTGTTGGCGGAAAAACTGGTGCAGGTGGCAAATCAAAAAGTAGGGCGCACTGTCCCCAGCGCGCCGTTTTCGCATACGCACGTCCGGCGCGGTGAGGACACCGCGCCCTACCTCGGCAAGGTCTTCTTTTCCGACGACGGTTCGACCGCACTCGAAGTCGCGCTCAAGCTCGCCTACGAATTTATCCGCCGCGCGCGCGCCAAGCCGGTGGGGCGCCCGTCCTCCGCAGTAGCACTGCTACGGAGGGTGGAAGTGTCCTCGCGAGCCGCAGAGCCGAAATTTCTGTCACTCGAGGGCGCCTATCACGGCGACACTGTCGGTGCGGTTTCGCTCGGTCACATTGATTTATTTCACAAAAGTTATTCCGGTTTGCTGTTCCAGACGGACAGGGTCATGTCGCCATATTGCTATCGATGCCGGTTTAATCGCGCCAAGCCGGAACGCGCCGACGCCCGCGAATACCGCAAATGCAACTGGGAATGCATCAGGCTGGTTGAAAAGAAATTCGCGGCGCAAAAACGAAAGGGAAATCCCTATGCGGCGTTCGTCTTTGAGCCGTTGATTCAGGGCGCGGCGGGCATGATTCCGCAGCCGCGCGGCTGGCTGCAGTGGGTGACGGAAATCGCGCGCGACCAAGGCGCGCTGCTCATCGCCGACGAGGTTATGACTGGATTTGGGCGAACTGGTCAACGTAGCGTAGGCGTCCCGCCTGCATGGAGAAAAGAAAAATTCTCCCTCGCGCCCGGCAGGCGGGACGCCTGCGCTACGTTATTCGCCTCGCACCACGAAGACGTGCAGCCGGATTTTCTGTGCCTGGCCAAGGGTCTGACCGGCGGCTATCTGCCGATGGCGGCGACATTGACGACGCAAAAAGTGTTTGACGCCTTTCTGGGCGAATACGATGAGTTTAAAACTTTTTTCCACGGCCACAGTTACACGGCCAATCAACTTGGCGCGGCGGCGGCGCTGGCGAGTTTGGAAATATTGCAGGACAAACAATCCCTTCGCGCTCGGCAAAACCTTGAAAAAAATCTGCACGACGAACTGCAAACGCTCTGGTCGCTGCCCAACGTCGGCGACATCCGGCAGGTAGGTTTGATTGCCGGCATTGAACTGGTTCGGGACTGGCGGACACGCAAGCCGTTTGATTTGCGGGAACGCGCGGGCATTCGCGTTTGCGAAGCGATGACACGGCACGGCGTGCTGACGCGGCCCGTCGGCAACGTCATCGTGCTGATGCCACCCTATTGCACAACACCGGTGCAGGCACATAAAATGGTCCGCGCAACTTTTGATTCAGTACGTGAGATTTTGTAGCGGCGGTCTACGACCGTCGCCATTCCCCAGGGAGCGCTGGCGTCTCGCCGGCGAATTTCGTTTGTGCCGGCGGGACGCCGGCGCTCCCAGGCTCAGGGAAAGAATTTACGACACGCTGTTTTCGATTTACGATGACTGCGTGAATCTGGCTGACAACCTCGAAAAAGTCCAACAACGCATTCGCGCCGCGTGCGGGCGCGCCGGGCGCGACCCGGATTCCGTCACCTTGCTGGCGGTGACTAAAAGCCAGCCGCCGGAAGTGGTGTCGGCGGCGGCGAAACTCGGGCTGATTTTATTCGGTGAAAACAAGGTGCAGGAGGCGAAGGCGAAAATACCTTTGTGCCCCGGCCATTTGCGCTGGCACATGATTGGCCATTTGCAGTCGAACAAGTGCCGCGACGCGGTCGAGCTTTTCAAAATGATTCAGAGCGTGGACAGCCTGTCGCTCGCGCAGGAAATCAACAAACGCGCGGAGCAGGCGGCCACGACCATGCCGGTGCTGATGGAAGTGAACGTCGCGGGCGAAGCGAGCAAGTTTGGTTACCGGCCGGAACAACTGCTGGCGGAACTCAAGGAACTCAACGCGCTGCCGCGAATTGAAATTCACGGTTTGATGACCATGCCGCCATGGTCGGCGGAAGCGGAAAAGGCGCAGCCACATTTTCGCCGGCTACGCGAGTTGAAGGAGCGTGCCGAGGCGGTGCTCGGCGCTCCGTTGCCCCATTTGAGCATGGGCATGAGCGGCGATTTTGAAATTGCGATTGAAGAAGGCGCGACGATGGTGCGCATCGGCACGGAGTTGTTTGGGCCGCGGCCAAAAGCCGGGCCGCGCGCAGAGGCGGATTAAATTTTGGTGGTGTCCTGATTTGAAGTTCGGAGCGCGAGTTGTCCCAACTCGCAGCGGGTGTTGTGTGAAAAACAGTTAAAAGCACGGGCAGGTCGCTTTGTATTTGGGAACGCTGAGGTTTGAGACAAACCGCGCGCCGAAGAAAACTGAATTTTAATGCAATTTGCGCCGGATGACTTACGTTAGCTCCGATGACAATTGATTCATTCAAGCGCGAAATTGCCGCCGCCGTCAAAACCTACGACAAATTTGTCGTGTGCCTTGAGAAGACACCGGAGGATTTTGAAGTGTCGCTGGTCTCGCTAATGGCCAAGGCGATCAAGGCCTATGAAAGTCGCGGCCCGGGTCTGCGTCACGGCATAGCTCTGGACAACCAGATGACGGTCATTTTGAGCCAGGGCGACGACGAACGGCCGTTGTGCGGCATTTATTTCAATCTCCATTCGCCTTACCAGAAGAACGCGCTCCCCAAGACGGTGAAAGCATTCACCGAGAAATCACATAAGAAGGAAGACTGAATTCTTCGGAGGGGCGAGTTCCACGCACTAGTGTCCAGTTAAAAACCCAATAAGCATGGGGTATTTTGTGTTTCGGCTGGGTTTTGTGAGGGGGATGTTTTCCCAAGCAGTTCAGACAGTGGCAGTTGTTCAAATGCGCTCACGCTCAGGATTTGCAGGATTTGGTAGAGACTTTTGGAGGACTGGATCTGCTTCTTGGCGATGGCCACCAGGAGGTAGGTGCAGATGGCCGTCCAGATCTGGCAGTGGATTGCGTTGCGCGAGCGGCCGAAGAAATTGCGGATGCGCAGGTGCTGTTTGATCCATTTGAAAAACAACTCCACTTGCCAACGGCGCCGATAGAGTTCGCAGATGACCACAGCCGGCAGATCAAAATCGTTGGTCAGGAAGACCAATGAGCGAGATTCCTGTTCATCGCGAAAGTGGATTCTGCGCAGCGGCCACCGATACACGTGCTTGGACCAGGAACTTTTCAGCCGGATCGTTTGGTTGCAACGCAGTCCGGTGCGCTTGTCCACTGGGCAAGAGTCGACCACATAAAAACGGACGTTGGCTTTGTTGCGCACCACGAACTTGGCCCCGCCCTCGTGCAGCCGAATCAGCCGCGTAAAATCCAGATACCCTCGGTCCATGATATAAAAAGCACCCGGTTGGACCGGGATGTGATCGAACATTTTCATATCTGGAAATGAGGCTTCGGTGATGGCTGACCAGGTGGGGATGTTGCCGCGTAGCGACACCGTCGTGTGGAGCTTGAGGCCGGTGGCACAGGAGCGCGCCCAGTAAGCCCAGGGAAAGAGTTTCAAACTTAAGTGGATGATCGAACTGTCCAACGCAAAGGCCACTTGGGGCAAATCCGGATCGCTCAGGTCCTCCTGATAGAGTTGCTGCGCCCGACGGATCAGCACTTCGGCCACCGCCGCAAACAGGCGCCAGTCCCGATGCTCGTTGGCATAGGCCACATTGGTCCGCGTGATCCGACCGCGAAACCCCAAGTGATACAACACGTGTGGACGGCTGTTCAGACACGCGACAATGTCGCGCAAACCTTCCCGGTAGGTCAGTTGCCCGAAGCACAACGCTAGGAAGTGATCGTAGGCTGAGAAGCTGCGGGAGGTCCGCTGCATGGGAAAGCGCTCCACACACCGAGAAAACGCTTGCGGATGTAGACCACTGAGGACTTGAGAGAGGGCAGGTTTGGAGACAGGCATGAGCGATTTATATCGCCTTCCAACTCGGAATCGATCACATCCCTCAAACCGACCAACCCCTTGTCTTGCAGGTTTTTTGCGCGCCGACCGTCTCTCTTAACTGGACACTAGTGAGTTGCACGAGCCCCTGATTGTCAAACGCCTCCGGCAGAACCGGAGGCCTGCCAGATGCGTAACGGATCAAAGCCGCGTGGATCTTCGGGTGGAGGATGACAGTCGTTGCCCAATCGCTGCACTCTGGTCACTCTCTCCCCGCGAAGAATGAGCGGGGAGAGAGCCGGAGAGAGGGGCGTCTCAACTTTTAGATCCCTGTCTGGCGCCTCCTCTCCCCGCCCCTCTCCTCCGCTTTGCGGAAGAGAGGGAGGAACATCATCGATCGCGCACCTCGTCGCCAACCTGGGCTTCGCCGGTGACCAGATCGGCAACGATGTTATTCTCACGCTGCGGGCCGGTGATTTTGACTTCGCCGACTTTCATGCCTTCACGATAGAGAAAAAGGCCTTGCTCCAGTTTGGGTATCTGGCCGACGGGAAAACTCAGCACGGCAAAACGTCCGGAGGCATTGTAGGAAACGACCCTGGCGGTGAGCGAATTGTCCGGGGTAACGATCGTCGGCGTGGTTTCCCTGGCCGACGCGGTGGTTTTAGCTGGTTTCGCCCGGTAATGGAAAACGCTGCAACCGTTTGCCAGCAGCGCCACCAAGAGCAAGGTCAGGAGGGTGAAAATCTTCATGGCGACAGTTAAGCGCGCGGCGCCGCGCAGGTCAATTCACGATTCGCCGATTTCGGTGGGGCGAGCGTACCCGCGAGCCGTCGGTTGATTGTTTTTAGGCTCGACGGAGTCTCGCCCCACCAATTTGGTCAAACGTTTTCCGTGATAATCGTGTCGCTGTGCTCGTAGGCCGGCGCGCAGCAACACAGCAGCCGCAGCGGTTCGCTGCCGGTATTCCACAGCTTGTGTTTGCTGCCCAGCGGAATGGCGATGGCGTCGCCGGCTTTCACATCGCGCGTCTCACCTTCGACGCGCATTCGTCCCCTGCCGTGCGTGATGTAATAAATTTCCTCGGTCTGGACGTGATAATGTTCCTGCGTGCTCGCGCCGGCCGGCAGACGCGCTTCCGCCAGGCTTTGGTTGCGGATGACCGAATTGCGATGCGCCAGCAATTCACGAATTTCCGAGCCGTCCTTCGTGATGAAGGACGGGACTTCGTTAAGATTTCTGATGTCCATAATTGTTTAGCTATAAACTATCTCTCTCGCCCCGCGAACTCCGAGCGGGGAGAGAGCCGGAGAGAGGGGTTTCTGATTAAAAACTCCACCTCTCCCCGTCCCTCTCCCCCACTTCGTGGCGGAGAGGGAGTCATTTAGTCAAAATCCCTCCGGCATTCCAAAAATTTTCGTCCAATTGGCCTGCCCCAGCACCACGCCGGCGACAATCAAAATCATGGCCGCCCAAAACGTGGGCGTGAATGGTTCCTGCAAAAAGAAATGCGCCCAGGTCATCGTGCTCAACGGAACAAGATTGTTGAACAGCACGACCTGGCTCGCGCGCCAGCGGCGGAGCGCGTTGTTCCAGAGCGCGTAGGAAATCACGCCGCCGAACAGGACGCAGAACCCCAGCACACCCAGACAACCGGCGTTGACGGGGATGCCGTGCGTCATGACAATCTCAGCCAGACCGAACGGCATCAGGCCAATCCCCGACATCCACATCGTGTGCGCCGCGACTTCCGCCCCGCTTAAACTCGCGCTTAAAATGCGCATTTGATGACTGAAATTCGCCCACAAGATACTCGCGGCCAGCCCCAAAAATTCTCCGAGCAAATCCATTTTTGCCGTTTGCAAAGCCGGCCAGAACAGGATCAGCACGCCGCCCAGCGCGAGCAACGCCGCTCCGTAACGGCGCGCGCTGGCCCAGGTCCGTTGCGGCCGTTCCTCCCACAACAGGTTCCACACCGGCGACGCGCCAATATACAACGCCACGTGCGAAGCCGCAGTCAGACGCAAGGCCCAGTTGAAGACGACGATGTACACCGCGAGGCTCAACCCGCCGCGCAACCACAATTGCCGTCGCAACCCGGGGGTTGGTGCGCGGTATTCACCGAGCCACGAAGTGAAGCGCAGCACCGCCAGCAACAGCAATCCGGCCAGGAGAAAGCGAATGCCACCGGTCCAGATGGGCGGCCACGTGGCGACCAGCCACTTGGTCCCCGCGTTATTGCCGCCCCACAGAAAAGCCACGAACAGCAGGCTCCCGGCAATGGCGACGTTATGTTTTGGCTGCGGCACCCGGCGAGTAAGCCAACGTGCGCGCCCATTGCCAATGAAATTTGTACAAAAGGTGGGGCCATGCGGATTTCTGGCTGGAGCGATTCTTGTAACTGCTGGAATTGTCTGTAAAAATCGAATAATCAAAAAACTATTGACACAGCTGTGTAATGGGAGCATTCAGGAAAAATTGGATGAAACCTATTTTCGATTATCCTCAGATTATTTAGCGGCTTGCCGATACTTTGTTTTTGAATATCGAAAAGTATGACGACGAGCTTTATTCAAAATTTTTCGTTGAACGTGTTGCGGATTCAGAATTTCTCTTTGCCCGCTTGAATGAGATTCAGGGGTATGGTGGAAATGTTTTGGTCGTTGGTGAACCAGGGGTCGGCAAGACAATCTTTTTAAAAAGGTTCCTCACAAACTCCCATTTTGCTCGCATAACGGAGCCCAATGCGCGCACCTTTATAGACTTAACAACAACGCCATACACGCCCGAAACTCATCAGGCTTTTATTTGTCAGGTAAAGGAACAACTGGCTCAAACGATGGCAGCCCATTTAAAGCGCCTCGGAGACCCATGTAACGATTTACCCGACGACAAGATAACACCAACGGGACAAGAAATGCGCTATAATTACTGTGCCCTAAAATTGAGCCAACTGTCTACCGAGTCGACAAAGCGGAACGCCTTAATTCACTACGTGTTCTTAGACGATGTGGATTACCTGTCTGAACCTGGACGATGTTTCGTCGAGTTGCTGGAGTGCTTAAAACCGCTGTTTTTCTCCAGACATTTCTGCGTGATTGTCGCATGCCGAACACCAGCCTTCAATCGGATCAAATCTCATCGTGATTATAATGTCAGTCGCGCGTTCGATGACGCTAAACTTCTGCGACTTGAGCCGTTGGCCGTACATTCGATCTTGAAAGCAAGAATACAGACACTCACACAGGCAGGTCACACCCTGCGTTCCATTTTGAATAGTCAGCTTTCACGAACCAGTCTCAAGACTTTGTTCGAATTCATCGCTTCTGTCATTTCAGGATTAGATCCTACTGATGATATTGAGCTGTTCGAGTATCCCTTTACAGAGAGGCAACATGCGTTTATGAGGGAGATGACTAACGGAAATGTCCGGCATGTCCTCCTTATGGCACAAGAGTATCTCCACTATATGTGTGCCAACAGGGAGTTGATTAAGAAGGAGGAGCAGGGCTTCCTGGTGGGGCGACCCGCGGTGATAAAACACTTTACTCAAGAGACCATTGATGCTCACATCCGAATAGAAAATTTGCATGCAAAAAAAACTTTCCAATATTCTTCCGAAGAATACATAAAGAAGCATGGAATTCCAGCACGCAAGATCGGGAATTCGATTTACATTGCCCTATTGGAGACATATAAGTTTTTCCGGTATCCGAACCATTTTGATTCGCAGTATATCCAGAAACTTTGGGATGAATATGGGTTGACGAAACAAGACATAAAGGAGGGCACTTGTTACTTGATCGATATTGGGCTCATACGAGAACGGGAATTAACTACGCGTCCTGCACTTGGGGCAAAACCGCCATTCCAAGACTACGACTTGACGGAGAAGGGTCAATGTTATCTGGATTATCTCATTCACTGGGATGAGTATATTCATCAATTCGGTGTAAGCAGACATCACAAGGAGTTTAGAACAACCGAAATAAAAAACGCCATCGCAGCGGCTCTCCTTGAATTCCTGATTAATATTCTCGTGGTCAAACGTCAGCTTTTAGAAAGGAAATCCGTTGATGTTCTCAAGATGCCGAAAGGCCCCTTCCGATCACAGTTTTGCAAGCTTTACCGCGACCTCTTCCGACACTTAGACGCCACAGACAAACTAACAATACATGAGCCCTCGGAGGATGAAATTACCAATTATCTTTCGGTCTGGCACCAAGTGGTTAAAGGTGCAGGCTCTTCTGATGTCAAAAACTACGAAATTGACCCTCAAAAAATCATAGAGCAGGCGGAGAAAAACGGGTTACCCTTAAGCATCAAGAGCGTGTATGACTTGCCTGCTTTTCAAAAATTCGTGAAAACGTTTTCAAAGTAAAACAGAAATTCAAATTTCTTGGATTCCTTCCTTATGAGTCCGATCTTAAGATCACGTTGTTATTTTTACAGGCGCGCAGCCGACGGAAGAGTTGGATGTGCCGCCAATAAGCGCTGTTGCCTGATGTGCGGCTATTACATCCGTAAAATCGAAGGTCTTGACATAAAGGATCACCTAGATCTCGCTCTTCTAGCAACTTCAGAAAGACGGAGTGTGTTTTTTTCGCTAATGGCACTAGTAATTTCGTTGATCTTGCTAGCATTCAAAATCTTCAAGACATTCTCGGAACAAGTAGACCAATTTTTTCAACGAATGTTCAGCTGATTGAATGACAGCAATGTATGCCGAAACATCCCGGCCATGGTCGTCTCCCCTCGTAAGCGGAGCGCCAGCTTCATTTTCTCCCGATCCCCTTCCGCCACGCCTCTGTGCGCCAGGCAAATACGGCGACGGCTCGTCAGTAGCCTCGCCCCACCAAAATGAGTTACTATCGAAATTTGTTTGACCGCCATGGCGTGCGGGCTAACTTGGTAGGATGGTTCATGCACCTGGTTTTCTGAATCTGGTCAACGACGCAAAAAAACGCGTCAGCGAGATCAGTGTGGCCGAGGCGCGTGCGCGGCTAGCGGCCAATCCCAAAATCGTTCTGCTGGACGTGCGGGAAGATAACGAATGGCAGGCGGGCCACGCTGCCGAAGCCGTGCATCTGGGCAAGGGAATCCTGGAACGCGATCTGGAGAAGCTGTTTCCGGACCCGAAGACGGAAATCATCATGTATTGCGGCGGCGGATACCGGTCGGCGCTGACGTGCGACGCGGCGCAAAAGATGGGCTATCGCAATGTTTTCTCGCTCATCGGCGGTTACAAAGGCATGCTGGCAGCAGGCTGGCCGATGAAAAGCGGCGCACTATGAATAAACGAGAATGGAATCCGTCTTCGCTTCCGCCTCCGCCCCGCTCCGGCGAGACAAGTCGCTTCGACGCGACGAGGATTGAAGATGGCGGATGGCGGGCGCAAAGCGTCGGCAGTCCTTCCGACTTCGCGGCGCGCCAAAGCGCCGCTACGGCGCGACGGCGGCTGCCGCTTTTGACCCGTGACAGAGATTTCATTGCCATCCAAAGCGCCAGAGGGCTGGCGCAGTCCAAAACCTGGCGGCTCAAACTGGTACTGCTGGCTAGTTTCTTCATTCTTCATTCATCCTTCTGCCTTCGGGCAGTAGGGCAGCAATACTCCATCAACTGGTTCAAAGTCGCCGGGGGCGGCGGCACGAGCGCGGGCGGCGCGTATCAAATCAGCGGCACCATCGGCCAGCACGACGCCGGCGGGCCGATGACCGGCGGAAATTATTCACTTACCGGCGGATTTTGGAGCGCCATCACCGTCGTGCAAACGCCCGGCGCGCCGCTGCTCACAATCACCTTCAACTCTCAACTCCCAACCGTGACCGTCTCCTGGCCGTCTTCAGCAACGAATTTTGTTTTGCAGCAGAACTCCGACTTGACCACGGCAAATTGGATAAACTCCGGCTTGTTGGTGACCACCAACGGCGCGACGCTGAGCGTTACCATCAGTCCGCAGGCGGGAAATTTGTTTTTCCGGCTTAAACAATGACAGCGGGCGAAACCCTGCGTTGAAAACAAACGCGGTTGAGCGCGTTGGCAACCGGGACGATTTTTTCCCGCGGGCACTCACCCATCAGGCAGATCTGAATCCAGTTTTTCCGGCGCAGATAGCCGCTGTTGTAGCTCAGGAGATAGCCGGCTTCCTGCATGGCTTCACCGATCCTGACCGAATTCAGTTCAGGCGGGAGGGCAATGGTGACGACGGCCGGTGACGTCTGAGTGTCTTTGCCGACCAGATCGAAGCCGATTTCCGCCAGACGCAAACGCAGTCCGGCGGACATTCCGGCAATTTCTTCGAATCGTCTTTCCAGGCTCAAGCGGCGGACGGCGGCATGCAACGCGTGCAGCAAATTGGACGAAAAGGTGAACGGGATTCCGTGTTCCTGCGCGCAAAGGCCCAAATCAAGATAACGCGGCAGCCGATCCGGCACGGGCGCAACTGCATGATGGTAAAACACCATGGCCAGCCCCGGGTACGCGCGCAGCCCTTTGCCGCTGGAACCCGATGCCAGGTAAACTTCGCTCAAATCCACCGGCATGGTGCCGATGGTGCTGATGCAATCCAGGCACAGCTTTGCCCCCGCTTCGGCGCACAGGGCCTTGAGCCCGGCAAGGTCGTTGAGCACGCCGCTGGATGTTTCGCAATGCACGCACCAAACCCAGGCGGGCGCGGGCCGGGCGGACAGTTTTTCCCCGACCGCGGCCAGATCAAGCGGTTCGCCCCACGGAAATTCCAGCGCCTCAAATTTCAAATTGAACCGCCGGGCCTGATCCACCAGCCGGCTGCCAAATTCGCCGTTGCTTAAAACCAGACCGGGCTGGCCGAGCAGCGACAGTTGTCCGGCGACCACGTCGTTGGCCAAAGTGCCCGAACCCATGAACAGTTCAACATTCCCGGCGCGGACGAGTTCGCAAAGGATTTGTTTTACGGCTTGAAAATCCTTTTTGAAATCTTCGCCGCGGTGTGATTCCGGCGCCTGCTCGAAGGCGCGCCGCACTTCGCGCCGCACCGTCACCGGGCCGGGCAGAAA
>Ga0187861_10002011_pt1 | contig 19676 bp, 20 predicted proteins | sample June2016WEW_10_1_3_FD_132986 | JGI IMG/M metagenome (GOLD analysis project Ga0187861, IMG submission 132986) | Peatland microbial communities from SPRUCE experiment site at the Marcell Experimental Forest, Minnesota, USA - June2016WEW_10_100 | ecosystem: Environmental > Terrestrial > Soil >...
GCAACAGCTGCGGTGGCAAGCGTCCTCGCGGACCGGACCTCCGAGATCCTCGTGTACCGTGAACCTCAACGGTTCGGAACGCCCCGCTCGGTGGACCGGGCGAGCCTGTTTGCCGCTGAGGCTGCAACCTTCCCGCACACGTGGGACACGGTAGATATCACAAACGATGTCGTAGTCTGCGTCCCGCACACGCCCGACCCGGTGCTCTTCGGTATCAGGGGCGAGAGCCCGCACTGGGTAATGACGGCCCGCAGGATGATCCGGTCCGAACCACCGGCGCTCGAACAGATCTGGGTCACCAACCAGGGAACGGATGCCCACCTGGTTGACGGGAAGATCGGGGCATTGCGCGAGGGGCTCTCGTACCGGGTCCGCGGGACCGTTGCGGAAGTGCCGAAGACCGGCACGGGTGGTCACATCTCGTTCATGATCCGCGATGGCGATCCTGCCGTCCGGTGCATGGCTTACGAGCCCACGAAAAATTTCCGGGAGATTGTCCGCCAGCTCGTGCCGGGCGATGCGGTGATCGTATGCGGGAGCTACAAGAAAGGGAGCATTAACTTAGAGAAGATGAAGATTGTCTCGCTTGGAAAGGCAGAAACGGTCCGCCCGCCGCTCTGCATATCTTGCAGCAAGCGGATGACAAGCGACGGGAAGGGCAAGGGATGGAAGTGCAAAAAGTGCGGGGCCCGGGCGGATGCACCGGACGTGCAGGAGAGTTCCCGCACGCTGGAGACGGGATGGTACGAAGTACCGCCGACCGCGAGACGGCATCTGGCTAAGCCGTTGTGCCGGGGCGAGCCGGAGCTCTAGTTTTTCATGACGACAGTACGGCCATCACGGTTCTGTATGCGGAACCTTCACAACGAGAAAGCATATGAGCTTTTCATTCATTCTTTTAGAGAAATATAATCGCACGAATTTTTTCCGCGGCTGAACGGAGTGAACGGAGATGCGGGGGAAACCTGCACCAAACCTGAAGGATGAGATACAGAAACTGGCACATCGTATGGGGTACTACTGGGCGGAGAATTCCGATCCATCCGTACCGTTCAACGGGTTCATGTACCGCGTACCTGTCATGATCGCGGTGAAGGCAATAAAAATTCGGTACAGTCCGGGTGAGGACTGTATTATTGAGAAGAAGTTCCCGGACGACATCGCGGAGATCCGTACGCTTCCCCTCCCGCCCTGGGTCATCCGCGAGTTCTGGGTACGGACGCAGAACGAACGGGCGTACCGGCGGTTCTATATCCTGCCCCACACCACCGCGGAGATCGAGGAGAACACGGCAGAAAACTACCGGAACTCCCACTACCGGGAAGCGTACTGGAAGAAGGCACCATACAGTATCGACATACCCCTCCATAAGGATGGGGAGAAGAGGGATGAAGTCAAATAAGCCTGAAAAACGCTCTTTTTACCAAAAGGACGAAGGCCGTTTCCGGCTGGAGTGGAAGTTATGTCAACGCCCGTAGAAAATCCTGCGTATCGGACGATTTTACTAAAAACAACGGTGAAGTGGTCTTTTTGAACCTGCAAAATAGCGGGGCTGCCGCACCCCCTTTTTTCGGACATAGTTCAGGAGGTCTGAAAAAAGAGGCTGTCCGGAGGGCAATATGACCGTTTTGGAGGGGGTCAGGACTGAAGTTTCTTCGTCGTGGATGATTCTACTACCTCAATTTCCTCCGGTGTCAGCCCGTAGAGCTCGTACACCAGCGCATCGATCTGGACGTCCGTTGCATCGATATCCTGCTGCACGAGCCGGCGCTCCTGATCGGTCTTCGCCTGCGGGAGGTAGCGGTTCAATTCTAAAATGTTCGAGACGAGCGAGACTATCCTGTCGTGCCGGGTCTTATCCGCGAGCTTATCGAAGTCGGGGACGTAGATGGGGATCTTGCCGACAGCTGCCGGGCTGATATGATACCCGCGGTCAGTAAGCGAACACGTGCGGGTGATAACGAACCTGCCAAGCGAAGAGTTCAGAATCCCTGCAAGGAACGGATCATTTCGGGGAATCGCAAGGAGTGTATTCGCGATCGCATAGGTTCCCATCGGATCAAAGCAGAATGCCGGGCTGTGCTGATAGAGCGAGAAGATAATTTTTGGAATGCCCTCTTCTGATCTTGAATTGATCGCGAAAACGCTCAAGGCTGGATCCGGATTCTTATTACTCTCAATAAATCCGGGTTCCTTGTCGTGTTCTCTGATAGCTTTTTCAAAGTACGTGACTAATGCCCGGCACTTCCGGAAATTCCGGCTGCCTTTTATCGAAAGCACAAACCGTTCCGGATGCTCCGGCACGTATCGCCGGATATCAACCGGGCGCAGCAACGGGACAAAAAAGTGCCGGCACCACCACACTTTCTTCGTCAACCGGTTTTTCGTTGCCTGGTCCACAACCAGCGGATTATTCCTCGTCCGGCACATTCCCGCACCGATCTCTCCCATAACATACTGTTCAAGCGGGGTCCCGGCCATCTGTATTTTTTCAAGAATATCTGCCGTACGGGTGTCATCCAGTTTCCATCCCCCATCATCAAACGAGCGCTGGTCGAGCGTGAAATCATGTGCACCGGAAAAGATACCCTGCCGGGATCTGGCACTATTCCCATCCGGTGAGACAATAAACGGCCGGTCGGGAGGCTGGTTTTGGAGAGTGAGGGCATACATCAGCGCATCGCCTTCCGGTAAAAGACGGGTCCGGCCGGTAGTGGTTATCGCAACGATTTGGCGGGAGAGGATGAGGCGCCGGAGCGGCCGGGTGTGCTGGGATCGCAGGAACGTGCCGGGAACAAGAACCGTGATTATCCCGCCTGGCTTCAGAAGCGAAAGCCCCCTCTCGATGAAGTACCCATACAGGCCGGCCGATGGTGCATAGACATCATAGTGTGTCTGGAAGTACTCCTCCCGGGCCTGAATGACAAACGGCCGGTATGGCGGGGGTGCACCGATCACGGCATCAAACCCGCCCTCCGCAACAATTTTTTGAAATGTTTCCTGCCAGTTGAACGGGTTTACCTTCCGGCGTTCTTCCGCATTGAACGGGTACTCCGGTTTTCCGGAGAAATAATCCGGCGCGATCAGCGCGTTGCCGCACCTGATGGTCTTTATCAGGCACGAACAGACATTGCGTATCTGACCGGGCGATACAACCCCGGCACCTGAACGCCTGCTCTCTTCAATGAACGCAAACAACAGGACTGTCCGTGCTGCACTTACGGATTCCGGATCGATGTCTGTGCCAAAAACCGATGTGCCTGCCAGATCCTGCAGAACCGTCTGTATTTCTTCCGAATGATCGAGGGGCCGGGTTTTTTTGCGGACAAGGAACCGGTATGCCGCAAGCAGGAAGAGCCCGGAGCCGCATGCCGGGTCGAGGATCCGGTGTACCGTCTTTCCACTCATTGCGGACCTGTCGGTTATTCCGCCAATTGCTTCACTCACCAGCTTCTCAACGACGATCTGCGGAGGGACATCCACAGCCCCGGTGTAGAGCAGTGCGGATTTGCCGACACGGTTCACGCGACAGCCTTCCGCTGCCTGCATTCTTGTCCCAAGGAACTGTTCAAGAACGGCAACAAGTTCTTCCAGAGGGAGACTGGAGGAGGGCACAGGAACGTCCGGCTGGACCAGCTTCTGGATGATCTCGCGAAGGGGATCATCGGGAAGCCCGGGAAAAGTACGGGTACCTTCCGGCCCTTTTTCAAAGAATTGTTCCGGGCTGAACCCGGCATCCGAGCATGCCCGCACCATACGTTGTGCAATCCTGTCACATCCCGCAAGGGCAGTGAGCGTGCCGGGTTCAACAAATCCGTATTCCTGGCCGGTTTTGAGAAAAAGGATCTGGAGGATCGATGAGACGGCGGTGTAATTCAGGTCCGGATCGGTAACCGTGTGATGTTCCTGGACAAGCCGGCGGGCGAGGAGATCCCTCGCGGACTCAAGGCAGGTGAGAAGGACATTCCCCATGTCGGACGGGGACATTGACTCGCTGTTGTCGGATCCAATCGATTCCCGCATTGAGATAATAATTGATCCTTATGCCGATATCTTTGTCGCGTTTAATATCCAGATGAGTAATTCCTTAATAAATCGGACGGTTCTGAAACATCCTTATCACTTTCAGAATCCAATAGATCCGCAACAACCGGGGAGAATCATGACACATCCATGCGATGAGCCGGTCACCCAGCTCCATGTGAAACCGGGCATGACGGTGAACGAACTGGTGGACGCGATGGGGAAAGCCGGCGCATACAACGGCGGGGCGCTGCACCGTGCAGCGAATATCTACGAACAGATGCTTCGCGATCCGGAGACCACGAAGTTCTTCGGGCTTGCCGGCGCAATGGTGCCGGCAGGTATGGGGGGGATCGTCTCCGATCTCATAAAGGGCGGGCACATCGATGTGCTCGTCTCGACCGGCGCCAACCTCACGCACGATATCATCGAGGCGATCGGGTGCCACCATTTCCACGGCACCGCGTTCTGCGATGATATCGAGCTCCGGCAGGATGAGATCAACCGGATCTATGATGTCTACCTGCCCAACGAGGCCTTCGAGCACTTCGAGGAGTTCATGCAGGGGGTGTTCGGGGAGCTCGAACCCGGAAGCTCCATCTCCATTTCCGGGCTCCTTGCCCATATCGGGAACCACACGAAGTCCGGCATCCTCCATACGGCCGCACGGAAGAAGATCCCCGTGTACAACCCCGCGGTGCAGGACTCAATGATCGGCCTCCAGTACTGGCTCTTCTCCCAGACGAACAAGGTAACCGTGGACGCGTTCGCCGACATGCCGGCCCTCATGGACCTCTGCTTCTCGGCGAAGAAGGCCGGGGCGCTGCTTGTCGGGGGCGGCGTGCCCAAGAACTTTATTCTCCAGAGCATGCTGATGACCCCCAACGGGTTCAGCTACGCGGTGCAGCTGACCGGCGACCGGCCGGACCTCGGCGGGCTCTCGGGAGCAACGCTGGACGAGGCGCGGTCGTGGGGCAAGATCACGGAAGAGGCGCAGGCCGTGACGGTCTACGGGGATGCGACGATCACCCTCCCCGTGCTGGTCGCAGCGGTCATGGAGCGGATGGGCCGATGACAGAACTGATCCTCGCGCTGGACGTAACAGAGAAGAAGAAGGCGCTCGCCATCGCCGAGGCCTGTGCCCCGTACCTCGATGCGATCAAGCTCGGCTACCCGCTCATCCTCTCCTGCGGCCTTTCGATCACCGGAGATCTGGAAGAGTTTGACCGGCCCCTCATCGCGGACTTCAAGCTGGCCGACATCCCGAACACGAACCGGCTGATCGCCGAGCAGGTCTTCGATGCCGGTTTCTCCTCGGTCATCTGCCACGGTTTTACCGGGAAGGACGCGGTGCAGGCCTGCGTGGACGTAGCCGCCGATTACGGGGGCGCATGTTTCGTAGTGGCGGAGATGAGCCACCCGGGGGCAACAGCATTCTTCCACGGCGGGACCGCGGAGAAGATCGCACGGCTCGCCATGGAGTGCGGGGCCGACGGGATCATCGCCCCCGCCACGCGCCCGGAACGGCTGTCAGTGCTGCGCGGGATCGTGGGCAACCGCAAGATCCTTTCACCGGGTGTCGGGGCACAGGGCGGGGATGTGGAGACCGTCGCGAAGCTCGTGGACGGGATTATTGTCGGACGGGCAATTTATGAGGCAAAGGACCCGGTTACCGCGATAAAGGCTTTTTCTGCTGTCCGGTAAGGCGTATAGATTTATTAACAACTTCCAAATTCTGACCAGATCCGCATATGCGCGCTTTTTAAACCATGAATCACGCATTGGCTGAACCTGCAGGTTCTAAAAATTTATTAAGGACTTGTGCGATGTTATAGTATGGAATGGACCGCAGAACAACGGAAATTGGCAGAGCAATACAAGACCTTATCCGATATTCCTGAAAAAGAGCGTAAATACAAGTGCCACACCTGCCACCTCATTGTCGAGGAAAAACCCTGTCCGAACTGCGGCGAGACACACCTCGAGCTGATGTGCCCCCTTGACCACTGCCACTGCAGCCACGAGATCATCTCGGGTATTGAGTACTGCCCGCTCTGCGGCCAGGCGGTCTGCCCCGAATGCGGCTCCCATGACGTCACCCAGATCAGCAGGGTCACGGGATACCTGCAGGACGTCTCCGGCTGGAATGCCGGTAAGCAGCAGGAACTCAAGGACCGCACGCGCTATTCGGTTGCATGAGATATTACCTGGAGAACAATACTCTTTTCATCCGCGGATCGTTCCGCGCTGCCAGTACCGGGACCTCCGGGGGCATCCGCTCGGTCACAACCCTCCTCAATCACACGGTGCCCGCTGACGGGGATCTGGAAGACCCGGAAAAGGAGATCGAGATCGTGGCAGCCGGTGCCGGCATCGGTCCCGATCTGTTCGGGCTCCTGACTGCGGTGCCGATACACCAGGCCTGCGTGCTCCAGTATGATTTTATCACCGTCTTCATCACCGCAGGCATCCGGCGTGAACCCCCGGCAACGGCAGGGACCATCAACATCATTGTCTGCAGCAGCGAAGGCATGGAGGACGCGGCACTGCTCGAAACGATCATGGTCGCGACCGAGGCAAAGGCCGAGGCGTTGATCGGTCTTGACCTCCCGGCCACCGGCACGCCAACGGACGCCGTGATGGCAGCCTGCGAGAGTGAAGTGGAACACCGCTCTGCCGGCCGCATGAGCGATATCGGGCAGCGGGTCAGAGAGGCTGTGCTCCATGGCATACCGGAAGCGCTGAAGCGTCATGATGCGAATGTCCGGTCGGAACACCTGGCATTCTTCATCTTCAGCCGGTTCCAGGGAGGTCACTGGGTCGAGTGGAAACCCGGCGCGGAGTGCCCCTATTATCCCTGCCATTTCAAAGGGCAGGCCTGCGATTTCTGCTACTGCCCGTTCTATCCCTGCCAAGACGAGAGCCTCGGGCAGTGGGTAGAGAGCTCAAACGGGGGAAGGGTCTGGAACTGTGCTTCCTGTACGCTCCTGCACGAGCCGGAGATCGCGGACTATTACAATACCTTTCCCAACGCATCGCGGGAAGAGCTCATGCGGCTTTACGAAAAGAAAAAAGGACGAGAACAATAACGTCCGTGCAGGGACGTCGGGTGCGGTTTCCTGTTCACAAGTTCAGCGTCCGCACCTGTACTGCACGAAATGGATGCCAATATCCTGATACCGGGAGCACCTCCAACGGGAGTCCCGCATTAAAAAGTGTAGTTATTCCTTGAGCCTCGTGCAGTCATTGCTGCGCGATGAGAAGAGTGATATCAATCACTCTTTGATTCCGAGGGCTGCAACGAGCTCTGCAAGCGGGATGCCATGAGCTTCGGCTGCTTCACGGATCGTCTCGCCGCGGGCAATCGCACACCCGACACATCCCATGCCGAACTTGAAGAGCGCTTCGGTTGCCTCGGGTTTTGCCTTGAGGAGATCGTAGATGGTGCTGTCAGCAGTGATTTCAGTCATAGTATTTCTAAGTCAGCTTTGGGGTCAGATAAACCTCACCATAGTGGCTGTGCCGGGGAATGTACCAAAATGCAAAGCAACACTTTCACTACACATGCTGATACACTTATACTGTAAAGAAATTGGGATTTATAGTTGGAGATGTATGAAAATGGATTTTTCTGAAGCAGCAAACAGAATCTCCCGAAAATTTGCAAAAGGCGGACAGACCCCCGATGTGAAAAAGATCGAGGGCAAGCTCCGCAGGCTCGTGGATGAATTCGGTGTCCAGCCGTCCGAAGCGGAACGCAGCGTGACCAATGAACTCGCAAAGGAGTTCAACCTTCCCGCACCGGGTTCCGGTGGCAGTGCCGGTGGCGGGGGAAAAGGCGGCGGTACAGAGGAGAAGAAGATCGCAGACGGTGTGCCCGGAGAATGGGTGACCATCGAGGGCAAGATCGTCGCATTATCGAACCCTCCCTCCCCGTCCATTGCGCAGAGCGGCGTTATCGCCGACGATTCCGGCGCGATGCGGTTCGTGGTCTGGGCAAAATCGAATGCCCCTGCGATGGCCGAAGGGTCATGGTACCGGATCGAATCGGCAGTGGTGGACGAGTTCAAGGGAGTTGCCAACCTGAAGATCCATTCGGGGACCACGATCAAGGAGATCAGCGAGGATCGTTCACTCATCCCCTCCCCGGTACCGATCAAGGATCTTCACCCTGGCATCGACAGTGTCCGGGCAAAGTTTATCCAGGAGTGGGACGCCTCGCACGAGCGTATGCTCCAGTCCGGCCTGCTGGGGGACGAGACCGGCACGATCAAGTTCGTTATATGGAAAGAACCCGGCAAGGAAAAACTCGTGCCCGGTGCAGTATACAATCTCTTCTATGCACAGGTTGACGAGTTCAACGGCCGGCTCTCCCTGAACCTGAACACGGCAACGATCCTGCAGGAAGAGGGTGAGATCGAGGTCAGCGGCGGCGAGGTGGCCGTGACCGGCGCTATTGTCCACATCGCACCGGGCTCCGGCATCATCAAGTGCTGTCCGGTGGAGGGCTGCAACCGGGCCCTCTCGCGCCAGAACTACTGCCCGGTCCACGAGATCCAGCCGAAATTTATCTACGACCTGCGGATCAAGGGCTGGCTTGACGATGGGGAAAAGACCCACAACATCCTGATCCAGCGCGATGTGGTGGAGTCGCTGACCGGGATCTCTCTTGCCCAGGCACAGGAGATCGCGGAGAACAACCCGCTCGGCATGGACGAAGTCTTCCTCCAGATGCGGGACACGGTACTCGGCCGGTACATCACCTGCCATGGCCGCGAGATCGACAACCGCCTCCTTGTAAACAAGTGCGACAAGGTGGTGTTCAACTCAGGTGACCATACGGCCCTGCTGAACCGCGCCGGGGGTGCACCGTCATGAGCACAAATACAAAGGATATGGGACGCAGGGAAGGCGCCTTCGAGCGCGAACCCGCACGCCGGGTCTTTGCCGCGGAACTGCGGGAGTGCCGGTACCAGTTCAAGGATGGCGAAGATGAGAAGAGCCCGACATTTGTCCTGCTGCCGAGCGGCGAGCGTTCGAACCGGATCTTCCTTGTCGGCACCCTGACCGAGAAGACGAGGCAGGGTGAACAGAATATCTTCTACCGAGGCCGCGTGGTCGATCCCACGGGCACGTTCTTTATCATGGCCGGCAGTTACCAGCCCGAGGCAATGCAGCAGCTGGCAAAGATCGAGACCCCCGCGTTCGTCGCAGTGATCGGGAAGCCCAACCTGTACCAGAAGCCGGACGGTTCGTACCTTGCCTCAGTCCGTGTCGAGTCGATCACGGTGGTCGACAAGGACACCCGCGACCTCTGGGTGCTGGATGCAGCGAAACATACGATGGACCGGGTCGACGCATATACAAAAGAGCCGACACCGGATATCCTGAAGGCAAAGGAGCAGTATCCTACGATCGATCCCTCGCTGTTCCGGAAGATCGCTTACGATGCGTTGGCGCAGATCAAGATATAATTTTTTTCATTTTTCAGTAATTTGCGTATTTAAAAAAGAAAATTCACAGTGCCACATTCTGGTATACGACCCTTTCTGCCCCATTGGCAAATTTCGCCACTACAATCACGTTATTGAGACCGGAGGTGCCGGTGAAGGTCTGGCTCGAACCCGTGCTGGTACCGAGCGTCCCTTTTGGGGCGCCGTTGACAGATACCGTCAGTTCTGTAACATCCCCCGCACCACAGGTGCTGGTCATGACCTGAACTCGGATTGAGGAGGGCGGCACTTTCGTGCCGGTAACTGCGATGATACAGCTCGGCTCTGCCGGGGCAGATGCTACTGCGGTCGTTGGCGGGATGGTAATCTTTGTTTCCGGGATGGTCACCGGTTGCGGGGAGGGACTTATAAGGAGAAACGCGGCAACGAGGATCACGACAACGATGATGCCGGCGATGATGAGCCAGGGGGTAAGAGAGCTCTTCTCCTTCAAAACCATCCGACACGTCGGGCAGACAGTACGACTGGATTCTATAGATGCACCACAGTTCGGACAGGTTTTCTTCACCATGTATTCAGATTGTTTTATTTCATGAGGCATATATGTTGTTAAATTAATGTCTGGGCTGCTGCATGAAGAGCGGGGCCGGGTTACGCTCGCCAGCACTTCACTCCCGTTGATAAAGATGAACCCGTGCCGGCTGGCATAGAGCTTTGCAACCACCTTCGGCAGAGTATTGCCGGACCCGGTTAGTACGACCGTGACCGTCAGTATACCTCAACGAGTCCCTTGCTTTTCCCGGTGATCGACCGGCCACCCTGCGGTGTCACGACAAAGGTGTTCTCAATACCAACAAGCCCGACATCCGGTATGCCTTTCTTGGGTTCGAGGGCAAAGACCATTCCCTCCTGCAGGGGCTCATCGAACCCCTGCGCGATGACCGGCGTCTCATCGATCCAGAGCCCGATCCCGTGGCCAAGGAACTTTACCTTGTGCTTCCCGAATCCCATGAAGTTGGTTAAGAATGCCGGTTCAAGCCCTGCCATGACGTCCGTGTAAATCTCTGACGGGATGGCCCCCGGTTTCAGGAGCGCTGCAAGCTGATCCTGTATCGCTACGCACCGCTCATGCTCCCGTATCGCCTCGTCCGGGATGGGTTTGCCGAACATGTACGACAGGGTCTTGTCGGTCTGGTATCCTTTGTACCCGCACCCGGTGTCGATGACGACAAGATCACCTTTTTTGAGCACCCGTTCCCTGCTGCCCATCTGCGGGACCGAGGGGTGCATACCGGAGACGCCCCCGGGAGTGTCGACACAGATCGGGCAGATGGAACTCGTGCCAAACCCTATCTGGCCAAGCAGCATCTCGTTGAACCCACCGAACCGGATAATTCCCTGGTGACCTTCCTTCACCATCAGCGAGTACAGCTCGCAGCCAAAGGTGACTTCATCGATCCCCTCCGCAAGCATGCCGGGCACGCAGTCCTCAAGCACGTGCCGGTGGATCTTCCCGGCATGCTCCATAAGCGAGAGCTCGTACCGGCTCTTGACTGCCCGGACCGCGGCAACCTGCTCATCAACCGGTTTTATCGTAGTGAAGGGCAGGTGCTTCTGCATCCGCTGGAGCTGGGCGATCTGCATCAGGTCTGTTTCGAGATAGACCGTGGACGGGAGACTGCCCATGCCCATCGCAACGTCACGGTAGCTCTTCATCTTCCGGAGGTTCGGGAAGAGCGACTCGCCGACTGCCCGCTCATAACTCTGCCGGATCCAGAAGACGGCATCGCCATCCTGCGGGATGAGCAGGAGGCCGTCCTGCATAGTGCCCGTGAAGTAGTAGAGAGGGATCTTTCCCGTGATGGCTGCAAGCTTCCAGCCGGGCTGCGCCTTGTCCATCCGGGCACGGAAGCGTTTCATCCGATCGTCGAGTTCCTTAAGCGGGACTTTCATGCTGATAAAAAATTGGTGCTGAAGGAATAATAAGACTGATGATTTCTGCCGGGAAAAAGGACCTGTCCCCTCTGTCGGGGACAGGTAAAAACAGTGGGGATCAGCGGGAGGATCGTTCCTGCTCCCACCGCTCCAGCACTTCGCTCCCTTCGATAAAGACGAGCTTGTGTTTGCGGGCGTAGAGCTTGGCATCCTCTTTTGAAAGGGCATAGCCGGACTCGTCATCCAGCATCTCGCAGATCGTGACCGATGGGGTGATGCCGGCCATCTGGGCCATCGCGATCGAGAGCTCGGTCTGGCCTTTCCGGACATCGAGGAGCCCGTCCGCGGCCCGGAGGAGGGCCATGTGGCCGGGTGTCCGGAACGTCTCGTGGAAGTTCACGCCGCCACCGTTGAGAGCACGCTTCACCTGCTCGGCGATCGCGTTCACGGTCAGGGCCCGGTCCCGGTCGGTGATGCCGGTGAAGGTGTTCCGGTGGTTCACCCAGAGCGAGAACGAGGAGTGGTTCTTCCGGTCGTACGGGATGTCGCCTTCCCGCTCGGCCACCGCGATCCCCCTCAGAGCGTCGCTTGCAAACGGCAGACCGAGGCGCTGGGCAGCAACCGGGTGGACGGCCGTGCAGATCAGGCCGCCGCCGTCCTTACGCATCCGGACAATATCCTTTGGGGTGACCACATCGGACCGGATCGCAAAGTCGGTCTCACCCTCGCGGTCGTCGAAATCGTAGAGAAGGATAAACTTCCCGTCCCGGAGGGCCGCAAGGGCGTCATCGATCATTGCCCCACCTCGACGTTGACGCTGTCGTTGTCCTCCACGCCGAGCTTCCTGCGGAGGGCGATGGGCGCAATCACTTCAACAAGGTCGTCGGGGTAGTGTGTCCGGCCGGGCACCACGATGCCGCACTTGATCGTCCCGATCCGGCACGGGATGCACCGGGCGTCGCCGAAGGTCCTGCCGTCCGTGGAGAAGCCCTTGATCCGGGTCCAGTCGAGCGCATCGATCTTCTTCCTGACCGTCATGCTCGAAGGCGCGAGCCGGATGTTGAGCGTGCCCGGGTACGGCTCGAACCCGAGGCAGGCGGAGAACTGCTCCTTATATGGCCCGAGGCTCATGTAATATTTGCCTTCGCCGATCCCGCTGACCACGGCACCATTCAGGAGGTAGGTCTTGCCGCCTTCAGAAAAAATCCGGCAGTATTCCTGGTATTCCTTCCGCAGCACCTCCTCGCCGGATTTGGTCACGGTCACGTGCTGGCCGTCCGCGGTCATCGTCCGCGTGATGAGCCCTGCCGTTTCAAGTCCCTTGAGCCTGCGCGATGCGGTCTGCTGGCTGATCGCGAGCATCTCACCGATGCTCTGGGTCGAGACAAAGATGGGGCCGCGACACCCCCCCCGCACCGCGATCGCCTTGAGACACTGGAGATCTTCCGCTGGTATCATGCTTATCAAAATTGAGATGCTTATTATTTATGGGTTGCTCTCCGTGCAAGCTCCCGTCGTGGTTCGTTTTATGTCGAATGCACGTTCGTTAATTATATAACGCCCGGGCTCCATGGTTATGAGCATGAAATCCGGATTGCGGAACCAGCTTGCCGAGAAGATGGCGGGCGAAATTACGCTGTCGGACTCACCGGGACATGCGCTGAAGAAGTGGCGCATGAACTTCGAGATCGCACCGGGCGTCCTCTCGGACCGCCTTGGCATCTCCCCGTCTGTCATCAGCGATTATGAAAGCGGAAGGCGGAAAAGTCCCGGCACCGCCGTTGTCGGCAAGATTGTCGACACGCTCCTCGCCATGGACGAGGAGAATGGCGGGAAACACATCCAGAAATTCTCAACCATGCTCTTTTCGAATGTCGAGGATGACGTGATCTACGATCTCCACGAGTACGAGGTGCCAATCCCCCTGAAGGACTTTGCCGATGCCATCGGCTGCACCCTGCTCTGCGGTTCGACCGATCAGCTCATCTTCGGCTACACGGTGGTCAACAGCCTGAACGCGATCATGCAACTCTCATCGGATGAGTTCAACCGCATTTACGGCTGGAGCACCGAGCGGGCGCTGGTCTTCACCAACGTCTCGACGGGTAAATCACCGATGGTCGCGATCCGCGTCACGCCCTTCAAGCCGCGGTGCGTGGTACTGCAGGGGATCGATGCCCCTGACGTTCACCCCATGGTGGAGAAGATGGCGGAACGGGATCGTATTACCGTCTTCTGTACGAGCATGGATGTTGACAAAATCGTGATTACCCTGAGGGAAAAAGAATGGTAGGCATCATTACCTACGGTGTATACATACCGAGATACCGCATCAAGGTCGAGGAGATTGCCCGGGTGTGGGGCGCGAACGCGTCCGACATCACTGGCGGACTGGGCGTTTTTGAGAAGTCCGTCCCGGACATGGATGAGGATGCGGCAACGATCGCTGTTGAAGCAGCCCGCAATGCCCTGCTCCGCAGGCATGTGGATCGCAAAGAGATCGGGGCCGTGTATGTGGGCAGCGAGTCCCATCCCTACGCCGTCAAACCGACCGCATGTACAGTGGGCGAGGCCATTGGTGCCACTCCAAACATGACTGCAGCGGATTACGAGTTTGCCTGCAAGGCGGGTACAGCCGCGATCCAGACCTGCATGGGCCTTGTGAAGAGCAAGATGATCAAGTACGGGGTTGCCATCGGCTCCGATGTCTCGCAGGGTGCACCGAGCGATGCGCTCGAGTACACTGCAGCAGCGGGCGGTGCGGCCTACGTAATCGGGAACGACGACCCGATCGCCACGATCCACCACACCTGCTCGTTCACCACGGACACACCGGATTTCTGGCGCCGCGAGGGGCAGAACTATCCCCGCCACGGAGGCAGGTTCACCGGCGACCCCGGTTACTTCAAGCACGTGAAGGGCGCAACCACGCTCCTGTTCGAGCAGACGAAGAAGAGCCCGAAGGACTTTACCTACGCGGTCTTCCACCAGCCCAACGCGAAGTTTCCGCAGAAAGTGGCAAAGGATCTCGGCTTCACGTCAGAGCAGATCAAACCGGGCCTTGTTGTCCCGCACCTTGGCAACACTTACTCGGGAGCATCGCCGATTGGCCTCGCGGCAACGCTGGACATCGCAAAACCGGGCGACACAATCTTTGTCTGCTCGTTCGGTTCCGGTGCAGGCAGCGATGCGTTCGACATCGAAGTGACTGATGGGATCACATCGGACAAGTTCCACCGCGACGCGGCACCAAGTGTTGAGAAACTCCTGAAAAACCCCATCTACCTGGACTATGCACAGTACGCAAAACACAAGGGAAAACTGGTGATGCAGGTATGAGAGACGTAGCTGTAATCGGTGTTGGCTGCACAAAATTCGGGGAGAAATGGGAGAGCTCGTTCCGTGACCTCTTTGTTGAGGCAGGGACCCTTGCACTTGAGGACGCACAGCTCTCCGGGGAGAAGATCGATGCAATGTACGTCGGAAACATGAGTGCCGGCCGGTTCATCGAGCAGGAGCATATCGGTGCGCTCATCGCGGACTACGCGGGTATGGCAACACGCCACATCCCGTCAACACGGGTCGAGGCGGCCTGTGCCTCGGGAGGCCTAGCTTTCCGGCAGGCCGTCATTGCGGTCGCCAGCGGCATGGAAGACATTGTCGTGGCAGCCGGCGTCGAGAAGATGACCGATGTCGAGCCCGGTGCAACAACGGATGCCCTTACCGGCGCAGCGGACCGTGAGTGGGAGGGGTTTGTCGGCGCGACATTCCCGGGCCTCTACGCGATGATCGCAACCGACTACATACACAAGTACCACATGACCCGCGAACAGCTGGCACAGGTCGCAGTGAAAAACCACTACAACGGTGCCCGCAACCCCATCGCCCAGTTCCAGCAGGAGATCACGCTCAACACCGTCATGAAATCCACGATGGTTGCCGAGCCCCTCCGGCTCTTTGACTGCTCGCCCATCACGGACGGGGCGGCAGCAGTGATCCTTGCACCGCTCGAACGGGCACGGGAGTTCACCGACACGCCGATCAAGGTGCTGGCCACGGCACAGGCAAGCGACTCCATCGCCCTTCACGACCGGCGCGACATCTCGACCCTTGATGCCACCGTTGCCGCAGGGCAGCGGGCGTTCAAGATGGCAAAACTCACGCACAAAGACATCGATATGGTGGAAGTCCACGACTGCTTCTCGATCGCGGAGATCTGTGCGATCGAGGACCTCGGGTTCTGCAGGAAAGGCATGGCCGGCAAATTCACCGCGGACGGTGAGACAGCGCTTGGCGGTAAGATCCCGGTCAACACAAGCGGCGGCCTCAAGGCCTGCGGTCACCCGGTCGGTGCGACCGGTATCAAGCAGGTATACGAGATCATCCAGCAGCTCCGCGGCGAGGCGGGCAAGCGGCAGGTCGACGGCGCAAAGATCGGTATGACCCATAATGTGGGCGGCACCGGCGCCACGGTCGCAGTCCATATCCTCGGGAGGGTGTAACATGACCGTTGCACGATTCTGGAGAAAAATCCCCCAGCGGTACAACCTGATCGGCACGAAGTGCGAGAAATGCGGCCGGCACTTCTTCCCCCCGCGGACCTTCTGCCCTGACTGTCGCAGGACCGGGAAGATCGTGGACCACAAGTTCTCCGGGAAGGGAACGATCGTCACCTACACAATCATCCAGACTGCCCCGGACCAGTTCACATCTCCCGGACCGTATGTGCTCGCCATCATCAAGCTCGATGAAGGCCCCCAGATGACAACTCAGATCATCTGCAACCCGAAAGATGCGAAAATCGGCATGCGGGTCAAAAGTGTGTTCCGGAGGATCGCCACCGATGGCGAGAGCGGCATCATTCACTATGGCACGAAGTTCGTGCCGGTGGAGTAAATTTTTTTGAAAAACCGGTAAATTCTTTTCCCGTTGACAGTATTTTTTTCATATACTGTCCATTCCCCCGGGGAGGATCACTTGCATAGGGAAGCGAGCTGACAACTCTGGATACGGAGGGCTGTCCCGGGCTATGATACCCCCTCCCCCATAAACGAGAACTTGATCACTCAGCGCTAACTGCGATATCATAAACCGCGTGCCACTGCCCGGGCGAGTACGATCGCACTACCCGCTCTGCGAGCACCGTCCCGCCGAGCTCACGGATCCGGGCCGTATGCTCACCTTCCACTGAAACCAGTGAGTAAAAATGGATCGTCCCTCCCGGCCGGCAGAGCCGAAACGCCTCCGTCAGGAATTCCGTGCCCGAGAGGGGAAGGTTCATTACGATACGGTCAAATTTCCATGACAGGATCCGGTCGAGGCGTCTGGCATCCGCAAGCATGGGGAGCACGTTCTTCGTCCGGTTCTGTGCGATATTCTCCAGCATCAGGCCAATCGCTCTCGGGTTGAGGTCTGAAGCAACAACAAGAGACGCCCTCTTTGCAAGGATTATCGCAAACGGCCCGACCCCGGCAAACATGTCGAGTACGACCTCTCCCTCCTGAATCTGCGCAAGGATGCGCTGCCGCTCGGTGGAGAGCCGGGCAGAGAAATAGGCGCCGGCAAGGTCAACGGTGAATATATGCCCGTGTTCGGTCACCTTCGTCCGGGTCGTAGGGTCGCCTGCCAGGACCCTGAACTCACGGATCCGGTACTCACCGTGCACCTCTCCTTGGGCAAACACAACCGTGCGGAGCGACGGCCGGGAAGCAAGCAACCTCTCTGCCCCGTCCGGATCATCGTCCTGCATGATTGCGATCCCGCCGACCAGCTCGTGCCGTGGCAGGGGCTCCCGGCCCGGGTGAACCTCGAACTCGAACCACTCCGCACCCTCACACTCTTCAAGGAGCGGCAGGATGAGATCCTCATCCTCGCGGAGCACTTTGAGCGAGGCATCGAGCGCGCCCTCGTGTATCAGCGCCTGCCTCATCTCCTCCCCCCGCTGTGCCGGCACCCGCATACCCCATTGGCCGGCCGTCTTTCTGACCACGTGTATCATAACAGTATAGGTGCTAACCATTAATCATGGCTGATGATGCGGAGCGCCGCACCGGGAAGGACAGCGGCGCGAAGTCAGGTCACGACAAGGACAGGGAAACGATTATTCACAACAGGCTCAGGGACGGGACACTGAAGATCTACGAACTGGAGAAGGAACTCTCTCCGATCGACGCAATACGGGTGCGGCGCGGGTTCATCGAACAGGAGACCGGCGCCACACTCAAAAACATCGGCATCTTCTCGATCGATGTCGAACGCGTGGTAAAACGAAACTGCGAGAATATGATCGGCACGGTTCAGGTGCCTCTCGGGGTTGCGGGGCCGGTCCTTGTAAATGGGGGGTACGCAACAGGAAATTACTGGCTCCCGCTCGCCACAACGGAAGGCGCGCTCGTCGCATCGGTCAACCGCGGGTGCAGCGCCATCACCAAGGCCGGCGGTGCCGAAGCCCGGATCCTCCATGACGGGATGACCCGGGCGCCGGTCTTTGCCGCGGACAGTATCATCCACGCAGCACAGGTCGGCGACTGGGTGAAGGTGCATCGAGACGAACTCAAAGCTGCTGCCGAGAGCACCACCTCGCATGGGAAACTGACGGATATCGTCACCTTCGTTGCCGGGACGAGCGTCTTCGTCCGGCTCGAGTTCGATACCAAGGATGCGATGGGCATGAACATGGTGACGATCGCAAGTGCGAAAGTGGCCGATATGATCGCACAGGGCACGGGTGTGCGGCTCATCGCCCTTTCCGGGAACATGTGCACTGACAAGAAGCCTGCCGCGATCAACGGCATCATGGGGAGGGGCCGGAGCGTTGTCGCGGGTGTCGCCCTCTCACACAGGCTGATCAAAGAGGTCTTCAAGACCGATGCAAAGACCCTCTTTGAGGTGAACTACCGCAAGAACCTCGTCGGCTCCGCCCGGGCCGGCTCCATGGGGTTCAATGCCCATGCGGTAAATGTTGTCGCAGCGATGTTCATTGCCTGCGGACAGGATGCGGCGCATGCAATCGATGGCAGCACCTGCATCACCACGGTCGACTTCACGGATACGGGGGTGTATGTCGCGGTTACTCTTCCTTCGCTGCCGGTCGGGACCGTTGGCGGCGGGACCGGCATCGATACCCAGCAGGAGTGCCTGAAACTGCTCGGTGTCGCCGGCAGCGGGAGGCCTCCCGGAACCAATGCGAAGAAACTCGCGGAGATCATCGGGGCGGGAGTCCTCGCCGGCGAACTCTCCCTCCTCGGGGCGCTTGCCGCCCAGCACCTTGCCCGCGCCCACCAGCAGCTGGGGCGGGGATAACCGGTTTTTCTTTTTTCCTGCACTGACATAAGAGCGTTTTCTGGATTTTTTCCTGCACGGGAAAAACCGTTTTCATTTTATCCAGGCCATCCGGAAAAGTAAAACCGGAAAAGCGGGAACTTCCTTAAAACCGGAACCACTTCATCATCACGATGGCATCTTCACCGTTGGCATAGTAGTGCTCGATCCCGAATACGTCACGGTATCCCATCCTGCGATAAAAGCGCTGGGCGATCGTATTGGAGAGGCGCACTTCCAGCTGGACCCCGGTGGCCAGCTCCAGCGCGAACTGGTGCTCGACACGGTTCACGAGCAGTTTCCCGATCCCCCTGCGCCGGTACCGCGGGCTGATCCCCAGGTTGCAGAGATGCCCGTAGATGTTCTCCCCGGTATCCTCGAGGCCACCCACGACAAAACCCACCACGCCCCCATCGCAGACCGCGACGAAATACGTGGACGTGTAATAGGTCAGGGCTTCGAGAAAAACAGACTGCTCCCACGGGTCGATGAACGAGTCCTGTTCAATTGCAACAATCGCCGGAATATCCGTTGGCATCGCTCTCCGTATCAGCGGCAGCGGGTAGACAGCAAGATCGTGCGGCCGGATCATCAGGGACCTCCGTTTGCTCTCAGGCAACAGTAGTCATGAGCGCTTGGGATTCATAGCATTTGCCCCACGAAGCATTGGGATTATCGGACCCTGCAAGGCGGAAGTCTTCGATATATATGGGATCACACACAATTATGAGAGCACTAAAAAGAACGTTCCCGGTGCGGTGTCAGGTATGGTGAGGATTTATCGTTTTTCAGGAGTGCGGCCCGTACCGGCAGCCGCCCCGGAGATCGCGGCGGTACCTTATGATGTGGTGACTGCGGACGAGGCGCGTGCCATTATTGCCAGAAACCCGAAGAGCTTCCTGCGGGTGAGCCGGTCCGATGCGGAACTCCCGGATACACCCCCGC
>Ga0187861_10002012_pt1 | contig 19671 bp, 19 predicted proteins | sample June2016WEW_10_1_3_FD_132986 | JGI IMG/M metagenome (GOLD analysis project Ga0187861, IMG submission 132986) | Peatland microbial communities from SPRUCE experiment site at the Marcell Experimental Forest, Minnesota, USA - June2016WEW_10_100 | ecosystem: Environmental > Terrestrial > Soil >...
ATTCGAATCCCCGCCCCGGCCTCGCTTAATATGGAAAGGGGAAAAGGGGTCACATCTCTTGTTTCTGGAATTGAGTCAAAATGGGTCGGCTCGATTTTCGCTATCATTCTGAGCCGACGATCCACCACGCTCCCGGCCGCCTCCTGTCACACTGCCCGTCGCCCGCTATGATATGCTCCAGTGGAGCATATCGTTCAAAAGGGCTCAGTCGTCGACTATTGACATCTTCCGTCCTGCAACCCCCTCCCTCCCGCGCTACCCCGTCCACGCCGTCCATGGCGTCCACTCCATCCACACATCTCTCAGTCAATGCCCTGATACCTTAATGACTAAGGTGTCAGTCTTCCACCCGCCCCGCCTTCGCCCCCTTTGCCTCCCTTGTGTCCCTTCCGTCCCTTATGTCCTTCGTGTCTACTTCGTGCCCTTCGTGGTGAGCAGGGAAGGGCGGGGCTACTACTTCTTGCCGCGAGGACGCGTTCTATACCGTCCGGCCGATTCACGAACCACGGTGAGTGTTTCCGGCCGAACCAGCACCGCCTTGCCGTCCCGCCAAATCGCCAGCGGCCGGCCGTCACGGCGGTGCTCTTCAACGACCTTCGCCACCGCCTCTTGCATGGCGGCGAGTGCCTTGCGTGTCATGACGTCCTTTGGTTTTCGCTGGCTGCGTCGCTTCGGCATTCTCGTCTTCACAAATCGCGCTGGGAATTTAGCTTACCAGCAAAGATGCCAGACTGACAAACAGCAAACGTTTACCCGCCTAAGGAGGGTTTACCCGCCGCAGGAGGGCTTCCGCCCTGAACCCCGTAGCCGCAATTCTCAAACACGCCCTGAGACGGCTTCTCTGGTCACGCGATCAAGTTCCATCCTCAGTTCCGGCCGGTTTGTCTGGCTGACCCTGCGCAAGGCCCCGAGCGGCGCTGTGCGGACGCTCGTTCCTCCGTGTTGGCAATAGCGGATCGCGAGACCCACGTCGGATATCAGCGTCGACCCGATGAGGTGAACCCCATAGTCAAAGAACAGCGGATTGCAGGGCACGGTCGGTCCCAGCAAGACGCGGTACTTCGCCCGGGGCGTGCGGCTGACGACTTCCAGGAACGTGTCATTGATGAGCGTCAAACCGGTGATGAAGACGATCTCCGTGTCACGGAGCGCCGGTTTGGAATCATTCCAATGGATGTCGCCGGGGCGCGGCTGGAGTTCGACGATGGTCACGGGATGTCCCTGGTCGCGCCAGATTTCCGCCTGGGTGAAGTGTCCAATAAAGCAACTCGGGCAATGTTTTACCATCTCCGCGAATGGCTCCATCGCGTTGGCCTCGAAAATGTCCTTGGGGAGCGGCAGCGACCCGTTGAGGCAGGCTTTGATCGTCGCCAATCGGAGAGCATCATCGGAATCGGCGAACATCTCCGCAATTTCCGTAACGGGCCGACCGAGCAGGTCCCCGAGATAGGAACTCTGATAACACGTGTCTCCTGCATTGTACGGTCGGAAGAAGGTCGCCATGGCATATCGGTCGCAATCGGCGATGACCCAGTGCAGAAAGATGTGCAGGTGCCGCAAGCGTGGCACGGGGTGAGGCACTTGCGCCAGCAGGCGTGACAGGATTTCGCGGTTGATCGGCATGTTGTCTCTCCTTTACAGCAGCGTTTGGATGCAGATGGCAAGGGCCAGACCGAGGACAAACCAGTCCGCAACTCCCGGCTTTCGGGACGATGCGGCCCCGGCCCCCGGCGCGATGCGCCGCACGACGAGCATCACCGACGTGTCATGCGCCCGGCACATTTGCGACACGAACAACGGGACCATGATGGGCAACCAACTCCGTGGCGCCCACGGGCGCAGGCGCAACCCGCGACACCGTTGAATGTCGTAGATCCGCCGGGCTTCCGTCAGTGAAAGGGGCACGAAGCGCACTGCCGTGGACAACAGCGTCCCCGCCGCAGTCGGCATCCATCGATGCGAGAACAGGGAGATGATCTCCCGCGTGCTGGTGATGCTGATGAACACGAGGTTGGCGAGGAAAAGGCACTCCAGCCGCAACGCGTATCTCGCGCCTTCGACCACGCCCCAAGCCAGGGCCTCTGACCACAAATGCGTCTGTTCGTACCCGATGGCGATAAAGAGAAGTATTGTCCCCGGCAATCCCAGTACGTGCGCCCAGATAAGCAAACGGTAGTGGAACCCGGCCGCTCCGCAGGCGAACAAGAGCACGAGAAGTCCAACGAACAATAACAACTGCGGCAGGAACTCCCGTCCCAGGGCGGCGTGCAAGCACACAGTCAGGAACAACGCCAGCCGTGTCAGCGGATGCAGCTTTGTCCACCACGCGCCAGTCACGCGATGTCTCCCTGTCGTGCTGTATCACCCACGATGCGGCCGTCGCGAAGCGTTACCACGCGACTGGCCACGGCCTTCACAAAATCGGAGTCATGCGTTGCCAGCAGCACGGCTCCGCCCTCCGCGCTGATTTGCCTGAGGACTCCGGCCACCTGGCCGAGGCAATCGCCGTCGAGGCCCACCGTCGGCTCATCCAAACAGAGCACCGTTGATCGCCCCGATAGCGTCGAAGCCAGTGTGAGACGCCGCTTCTCACCGTAGCTGAGCGAAAACGGAACCCGTTCGGCCTGTGACTGCAGTCCCACTTGTGCCAATGCCCGCCGGGTTCGGCTGGACACTTCCTGTGTGGGGAGATTCTGGTTGCGCGGCAGGAACGCACACTCCTCAAAGACGGAATGCGCGAACAATTGGCTGTCGGGGTTCTGGAAAACCAAGCCCACGGTATCCATGCGCGGGGCGGGGCCGGCACAGATGATCCGTCCGTCGTCAGGCTCAAGCAATCCCTTGACCAGATTCAGCAGCGTGCTTTTGCCCGATCCATTCGGGCCGACCACCGCGACGATCTCGCCCGCCGCCAACGAGAGCGACACGTCATCCAATACAGCCCGGCAACCGTTGTAGCCAAAACTGACCCGCTCAATCGCGAGAACGCGTTCTTCGCCGCGGCGAGAGCGCTTTGTCCCGACGGCATCGGCGGGTTCAACGAACAATCTGGATGGGGATGAATAGGCTGCTGGTAAACCGTCGAACACGATTCGTCCCTGCCGCATGGCCACCAAACGCGAGGCCCAAGGCACGAGCCGATGCAGGTCGTGTTCGATGAGCAATACCGTCAGCCCGGTACGCTCCGCCTGCGCAGCCAGCACGTCGAACAGGAGATCGGCCGTCGCTTCGTCGAGGTAACTGGTGGGTTCGTCGAGCAACAGGACTTTCGGGTCGAGGGCCAACATGCTCGCGACGGACAGACGTTGTTTCCACCCCAATGAGAGCGTCGCCACACGCTGGTCGTGCACCGCGCCGAGACCGAAGGGATTCAGACAGCGGTCCAACTCGCGCTCGCGATCGAAGTCCCCCGTCCGCTGTTGCAGGCTCAGGGAAACTTCCTCCTCGACCGTTTCGCCAAAGAGTTGGACCTCGGGGTTCTGAAGCACGACACCCGCAAATCCCTCGCAACCGTTCTGGGTACAGTCGCGTCCATTCAGCCACAGGCGGCCGGACGTGTGGCCCAGCAAGGCCACTCGATGCAGCCCCGCCAGATGTAAACCCAGGGTCGTCTTGCCGGATCCCGAAGGGCCGATGATTCCCACGCGTTCTCCCGCTTGGATTTGCAGGGATATGTCTTCCAGCAGCAGTGCCTCCGTGCCGGCAGCCTGAAAGCCCAACTTTTCGGTGTTGATCAGACCTGTACCCTCAGCATGTGCGTGATTTGCAGGTCCCGAATGCGTGCCCGTACCAGCAACGCCAGACCTGCCGCCGCCGCATTAAGAACTATTGACGTGACGGCCTGCATCCCGAACAGCGCCTGAGTCACTTTCGTCCACGGGAGTCCCAGCACTTGAACGCGGAGCAGCATCACCACGACCTTGCTCAGGAACCCGCCGACGATGGCGGATACGAAGACCCGTCCACGGGGGAAACGCCGGAACAGGGAAAAGCCTGCGTCGTGCAACAATCCCTGGATTACGGCTGGAATGAGCTTCAGCGGACCGGGCAGCATCGCGCCGGGGAATGCGAAGATGGCCAAGGTACCCCATCCGAATTGATAGGCCGTCAGCACCCCGAAGCGATCCACGATCAGCCGGGTCAGCATCCACAAGACGACGGGGATAAACATGTCCACGCGGATGAAGCTGGTAATGCCCGAGGCGTGCAGCAGGCTCTTGGAGAGTTGCCCAATTGCAAAATCCAGCGCCACGACCGAGCCGATGAAGACCCAGTGTCTTGTTCCCAGCCGCCCGGCGCGCTGTTCAGTGTGATTCGCGTTCAATTTGTCAGAAGCGATCATCCGTGGCGTTGCGTTGTTCATGTCTGTGCGCCTTTCCTGTCGTGCAACTATCTTTTCATTCCTGGCTGTGAACGCGGTAAAACGCCTTCGTCCATCCCGGCTGGATTGTCTCCGACCAATTGGTCGACGTGCCGGTCGCCACGATGTTCGTAACCGCGGTCCAACCATTGGTCGTCAGGTCAAACGATCGCTCGATGATGTTGGTCACTCCAACCGTCAGATTGCTGATGCCAAAGGATATGGCCCCGCCCGAAACCGTCACGTTAAACACCGTGGGCCGGATCGTCAGTTGCAGGGACGGCCAGTATGCAGGCGTGTAACTGGGGTCGTAGGAGCTGGTAAATGGCGCGCGGGGCATGCCGGTGGTGGGCACCGGAGTTTCATCGATTCTCAGCATTGCCCCGTAATTCTGCAACTCCGCCCGGCTCGTCGAACTTTGCAGCAACGCGGTGATGTCCCAACTGAAAAACCGGTCGTTCTCGTCGGAGAGGATAGGCCCTTTGACGGCGATGACCGAGTAATTCGTGTCAAAGTCGCCGCCGGGGTTGGTCCACGGATTGGTGCCGTCATAGGTGAACCATGTCGCGCCATCAGGCGGGTATGTCCCGAACCCCGTTCCCTGCACGAAACTCCTCGTCAGGGGATAGAGCGTGACATTTCGGTTTGTCGTGTTGTCCTGCCACACATAGAAGACCACTTTGGCGGACACAATCTGGTCCGGTGAATACGTCCAGAGCCACGGAGGGAGCTGAAACAATCCCCGACAAATGGAGCCATCGCTGGTGACGTTGTTGTCGATGAGCGCTTTGACGGTATGGGCCTGTCCATAGTTGTTCGTTTGGTTTGAAACCCGACTGTCAATGTACGCAGTCGTGGTGATGTTGGTTACGAAGGTTTGGGCTTGTCCCGTCGGGACAAGGAAGGCAATTCCCAGCATGATCGGCGACGCTTTCAAACAACGTCGCCACCCGGCCAGCTCACAACGTTGCCTTCCTGCGTTCATCAGTAATAGTAAGGGAACCATGTCAGGTCTCCTCGTTTGGGAATTCGAGGGTTCGTGAGGGTTCTGTCCCACAGGTCATCCCGCCAGGCAACGTGCCCGTCAAGGTAGAGGACATTGCCGGCCAGTCCCCCGCGGTCGCGTCGGTGCCGTTCGCCCTCCGCGCGGCCATCCTCGGCGGTGTAGAAGCCGGCGGTGGTGAGTCCTCCCGCCTGGCCGTAGCCCTGGCTCGGATCGAGTGTTTGCTCGAACATGAGGATGGTCTTCGACGTGGACGCGCAACTCTCCAACTTCAGAAAACTGGGCTGCAAACTGACGCCGTACGGCAGCCCATAGAGAAAATCGTGCTCCACGTAGGAGTTCATCACATAACTGTGGTATCCCTGGCTGGACGGCTTGAAGGAGGAGTTGTATGAGGAATCCGGCAGCGGTTTGACCGCCGGGCATTGCCAGACTCCGTCAGTCGGTTTCTGTCCGTCGGGATAATCCCGCCAGGGACGCTCGCCCATGTAGGGAGGCAGCACATCAATATAGCAGCTCTCATGTTCCGGGTGGTTGGCGTTGTAGGTGAACGGAGGAGTATTCCGGCCCTCATCATCCGTGTGGGGCAGGTAGCCGTTGTAGTCGCCCGCGTAGAGGTAGAACGCTTGGCCCCAAGCACGCAGGTTTGAGGCGCACTTTACCTCCATCGCGCGCGCCCGGGCTTTGGACAGCGCCGGCAACAGAAGACCCGCCAGTATGCCAATCACACTGATGACAACCAGCAGTTCCACCAGCGTGAATGCCGCAGGTTCAGGGGCGAACCGTCGCGCCTTATCTTTGATGAAGGTTACCTCGTCGAATTCCAGTATCCACCTCGTCTTGCCCTAGCACCGCGCACGGCGCTTCTTCAGGAAGCACGTGACGGCAGCCAGACCGGCCATCACCAGCATGGACGAGGATGGCTCCGGCACGACTGTCACCTCGACGGACGGAAGATAAGGCGCCGTATACTTCGTAGTGTCGGCGCTCGTAAACGAGTCATAGCGCTGACCGGTGGCGGGTGCCGTCTGGCCAAAATCAACACTCAACATCGCGCCGAAGTCTTGCAGTTCTGCCTCGGTCGTCGGATTGTTCAACAGTGACGTGATGTCAAAGGTGAAGAAGCGACCGCTGGGGTCGCCGGGGTTGGAACCGAGGGGTCCCTTTGTGCCGACCACGGAGTTGGCGGAATCAAAATCGCCGCCAGCGGCCGTCCACGAGTTTATCCCGTCATAGGTTCCCCAGGTGGCGCCGTTCGCGGTTATCGTTCCCGAGCCGGTTCCCACGGTAAATCCTCTCGTCAGAGGGAGCAGGGACACATTGTAGGTTTGTGTATTATCTTGAAACACATAGAAGGACACACTGGCTGATTCGATGCTGCCCGGCGAATACGACCAGAGGTCCATGGGAAGATCAAACAGCGTCCGGCATATGGAGGTGCTGTTGATAACCACCTTGTCCGAGCCGGACAGCCCGTAATTCGCGTTGGCGTTCGCGCTGTCGAGATACGTGTCTGCGGTGATTTGATACGTGTACGTGTTGTCCGCCAACGCGGCTGAACCGACGGCTTGAACCGCCAATATGGCGGCAATAATATAGTATTTTGCGTTGCTCATGTCTGATCCCGTTCCGTTTGTTTGTTCGATTTCTCTTACTGGCGTCGGTGGCACACCGCGGACCGTGCGCACCGGATTGCAGGGGAAACCACTCGTTCAGTCAACCGGGCTGGATGCCCGCCTCTGCCTCTCGTTATATTTATAGAAATATAACGCACGGCGTGGGGCGTCAAGTGAAAAGGTTCACAATGTGTTCACCGCGCGCGCCCGGAGGCGCAGGTCGAACCGACCCTTTTGGGGTCTTGTTCTTGGGCGAGCATTGAACTTGTATCCAGCCCGGCCCTTTTGTTTTGCGCTTCCTGTAAATTTCCGTCAACAATAGGGTCCGCGGGCAGGACGTCGAATTCCATGACATTGCTGAAGGATGGTCATCTATGATACGCAACCTCGGTTTCACTCAGGTTCTGGCGGGGGTCAGAGAGACATTTGGACTTGGTCGCGCCGCCGCGATCAGTGCCATTCTCTTGATCGGTTCAGTTACACTATTCGCCGTGTTCTGGTTCGTTCACTCGGCTCCGCCCGGCACCATTACGATCACCAGTGGTCCCGAAGGCAGCGCCTTCCAGACGACTGCCGAGAAATACCGCAAGATCCTGGCTCGCAGCGGCGTGAAGTTGAACATCCTTTCGTCCGAGGGCTCGCTGGAGAATCTCAAACGGCTGGGTGACCCTTCGTTTCGCGTCGACATTGGATTCGTCCAGGGCGGAGTGACCAACGGGATCAATACCGACAAGCTGGTCTCGCTCGGAAGTGTCGCCTACGAACCGCTGCTCGTTTTCTATCGAAGTGCCGAGCCTATCGATCTACTTTCCGAACTGAACGGCAAGCGGCTGGCGATCGGTCCCGTGGGCAGTGGAACGAGAACCCTCGCCCTCGCCCTGCTCGAGGCCAATGGCATTGACCACAAAGGCCCGACGGTGCTGTTGGATCTCGACGGCGATGGCGCCACCAAGGCGCTGATCGAGAGTAACGTCGACGCTGCGTTCTTGATGGGTGATTCCGCCTCGTCACAGACGATGCGCCAACTGCTGCGGACAACGGAAGTCCGGCTTTTCAGTTTCACGCAAGCCGACGGTTATACCCGCCGCATCCACTACCTCAACAAGCTGGTCCTTCCGAAGGGATCCATCGATTTTGGGAAGAATATTCCCGCGCAGGATGTCTATCTGATCGCCCCGACGGTCGAACTCATTGCGCGGGCTAATTTGCATCCAGCCCTGTCCGATTTGTTGCTGGAGGCCGGGCGTGAAGTGCACGGCCGCGCCACCCTGTTCCAGCACCGAGGCGAGTTTCCGGCTCCGTTGGAGGTTGACTTTCACCTCAGCAACGAAGCGCGGCGCTTTTACGCATCGGGCAAGAGTTTTCTCTACCGGTCACTTCCATTCTGGCTGGCCAGCCGGGTGAACCGTATCCTGGTGGTCTTTGTCCCCATGCTTTTCGTGTTGATTCCGGGACTGCGCATCATCCCGACGGCCTATCAGTGGCGAATCAAGTTACGGTTCTACCGGTCGTACCATGCCCTGCTGGTGCTCGAACGGGACATGGCTGCGCCCTCGACACCCGAGAACCGCGCAGAATTGCTCAGCCGGCTTGATCACATCGAAAAGGCAGTCAACAAGATGAGAGTCCCGGCCTCCTTCGCCAACCAATTCTACGGACTCCGTGGCGACATCGCCTTTGTTCGCACCAAGCTTGTGGCCGGCGCGCAATCGCACTGAGGTGGGGACCGGTATGTGCGGTTGATGGGTAGCCTTTCGGATCGCCAGTCAGGCCGGCGCCCACCGATCAGAGACTCGGACGGACCTCGTCGATTCGCAACAGAACGAAATTTCCCACTTTCTCGGTCGAGATCAGGAAGCAGACCTCGCGGGTGCCTCCCGGCGTGACGATGTCCTGATAAGCGGGAACGTTTTGCTTGCTATCTCCCGTTGCATGCGTATGGGTGACCGCTCTTCTGATCGTACAGGCCTTGCAGTGCTCGGTGTTGCCACAGCCGCCCGGAAGCCGTGCATAGGCACACTCCAACACATCGCCTCCATAACGTCCCACGCAGCCCTCGAGGCGGTGCCCGAGCAAGGCGCGCGCCGGTTCGTTGAAGCCCAGCACCCGGACGTCATCATCCATCACCAGCACGGGAACTCCGATTTCGTTCAGATATTGGTGCAAGGACATCCGACCCCGAGGCGACGAGAAATACTCCCGGCAGGCAGGACAGAAGCATCGTGTAATGACGCAAGCGCGATCGCCATTCTCCTCCGGCAGTTCCGCCTTGCACCAGGCGCAGGTTCTACTCATGCCGCCATCTCCAACTTGTCCAACAAGTCCGACCCGTCCGTGTCTGGCCTCTTCTCACGTCTTGTTCTTGGACGAGCCGGGACGCTCTCGTCCCGCCGGGGGTTGCGTCAAATACGATTGCGATTTCCAGGCCCTTCCCAATGCCACCAGCGTCTCGTGTTGGACCGTCTTCTCGATCAGCGGAAACACGTTGCGTTCCTCTTCTTTGAAGTGAATCCGACAGGCGTTCAAGCTTACCTTCAACCGGGAGCGGGCTTCCGGGAGATCCCGGATCGTTTCCACCTCTCGCAAAAGCCCGTCGATTTCCTCGTGGTCATGGGTCAGACGCGTACATCGGTTTTGCTCCTTCAACACATGATCGAACGTGATATAGGCCAGGTCTGTCTCCGCCGTGCCGTGGTCGTGGATTAGCCTCTCCAGAATGCGGCAAATCAACGCGATTTCGCCCGTTGTCTTGATCTCGGGCAACGAGCGTTCAATCTGGTCGAAAATGGTCAAAAACACGCGATGCTCCGCCACCAGCCCATCAATGATCGTGATACTCACAAGAAACGAATCTAATGGTTGCGCGTGGAAAGTCAAACCCTCGCTTGTCGCTCGGTTCAAAGCGGAAGATTCGCAGCCCAGCCTCACCGCGTGCGGCAGGGGACGCTCCTTCGCTCTTGACGTTTCCCTCAATTGCGTGCAAGATTTGAACAAACCACCATATCACGCTGTCTCATCATCCAGTTCATTGGATATGGAGAATGCGGCGGGCGGGTTAGAGGAACCCAGGTTCCAGTGGTCGAGCCCACAAACCGTCAACCCCGTCGTACCCACGATCCAACAGCAGTAGAGAATGGGGAAGCGGCGCATTCAACCGAATGCGCCGCTCTCATTTGCCACGATGCCGGCTCCGCCAGATTAGCGCGACCGGCATGGAAAAATCTTCGCCTAAACCTGCAATCCCTCTTTACTTTTCCCCACGCCTTGCTATCCTGTCTCCCAACAAGGAGGCCGTTAGTATGAAACATGGGGGGAGTAGCACCGCTACTATTGTGCCCGAATCCAACACCGGGCCCGCCCCGACTTCGAGGTCGGGGCCGTCGCTTTCCGTTGTCGATCTGCCGCCACACCGCGAAGAAGTCGATTCCAAACTCGAACTCGCTCGCGAACATCTGCTCACGCTCCGCCGTCAGCAGGAGGAACTCGAACGCCAGAAGAGCGAACTCGAGGAGCTCCGCCGCCGACAGGAGGAATACAGCCGTGGCCGCGCCGAAATCACCGACAAACTTACCCGCGGCCTCATCGCCGTTGAGCGCCAACAGGCCGAATCCCAGCGCCTCGTCGAACTCTGCGCCACCACCATCGACATCTTTCGCGATTCCATCGACCAGATTCAACGCATCAACGACGAAGAATGGGACAGCGCCAACGTCCGCGACGAACTCAGCAACGCCCTCGGCATCATCGAAAACGCCCGCCTCGAATACAATCGCGCCTACTCCAAACTCGAGTGCCTCAATCTATCGTCGGGCCAGCCCCGCACGATTTCTCCCGAGCCCGGCGCGAGCAAATTGCCCGGGTGGGATGACCTCGTCCGTTACGCCTGCCTCGGCGCGGCCGCGTCCGCCCCGCTGATCCTGGCCGGCACGATCTGGCTCATCGCATTACTCTCGGCGAAACATTAGCGCGAAAGGTTGCCATGGCATTTGGTTCGAAACGCCACGCGGATCCGATTGACCGGGCCGTTCACGATCTCGAACATCAGATCGCGAAGGTTCAGCGCGAAATGCGCGAACTGAACAGTGACCCCGCCGCGCCTTCCAAGGCCGACACCTTCGCCCAGCGCCTCAAAGATATCTTGCTGCCTCCCCGGCACACCCCGAATTCCTTCACCCGCTCGCGTCAGGATCTTTTCGATGTCGGGGCCGAACCGCTGAAGGAACTCGAAGCCGAGCCGATTGCCTTTGCCCAGAGAGTCGAGCCCGACCTCTTCGCGACCGCCCCCGCGCCCGGGACCGCCGCCGGCGTCTACACGGGCACCGGGGCCTTGGAGACCGCCCAAGTTGTCCCCCCGAAGGAAAAACTCGCGGCCTACCTCGGCGCCGGCAGCATCAAGACCTACAAGCCCCTCAAGCATGTCCAACGCCAGGCCCGCAATCGCTTTTTTATGTGGCTCGGCTTATCCTTGCTCGCGCTATGGATAATCTGGTTCGTGATCCGCTGATTCGTGGTGGGGCGCAGGCTTACCACGTTCCACGTGGCGTCTCGCCTCCCAAATCTTGCCTCGCCTGATCTATCCGCCATGAACATCATCACCTTGACCACTGATTTCGGCACGCGCGACTGGTTTGTCGGCAGCATGAAAGGCGTGATCCTCGGCGTGAATCCCCAAGCCGTCGTCGTGGACATCACCCACGAAATCCCGCCGGGCGACATTCGCGCAGGCGCCTTCGCCCTCGCGGTGAGCTGCCGCTGTTTTCCGCGCCAGACGGTCCATGTCGCCGTCGTCGATCCCGGCGTCGGCAGCCAGCGCGCCGCCATCGTCGTCAAAACCTCCAATTACTGTTTTGTCGGCCCCGACAACGGCATCCTCTCCGTCGCGTTGGCGAAAGAGAAAGTGCTGGAAATCTGGAAGGTTGAAAACGAAGGCTATTATCACCAACCCGTCAGCAACACGTTTCACGGACGCGACGTCTTTGCCCCCGTCGCGGCCCGCTTGACGCAACGCGTCCTCATGGATTCGCTCGGGCCGCCATTGAAAGACTGCGTCCGCCTCGATTGGCCGAAACCAAAGGTCGTCGGCGGACTGTTGCGCGGCGAAATCATCTACATCGACCACTTCGGCAACGCCATTTCCAACATCGAAGCGCCTGCCAAAAGCGCCGGCACCGTCTGCGTCCCGGACAAAGTGCAGTGCGACCTCAAGAAATTCTATCAGGAAGTCCCCGCCGGCCAACCCCTCGCCGTCCTTGGCTCCACCGGCTACCTCGAAATCGCCGTCAACGGCGGCAATGCCGCCCAAACATTCTCCCTCAAACTCGGCGACCCCATCGAACTCGCCTGAGCATATGCTTGCGAGCGTGCTGGCACGCCAAAATGTGTTTGCCGCACCCCGTTGAATCTGCGATAAACCACCGCCTTGGGAGGACTGCGTTTTGCTGAATCTACGCTACGATTTCAACAATCTGATGGCCGAACGTGTCGGCGAACACGGCATCACCGATGCCGAACTCCGCGCGCTCGGGCCCAAGCTGGCCCTCGCCGCGGACGCGGTGGGGAAGGGCACCCTCGGCTTCCGCAAACTGCCCTACGACACGAAGCTGGCCGATGAAGTGGCGGGTCTGGCCGGTGAAATCCAGGCGCGCTGCGACAATTTCATCGTCGTCGGCATCGGCGGCTCCGCGCTCGGCAACATCGCCTTGCACAGCGCCCTCAATCATCCCGAGTACAACCACCTCGCCCGACCGCCCCGCCGCGGCCCGCGATTGTTCGTCCCCGACAACGTCGATCCCGACCGCATCGCGGCGTTGCTGGATGTGGTCGATCTTGAGAATACCGTCTTCAACGTCATCACCAAGTCGGGCGGCACGGCGGAAACGATGAGTGAATTCCTCGTGTTCCGCGACGCGTTGATCAAGAAGGTCGGCCCCGAAAAACACGTCGAACGCATCGTCATCACCACCGACCCGCAACAGGGCGACCTGCGCGAGATCGTGAAACATTTCCGCTACCCGTCCCTGCCAATCCCACCCGACGTCGGCGGACGCTTCTCCGTCCTCACCGCCGTCGGCCTGCTCAGCGCCGCCGTCACGGGCATCGACATTCACAAACTGCTCCGCGGCGCGGCCGAGATGGACGCGCTCTGCCGGAAATCGAAGAAGCTGTGGGAAAATCCCGCCCTCACCGGCGCGGCGCTGCACTATTTGATGGACAAGGCGAAAGGCAAAAACATCCAGGTGATGATGCCGTATTCGCACGCGTTGCGCGACGTGGCGGATTGGTTCCGTCAACTGTGGGCCGAGAGCCTCGGCAAACGCTCGGATCGCGCCGGCAAACGGGTGCACACGGGCCAGACCCCCGAAAAAGCTCTCGGGGTGACCGATCAACATTCCGTCATGCAACTCTACATCGAAGGCCCGTTCGACAAAGTCGTGACCTTCCTGGCCGTTGACGAATTTCGCGCCACCGTTCCGATCCCGCCCGCTTTCCCGCAATTCGGCGCGGTGAACTATCTCGGCGGACACACGCTCAACGAGTTGATCGCTGTCGAGTTGCGCGCGACGGAATTGGCGCTGACCCAGAATGGCAAACCCAACTGCGCCCTCCGCCTCCAACGCGTGGACGAGGAGTCCGTCGGCGCGTTGCTCTATCTGCTCGAAATGCAGACCGCCTACGCGGGCCAGTTGTACAACATCGACGCCTTCGACCAGCCGGGCGTCGAGTTGGGCAAGAATTTCGCGTACGGGCTGATGGGGCGCAAAGGGTACGAGTCCATGCGCGGCGAGGTCCAACAGGCGGGCAAGCCCAATCCGAAATGGGTGGTGAGCGCGTGACGGATGTCGAAATCCTCCAGGTATTTCACAGCACCGGCGCGCTGCTCGATGGACATTTTGTGTTGCGCTCGGGACTGCATAGCCGCCAGTATTTCCAGTGCGCCCTCGTGCTGCAGTACCCGCGCGTCGCCGAACGCTTGTGCGGGGAATTGGCGGCCAAGCTGAAGAACGCCGGCGCCCGGACCGTCATCTCACCCGCGATGGGCGGCTTGTTCGTCGGCCACGAGGTGGCTCGCGCGTTGGGTGTCCGCCACATCTTTGCCGAGAAGAATCCGTCGGGATCGCTCGAGTTGCGCCGCAACTTTCAGGTCGCCGCGCGCGAGAAACTGCTCGTGGTCGAGGACGTCGTCACCCGGGGCGGTCGGGTGTGGGAAACCATCGGCATCGTGCGCGACCTCGGCGGCGAAGTCGTCGGCGCGGGAACCCTCGTGGACCGGTCGGACGGCAAAATGGATTTTGGCGTACGACTCGAAAGTCTGCTAAAATTGCCGGTCGATACATTTGATCCGGTTGCCTGCCCGCTCTGCCGGGCAGGCACACCGGTGACCAAACCGGGAAGTTGACGCGGGCGTCGTTCTGGGCGAAACAAACAGTCTGTATGGTTAGCTGGATACTAAAAAAGATTCTGGGTTCGAAGAACCAGCGCGAGATCAAGCGGCTCTGGCCGCTCGTCCATCGCGTCAATGAAATCGAAGCCGAGTGCCAAAAGCTCAGCGACGACGAGCTTCGCGCCAAGACCGCGGAATTCCGAAAACGGCTCGCCGACGGCGCATCGCTCGACGACCTCCTGCCCGAAGCGTTCGCGGCGGTCAAGAACGCCTGCCGCCGCCTTCTCGGGAAGGAATGGACCGTTCGCGGAATCCCGTACAAGTGGGACATGGTGCCGTTCGACGTGCAAGTCCTCGGCGGCATCGTGTTGCATCAGGGCAAGATCGCGGAAATGGCCACAGGCGAAGGCAAAACCCTCGTCGCCACCATGCCCCTCTATCTCAACGCGCTCGCGGGCAACGTCCATCTCGTGACCGTCAACGACTACCTCGCCGCCCGCGACGCCGAGTGGGTCGGTGAAGTGCACAAGTTCCTCGGACTCACCGTCGGCTGCATCCAGAACAACCAGCCGCCGCAAGTCCGTCGCGAACAGTATGCCTGCGACATCACCTACGGCACGAATGCGGAGTTCGGGTTCGACTATCTCCGCGACAACGGCATGGCTACCAGCATCGAGACCCAGGTCCAGCGCGGCCACTTCTATGCCATCGTCGACGAAGTGGACTCGATTCTCGTCGACGAAGCGCGCACCCCCCTCATCATCAGCGGCCCCTCCACGGTTTCCTCGCACGCCTACGACAAATACAAACCGCAGGTCGCCGAGATGGTGCGCGCGCAGACGATGCTCTGCAACCGGCTGGTCAGCGAGGCCAAGCAGTTGCTCGACGCCCGCAGCGAAACGAAAAACACCAACGACGATCTCGACCGCGAGGACAAGGCGGGCCGCCTGCTCTACGAGGTCAAACTCGGGACGCCGAAAAACAAGCAGTTGCAGAAGATGATGGAAGATCCCGAGATCCGGCAACTCGTCGACCACGCGGAACTCGACGTGATGAAGGATTCGAGCAAGAAGGACATGCTGGACCTGAAAGAGGAACTGTTTTTCACCATCGACGAGAAGCAACACGACTCCGATCTCACTGAGAAAGGACGCAAACTGCTGAGCCCCGACGATCCCGATGCGTTCGTCATTCCCGATCTGGTGACCGCGTTGCAGGAGATTGATGCCCATGAGGTGCCGGACATCGAAAAGGAAAAGAAGAAGCAGCAGATCCAGCAGGCCTTCGACGAGCGCAGTGAGAAAATCCACAACATCTCACAATTGCTGCGCGCCTACTGTCTTTTCGAGAAGGACGTCGAGTACGTCGTGCAGGAAAACAAGGTGATGATCGTCGATGAATTCACCGGCCGGCTCATGCCGGGCCGCCGTTGGAGCGACGGGTTGCACCAGGCCGTCGAGGCCAAGGAAGGCGTGTTGATCGAGCGCGAGACGCAGACGCTTGCCACGATCACCATTCAAAACTATTTCCGCCTCTACAAGAAGCTGTCGGGCATGACGGGTACCGCCGAGACCGAAGCGACCGAATTCGAGAACATCTACAAGCTCGGCGTCATCGTCGTTCCCACCAACAAACCCTGCATCCGCGACGACGAAAACGACGTGATCTACAAGACGCGCCGCGAGAAGTACAACGCCATCATCGACGAAATCGTCGAGCGCCATCGCAAGGGCCAGCCGTTGCTGGTGGGCACCGTCAGCGTCGAGGCCAGCGAAGTGCTCTCACGCATGTTGGGTCGCCAGAAGATTCCCCATAATGTCCTCAACGCGAAATATCACCAGCGCGAAGCCGAGATCATCGCCCGCGCCGGTCAAAACAGTGCGGTCACCATCGCCACCAACATGGCGGGCCGCGGCACCGACATCAAACTCGGCGCCAACGTGCCGGACGTGGGCGGCTTGCACGTCATCGGCAGCGAACGCCACGAAGCGCGGCGCATCGACCGCCAGCTTCGCGGACGTTGCGCGCGCCAGGGCGATCCCGGTAGCAGCCGCTTTTACGTCTCCCTCGAAGACGACCTGATGCGGTTGTTCGGCGGCGGTCGCATCGGCAACGTCATGGAGAAGCTGGGCATGAAAGAGGGCGAGGCCCTCATGCATGGCATGCTAAATCGGTCCATTGAAACCGCCCAGCGTCGCGTCGAGGAACACAATTTCTCCATCCGCAAACGCACGCTCGAGTACGACGACGTGATGAACAAACAGCGCGAAGTGCTCTACGGGTTCCGCAACGACATTATTCGCGGCGAGAATCCGCGCACCGCCATCTTCGATATCATTGAGGAGGTCGTCGAGGCCCGGGTCGTCGAGTACTGTCCGCAGGACAAGACGGTCGATGAATGGGAACTGGATTCGTTGATGCGGTGGACGAATCAGGCGTTTCCCATCGGCTTGCGGAGGGAACATATCGACGGCAAGACCGGCGAGGAGGTGCGCGACGTCATCCTCGACAAGGTGAAGCGCGCCTATGAAGCCAAGGCGGCCAACGAGAATCCCGAGACCCTCAAGGCCATCGAACGCCTCATCGTTCTGAACGCCCTCGACCGGTTGTGGCAGGAGCACCTGTACAACATGGATCAACTCCGCAACGGCATCGGTCTGCGCGCCTACGGACAGAAAGACCCGCTGGTCGAGTACAAGACGGAAGCGTTCGCGATGTTCGACGCGATGCAGGATAGCATCAAGAACGAGATCGCCAACAACGTCTTCCGTTCCGCCAGTTCACTCGCGGCCTTCGAGAATTTCATGCGCGCCCTGCCGACGCAACTCAGTGGTCCGGATCTGTCCTCCGGTTCCGCCTACAATCGACCGCCGCAGCCGGGCCAGCAGGCCGTGGCGTCGTCCGGCGGCGGCGATGTCGTAAGTGAGGCGATTGAGCAGGCCAGCCAGCCGGTCCGACGCGACGTCCCGAAAGTCGGCCGCAACGAACCGTGCCCCTGCGGCAGCGGCAAGAAATACAAGAACTGCTGCGGAAAAAATGCCTGAACGTTCGAAGTGGAACGTTGTTCTGGGCCGCTGGCTTCTGCCGGTCGCCGCGGGCGCCTCCACGGCTCTGGCGTTCCCGCCATTCAACATCAGCCAGATGGCCTGGTTCTCGCTGGTGCCCTTGCTCTTCGCTGTCGAAAACTGCGATTGGGGAGAAGCCTTCCGGCGCGGCTACATCGCGGGGCTGGTCTTCTTCGGGATGACCGTTTGGTGGTTGGTTCACGTCACCGTGCCCGGCGCCGTCGCGGTGATCGCGTTTCTCGCGTTGTACTTTGGCGCGGCGGCGGTCGTATTCGCCGCGGCCTGCGCGCGGATTGCGAAAACGAACGCCGCCAGTGACGGCGAACACAGTGACTCGGTAATTCAAAACCTGGGCGCCGCGGTCGTGGGCACGGCGTGTTGGGTGACGTTGGAGTGGGTGCGCGGTTGTTTTCTGCTGGGAGGATTCCCGTGGAACTTCCTCGGCGTGAGCCAGTGGCAGGCCACTCCGCTCATTCAGTTCGCCAACGTGACCGGCGTCTACGGCGTGTCCGCGCTGCTGTGCTTCGTGAACCATGCATTCTATTTTACGATCCGCAGGTTTGTGCGGCAGATCGGCGGGGCAACAACGCGGCGTCGGCTGCACTGGGAGTTCTACGTGGCGATGTTGCTGGTGTGTCTCGCATTGTGGCACGGGATCGCGGAAATCCGTTCCGGATCGGGACAACCGCTACGGACGTTGCAGCTGGGCCTGGTGCAACCCGACATCCCACAGACGCTGAAATTCGATCCCGACGAACGGGGGCTGATTCTCAGCCGTCACCGCCAGCTCACCGAAGCCTTGCTGGCGGACCATCCGGATTTGATCATCTGGCCCGAAACCGCCATCCCGTGGGCGGTCCAATACGACTCCGAGTCCATCGAACTGGTCACGAACGTCCTCGCGAGATCGAAGGCGCACCTGCTCACCGGCTTTTTCGACAATCGCCGACCCAAAATGTTTAACGCCGCCATCTTGTTCACCCCGCACCCCGCCATCTCGGCCATCTACCGCAAGATCCACCTCGTCCCTTTCGGGGAATACATCCCCCTGCGCCACGTGTGGTCTCCCTTGCTCCGAAAGATTGGCCCGAAAGACTACGATGTGGATGATTTCTTCGACCTGAGCGCCGGCCAGGAATACACCGTGTTTGAGACCCGGGGTTTCCGGTTCGGCGCGGTCATCTGCTACGAGGACACCGTGCCGGACTTGTATCGCCGTTTCGTCCAACACGATGTCGACTTCATGGTCAACCTCACCAACGATGCGTGGTTCAAGACTTCGCCGGAGCTGGAAACGCATCTGGCCAATGCCGTCTTCCGCGCCGTCGAAAACCGCCGCCCGCTCGTGCGCGCGACGAACAACGGCGTGACCTGCGTGGTCAGTGAACACGGCTTTATCGCCGCGCGGTGTGTGCCGTTCCGGGATAACAGCCTGAGCGTCGCGCTGCCGCTCCCGGTTGGTCGCGCCCAGACCTTCTACACCCGCCACGGCGACGTGTTCGTCGGTGCGTGCGCCGCGATTTCCGCTGCTGCAATCGGGCTTGCTGCGTTTCGCCGCAATCGGCTACAGTCGGTCGCATGACGGCGGTCATCTTCATTGGTTGTGCGGTCGCATCCTATTTTCTCGGCTCGATCCCCACCGGGTTCCTGTGGGCCAAGGCGCGCGGGATCGACATCCGCGAGGTCGGCAGCGGCAACATCGGCGCCACAAACGTGATGCGCACGCTCGGCAAGGGGCCGGGCATTGCTGTCTTGCTGATTGATGCGCTGAAAGGTTTCGCGCCGGTATGGCTCGCGCCACGGTTTTTCCCGGGCGTGAATAATCCCAGCGCGCTGCAAATCGTCTGCTGTGTATCCGTGATCGCGGGTCACAACTGGACTTGCTGGCTCAAGTTCAAAGGCGGCAAGGGCGTCGCCACGAGCGCCGGCGCGTTGCTCGCGTTTCTTCCGCTGCCACTGCTGTGCGGTCTGGGCGTGTGGCTCGTGGTATTCGTCATCTGGCGGTATGTGTCGCTGGCATCCATCTGCGCCGCGGTCGCCGTCCCGATCGCGACGTGGCTGATCATGAAGGACCAAATGTTGACGGTGTTCACGGCAATCCTTGGCGTCGTGGCGATCTACAAACACAAATCAAACGTCCAGCGCTTGCTGGCCGGCACCGAGACCCGTGTGGGAGCGAAGAAAACAGCATGAATGTAGCGGTCATCGGCACAGGCGGGTGGGGGACGGCGTTGGCGGTGTTGCTG
>Ga0187861_10002013_pt1 | contig 19666 bp, 20 predicted proteins | sample June2016WEW_10_1_3_FD_132986 | JGI IMG/M metagenome (GOLD analysis project Ga0187861, IMG submission 132986) | Peatland microbial communities from SPRUCE experiment site at the Marcell Experimental Forest, Minnesota, USA - June2016WEW_10_100 | ecosystem: Environmental > Terrestrial > Soil >...
GGGTGCATGTCAGCAAATGTACCGCGGGCGTCCCGCCCGCTCGTGGCAGGCTGGCAGGGCGCGAGGACGAAGGCGGGCGGGACGCCCGCGGTACGCTCTGGGCCACGCATTTACTGACATGCAACCAGTACCGCCTAGTATCCGCCAAAGTTCTGTTGCGAACTCCGCAAGGCTTTGTAGATTCGTGGTTTGCGTGGTTGTCCAGGCGTCTTCCTAAACCGGAGGTTGTGGGTTCAAGTCCCGCCGGGGATACCACCCGATCGCGGATTTCGGATTGCTGATTGCGGATTGGCGCGGGGCGGATCAGGGGTGTTTGGGCTCGCCTGGAGTTTGTAGATGGTGGAGTGGTGGTCTGTTACTCTTACTGTAATGGTCGGACTGCCTGCTTGAGGGAATCAGGGAGAAGCGTTCGCCTCGTGTGGCCGGACGCGCGGAATACGGGTGGGTGGCAGACGGGCTTAACCGCCGATGAGCAGGCGGCGATCTTACAAGCCCGTGAAGATCGAGTCTGCCCGTGGCGCTCATGACGGCGGGAAGAACGTGGCGGGCAAGTGGGCGCGCCTGATGGCCATGGTCCCGTGCGGAACAATCGGACTAAGGGAGGGGAGCAAATGGGGAGGGGCAGAAGCAGTACGTCCAGCGTTAACTTTCGGACACACGACCAGCCGGTTGGCTGGGCGGTGATCGGGTTGGGCATGGGCATCTGGCACGCGCGGTACATTTCCAAGAGCCCGGGTCTCCGCTTGGTCGCGCTGTGCGACAGCAACGCCAAGCGTCTGGCGGAGCAAGCAAAACAATTTCCAGGCGTGCGGACCTATAGCTCAATTGACGCCGTTTTGAAAGACAAGGAGGTGGAGGGCGTCTCACTGGTGTTGCCGCATGTCATGCATGCGCCTATGGCCCTCCGCTTCCTTAAAGCCGGCCGGCACGTGGTCCTGGACAAACCCTTCTGTCTCACGGTTGCCGAAGGCCGGCGGATGATCGCCCTGGCCCGCCGGAAGCACCTGCTGCTTTCGGTCTTCCACAATCGGCGCTGGGACGCAGATTACGTGGCCATCCAGCGCGCGGTGGACAGCGGCGCCATCGGCAAGGTCCGCTACCTGGAGTCACGCATCAGTGGCGACGGCCGCCTGGCGCAGGGAACTTGGCGGGCCGACCGGCGGCAGATGGGCGGCCTCCTCTATGATTGGTGCGCGCATCTGATTGACCAGGCCCTGCACCTGATTCCGGCGCGGCCGGTTTCAGTCTACGGTTTTGCACAGCGCGACATCCCGACGAAAACCGGCTTCGACGTAGAGGACCGGATGCACGCGCTCATCCACTTCGAAGATGGTGCGGCGGCGCTGGTGGCCTGGGCGATGAACTCACCCGCGCCGATGCCGCGTTTTCTTCTTGAAGGCGAGCGTGGCGGAATCCGTTCTCAAAATGCAGTCCACTCGACCGAGAAACCGAAAGGCAAGGAGACCGTGGAACTCTTTGCGCCTGGCAAAGGCGGAAAGATGGCGACGCGCCTCGTGCCTTTGGCACAAGTAGACTGGTCCGCCTATTACCGGAACATCGGACGTGCGCTGCAGGGCCGCGAGCCCCTGGCAGTCCTGCCGGAAGAGGCGCTGCGGCCAGTAGCGGTGGCAGAGGCGGCGTATCGGTCTGTGCGCACAGGGCGGCAGGTGGAGTTGGCGGCTGAGGTGTTCTGATGCTGGTGGCACTGTCCGCAGACAGTGGCCCTTCGAGCGCGCGGAGGGTGTTGTCAAACCCTTGGACTCGATTCGTAGCACGCGCTGGTTGATTCGTGTTACTCCGCGCCTGCGCCGTTCAGCCGTGAAACGCGCCGTATGTTGACGACGCGAAAAGCGCTGAACGTCGTCCGGAACTCCTATTGCTGCCCTGTCGCCGCGATGAGCAGGTCGAGGTAGCTTCGGTACTGGTCCCACGAGACGTCGGCTGGCACGGAGTGGTCTATCCCGGGCACGAAACCGCCCTCACGGATCACCGGCGCGAGGCGCTGTAGTTCGCTCCGGACCGCTTCCGGCCGCTGGGCCACTATGCGCTTGTCGAAGCCGCCGCCCATCCGCAGGTCTCGGCCGAACCGTTGCCGCAGTGCCACCGGGTCCATGCCCGCTGCGACCTCGCAGGGCACGGTGCCGTTCACACCGGCTGCAAGCATGTCAGGCAGCAGCAGCCGGCAGTCGCCGTCGCTGTCGTGCCAGGCCAGGTCGATGCCGTGCTCGCGGGCCAAAGCCATGGCCTTGGCGTAGCGCGGCTGGATGAAGCGGCGGAACATCTCCGGGGACAGGAGTGGCCCGGTCTTGAAGGCAAAATCCTCACCGAAGCCGATCAGGTCCACTTTGACAATCTTCACGGCCCGGCGCAGCCCTTCCATGACCACGGCGAAGTAGCGTTCGCAGAGTTCGTCCACGAGGTCCGGGCTGTCGTATAGGAGGTAGCTCGCGCCGGCCACCCCGGCGACCGAGCGGAGCGTCCAGTAGTAGCAGCCGCCGTCAATTAAGACGATGTCGCCGCGCGCCTCGGCGGCGCGGGCCTTATCCGCCCAGTCCGGCGCAAAACGGGCGTCGAGATTCGTGACGTCGAAGTGCTCGTCCAGGAGACGGCGCAGGTCCGCAGGTCCCTTGACCGGGAAGTCGAGCCATTCCGGCAACGACGTGTGCGCCTTGAAGTCGCGCACGGTCCGGCCGTAATCGTCGCGCTTGAAGATAAACTCCCCTTCCTCGCGCAGCACCTGCTGCTCGAACAGCGGGTAGAGGCCGGCGACCGGAGTGATGTTGGTTATCTGGTAACCGGACCCCTTGACCCTGAGGTACTCATGCACATCGGTCACGTCCGCGGGCAGGCCTTCTTTGTGCCAGCGCGCCAGGGTGTCGTGCCAGGGTCCGGCCAGGTACACGGGACGGCGATCAACCGGCTCGTAGCGCAGCGTGCGCAGGAAACGTTCCCGATGGGTCAACGCCGCCATACTCTCCTCAGATTCAGGTCCAGGCCGTCAGCTTCCGCTTGAGCAGCAAGACGTAATTACCCCTATTCGTCTGTGCCGTAACTCAACGCGAAGAAATGTGCGCGTGCCTGCAATTCTATTAGTGTCGGAGGAATCGTACAAGTACCCAAGTCTGGCGGCGGTCCCCGGTTTCAAGAGCCGGTGCGAACCTGCAACCCCTGCACGTCGCGCGGCGTGAAATCGGCCTTACTTGATGTCGCTGCTCGGTACGCCCGTTACAACTGCGTTGGCAAATCCACGCAGCCGGACGTAGAAGATCAACCGCAACGGCATGGACAGCGCGCATTCAACCCTGGAAACCGCCGGCCCTGCGGCATGGTCTGACGCATTGGCGGCACTCTTGCCCGAGGCACTGGCGTGCGCCGGGGACGAAATGCCCGAGCACACCGCGGCGCTGCGCGAGGCGGAGGCGAGTTTCCGTGAGCGCCGCTGGGTGGTGCTGGTCGCGGGGCTGTGCAGTGTCGGCAAGAGCAGTTTCGTCAGCGCCCTGTGGGGCGATTCCGGATTGCTGCCCACCGCGGTGCGGGACTGCACGCAGACCAACACCTACGTCCGCGTTCCGGGCGCGGGCGAGGCCGGCCGGCAGGTGCTGGCAGCGTATCTTTCGCGGGCCGCGGCGGCGGCTTTCACAGTTCAGGGTTTCTCGTTCTACCGGCTCGCGGAACTGCTCTCTGAAGTCCTGGGTCCGTTTGCGCCGCGCCTTGACGAACTGCCGCCCGAAGCTCGTCTGCGCACTGGCCTTGCGGGGGTCAAGAAGCTCTGCGCCCAACGTCCCGAACTCCTGGTCTTGCACGATTACGTCTCCGGCGAAATGGAGCAGCTTGAGCAGTTCCTGGCCTTCTTCGATTCGCCGGACTACCGTCCCGGCGAGACCCTCGCGGCCTCCTGGGACGAGCGGCGCGATCTGCTGATGGGGCGCCGCAGGCCCGATGGCCGCACGCTGGACGTCGGGAAGCTGTGGACTTTGCAGCGGGTGGAACTGGTCTCGCGCGGCGCAGGCCGTTGGCGGGGCGCGCCTCCCGTACTGGTGGATACGCCCTGGATTCCGCTCTTCCACGAGGCCCGCCGCGTGGACCTGATCCTCGAACAGGCGCGGCGCGCGGACATCTTGGTCATTCTCGCGCAGCCGCAGTCCTTCCAGTTCGAAGACTGGGTGCTGGAGTTGTTTCGCGAGCGCCCCGCCTTGGCCGGGCGCACGCTTGTCGTCTTCAACCAGGTTGACACAGTGGATACGCTGGCGCTCTTCACGCGCGAAGGTTTCGCCAGCAGCTTCGAGGAGAATGCGCGGCGGCTGGCCGGACACGGCATCGCTCCGGCCAACTTGTTCATGGCGTGCGCGCGCCTTCCTTTTCTGGTGGGTTGGCCGCAGGACGGCTTGGTGGCTGAACGCATTGCGAAGCTGCGGAAGGTGCTGGACGGCGTTCGCAAGCTGCTTGCCTTGCGCCCGGCGAGCGAGTTCAAGACCAGGCTTCTGGCGGCTTGCGACCCCGACGATGCAGGCATCCTATCGGTGCGCAACCGGCTGGAAACGCTGGCCTCCGAGTTTGTGCCGAAGCAGCGCGCCCGTGAAGCTCTGGACGCTCTCGACGCGCTGCACCACGCCCTCAACCTTGCACCCGGCGCCGCGTGCGCCTGGGCAGGGATCATGAAGAGGGCCGGCGAGGTGAAAGCTCTGCTTTCTCCCTGAGGGTTCGAATCCCTCACGCTCCGCCAGTCTTTCTGGCCCTTCCACGAGGGAAGAAGACCGAGAAGACTGGCCAGATTTACAGCAAAAGTGGTATACCGAGTGGGATACCGAAGGCTCAAGCCGTCCTGGTGAGCCTGCCCACGTCGTTGACCACGCGCACCAGTTCCGTATCAGAGGAACGCACATAATTCTTGAACGTGGTCTCCATCGAGGCATGACGGCCAGCAGCCTGCGTGGTCTTCGGGCTTGCGCCTGCACCGTCCACCAGGGTGAGGAACGTGGTTCTCAGGCTGTGGAAGTCCACCTTCCCCTTGGAAGTGGTCTTGGGTATTCCAGCAGCTTCACGGTCCTTGTCGAAGGGGTGGAACGGGTCCTTGGGCATGGCTGGCAGCAATGGGGCTGTTGGCAGGCTGTTTCTGGTGCCTTCGGCCAGGTCCGCCACGAGCCAGCTTGGGAGAGGCTGGAAACCGGCTTTCCTGTTCTTGGTCCAGGAAGGGTCAAGAGCCAGGCCCATGTGCTCCATGTCCAGGTTCGCAACGGTGAGGGCCTGTAGTTCTGATCTCCGCAAGCCACTAGTAAGCGCACACTGGTAGACGATTCTGCGTTCAGGCTGGCAGTGAGTGAGGAGAGCCTGAATCTCGTTGGGTGTCAGGCTGCGGCGGGTGGTCCTCGCCGTGGTGTCCACCGGCCTGATTCCTGCGAGTGGGTGATTCAGAAAGATTTTCCGGGTCACACACCACTGGCAAAGACCGGCCAGACTCTCTGTGAAATTGGCAACCGTCTTGCCTGATTTGGTTGCCAGCAGTTCCTCTTGAGCCTTCTCCACAGCCTGTAAGCTGATTTCGCTGAGTTTCTGGAATCTGCCTGCCCACCATTTCAGGTGCTCTTCGCGCTTGCGGGCATGGTGATATGACCAGGGCCTTCCTCCCTTTCCGCCTTTGGCTTTGCCCCACTCGATGTACTGACTGGACGTTTTGGCAAAGGCCATGTCCTGACCGGCCAGCCTGTGCCCCAATTCCTTTTTGAGCGTGGTGATCGTGGCTTCGGCTTCCACCATGCTGATTTCAAGTTGAGTATTCCGGCCTTCGATCTCACGAGCACGCCGTAGGGCCTCTTCAATCTCGATTGCCTCTGTAGTCCAGTGGCCTTCCTCTTCGGTGTCGGGCCAAATGACAACAGTGCTGTGTTTCTTCCACCATGTCTCATCGGTGCGCAGGAGTGGGCCGTAGAAGGCTCTGGCTGCTCCCCCGTGGACCTGCATGGCGTCTCGGTAGCGGGCAGCACTGTGCCACGCTGGATCAGATTTGAGCTTCTGCAATGCCTGGCTGAAAGCCAGGGCTTCCCCAAGCTGATCGGCACGCAGGCCAGTAGTGGTCTTGATGATTTTGAGTTTGCCATTGGGCAGGCGGATCATTGGATGCTTCCACCAGCAAATCCACACATTCCCGCGAAGCTTCAACCCTGGCACGTTCACGTTTCTGTTCCCCATTTTCCTGTCCCTCTGCTGTCCGAGGGACCAGCAAAAAACGCAGAAAACAGCCTGTCAATCATGCACCGCGTTCAGGTGTCCACACCCAACCCACCGGCGCAGTCAACTCGATACCATGACCACGGCAGAACTCATGCAACGAATTCGGCGATTTCTTGTGATAGCGCCACGCAGCCTGTGCCTTCACCCGGCACCGGACACCAGGAAACAAATCATCCATGGCGTGCTGCATGACGGCGCTGGCCGTGGTAATCACATCCTCCACACCCTCCACCGGGGCCTCAATCAACACGGCATCATGGCAGGGAGCAACCACGCGCACCCACGGCGGCATCTCCATCAGCAACCTTGCCATGACCATTGCGCCGCCGCTCTGAACGGGGTAGTTGAGATAACTGAGCGTGGTATCCACGGCTCCATCATCCGTCATCTTGAACCACTGATAACGGCGTGTCAGGCTGACGACATTCCAGGCTCTATCATCGGCGCGAATGGCATCAAGATAACGTTGACGGCCAACGAATAACTGGGGGAACGAATTATGGAATGCGTTGATGATCCGTACAGCCTCGGTCTCAGAACATTTGAGGTTGCCGCGCAACCCCGGCACACCGGCACCGTAAATCATGCTCAGCGTGCTGGTTTTCATGCGGTCACGCTGGTCCGGGTCTGTCGCGGGATCATCGGTGGGGTACTGGCCCATTGCCAGGCCGATTTCAGCGTAAAGGTCCAGCCGAAATTCATTGAATAGGCGCAGGAGCACGGGATCGTTGAACCATTGTGCGGCCAGGCCAACTTCCTGACAGGAGTAATCAATCTCCACAATCGCGTGGCCGGGGGCCGCTGTCAGGATGGGCCTGAATGCCCTGGGCAACTGCAGGGGGTTCGGTTGCCGTGGCGAGGTCCTGTAAGACGATGTGCCTGGAAATGCAAAGCCAAACCGCAGCCGGTGGTCACTGTCAATGAATTGGCGCCAGTCGTGGGCCAGCATGTCGAGCATGACGTGATACTCTGCCGCTGCCGTTAGGAATTCGTGCTGGCCGGAGTCAAACAGCCCACCCATCTTACGGCGCTGCCAGCCAAGCTTGTTCACGTCGCGCAGGTACACTGGGTACTCATCTAGAATGTCTGCGCGTCCCACCACCATCAGTGTGCGCTGCACGGCAATGTTGTGGTGGCGCGCAGTCAATTTTTCATAACCATTGAACTCGCCCTGGAAGCCAAGCTGGTGAAGCCGGTCCTGTTGACGGCACAGAATCTCCTCAGCGTGCTCAAGAAGTTGGCCGTAGCTCTCCGTGTCCAAATGGAGGCCGCGATTGTGAATGTCGAGCAAGAGAAACTGCAGCGGCTGAATCAACTGCCAGAAATGGGCGTCTAGCCGGGGGAGTTGGTGTTGAGCAAGGTGCAGGGTGTCGGCGGCATCGGCGGCGCAGTAATCCACAATGCCATGCAGGTCGGAGAAATCCCGCCTGATGATGCGTTGCCGCATTTCCTCCTTGAGCCACGACCCACGGACTGCAAACCCTGCCCGCTGTTGACACGCCAGCAGACCGTAATCATGGCGTAGGAACCCCTCGTCCCTGATGTCGAGGAAGCGGGCCGCAGTCTCAGTGTCGAGCATGTGCGGCGGCTGCGGCAGTTTCAGCGCGCGCAGAATGTTCCACTCAGCATGGGCATGGTGGACGGCCACAACCTGGTCAGTGCGGCGCAGCCATTGGTCCAGAATAGAAAAGGGCCTGCCATCCAGCGGGCAGGCCCTTACTTCGGTTTTATCGTCCAACCTCAACACCGCGCAGACTGGTTCGACCTGGGTATAATCGAAGGGCCTTGCACCAGGCAACCAGGAGAACTCGGTGTCGAGGCTGGTGAGGCGCATTAGGCCGCTGCTTCCTGGGCCAGGACCTCGAAGGCATGGTCTTCGGCCATCATTCTGGCGAACGAGACCACGGGAATTGTGGCCCACACCTCAATGGGAGTGGGCCACTTGATGGACTTGTAGACCGCCTCCCACGGCTCTTCGTCCACGGGGATGCGACGAGCAACGTACCCACCGATGCTGCCGTCACTGATCCCCCGCGAATAAGTGTAAAACACACCCTTCACGGTTGGGTCAGCCAGGAGTTCGAGCACTGGCGCGGCACCAGCCCACGACTCAACGAACGGCACAACCAGCGCCTTGGGTTGAGCCTCCATCGTCACGCAGGGGACCAGGACGGTGGGGGTCAGCTTCAACGCGATCGCAGGAATCTGCCAGCGCTGGTCGTCGTCGGGCCGGTAGTATTGGGCCACACTACCGTTTCCGCCGCGCTTAACCAAATCGGCGACCATTACGGTCTTGGAATTGGTCATGACGCAGACGCCGTTTCGCGGCTTTCCAAATATGAAAGCACCGATTCTCACGGTGGCGGCGCTCGCGCCGCGCGTCCTGATTTGCGTCCAGTTAAAGACACGCAGACCTATTGCCGGGATGGGTGAAGCCGTCCCGATCACGGCTGCTGGGCTGTTTATTGCCGCCCCAGCGGAGGCATTCACAGTGGTATCCACTGTAAACCTCCTAAAAGAAGATTGACGCGCTCCGGCGCATCAGTTAGAATGGATCACAGCACATGGTAGGCCATACCGTGTGCAGTCTAGTCTGCATAATGTGAAGACGCCACTTAAGGAGCGACAGCTAATGAACTTAGAAAAACAGGATAATCGGCAGCATCAGCGCATTCTGTTTCTCGACGACGGTATCCGCGCCGCGCTAACAGGGCAGTTTGACCCAACGGCACCAGTTCAAACCGGCCAGCGTGCCCTAATGCGACAGGCTATGCGGCACCTGCCCGCGTTACTGGCCGATCTCCAGCAAATCGGCTTGGGGCTTCAACCAGACAGTTACCCTGATGGTCAGCGTCGGCCCATAGACAAATCTGTGTGGGCCGCTCTGGGGGACGCCGCAAAGACGACCGGGCTTGACCGGCAGATTATCCTCCGTGCCCTGCTGCGCCGTGAGTTGGGCCTACTCCGCCAGCCTGCCAGCCAGCCCACCGTGCCGCCCCTATTATAACAACTATGTTCACTAGGTGCTGTCGTGAGCGTTACGAAGGGCAGAAATACTCGGTCTAAGACTGAGCAGTTCCGTACATCCCAAGTGTAACGAGGAGAGGAATACCAAGGCCAAAAGTAAATAGGAATGCGCAGGTTGGGCAAGCAGCCAGCGTATTTGATCTCTGGTCTGATTCCCATTGTTGTAGTGATTTCGGGAGTTGGTTCACACTGCTTGCCCAGTGGGTTCCACTCCCGAAATGTTATTCGGGGTCAGACATGAAGCGTGACGAGATTTTGATACCAGGTGAATACACCAGCACCCCCAAGGCCCTCTACAAATTACCCGGTAGATATTTCAACTCTAGCCTCAAGGTTCTCCTCGCTTGCCTGATTGACCGGCTTGGTGTTAACGACACTTGCTGGCCGGGATTATCCACAATCTGCAAGGATACTGGCCTTGACCGGCAGACGGTTGCCGACACCATCCACCTAGTGGAAGCTTTCGGCTTTCTCAGAGTTGACAGAACAACACAACCGAACCACTACGAGATAGTCGGCAGGTTCGATTGCTCCAAGGCCGGGGTAGTCGGCAGGCTCGACTATTTGCGCCAGTTTCTAAATAGTCGGCAGGTACGACCACGACTAGTCGGCAGGTTCGGCAAGATAATCGGCAGGTACGACCAGGACCAGTCGGCAGGTACGACTAGTGGTAGTCGGCAGGTACGACCCGAACTACTAAAAGGAACAACCGAATCTGAACGACCTCAACTAACGACCTCAGGGGAACGACCTCCGTGCCCCCCACAGGCTCCGCAGATCGAGGGAGTAGAATATCAACAGCGTAACCAGCTTCAACCTCTCACCCCTTCGATTACGCCGCCGCCTGCGGCTGTGGTGCATTCGGTAGTTAAGCAGGTTGCGCGGGTTGCGCCCACGGCACACCAGCAGGTTGTGGCCCGGAAATTATGCCATATCCTGGCCGATTTGGGCGTCTCCGCGCCTGCGGGCGCGGTGGCCACGTTGATTGCGGCCTGGCACCGGCAGGGCCACCCCCTGTCAGAGAAAACACTCTCTCTGCTCGAAAAAGCTCTACGGGCAGCACCACCGGCTCCAGGCTGGGACTGGCGGGGCCTATTCCGCCGCGTCTCCTTCGGGGCCTCCGGCCAGACAGGACCAGCTTGGCGTGCCCTAATCCTGGCCCATGACGAGATAACCAAGAGGAAGAGCCAGGAAGCAACCACAGAGGCACTCGCTCTGTGGGTTGTCGAGGCATGGCGCGAGGCAGGGCTGAATGGCGTCGAGAATGCCGCAGGCGTCGTCACCGCCATCACCCCGGCGATAGAACAGATCCTCCGGGAGCGGAAATACACCCACGATGAATTCCGGGAGGTGGTGCGGGCAGCGTTTGTGGCCCGCAAGGACGAACCATTCCTACAGCAGCGCAAATTCCCCATCGAGTGGTTCTTCACCAGGCAGAAACAGAGTAGCGGTGGTCTTAGGAAGTGGCATTTGGAAGTTGCTGCCGCTGGCGGCTACGACGAGTACAAAAGCAAAGGCGGCATTGATCTTCATGTGGGTGTACCACATGAGGACAAGCCCACGACATACTTCTAGGAGAACTGTAATGTTGACCTACGACGAGATGGTGAAGTTGTTCAAGCAGGAAGGTATTATCCTGACCTATGATCTTAGGTTGTATTTGGAGGGGCACGACAGCCAACTAACATCAATGGTCTGGCGTGGCCTAGTACCCAGCGATGACTACTGGAAGAAGCTCCTGCAACCCTGGCAGACACCGGAAAACAAGCGGTTCTCCCTGGCAGACTGTGAGAAAGAGCACTCTCTGGCGGCATTGGTTGATGCTCTTGACCAAGGCAAACATTGCCTGATCCTTGGACCTTACGGTAATGGCAAGACGTGCCTGTGCCGCGCACTTGCAGTCAAGAGAATTGCTGCTGGAAAGAAGCTGGCGATGACCACCTGGACGGCACTGCTCGATCTTCTCTCGCAGGCAGCAGGCTATTCTGCTGCTGCACGCGCCATGCTGGACATCTACAAGACCATAGACTGCCTGATTATAGACGACCTTGGGCGCACCTCGATCACGACGGACAATCGCTATACTGGTCTAGTTGACCTGATAGGCACACGATATGAGGCCGGTAGGCAGATTCTTATTACGTCGAACCTCACGCAATCAGAATTGGAGACCAACATTAGTCCTCAACTGGTATCGCGCCTGCTTGAAGATGCTGTGATTGTCCTGATGAAGCAGAAGATGTTTCGCAAGCCACTTGCGGTGATAGAGATATAGAAAGGAGTATAGTTCAAACGCGGCTGATGACTGAATTGCAGCCAACCTGGACGGAGGGCGCACCCTGGACAGAATCCGGGGTCTGGTGGTCAACTTCGAGGAGGCAAGTCACAGGAAGCAAGCCGAACTCAGTGTGTAACCGGAACTGCGGCCCCGGTTGCGTTCACAACTGCCTGTCGTGGCCGGGTACGTCTCCGGCAAGTGCACCATTCCCGCATATTGCTCGCATTAGGCGCTCTTTAGGTGCTGTGGTGGTCGCGGGCTGTTTTGGCTGGCGCTGGCTGGTCCGGCCCGCTTCCGGAGCAGTACCGTCCGTGCGCTCCGTGGTACTGCCGTCACGCTCTGTGGCCGCGCCACGGCCCGGCGTAGCCCTGGGGGCCACAAAGCCCTTCCTGTGGCCTTCGTTCATGGCGTGCTTGTTGGCTTTGTCTTTTCCGCCTAGACAAGAACAAGTTCTCACCGCCCAACACCGCAAAGACGGGTGGGCGCAGAATCCCCTGCTCTGGCTCTGTCCGGCAGGCCACGCAGGCCACGCGTCGCCTTCGTGGCCTGCCGGACAGAGCCAGAGGTGGCATTGCCACGCCTTGTCATAGCTGGCTGGCTATGACAAAGCACGTCAGTAATTCCTCATTAGGCACAACCCGTCGTGTATCCGAAGTCTCCGCATACCCCAACCGCTTGGGCTATGACAAGGCTCGTCAATAATTCCTCATTAGGTACAACCGGTCGTATAGAGGAATTGGATTCCCACCCCAAGAGCTTGTTTGGCTTCCTGGCACGTCGTTTGAAAAATTCCTCCTGTGATCCGGACGGGTCCGGACAGGAGTGAAGAAGGGGATTGAAGATGAGAGCACGGATAGTGGACAAGGAAGTTGCGGTTGACGCGGTGGTGGAGATTGAAGGCAAGCTGACCGACGACGCCAAGGCACTCGTGGAGCAGGCAATCTGCACAGCCTACAACCAATACCCAGTAACCACGGGGCCGGGATTCCTGGTGGAATGGTCAGAGCAGGAAATCACGAGGGATACCACGAGGAACGGCAGAAGGCTGATTCGGGTGGATTACAAGGACCGCAACACGATGCCGCTCTACGTGACCATCACAGAGAACAAGTGAAGGAGCAGGACCGGTGCCCTGGATTGGCCAGGGCACCACAACCAAGGGAAGCCAGACCAAGGAGAAACACAATGAGAACGAGGAAGAGCAAGAAGAGCACCAAGGAAGCCGCACCGAAGGCCGCGAGGAAGGCTCGGAAGGCCAAAATGGTACTGGAACAGCCCCAGAACACCGAGAAAACGCCGGAAGCGCCTCCCGCGCAGGAGAAGGCCAAAGAGAAAGCAGCGCCCAAGGCCCTGCCGGTGGGGGTACAGGCAGGCACAGCCCACGTCGAGACCAAAATCAGCGAGCAAGTCGGCTGTCATTTCGTGTGCCAGTCTGAAAGTGCGCCGCGACAAAACTTCATCCTGAATCTGGACGTGGCCGACGAGGAGACGGTCAAGCTGGTTGCCCGCTACGTCAAACCCGTCAAGGCCGGAACACTGGTTATGGCCTTCCTGCCAAAGCTGACCGTGACCATGAGGAAGAAGGGCGCAATCAGCCAAATGCCGATTCTCGCCAAGCATAAGGGCGAGACCTGCCAGGTGTCGTGGGGCGTTGACCAGATTGCTGATGATCTGGAAGCCACCATTCTGGATTTCCTTGGTGCCGCGAAGGAGCCGGTGCACGTGGACCAGATCATCGAGAAGACCGAGAAGGAAGCGGCCAAGGTGCTGGCGGCACTGATGGTGCTGGAAGTCCGGAAGCTGGTCAGGCAACTGCCGGGAAAGAAATTCACCTTGGCACAGTGAGAATTATGGCATCACGGGCCGGGGTAACAGCCCCGGCCCTCCCCAAGACAGGAACCATAAGGCAAGGAGATGGGACAATGACACAGGTTGAACTCCACCGCAAGCATGACGGGACATGGGAAATGCGCTGGCAATTTCCTGGCGGCAAAGTGCAGGGCATTAGCAGCGCCTCCACAGTCGAAGTTGCACGCCGGGTGCTTGGTCTCGGCAATTTCCAGTTTGTCCGTGGTCTGGAACTCGACGGCAGATAGGCCACACCAACCACCATTAGAAGGAGACAGGAACATGCAGACAAATCAAGCAATCGCTTACCTGCGAGTCAGCACAGAAGAACAGGCCGCTTCCGGCCTCAGCCTTGAAGCACAGGAACTCAAAATACGCGCATACTGCGTCGCCAATGACCTTGAATTGGTGCGCGTCCTCTGCGACGCCGGGGTGTCCGGTAAGAACATCACGGACCGGCCACAACTGCAAGCCGCGCTGGAAATGCTGCGGGCCAAGAAAGCCGGTGTCCTGGTTGTGCTGAAACTGGACCGGCTTTCGCGTTCAACACGGGACATTCTTGACCTCGCGGACCGCTGCCAGAAGGAAGGCTGGTGCCTCGCGTCACTCTCCGAGAAGCTCGACACCTGCTCTGCCGCTGGCCGGTTGGTGCTCTCGGTTCTGGCTTCCATGGCGCAGTTTGAACGGGAACAGGGAGCGGAGAGGACCCGGCTGGCTTTGCAGCAGAAAAGGGTGCGCCGCGAACTCACAGGCGAAGTGCCCTTCGGCTGGTCCCTTGGCAGCGACGGCAAGGCCCTGGTGCCAGTGGACGCCGAACAGGCCACGTTGCGAAAGATCAAAGCGTTCCGCGAAAAGGGCCTCAGCTACGGGAAGATTGCGCGGTTGTTGAGCATTGTCCGGGTGCCGACGAAACAAGGGCGCACTGACTGGCACCCGCAGGTTGTTTACCGCATCGTGAAGTACGGAATTGTTGCCTAAGGGCAGAAAGGACCGAAGCCATGTGTAACCACCATGATCGCCGCCCAACGAACTTCGAGGTCACAATGCAAACCGCGATCTTTGCATCAATCCTCTGGTTCATTTTTCACTTGATCGTCTGGCTGTGCAGCGAAAGGCCCAAAGACCAGAAGACCGACGACCCGAAGTAGTTCATCCCGGCAAACGCGAACACCCAAGCGGGTGTTCGCGTTGCTGTCTGTATCCTGGCAGGCACCCGCTTGGCCCCTTCGCCACTAAAAAGCACTTAATGACAGGCTGGTTCATCAACAGGGGACCGGTTGATGATGGCCTTCGGCACCCCAAGAGCACCTCCGGCTATAGCCCCAGCGCGGCATTGAGCTTCTCAATGAAATCGTGGCAACCACACTCCGGCCTTCGTGCAGCGTGCCGGGCTTCGCGTTCCCGGAGTTTCTGCTCCTCTTCCTGACGGCGTGACCGAAGCACTGCCTCCCGATGACGGTTCAGTTCCCGCAGCCGTTGGATTTTGGCCCTCTCCTTTTCGATTCGGAGTCGCTGCATGTCCCGGCGGCGTGTGGCGTCGCTTGCCTGGTTGCGCCGGAGCCTGGCGGCGATGTTTCGGCCATCGGGACGCTGATCTTCTCGATCAGCGTCCCGATGGCCGAAACATCGCCGCCAGCAGTTGCGCTGGACTTGTTCTTTGACCCAGGCGGGCGTCCCCGCCTGCCCGGCTTCTTGCCGCCAGCCCTGAGAACCATCTGCTCAAGCCCGCCCAGGCTCCCGCGATAACCGGCCTGCTGACCGGCCTGCAACGCTTCCGCCCAGGTCTTGCCCGTTTTGCGCGCCGCCAGGGCCGCTTCGATGATGGCGGCTTTGGTCTTCGCCTTGTACCTCTTGAACCTCTTCACCGGCATGATTCCCCTCCTCCTGGATGATGAACTGGCGTCAGAGGCTATCATGGGCGGGGTTGTTTCGCAACGACGGCGGGACGCGCGAGCCGGAGACGATGCTCCCGTCGTCGTCAAAAGCCGCCGTGCCGCTTGCCGGGAACGGGCAGGAAGATGTTGAAATCTCGCCCAGCCGTGGTAAGGAGCCAAGTGGCGCTAAACTGCTCAGTTGAGCGAGAACCGCCCCCGCCTTCGCGGGCGTGGCATGGTGCGGCACTCAGAACCGAGTTTTGGGTGTTAGGCGGATCAGTCTGAACATAGCGCGACGGCAGCAGACATCACGGGGAGATAGAATGAAATACATACTAAAGAAATCAGACGGCACTGAAACCGTCCTGACCCATGATCAACTCGTCATTTCCTACAACAGACGCGAGATTGACAGTAGTTCGCTCGCGAAGGCCGAAGGGCAAAATGAGTGGGTCAAAGTCGGAGTCTTGCTTGGCGTTGAGTCAACGGATACACCACGAGCTACCTCACTGGTAAAATGTCCTGCGTGCGGAAAAGGTGTATCATCCAATGCTCCCGCTTGCCCAGGTTGCGGGGAGCCAATGAGAAGTTCTGTTGAGCAGGCCAGTGGGGCACTCAACCCGAAAGACCCCGTCCATTTCATCGGACTGATTATTGTCAGTCTCATGATCCTTGTAACAATCATCTACATTGTCAAGAAATTGAATGCCCCCTGAGCGGCGTTTCCAAGCGGTCGGCGATGGCATGTAAGACTCCAGATGCGTCATGCCGTCTCTTTCAACCATCGACCACTCTTTCCCGTAACGTACTCGAAACAGATCAACTGCAAATCCTCGCGCCGCAGGCTTGGCGAAGCCAGGTCAGCGGCCCGCTCCTTTGAAAACTCAGCGGCCAAGCCGCTTCCAGTCGCCCGCCAGCCTGTTCCCTTTCGTCCCTGCGCGTTCCGGACGAACCAATCTGACTGACTGGCCGGGAATAGCGGGACGGCGCTACGCCCTACGCCGCTGGCTGCGCCCTGAGTAGACTCCCAGCCGCGCTCCGCTGCCAGACGAAGGCGTAAATGCGGTCGGCTGTGGCCCGAATCTCATCCTCTGAGTACGGTGGGTTCAGCAGCGCCTCTGGCCAGCAGTGCTTGTTCTGAAACCGCCCGCTGAGCTGACTATTAGCCCCTGCCAACCCTGGCGCGCCCTTCCCAAGTTGACCCTCAGCCTATCCAGTTGGCCCGTCTCGCCTGCCGGGCGAGTTTGTAGCCGAGAAAGGCGAACCGCCCCCAAGGGCCGAACTTCCGGACGATCTGCTCATCGGTCTTGCAGCCCAGCTTCTCGCGGCAGTACAACCGGACTTCAGAGTCAATTGGGAATCTGCGAATAGTCACCGGCCAGCGCCCGCAAGTGAGCCGCTCCGTATGGCCCCAGGCCCGGCAGTCTGGCAAACGCCAGCGAATCGGGGTCTGCGGAGGAGAGCCAGCGCTCAGTGATTCCGGCCAAGTATCTTGCCCGGTAGCCGATCCGGCACCGCTTCCGCAGCACGGACTCGGAGACGCCAGCCAGGCGGCATGGGGGCGGGAAAGCCCCGTCAATGCCGAACTCCGCGATCAGGTTCCGCGCCATGCTCTGCGAGAAGCCCCATGAGGCGTTGGTTGTGAACAGCGTCTTGACTGCATCTTCCCAAAGCGTCGGCGACTTGAGAAGCCGTCCGCCGCCATGCTCAAGCAGGCGGGCGACGGACTTGTCGAGTCTTAGCGCAAGCGCGCATGCCTCTGACATGTCCTGGTCGAGCGCAAGAATTCGGCGGGCGCTGTTTGCAATGCAGGACTTGTCGCCTTCTGTGAGGGGGCCGGACGAGCGCGCCGTGACAACCAAGCGCCGGGAGTCCCGCTGCTGAACTGTGACCGTCGCCGTCTTTTTCGAGGGCAGGAAAATGCGGGTTGAGACCGCCTCCGCTTCATCGTCCCAGGCGAACGGGTCGAGGTTGATCCAGCCATGACTGAGGGCCGTCAACTTGAGCGAGTAGGCCGTCCCGTTGGGGATCTTGAGAGAAAAAGTTGTGGCGGCAGTCATCTGGCAGCTTGTTCTCGCGTGGGATTCCGGGCGTCTACGGCCTGCACTCCTGGCAAGGCTGCTTCCCGTCCAGGAAGACGCGCCATGATAGCCGGAAATTTGCGCGGGGAAGAAAAAAACTTGGTGGGGGCGGGGGCGGGGGCCGGGCTACGGCTGTAGTGAACGATTTGGTCCCATCCGCCCGCAAAAAGAATGCTTCCGGGGAACCCCTTGATGCGCAGACTGGCGGTCAAAGAACTGGTTCTACCCGCCAGCAAAAAAGCAATCTGCCGGGGGAAACCTTGAGCGCTTTCCGTGAGACTTTGGGACTGGACTGGCGGGACAGCCTTCCCGTGGTATAATTCGGCTGGACGGTGAAGGGGAACAGGACATGAAGCCCAAGACAACCAAGCCCCAATATGGTACAAGAAGTCGTTTTGCTGAGTATCGTACTATGGTATCGTACTTGGTAAATGTTAGGGCATTGGTATCTTGGTCGTCTTGTTTATGCAATACCTTGTTACAGAACGATTTAGATGATGCGGAGCGTTGGCCGAGCGGTCTATGGCGGTAGTCTTGAAAACTACTAGGCACGCAAGTGCCTCGGGGGTTCGAATCCCTCACGCTCCGCCAGTTCTGTTCCCGGCTTCAGGCCTTAGCCCGGAAATTTCACCGCAGAGACGCAGAGAGCGCAGAGAACAGCAGGGATAATGGACAGAATGATTCTCGATGTTTTTTCTTCACTCTGCGTGCTCTGCGTCTTTGCGGTGAATAATGCGGGTCAGGCGCCGCGCTTGAGGCTTGAGGCGCAAAGCCTCAAGCCTCAAGCTTCAAGCCTATCTGTATGACGCGGACCGCGACTCCTGGACCTGGTGATCGAAGCCGGGCACCGTGACCCGCGGCATATGGAAGGTCAAAGCCCGTTCGATGGCCTTCAGGTCGTTTTCTTCCTCCGGCGCCACAAAGGTAAAGGCGTCGCCGGTGGCGTCCGCCCGCGCGGTGCGTCCGACGCGGTGCACGTAATCGTCCGGCGATCCGGGCAGGTCGAAGTTAATCACGTGCGAGAGCGCCTCGATATCAATGCCGCGCGCGGCCACGTCGGTGGCCACCAGGACGCGGTAACGTCCCCGCTTGAAGCCTTCCATAGCCTGGGTGCGCTGCGCCTGGGTGCGGTCGCCGTGGATGCGCGCCACGGAAACGCCGCTGCGTTTCAGGTAATCGGCGACGCGGTCCGCGCGGCGCTTGGTCCGCGTGAAGACCAGCGCGTTGGCGATGCCCGCGCCCTTGACCAGCTTGACCAGCAGCGAAGACTTGAGCGCGTGCTGCACCGGGTAGATGCTGTGCGTGATGCCCGCGGCCGGCCGGGACTGGCGCACGATGTTGATCTTCACGGGGTCCTTGAGCAGTTCGCGGCACAGCCCCATGATCTGCGGCGGCAGCGTCGCCGAGAAGAACAAGGTCTGTCTCCGCTCGGGCACGCGCTGCATGATCCGGTGGATGTCGGGCAGGAAGCCCATGTCCAGCATGCGGTCGGCTTCGTCGAGCACGAGCACCTCGACGTTGTGCAGGCGCGCATAGGGGTAGCGGAAGTGGTCGAGCAGGCGGCCGGGCGTGGCGACGACGATGTCCACCCCGCCTTCCATGGCCTTGCGCTGCGGCTCAAAGCCCACTCCGCCGTAAACCGCGGTGCTGGTGACCGTGGTATACCGCGCCAGGTCAGCCAGGTGCTCATCTATCTGCGCGCACAGTTCGCGCGTCGGGGTGATGATCAAGGCGCGCGTTGTCCCGCGCGGCTTGGCGATCAGCCGCTGCAAAATCGGCAGCCCGAAAGCCGCGGTCTTGCCGCTGCCGGTGGCGGCGCAGGCGAGCACGTCGCGTCCCAGCAGGCCGGGCGGAATGGCATCCTTTTGAATCGCAGTGGGCTGCGTGAAACCAAGATCCTTGACTGCGCGGACCAAGTCCGCGTGCAGGCCGAACGAAAGAAATGGCATTATACAATCATACTCCGGCAAACTACTTTTGTACTGGGCAGCTCCGGTTTGCGCGGATTCCCGCCAGTGTTGCGCGAACGGACGCCACACTGGCATACCACCGCACAACCGCCGCGCCTCTAAGCGCGACCGGCATGAACTTCGTACATGCCTCGTTATAGCCCTGCGCGATTGACTGAGCAACTCGTGAAGAACTACAGGAAGGGCTTATACCGCATCCGCGCGGGGAGCGCAAGTCTTTTTATGAATAAATCTTTTCCCCGGGTGCATGTCAGTAAATGCGTGGCCCAGAGCGTACCGCGGGCGTCCCGCCCGCCTTCGTCCTCGCGCCCTGCCAGCCTGCCACGAGCGGGCGGGACGCCCGCGGTACATTTGCTGACA
>Ga0187861_10002018_pt1 | contig 19655 bp, 15 predicted proteins | sample June2016WEW_10_1_3_FD_132986 | JGI IMG/M metagenome (GOLD analysis project Ga0187861, IMG submission 132986) | Peatland microbial communities from SPRUCE experiment site at the Marcell Experimental Forest, Minnesota, USA - June2016WEW_10_100 | ecosystem: Environmental > Terrestrial > Soil >...
AAGTCCGTAAGTTTGGGAACGGTGTAGGGCATCGATTGAACAATACCACTTAGAGTTGTCATCCCGAGCGATGCGAGGGATCTGCAGTTTCTCGACGCGGCGAAAACTGCAGATCCCTCGCAAGAGCGGCTCGCGATGACAAGTCTTGTGAACTGAAAGCTGACAACTGAGAGCTGACGGCTACGCTGCCGCCGCGTTTGCTTTCTTGGCCTGCTCCGCCAGACTGCCAAATCCTGCGGGATCGTTGACCGCCAAATCGGCGAGAATCTTGCGGTCGAGTTCGACGCCGGCTTTCTTCAGTCCGCTAATGAACTGGTTGTAGTTTAGTCCATTCAGGCGGGCGGCGGCGCCGATGCGCACGATCCAGATCGAGCGGTACTGGCGCTTCTTCTGCTTGCGTCCGGAGTAGGCAAACTTCAGCCCGCGCTCGACGGCTTCTTTTGCCGAGCGGTAAAGTTTGGATTTAGTTAGGAAATATCCACTGGCGCGTTCAAGAATCCTTTTGCGCTTGGCGCGGCGTTTGGTTCCGCGTTTTACACGAGGCATCGCTGTTCTCCTTTTTTACCTCATCGTTACTTTGACGGGCGGCTGGAGGTAAGGAGGCTTCTACCCATGGGGATTTCTGAAGCCCGACCTCTTCACGCGCCGCTGCAGGGCATTTCGCTCCGCAGACTGGTGATTGCATACTCGTTAAGGACGGGCGCGGACGCCCGTCGCTCCATTACATGTACGGGATCATTCGTGCCGCTTTTTTGTAATCTCCGTCACTCACCAAGGTGGGCTGGCCCAGATGTTTCTTGCGCTTCTTCGCCTTGGATGACAGGATGTGACGCAACCCCGCCTTGTGACGCAGGATCTTACCCGTTCCCGTTTTCTTAAAGCGCTTGGCAGCGCCTTTGTGTGTTTTTAGTTTAGGCATAAAAATCCGTTCTCAGTTCCCGATTGTCAGTTCTCAGTTAAATGGTTCAGCATTTGTGAAGCACAATGTTCCATGCACTCGCAGCGATCGCACCATGTGATTTTACTGATGGCTGATAACTGAGAGCTGACAGCTGCTTTCCTACGCTGTCTGCGCGCCGCCTCGCGACGCGGCAGGTGGTGCAGGCTTCGGAGGAGGCGCCGTCTTCTCTTTGGCTCCGCCTTCTTTTTTATTCGGCGCCAGAATCAGGTGCAGCGTGTTGCCTTCCTGACGTGGACGAAACTCCACCAAACCTTTTTGGTCAACGTCCTTGATCAGACGCTCCAGAATCTGGCGGCCCAGGCTTTGCCGCGTCATCTCGCGTCCGCGGAAGAAGATGGTCGCTTTCACCTTGTCGCCTTCGTCGAGGAAACGCAGCACATGATTTTTTTTGGTTTCGTAATCGTGATCGTCCACGTTAATACGAAACTTTACTTCCTTGACCGTAATCGTTTTCTGTTTCTTCTTGGCTTCGCGCTCGCGCTTTTCGTTCTGGTACAGAAATTTCCCGTAATCCATGATGCGGCAAACCGGAGGTTGCGCGGTCGGGGAAATCTCCACCAGATCCAGGTTTCTTTCGCGGGCCATCCTCAGCGCCTCGAAGGGAGGCATCACGCCAATCTGCTCCCCTTCGTCACCGATCACGCGAACCTCGCGCGCCCGGATGCGCTCATTCATGCGGATAAAACGCTTGTCGATACCGTCCTCCGTCTGCTTATCTTACAGGCTGAATCTGACAGGGAAGATGCTTAAAAAGTATAGCATGGGGTTGCCCAGAGTTCCTTTGGCCCACGTTCTTGCGTCTTGACCGCACTTATCGAAAGCGGCTAGCATTGCCGGATTGCACCCTGTGGTTCCTCCCTCCTTCGTGCGGGGACCACCTATTCCTCACTGCCCGGAGGTTCTCGCTATGCGTCGCTCTGCTTCCATTCTCTTTCTGAGTTCCGTGGTTCTAACTTCCGTGGTTCTAACTTCTATGTTTCTTATCTCCCGAGCCGCATGCTCCGAGACTCCAGCCGACAGCCCCAAACCTGTCATCACCAGCCCGATTGACGAGTCCCAATTAGTAACGCTCACCGGAAACACGACTTCTGCCGCACTGCGCGTCCAAAACGATCGCGGCCCCGTCGCGGACAACCTGATCTTCGATCATCTGCTGCTCACACTCAAGCGCGCGCCGGAAACCGAAGCGCGCCTCGAGAAGCTGATTGACGCAATGCACAAACAGGATTCACCCGAATTCCATCGCTGGCTGACTGCGCAGCAATTGGGCGAGCGTTTCGGTCTTGCCCCTCAGGATCGGCAAACCATCCAGCGCTGGCTGGAATTGCATGGCTTTTCGGTCAATCGCGTCTACCAGAATGGTTTCGTCATCGACTTCGCCGGAACCGCCGCACAGATCCGCGAAGCGTTCCATACCGAGATTCACAACCTGGTTTTGCCGAACGGAGAAAAACACATCGCCAACATGAGCGATCCTCAGATTCCCGCCGCGCTCGCGCCCGCCGTCGAAGGAGTTGCTTCACTGCACGATTTTTTCCCCAGGCCGCACGCCATTCAGCTTGGCCCCGTGTCCTATGATGCCGCCACTCAGAAGTGGCATCCGCACTTCAACGTGAAGTATCAAGGACAGACGTTCCATACCGTGAGCCCTTACGACTTCGACACCATCTACAATGTTCTGCCGCTCTGGAACCGTGGCTTCACTGGCAAAGGCGTCACCATTGCCCTGGTCGAAGACTCCAATCTCGCCCATGAATCCGATTGGCGGCAATTCCGCTACACCTTCGACCTGAATGGTTTCAAGGACGGCAACTTCAAGCAAATTTATCCCAACTGCACGAATCCCGGCCAAAACGGGGACGAGATCGAAGCCGCCCTCGATGTGGAGTGGGCGAGTGTAGCCGCTCCCGACGCCAACATCGAGCTTTCCGCGTGCGCTCCTTCCCGCTCCGTCTCGGGGCTCGACCTTGCCATACTCAATCTGCTGGAGCTCGAGCCACCGGATATTATTTCCGACAGTTACGGCTTGTGCGAGACCATCACTGGCCAAACCGAAATCGCGCTCGAAAATCGGGAAGCGCAAACGGCCACGGCGCTCGGCGTGACGTTCTTCATCGCGCAGGGAGACACCGGCGCCGACGAATGCTCCCCCGTGGAGGGCTTCACTTCGCACTACGGCATCAACAGCGGAGACAACACCGCTTCTGCTTACGCGGTCGATGTGGGCGGCACCGATTTCATGGCGCAATACAACCAGGACGTTAACGGCATTCCCCTCAGCGACTACTGGAGCGCTAAGAATAATCCTCAGACGAAGGCTTCCGCGCTGTCATATATTCCGGAGATTCCCTGGAACGACGGTTGCACGAGCCAGCTTATCTACAGCGATCCTGCGTTGGCGGAGGGAATTTACACGCAGTCTTATGGGCCGTCGGGATTCTGCAACACGAAACTCGGTAGGGAATTTAAGTATTCTGTGAGCGGTAGCGGTGGGCCGAGCACCTGCTTTACCGGGAAGCCGTCGATCCGCGGAGTGGTCAGTGGAACGTGCCAGGGCAATCCCAAGCCTTCGTGGCAAACGGGTGTTCCCGGCATTCCGAACGACGGTTTACGCGACCAGCCCGACCTCTCACTGTTCGCCGCGGATGGCGTGTGGGGAAGCTTTCTGGTCGAGTGCATGTCGGATGAGAACGAGGGGGGCGCTCCCTGTACTGCAAGAAACGACGCGCTACTGCTGGGCGGCGGCGGTACGTCCTTTGCTTCGCCGGCGATGGCTGGTATTCAAGCGCTGATTGATCAGAAATACGGCAAGCAGGGAGATGCCAATTACGTTTATTACGTTCTGGCGGCGAACCAGTTCACCAAGCAGGGCACGAAAGCGTGCAATGCCAGTCAAACCAGCGGTAAGTTGCCCGCCGCATCCTGTATCTTTAACGACGTCACGCTCGGCGACATGGATATCCCCTGCGGCCAAGACTGGCGCAAAATGTCCTACGATTGCTACGGTAACGCCAGCCAGATTATCGGTGAACTTTCGACGTCCACATCGGCGAGCGAACCCGCGTATCCGGCCACGGTCGGCTACGATCTGGCCACGGGACTCGGCTCGGTGAATGCGACCACGCTGTTCGATGCGTGGCCGAGTGGCAGAATCGAGACGAGGAACCTAGAGTTATCAAAACTGGAGTTATCAAACCTGAGTTACCAAACCTGGAGCTATCGCGCCACCACATCGAACGGCCGCATCATCTCGTTGTCTTCGTGCTCGAGGATGTGGCAGTGCCACACATACCGTCCGGTGAATCCCTCGAATCGAATAATGATCCGCGTCACCATTCCAGGATCGGCGCGCACGGTATCTTTCCACCCGGACTCGCTCGCGTCCGGAGGCACGGCTGGAGCGGTATATCTGACCTCATTCTTCACCCAGTAGTCGGCGATACTGAAGGACCTGCGGTCGAGAATCTGAAACCTGACCAGATGCAGATGAATGGGATGAGCGTCGTCCGTCGTGTTGATGAGGCTCCAGATTTCGGTCGAGTCGAGAACCGGATTCTCGGTTACCGGCATGCTCCAATGAGTGTTATTCAATAACATCTTCACGGGTCGCTGGACAAGATTGTCAATCTCCACCAGGCTCAGCATGCGAGTCTTCACGGCGGAGGATTCCGGAATTTTGGGAACTGCCCTGAGAGTCTGGGGCAGGACGCTTTCGTCGCGCGGTCCCTTCTGCGCCACGCGAAATTGCATGACGTTCAGGTTGTCGTTCTTGAGGATCACATTGGTTCCCGCGCTCCCCGAAAAATCAACGATCAGGTCGGCGCGCTCGCCGGGCGCGATCGACAAGAGCTTCGATGGCACAGGCGCTGACAGCAGGCCTTGATCGGTACCGATCTGGTGAAAGCCTTGACCGCCCAACAGTGGTGCGTTCGGCGTCTGTGCGCCAGACAAGGTCAAATGAAAGAACCTGCCATTCGCTCCGTTGAGCACGCGGAAGCGATACTTCCGCGGTTCAACCTCAAGATAAGGGAAAAGTTTCCCGTTCACGACAATGGCGTCGCCAAAAACTTCTGGCACCCACGGTGACTTCGCATCGTCCGCCGATACTGGGTAGTTAAGTTGCCCATCGAGATCGAATATCCGGTCGCAGATAATCAGTGGAATTTCGTATTTGCCGCGAGGCAGATTCAGGGAGTCCTCAAATTCATCGCGCACGAAAAATGCGCCAAAGAGTCCGGCGAAAACGTTCAGCCGGTTAATGCCCAGGGCGTGGTCGTGGTACCACAGCATGGTTGCGTCCTGCCGATTGGGGTAATGGCAGATTGCCGATTTGCCGGGCACATACCAATTCTCAGGATAGCCATCGCTCTCCGGCGGAGCCTTCGCGCCATGCAGATGTACAACTGTCCGCACCTCGGGCTTGTCCGCTTCGGCGCCGTGAATACTGTGGTCGATGGGCAAGAAATGCGTCTGCGGGAGCTCATTGACCCACTCCACGAGCACGCCCTGACCGCTGCGCGTTTCAAAACTCGGTCCGGGCAAACTGGATGCGTATCCCCAAAGGCGAGTTGGTTTCAAGTCGCGGTGCAGTTTGCTCTCGAACTGCCGCATGGCGACCCGGTAGTAAGGGAGTTGCAAAGCTGGATTCTCCGGGCTTGGCCGATGGCCGCTGGGTTGGACGATCTCTGGCAGCGGCAGCGGGTCCACGAATTGCGTGAGCGAACTTGCATTGAGCTGCGTGCGGAACTTGGGTGGGGTCGGGTGCGACATCGCGTGACCCATGCCCCGGCGCATGGCCAGTGCCATCGTCATCATTCCGCCGCGCGCTAAAAACACTCGCCGTGTAACTCCCAAATCGGCCCCCTCCCTTATGCAACCGCATGCTTGCAGATACTAACTTAAAAACAAGAGCGGGCATGCGAATCAATTTTCGCACGCCCGCCCAGGCTAAATCGAATACAGCTCTGCGTCACAGCCCGCAGAGGGATGCTTTTTGTTTCTCGCCAGTGATCGGATTCAAGCACAGCGTCCCATTGGTTCTGAGTTTGCTGAAGTCAAAGTCCTGGACGATGGAGTTGGCGATCGCGTCGAAAGAACCGCCCCCGATGCGTTGTCCACCCAGCCAGTTGTCTTCGATAAAGTGGATGATCGACGACTGGTCGGTCACCGTGTGGTCCACGAAGTTGTCCTTCGCGTACGGTGAAATCACCAGCATCGGCAATCTCGGACCATACCCGCAGCGCCCGAGCGCCGATGGGCCTGAAATGCCCGCCAGCGACGGTGCCTGAGTTCCGCAGAAGCCGGGTGCAGTCAAAGCGTCGCCCGGTCCATTGGACGTGTTTACGATCGGGCCCATCTGATGGTCGTACCATCCGTCGGAGTCGTCATACATGATGACCACAGCGGTGCTGTTCCAGTTCGGATTGTTCGCCGGATTTTGCAGGAAGTTGATGATGTTGACCACCGACTCCTGTTCGTCGATCGGGTCTGAGTAGCCAGGATGCGCGTCCTGATAGGCCTGCGCCTTGATGAAACTCACGGCCGGCTGTTGACCAGTCGAAACGGCCGTGTAGAAATCCAGGACATCATAGTTGTGGTTGGCGCAACCGGCGGTTCCATAAGCCTCGCCGCAAGGCCGCGCGTGCGTTAGGTTGGCGATTGAAGGCCAATACGAGGTGAGCGAGTGGTGCGGGATATAATCCTCTTCCGTTTCTCCCGTGATGTTGGACTTTGTGCTCCGGGCGCAGCCGCTCGTCCCGTTCGGGTTCTGGATCGACAGATTGAAGCCGCCCATGAACGCGCCCCAGGTCACGCCGGCGTTGTTCAGCAGGTCGCCGATGGTCAACCCACCCATTTGCGCCTGGTTACGGGTCGGACTGGAGCAAACGTCCCCGACTGGATCGGGATCGTCGATGTTCGTGTAGCCGCCGTTCCCGTCCGGGACAAAACTACCGGTTCCGTTCAGGTAGGCCACCACTCCATTGGTTTGCCCTGCCATCAAGTTCATCAGCCCGACCGTCGAGGGACCGAACGTCGATCCGTAGGAGTTATCGCTCAGTACGAAATTCTGAGCGTAGTTCCACAGGGCGGTCACGGTATTGCCGTCGAAATAACTCATGACCAAGCCGTTGGTACTGTTGATCCCGCCACCACCTGGCGGCGGTCCGGCGGTGCCGGTGTTCAACGGAAACAGGTCCATTAAACCGGAGTCGAACGCCTGTTGCTCCGGCGTATAGTCATGGTCCTGGTCCGCCGTGGCGGCCTGGGTCACATCCAGCCGGTACGGATTGGCCGCGCCCGTGCCATTGGCGGGGTTCAGGTTCGGGTTATGAACGAGCAGAGCGCCCGACAATCCATTGACCGTCGGCGTATTGGCTTTCGCCGTGAACTTATTGTCAAACGGCGGATTCAGCGCATTGGGGTAGGTTCCGAAGTAGTGATCGAAGGAAACGTTCTCGTTGAAAATCACGACCAGGTATTGAATCGGAGTGGCCGTCGCGGGTCGGTGGGCGACTACTTTCTGTTTTGTTTCCGGTTTGGCGGAAGAGGCGAAAGCGGGAGCAACGGTCGGTCCCAAGGCAATGGTCATCGTGAGTAACGATGCCATCACTCGCCTGAAGTTGGCAAAGGGCTGCTTCGGTTCAAACATACTGTGTTCTCTCCATCCTGGAATTGCCCGGCGCAAGGCGTAGAGCTGCCGCGTGGCGGGAAGATGGGAGAACCTTAGGCAACATATATTTCGCCACAATGACAGAAATGTTAAGGGAAGATAAAAATTCAACGTGCAGTGTGCAATAAGTTGCGCTATTGCATTATGCTACAGCCACTTTCGCCGTGCGCAATCGGCGATACAGCCGCAGGTAGTCGTCCACCATCCGCCGCGCCGTGAAGCGCTCGCGCGCCCGATTGTAGGCGCGGGTCCCGTAGAGGCGTGCCAGTTCGCGGTCGCCATCCATCTGGCTGAGCACTACGCCGAGGCTCTCGGCGTTATTGCGTTCAAAGTACAAGGCCGCATCGCCCCACAGTTCGCGATACACTTCGGTGTCATTGGCTACCAGCGCGCAGCGCGAGAACGCAGCCTCGATCGACGCCAGTCCCGTGGGCTCATATTGCGAAGTCGCCGCAAAAATCTTCGACTTGCTGTAGAGCGAGCGCAGTTGCGATTCGGTCTGCGCTCCCTTCACCGAAATCTCATGTTGGCCGGTGGAGACGCGCACGTCGGCGCGGATCGGCACCGGCGGCGCGGGAATCGGATTATCCGCGCCCACAATGCATACCGGCAGGCCATGTGTATGCTGCGTCAGCAATGCCACCTGCTTTCCCGTATCCCACAGGCGTCCGATCGCCAGCACCGATTCTTCCTTGGTCACAAATGGATTGAAGTAAATCGGATTGCGTCCCGGCGCAATCACGTGGCCCTCGAAGTCGTCGCCATAGGCAAGACCGAGCATCTCCTCCATCCAACGCGACGCGGTGACCACGCCGTCGGCCCGCTTCAGGCTTGCGATCATTGTCTTGCGATACCACTTCAGCCATGCCGAAGGGGCGGGTTCGTGTCCGTGGATGCTCAGCCACCAGGTAATCACGTCGCCGTGGGCCACCACCAGTCGCGGCGTCGCCACCGGCAGCGCTCCAAAACTGAGCTGATTCAAATGCAGAAAATCAGGACGCGTGTCGCGGACAATCGCACACAAATAATCTTGTGCCGCGTCAAAGTCCTGCTCACCTTCCTGCATCCAGTCGAGACGAAACGCGGTGGGATGATATTCGAGCCCGTGCAGCCCGTCCATCCAAGCCGTCTGATGGGGAAGTGGAATTTCTCCAAAGCTGACGAGCGTGACCTGCGCCCCGTGGGTGACCAGACCCGAGACCAGTTCGCGCGAGTAAGTCCAAACTCCGCTGAACGTGTCAGCCGTTACTAGTACGCGCACAGAACCCCCGGGGATTCGAAGGCTGGATCTGCCCTCGGCCTGCTTCGGTCTAGTTTAGGGTGTAAGACGGTGCCGAGGAAAGGGTTTTCTTACGGCCGCGCCCGTGGAGAGCCGGAGGCCCCCGCCCGGCTGGACGGGCCTCGGGCCCGTCCAGCAGCTGTTCCGAGGAGCCTCCCCCCCTCCCCTCATGTCGAGTCCGCCCACTGCGTCATCGCGCGTCGATCCGCAAGATGAACCGCGAGATGATCCTGCATCGTGACCACCCTGGGGCGCGTCAAAATCCGCATCGCCCACAGGAGATCGTCCAGCGCGGTTCCATGGCCGAAGTGAGCGTCCACAAATGCCAGTTCCGAAGACGGAAGAGTCGAGCGGCCGGAGATCAGCACCACGGGAACATCCGGGACCAGAAACTTGATCTCCTGGGCTAGCCGCGAGCCTGACATCGAAGGCATTTCGTAGTCAAGAAGTGCCAGATCAAAATAAGTTCTCTTGCAAAGTGCAAGCGCCTCGATAGGGTCATTTCTGGTGATCACCCGGAACCCGCATTCTTCAAGAACACTGGTTAGCAATCGGCTGGATTTGGGATTGTCGTCTACGTAAAACACTGTCGTTCGGTTCTCCATCACAAGCCTCCGTTCCTTTCCCGAAGAACGCAATCGAGCATCGCCCTTGCAAACGAAGTGGGTAGAGATTTGTAAATGATTTGCTGTAGAGACGGGGCTTGCCCGTCTCACTTTGTGGCAGGAGACGCGGCAAGCCGCGTCTCAACGGGAAATTATTTGGGGGAATGACTTGCGGTGGCTGACATCGACATTTCCTCGTTGCTCAACTCTTCCTCCGCCGGACCTTTCTCCGCGCAGGGCAAGGTGAACTTGAAAGTGGAACCGCCGCCCTCCCCGGCCTCGACCCAGATCTTCCCATCATAGTGCTCGATGATCTTTTTGCAGACGGCCAGACCAATTCCGTTGCCCGGATATTCGGTCCGGGTGTGCAAGCGCTGGAAGACAACAAAAATATTCTCGGCGTACTCCGGCGCAATGCCGATTCCGTTGTCGCTCACGCTGAATAACCACTGCTCGCCCGTCTTCCCAGCCTGCACCTTCTCGGCTTGAACCTTCTCGGCTTGAACAAGGATCGTCGGCGCTTCTTTTCCGCGAAACTTGATCGCGTTTCCGATCAGATTCTGGAAGACTTGCGCCATCTGCGAGCGGTTCGCCCACACCAGCGGAAGCGCTTCATGGGTAACTACCGCGCCGCTCTCTTGCATCGCCGGCCCTAGACTCAGCAGGATCTCTTTCATTACCGCGTCACACTCGACAGCTTCGCAACCATTCCGGCCAACGCGCGAAAAGGTCAGCAAGTCCTGAATCAGGGACCCCATGCGCAGAGCTCCGTCGCAGGCGTAGCCGATGAATTTGTCGGCGTTTTCGTCGAGCTTGCCGCGGTAGCGTTCCGCAAGTAGCTGCGTGTACGCCGCCACCATGCGCAGCGGTTCCTGCAGGTCATGCGACGCCACATAGGCGAACTGCTCGAGGTCGGCGTTGGAGCGGGCCAACTGCGCCATCTTCTCGATGAGATTTTTCTCTGCCTGTTCGCGCATGGTGATATCGCGCAGGATGACGGTCGACAGTATGCGGTTGCCGATCTCGGTGCGCGAGATGGACGCCTCCATGGGAAACTCCTCGCCATCGGCGCGCAACGCCCTCATGGCGCCAAGTCTGTTCATGTGCCGACTGGTGATGCCGGCCTCGGCGAATTTCTGCATGTGAACGGAGTGGGCGACACGGAAGCGTTGCGGAATGAAGCGTTCGATTGGCAGTCCCAAGGCCTCTGCCTCCGAACAACCGAACATCTTCTGGGCGGCGGCGTTGAAGACGATGATGTTCTGCTCCTCATCCACGGTCAGGATCGCGTCCAAGGCCGAGTGGACCAGGGCTTCGAACTGCGCCTGGCTCTCTCGCAGCGCGGCGTCGGACCGCGCTTGCTGCGCGCGCAAACTTTTTTCCTGCAATGCGCGGCGGACGGCTTCCGGCAACCGCGCCAGGCCATCTTTCAGAACGTAATCCGTCGCCCCCCGCTTGATGCACTCGACCGCGGTGACGTCGCCCAATGCGCCCGAGACCAGGATCAGCGGAATGTCGAGCCCTTCCCGCCGCAACACATCGAGCGCGTCCATCCCTTTCCACTGCGGCAAGTTGTAGTCGGCGATCACCACATCCGGACTTTGCAGGCGCAGCTGCTGCTCAAACTCGGCTTCCGTTTGTACCACCACCACGGTAAACGTGAAGCCGCCTTTGCGCAGCGCCTGGGCTACGAGTTCCGCGTCCAGTTCGTTATCTTCAACGTGCAGCACTCGGAGTTCGCCGGCCTGAGCTGCGAGATCGTTATTGTGTGCCATGGGCCAGCCCTGCCAAATGCCGGGAATCTTCCATTACCGGCGGCTGATTGGTGACCAGCCAGTACAGTCCCACAGCCTTGACCGTCTCCCGGAACTGGTCGAAGTCAACCGGCTTCTGGATATAGCTGTTAGCCCCCAGGTTGTAACTGGCCACCAAATCCCGCTCTTCTTTGGAGGAGGTCATAATAACGACTGGGATAGTCCTGGTCCGAGGGTCGCTCTTGACCTGTTTGAGCACTTCCATTCCATCCACCTTGGGAAGTTTCAAATCCAACAACACCAGCTTGGGGGGATGATCGAATGATCGGTGCGTGAACGCCGCGCGACAGAAGAGAAAGTCCAGAGCTTCCTCGCCATCGCGGGCGACGTAGATGTTGTTTGCCAGCTTCTCCCGCCGCAGCGAGTGCAGAGCGAGATCCACATCGTCCTGATTGTCTTCCACCAACAGTATGTCGAGCTTCCCTGAGCTCATGATTGGCCTCCCGCCGTAGCTTCATTACTTTTCGATTCCACTTGCCTTCCGGCACCGAGGGTGAAATAGAACGCAGCGCCTTTGTCCGGCTCCGCCTCCGCCCACACTTTGCCTCCGTGCCTGTGAACGATGCGCTGCACCGTGACCAGGCCTATGCCCGTACCTTCAAAATCTTCCGCCCTGTGCAACCTTTGAAAGACTCCAAACAATTTGTCGGCATACTTCATGCTGAAGCCGACGCCGTTGTCCCGAACCAGGAACACCGGTTGCCCATCCTCTTCTTTGTGACTGACCTCGATGACGGCGGAGGCGCGAGGGCGAGTGAACTTGAGCGCGTTGGCCAGCAGGTTCTGAAAGATCTGTTTGACTAGAACTGGATCACAAACCACCGTGGGCAGGTCAGCGACGATCCACTGCACCCGCCGCCCCTCGGTCTCCGGTTCGAGGATCGCTATTACTTCAGCAACAATTGAGTTCAGCCCGGCTGGCTGCGAACGTAGTACATGGCGGCCGACCCGCGCGAGATCCAGCAATTCATCCACCAGCAGGTTCATCTTGTGCGACCCCGCCTGAATCCGTTCCAGGTAGTGCTGAGCGCTCGGATCGAGGGTGGAACCGAATTCCTCCACCAGCATCTTGGAGAAGCCGCTGATATGCCGCAAAGGCGCCCGCAGATCGTGAGACACCGAGTAACTGAAAGCCTCCAGCTCTTTGTTGGCAACCTCCAGCTGGGCCGTCCGCTCTGCGACTCGCTGCTCGAGTTCGTCGTTAAGTTTTTGGATTTCCCGCTCATCGGCGTTCCTCTGCGTGATGTCGCGGAAAGCAGCCACTGCGCCACACACCACGCCGTCCTTGTCCCTCCGTGGACTGCCGCTAACCTCAATCCACGCGCCTTCAGAGAGCCCGCGATTCCGCACAAACATCTCGGCCGTGCTCGCTTCCCCGCGGAGGGCGCGAACCAGCGGGAGTTGATCACTCGGGAAGGGTGTCACCATGTCGGCCAGGAAGAGGCCATAATGCTCAGACCATTTCTGGGTAGGCAGGTTTGCCGAACCCATACCCAGGATCTTTTCCGCTGCGGTATTCCAGATGACGAACTTTCCCTGCTCGTCCGCCGCCACCAATCCCTCGGCCATGCTGTCCAGCACCGACCGAAGCATGAGCGTCTGAGTTTCCACGGCTTGCCACGAGCGCGACAGTTCCTCGGCTTGGCGGGCCATTTCTTCTGCCTGCCCCGCGAGCTTTTCTGCGACTTCCTTGCGGGCCGTGATGTCGATGTTGGTCTCCAGAATGCGCACCGGGTGCCCCTGGCTATCGCGATGCAATATCCACGTGCTGGAGACGACGATGGTGCTGCCGTCACGCTTGCGGTGTATCAGTTCGCCTTCCCACTCGCCGGTCTCAAGAAGTTTCTTCTCGATTGTCTCCAGCGGTTCTGGAAATTGCGTATGGAAAAGATCGTGGGAGAAGATGCCCAATGCCTCCTGCGAGTTAAAGCCATAGAGCTTTTCCGCGCCCTGAGGCCAGAACACCACGCGGCTCTCCATGTCGCGCACAAACACTTGAGCTGAATCCATAACCTGGGCTTGCTCGCGCAGGGTTTCTTCGGCTCTCTTCCGCTCGGTAATCTCGGACTCCAGGGCCGCGGTCCGCTGCTCCACGCGCTCTTCCAACTCGGCGTTCAGGGTGATGATTTGCGCCCGCCCCCGTGCGCTGACGTCGATCTCGCGGTTGACGGCGCGCCGGGCTAGCGCCAACAATCCTGCCCCAACGAAAATGCCTGCGACTATGAGGAAGCTGGTCAACCGCCGTCCCGCCTCCGTTCTTTGCGTGCGCTGGCTCAACAACCGCATCTCTTCGGCGCGCATTTCTTGAGTCGTTACGCGCACCGCACCCATGAGCCTCTCGGTCTCAAGAATTTCGTCGGCGCCAGAAACGGTGTGAGTCTGCCGGCGTTTGGCGACTATGCTCTCGGCGAAGTCGAGCGCGGCACGGATCTGCGGCTCAAGCATGTCCAGCCGTCGTTGCTGATTGGGGTTGTCCGCCGTCAAATGGCGCAGCTCGGCCTCGTCCTGCGCGAGGGCGCCCCTCGCAGCCTCGTAGGGCGCAAGCAACGGGTCTTGCCCGGCCAAGGCAAGTACCCGCGCGCTGGTTTCCACTTCGATCACATGTTTGGACGTGAGCTCAAGCGCGTCCATTACGGCGTAGGTGTGGGCTACCCAGTCGGCATCATCCGCCGCCAGATGAGCGCCGCGCCACGACAAAAAGCCTATGAAGACTGTCAGGAGCAGGGCTACGGCGAAACCGCCGGTGACCCTGCCCCGTAGTTTGGCTTCGATCGGCGCATCGAATTGTTGGAAGAATTTCAAGATTCCGGCTTTACCTTACTGAAGATTTATCGGCGAGGCCGCTACCGTCACCAGTGAGAGGCAGGTTACTTATGGGGGTGCGCCAATGGAGGTGGGTCGCAGACTTCAAGATCCTTCGCGAATCAGGTTGCGCGCGGTTTATTCGCCGAGTGCGCAACCGCCACGGCCAAACCTGCGCGCTCATCCGACGTCCGCATGCGCTCCGTTATATCCGTACGGATCGCGACGTACTGGCGCGGTCTGCCATTCGGCCCGAGAAAAGGGACTATGGTGGTGTCCACCCAGTAGATCGATCCATCTTTCGCTCGATTCCTGATCTCGCCGTGCCAAACCTTCCCGCTGGCAATGGTGTGGTACATCTGCCTGAAGAAAGCCCTGGGGTGGTAGCCGGAGTTGAGGATGCGGTGATTGCGGCCGATCAGTTCATTCTCGGAATATCTACTGATGGCGCAGAACTTCTCGTTAACGTAAGTAATGGTCCCCTCGACGTCGGTGATCGCCACGATGGCATGCTGATCGAGAGCGAACTTTTGATCGGCTAACTCCTTGAGCGCAGCCTTGCTCATAGCGAGGCTTTCTTGCAGCGCCGCTTCCGCCCTCGCGAGTGACTCAATTTCCTTTGCGCGCAGGTGCATCCGTTCGGGCAGAGAAATCACCTTCGGAACCAGCGGGATCAGCATCGCCGCGGTCAATACTGAAATCGCGGCGGTGACTGCCTTGATGACACCCGCAACCAAATAACTGCCGTGCCATACGTTCCAAATTTCCATCAAGTGGGTCGTGCCACAGGCCAGAATGAAGGTCCCGAACATCCAGAAGATCCCACTGAAGGGGAGGTCCCGATTCCTGCGAATGAAATAGATAGCGACCATGGGAATGCAGTAATACGAGAGTGCGATCAGCCCGTCCGAGATGACGTGTAGCCACAATATTCGTGGATCCCACAGGTAGCAGAACCCATGCGGCATGAAATCAGAAGACAACGATTGTTGGAAAAATTCCATGACGCTGGCTTTGCCTCAATCGATAGCTAGTCCGCAAGGATAGTTATCGGCAAGAAAGTCGCCGTTATTCATAAGGAATGAGGTTACTTAGAGTCGGGGGCGAACCGGGTAGAACTGAGTGCCGATATTTTTTCACTCAGCTTCCCCGCAGAAGCCGTTAGACGCCTGCAGCCTGTTTGACCTCTTCCACTGTCCCCGCACTTTCCAATTGTTGGCGCAGTTTCTTTACCAGGTCGTGCACCAACTCCAGCTTTTCGGCCGCAGCCGACGCCAGGCCACGAGTTTCCAGGGCGAGTTCTGTGGACAGCAGGAGCGCCGTAATCGTGCCATTCAGTTCGCTGTGGAGCCTGCCGATCGCCACCTGGCGGGCCCTTACTTCATCGCGCTGGCGACGGTGTATGGCCGCCCGGACCTCCCGTACCAGGCGCTCCATTCCACTGATCCCGAGATTGACCTGCACCGGAATGGCAGTGCCCAAGTGTTCGATTGTGGTTCCGGCTTCATCCGGTTCGATTTCGAGCAAGTGCTGGTCGAGCACCACGGCCAGGTAGCATTCCGCTCGCAAGAGTGCAGTTGCCCGCACCAGACTTTCCGCTATCGTCACGTCTTCGCCCGTAGCCGCTTGCAATGCTGCGGCACACTCGCGTGCGCGCTCGCTCGGCGTCACAAGAAGGATCACGATGAATCCCTACGCAACTTCCGGGCCAATTACTTTGCCTGAAAATAAATGAGTTGTGCGCGCGTGGCTGCGCGGAACTTCCTGTTCTGGCACCAGCGCTCCCTCGGGCCGCTCAGTTTTGGGACTGGTACTCCTTCAGCTTGCGGTAGAGCGTGGTCTTGCCAATCCCCAGCAGTCGCGCCGCCAGCATCTTGTCGCCGTTCACCTGCGCCAGCGCATTCAGGATAGTCTGTTTCTCCAGTTCCGCCATGGGCACGATGCCATTGGTCGGAGGGCTCATCACCATCAGGTCGGCGGGTGCGCCATAAACTGCAGTGGGAAGATCACGAACTTGAATTTCGTTCCCGCTGCTGAGCGCGCATGCCCGTTCCAGCGAGTTCTCCAGTTCGCGCACGTTGCCCGGCCAGTCGTAATTCAGCAGCGCCTTGAGGGCCTCGTCTGAAATCCTCTTTTCTATGCCGGCATCGCGTCCGATGCGCTCCAGAATATGCGCCGCCAGCAGCGGGACGTCCTGCCTCCGCTCGCGCAACGGGGGAATGCGCAAGGTCAGCACGTTCAGGCGGAAGAAAAGATCGCGGCGGAAGGTGCCCTCGGTCACGGCGCGTTCCAAATTGCGATTGGTAGCGGCTAAAATCCGCACGTTGATGGGAACGCGCTTCACGCTTCCCACCGGACGAATCTCCTTCTCCTGAATCGCCCGCAACAGCTTCGCCTGCAAGTCGGTTGGCAACTCGCCAATCTCGTCCAGAAATACCGTGCCTCCGTCGGCGATCGCCAGTAGGCCGTCCTTCGGATGCGTCGCCCCGGTGAACGCGCCGCGCACGTGCCCAAACAGTTCACTTTCGATCAGCGTCGGCACCAGCGATCCGCAATCGACGGGGATGAATGGTTTATTGCGGAAGATACCGGCGAAGTGAATCGACTTCGCGACCAACTCTTTACCCGTGCCGCTCTCGCCCAGAATCAGCACCGGGTGCGAGGTCTGTCCGGCTTTGGCGATGATGCGGTAGAGCTTCTCCATGTCCGGGGCGCGGCCGATAATGTTGCCGAACCCTTGCCGCGACTTAATCGTCTCCCGGAGCACGCGGTTCTCCGTCTTCAGCCGCAGATGCCCCGCCACGCGCTCCAGCAGCAAACGCAGTTCTTCCATGCTGAAAGGTTTGGTGACGTAGTCGTAGGCGCCATCTTTCATAGCCTGCACGGCAGACTGCACCGTCCCATAGCCGGTGACCACGATCACCACCGCGTCGGCGCGATGTTTCTTGATCGTGTGCAGGGCGTCGAGGCTGCCTGTACCCGGCCGCAAATCCAGCAGCACGGCGTCGGTGCAGGAACTGTCGAGCAACCGGTACGCCTGTTCTGCCGTTTCCACCACCTGCGTGGTGAAACCGAGCGACTGCGCCACCTCGCGGCAGGCCTCGCGGATGGTGCGGTCATGGTCCACGATCAGAAGGTTGAGGAAGTTCGCGCCTTCGATCTGTGGCGCACGGGTCTGGCTGTGACTAAGGACAACGGCGGTCGATGCACTGAACATTGGCGATCTCCATTGCGATGCAAAACTTTACAAGCTACTAGCGCTGGCTAGAAGACTCGGTGTAGAAGACTCGACGGCCGGCAGAAACACTTCAATCAATGTGCCGTGTCCCGGTTCGCTTTGGACCTCGATCATGCCGCCCGCTTCACTAACGATGCGCTGCACCGTCGCCAGACCCAGACCCGTACCGGTGCCCGGCTTTTTGGTGGTGAAGAACGGCTCGAACAGCCGCGCGCGCGTCTCCGCGTCCATCCCGCAACCGTGGTCCTGCACCGCCAGCGCGACGGCGCGGCGCGAGCCGCCAGCATCGACGTTACCGCGAAATTTTCCGCCAGATTCCGCGCCGGGAAATTCCGCCGCCCGCGTGCTCAACCGTATCTTTCCGCCCTGTGGCATGGCATCGCGCGCGTTCAGCACCAGGTTCAACAGGATCTGCCGCAACTGCGCCGGATCTGCGAGGACAAGTCCCGCGCCGGAGTCGCGCGCCGAGTCGAGTACCGAATCCAGTGCTATGACCAGCTCAATCTGCTCGCCAATCAGCCGCTGCAACAGGTTCTTCGCCGAAGCCACAATCTCGTTGATCCGGATCGGCCGTGGCTCCGCGGCTTGTTTGCGCGCAATCGCCAACAACTGTTGCGTCAACGCCGCCCCTTGCTCGCCCGCCATGCGGACCTCTTCCACGTGTTGCCACAACGCGCTCGTCTCCGGTCCAGGGGCGTCTGCGTCCTGATTCTCCAAGCTCAGATTCTCTAAGCTCAGGTTCGCCGCTCCAAGTTTGGCCGATGCAAGTTTGGCCGATCCGCCGCTCTGCCGACCGTCCTTCTCCAATCCGGCGCTTAGCAGGTCGCAGTAGAGCAGAATCCCGGTCAGCAGGTTATTGAAGTCGTGGGCAATTCCTCCCGCCAGCCGTCCGATCACTTCCATCTTCTCGGCCTGGCGCAGATGCTCTTCCACGCGCCGGCGCTCGGTCGCGTCGGCCAGCATCGCGATCAGGAAGGCAGGCTGGCGTCGCGCGTCGCGCCCCAGCGAGACCGTCAGATATCCCCAGAGTTCGGAACCGTCTTTGCGGCGGTAGCGCTTTTCGACCTCGAACCAGCCGCGCTCGCCCCGCATCAGTTCGCCCAGCAATCGTTCATCGGGCGTGCCGGAATAAAGTGGATGGCCAATTTCCGGATAAAGCTCACCGGCGTGCGTGCCCGCCAGTTCTTGTGGGCTGTAGCCGAGCATGCGGCTGAGCGTGGGATTGGCTTCCAGAATCCAGCCATCGAGCCGGCAAATCCCAATGCCAATCGCGGCTCCTTCAAACATCGCCTGAAAGCGCAGATCCTGGCCGTAATCGCGCGCCGCCGGAAATTGGGTGATGACGTTCATGCCGATGCCACTCCTTGGAAAATCAGGTCAGGTCTTATGTCTCAGGTTTCAGGAAAACAAACCGAATACATGAGAGCTGACACCCGAAACCTCTCCGCGATTCCAAGCTGGGAAAAAGCGGTCTCAACTTTTTCCGCGAATGAACCGCGGCTACCTGATCAGGGAAAAGTGTAGAGCGAAACCCGTGGCCGCTAAGTGCGGGCCATCACACCAAATTTGTGATGATTCGGGAAAGGATGTGGAAGACTTGGCAAAAAAACCGCCCAAGCGAGAGCCTGGGCGGGTGCTTTCCGGTGTTTATAAGTGTGGTGGCGGGGCTCTGCCCCGTTACCACATGACCATCGGCTACGTTAATCATTGTCCGGAGGCGCTGGCGGGCCCGCTTGGGCTTTTGCTCCGGTGAAGTAGCTGGCTGGCTCGATCGCTGGAACCACGGTGTACGTGGGTTGTGAGCCTTGGAAAAATTCAACAAGATCGGTGGTGGCTCGGGCATCGGCGACTCCGAGAGCGCCTTCTCCCAATTTGAAGATGCCTTCGATCATGCGAAGAACGCTGCCGAAGTCGTGAGGCGTGTTGTTAATGTAACCGGGAGCCGTGAAGGCGGAGACCACGACGAGCGGCACGCGGAATCCAAATTGATAATCACCTTCGCAGGCAGTTGTGGTGCAGGGCAGAGCAGAAGCTTGAGGGGGGATCTGATTATCGGACCAGCCACCCCAGTCATCCCAGGTGAGCACGACGGCCGTGTTGCTCCAGTACCCGCAGGTGTTGCCTTGTCCTCCGATGGCGTTGATGATCGCCGCTACCCAGGACGGGCCGTAGTTTCCGGTGGAGCCGGCATGGTCGGACCAAGTTCCATTGGGAATTGCCCAGCTTACACTGGACAGTTTGCAGTTGTTGATGTCATTCAGAATGTCCGCACCCTTGAGGGTCACA
>Ga0187861_10002024_pt1 | contig 19626 bp, 11 predicted proteins | sample June2016WEW_10_1_3_FD_132986 | JGI IMG/M metagenome (GOLD analysis project Ga0187861, IMG submission 132986) | Peatland microbial communities from SPRUCE experiment site at the Marcell Experimental Forest, Minnesota, USA - June2016WEW_10_100 | ecosystem: Environmental > Terrestrial > Soil >...
GTTGCCTTCGTTTTCCGTCAACGCGATCATTCCCGTGTCGGCGATCGCGAAATTCCCGCCCGTGACACCCATGTCCGCCGTCATGAACTCGTGCCGCAATTTCGCGCGGGCGATCATCGTAAGTTCCTCGGCGCTGTCGGTCGGTGGTGTGCCGAGCTTCTCCTGGAACGTCTGCGCGATGTCCGCTTTCGTCAGGTGCATGACGGGCGTGACGATATGATAGGGGGGCTCGCCCCGGAGTTGGCAAATGTACTCGCCGAGGTCGGTTTCGACCGACCGAATACCAGCCGCTTCGAACGCCTCGTTCAAATGAATCTCCTCGGTCGTCATCGACTTGGACTTGACGACTTTCTGGACCCCATGGCGACGGGCCAGTTGCAGGATATGCTCTCGCGCGTCCGCGGCGGTCTCCGCCCAAAACACGTGGCCGCCGTTGGCGAGCACGTTGCGCTCAAACTGTTCGAGATAACGGTCGAGATGGTTGAGGGTTTCCCACTTGATGACGGCGGCGTGAGACCGGGCGTTCTGCCAGTTCGCGAACCGCGCCTTGCCCTTCGCGACGGCCACATCGTAGGTCGCGATGTTCTTTTGAACTACCGCCCGATGGCGAAGGTCGGCGGTCTTTGTCGCCGCGTCACGTTGAAACCGCGCAAAGGTGGTCGTCGTCATGTCGCAGCCAGCACCTCGGCGAGTGAGATCGTCTTGATCGGCAGATTTTGGCGGCGCAGGTAGCCGTCGATTTGCATGAGGCAACTCGAATCGCCGGAGACGACGTACTGTGCGCCCGTCTTCTGGATCGAGGTGACCTTCACTTCATCCATGGCGTAGGAAATCATCGGGAACTTCACCGAAAACGTGCCGCCGAATCCGCAACACGTTTCCGCCTGGTCCATCTCGACCAATTCGAGGCCGCGCACGTTGCGCAAGAGCTGGCGCGGCTCGTCCTTGAGACGGAGTTCGCGCAGCGCGTGGCAGGAATCGTGGTAGGTGACGCGACCGGAAAACTTCGCGCCCACATCCGTCACGCCAAGTTTTTTCACCAGGAACTCGCTAAACTCGTAGGTGCGCGCCGTCGCCGTGGTCGCCTTGCCGAGCAGTTCGGGGTAGAAATTGCGCACCATCGCGGTGCACGAACCCGACGGACTGACGATGGCGTCGGCATCCGCGAAGATTTCGCAATAGCGCCTAGCCAACGTCCGGGCTTCATCCCAATAACCGGTATTGAACGCGGGTTGGCCGCAGCAGGTTTGTTCCGGCGGGTAGTGGACGTCCACGCTCAGGCGTCGCAGTACGGTGACCATGGCAATTCCCACGTTCGGGAAGAATTGGTCGATAAAGCACGGGATGAATAACGCCACGCGCATGGAACGACAACTTACGGACTCGCGACGCACGAGGCAAGAAGACAATTCGCACCGCAAGCTTGTCCTCTGGCCGGGCTTCGCGTAATGATTGGATCATATCAATGAAAAAAAAGGCTCCCGCTCTTCTGATCATCGATATGCAACAAGGCATGCGTAGTCCTGCAGCTGGAAAACGCAACAATCCACAAGCCGAATCGAATATTGCTCGGCTTCTTTCGGCTTGGCGTGAACGCGGTGCGACCATCGTCCATGTTCGCCATATATCAAGAACATTGGGTTCGCTGTTTTGGCCGGGACAAGCCGGTGCAGAGTTTCAAGAAGAATTGAAACCCCTCGACAGTGAGCACGTGGTCGAGAAGAACGTTCCGGATGCCTTTATCAATACCGGACTTGAGCGCTGGCTGCACGTACGAGGTATCAATGAACTGTTGGTTGTCGGCGTAAGTACCAACCATTCTATCGAATCTACCGCTCGAACGGCAGGAAACCTCGGGTTTAAAACAACGGTTGCATCCGATGCTGTGTTCGCCTTCGACAAAGTCGATTACTCGGGAACTCTTCGAACTGCAGCTGAGGTGCATGCGATGTCATTGGCAAATCTTGATGGAGAGTATGCAAAAGTGATTCGCACGGAGGAAGCGCTGAATATGCTCTAACAAACCGGATGAAGCGACCCCCACGGTGGCGCGTATCTGTTCCGTGCCGGGTGCCAGTCAAGCAGGTCACGTCTCATAAGTCGTAAGTTTGGTGGCCACCACGTCGGTGTGTGGCGGATCACCCGTTCATCGTAGCGCCTCCCGCTCACACGTCGCATACTTCTCCACGAGTTTGTCGTAGACGCGGGTGGCGTTTGCGCTCGGTTTGACTTCGCTGTTGGGGATCGGGTCGGTGAAACCGGCGACGACTTCCGTCCACGCGGGCTTGCTGCCGTTGTGGACGAGCCAGCCGTGGGCGGCGCGAAGGGCCGCGCCGAGAGCGGCGCTTTTGGAAACTTCGATGCGGAACACGGGGCAGTTCAGAACGTCCGCCATGATCTGGAGAATGACGGTATTGGCTGACGCGCCGCCGGTCGCGTAGATCCGCTTGGGTTGAACTTTCATCCACGCGGAATGAATCCGCATGGACATCATCTGGGCTTCCACAATCGCGCGGCAATTCGCGCCGGCGTCTTTCGGGTCGAGATCGAACCGATGGATGCCGGGTTTGTTCACCCGCGGGACAATCTCGGCTTCAAACCACGGCAACATGATGCCGCCGTGGTTGCCGGGCGGGCGGGCAAGAACCATCCGGTTGAAGCCGTTCCAATCGAGGCCGTACTGGTCACGGATCTTCTCGCAAGCAAGCGAGCCGTTCTTGTAACAGATCAACGTCATGTAGTCCCCGGTCGGCGCGCCGAACACGCTGCCTTCGCCGCGTTCGTCAACGCGGCAACGTTTCATGTAGCCGAAATAGGTGTAACTGGTGCCGAGGCTGACGGCGACGTTGCCTTCCGCGATGAGGCCGAGGCCGATAACGCTGCACGGGTTGTCACCCGACCAGACCAGCGCCTGCGCGTCGGGATTGAGACCGTACTTCTTCGCGAAATACGGACTGACACCACCAACGACCTTCCACGGCTCGGCCAGCGGCGGTAGCTTCGCATTCAATCCGAGTGCCGTGGCTTTGAGCGCATTGGGGTGCCAGGTCTTCGTCTGGATGTCCATCAAGTTCATCCCCGCGCCATCCCCGTGGTCGATGGGGGCGATTGTGCCGGCGAGGATGGAGGCCATGAATGAACTGACCAGCGCGATGCTCTGGGTGGCGTCGTAGTTGGCAGGCTCGGTCCTGTAAAACTTGCGAATCTGCGGCCCGGTGAACCGCTCGAATGTGTCGGAGCCGGTTTGTTGCGCCGTGGCTTTGATGCCGCCGAGCGCGTCGCGAATCTCCGCGCACTCGGCACTCGTGGAGGAATCCATCCAAATCGGGGAAGTGGAGCGCGAGAAGATGCCGCTTAAATTCTCCGCGAGGCCGTTCGCGGGGTTGAGTCGGCCCAGCGCGCCGGCGGCGCGGTCGTTGAGATAGACCGAACCGTGTTGCTGGCCACTCCCACTGACGGCGATGATTTCGCGTAGCGCCACGCCATCGTTCTTCATTTGCCCGAACAAAACATCGAGTGCCTCGACCCACATCAGCGGCGGACTGTGGACCACCAGCGGATCACGGCTGCGTAACGCGCCGTTCCGCGTGCCGTAGTGCGGCAGCATTTTGTCAAAACTGAGGGAGTTCTCGTAGACGATGCGCCGCGCGTCGTAATCGATCACGATCGCCGAGAGACTTTGCGTGCTCAAGTCGAGTCCCAGAAAGAGCCTGGCCATGTTCGCGCCTTTGTCGTCCGCAACGTTGACTGTTTCTAGCAGGGAGGCGACGGGGCGGCAACTCGTTACTTCCCCGGCGCGGGAGATGTGGGATTCGCGCAATGCTTTGGGCAAACCCGACGGCCCGTGACGCGCGGTGTGCGGATGGCGCCCGCGACATCACGCCAGAACCCCGGGCACGACGTTCAACCAAATGAGGCGGTCAGCGGCACCTGCAATTCTGCGACTCTTCTATTATTCGCCGTAGACGATCGTCGTGTACTTGGCGTAGATCCCGAGGATATTTTGCACCTTGCAGTCCACGTGATGAACCTTGGTGACCCCACCGTTTTGCATGGCCTTCTCGATGCTCGAGTCGCCCGTTGCAATGCCGATGATGGCGGTGGATGTAGCCTCACCCACCTTGTCGGAGCCGGTCGCGGTACCGACCGCTATCGGGCCAGTCATCGCGGTATACAAGCTCCCGTTCATCGGCGTCACCCCCGTACAACCTGCCAACAACACTACTGCACTTGCACCAACCAACAAGCTTAGGAATGTTTTTCGCATAACAGTTGATCTCCTTTTCTTCTTGCGATTGTTGCAGGTGCCGCCTTGCCTCTCTACTACCTCTAACCAAAAAACCGCCTGAAGTCCACACCCGTTTTCACACAATCTCCAAGGTGGAAAGTCGGGCCCGAAATCGTCTCGCATTAAAACTTCAGCGTCGTATCAAATTGAAACCCGAAAGACTCCCGCGCACCGAAGCCGAACGAGGTCGAATCGGCGCTGGGATCGGTCCCGGGTCGTTCCTCGATCACCGCGGCGATCCCGAGTTTCCACCATTCACGGACGTTGTAGCTGGCCTTGATGACCTGCGAGCGGCGGTCCGAGAGGCTCAACCCCCCGCTGTAATCCGCGATCCGCTGCCACGCGGTGTCCATGACCATCAACCGATACCGGTACGAGAGTTGCCACTCGCCCTGCTTCTTGGCTTCGCCGAAGTCGAGTTTGGCAATCACGCCGTTCATCTGATCCAGCGTGAACGGCTGGTTCCATACGCCGGACATTTCGAAATCCTCCTTCGGCGTGTTGACGTAGTCGCCACTCAACGTCAAGACGCTCTGCGTGCCGAAGAACGGCTTATCCGAAAGCAGGGTTCTCAACCCGGTCGGTTGGTCGGCTGAATCCGTTGGCGCATTCGGACTGAATTGGGCCGTCGCACACAAGGTGCCCACCAACCACATCGAGATCGCCGCTATCAATAGGATCCGGTTTCTCATATGCCACGCCATTGTATCACAAGAGATCGTGGCGCACCAGTGGGTCTCAAGAGTTGCCGTAGGCATCGACACTGCACGCCGAGAATCCACTTGCCAGGCACCACGAGAATCTGTTTTTCTACTCTGGCACAAGTTCTCAGCCGTTTTGCACAACGTAGGGAGAAATGCGACGGGGCAGCCAGTACTATGAGAAACCACTCCCGCAACGGTTACGACGCCACCGGCAAAACCTGTTTGCGTCCCGGTGCTTGGCCGGAGGCCCGGGTGAAATGGGCCCGCCAGTTGTCCGACGAAGAGGCGAAGGCGTACACGGTTGAACACGTGCTGCGCGGTGCGGACGGCTGGAATCCCAACGTCAAATGAAGGAAACCGACATCCGGCAGGTCGAGTATGGCCGCTGGCCGAATTGTTATCGGCTGGCCAATGACGTGTGGGAGCTGATCGTCACCACCGATGTCGGGCCGCGCGTCATCCGCTGCGGGTTCGTCGGCGCGGACAACGAATTCAACGAGTATCCCGACCAGCTTGGACAAACGGGTGGAAGCGACTGGCGCATCTACGGCGGGCACCGGCTCTGGCACGCACCCGAGCACGAATCGCGCACCTACTTCCCCGACAACTCGCCCGTGAAAGTGGAGGTACGCGGCCGCGCCGTGCGCTTCGTGCAGGAAATCGAGAGCACGACGGGCATCCAGAAGGAGATCGAGTTGGCGATCGTACCGGACGCAGCACAGGCGACTGTCACCCACCGCCTCCACAATGCCAGCCCGTCGCCGGTTACGCTGGCGCCGTGGGCGCTGACGGTGATGGCCCCGGGCGGTACGGCGATCCTGCCGCTGCCGCCGCGCGGGTCGCATCCCAAGGATCTGCTGCCCGCCAGCTCACTGACGTTATGGAAGTACACCGACATGAGCGACCCGCGTTGGACATGGGGCCGCAAGTACATTTTGCTGCGACAAGATTCTTCGCCGACGGTCACACCGCAGAAAATCGGCGCGGCAGTCGCCGATGGATGGACCGCGTATGCGCGCGCGGGCCGGTTGTTCCTGAAAACCTTCCGGCATGACCCAGCCGCGACCTATCCCGACAGGGGCTGCTCGGTCGAAGTCTTTACCAACAAGGACATGCTCGAACTCGAAACACTGGGGCCGCTCACCACGCTGTCGCCCGGGGCGACCGTCGAGCACGTCGAACATTGGTGGTTGTTTGGCGATGTGCCGATCCCGCGCAATGACGCGGACATTGATGCCCACATTTTCCCGCTCGTGCAAGCTGCCATTGGTCAGCCAGGAAACACCGAGTGAATCACGAATGAAAATTCCGTTGGGAATCACGCTTACACTGATCGCCGTGCCTCTGCTTGTCGCGGTTGTCAAAGCAGAACCGGAAGGAGCGGCGCAACGTAGTCGGCCCATCACATTCAACGGAGAAGCCGCCGCACCGCAGGAACCGCTCAGTTTGTGGTATCGTCGACCCGCAACGCAGTGGGTGGAAGCGTTGCCCGTCGGCAACGGACGTCTCGGCGCGATGGTGTTTGGCGATGTCAGCCACGAACGGTTGCAACTCAACGAAGACACTCTTTGGGCGGGTGGCCCCTATGATCCCAACAGCCCCGACGCCCTGGCGGCACTGCCGGAAGTCCGGCGGTTGATCTTCGGTGGCAAGTACGTCGAGGCCGCCGATCTCATCGGCCAGAAGATGATGGCCAGACCACTTCGCCAGATGCCTTATGAAACCGTGGGGGACCTGCTGCTGACGTTTCCCGATGTCGTCGCCGTGGCGGATTACCGCCGGGAGTTGAATCTCGACACGGCCATCGCGAGCGTGACCTACAATGCTGGCGGCGTGCGATTCACCCGGGAGATTCTCTCCAGCCCGGTGGACCGGGTGGTTGTCGTGCGGCTGACGGCGGACAAGCCCGGGCGGGTTTCCTTCAGGGCCACCTTCAATACTCCGCAGAAAGCGTCGGTCACAACCGAAGCGCCAGATACCCTGGTCGTGAGCGGCGTCAACGGAAACACGGAACAGATTCCCGGCGCGCTCAAGTTTCAGGCGCGCGTCCGCGTGTCGGCCCAGGGAGGCAGGACCATGGCGGAGACGAATGCTGTGTCCGTGAAGGGAGCGGACTCGGTTACGTTGCTGATCGCCGTGGCCACAAGCTACAAGAGTTATAAGGACGTGAGTGGTGATCCCGAGGCACTCACAAAGGACTGCCTCGCCGCTGCGGCCAGGAAATCCTTCGACGCGTTGCGTCAGGCGCACGTTGACGAGCATCGGCGGCTGTTCCGCCGGGTGAAATTGGACCTGGGCACTACGGACGCGGCCCAACTCCCGACCGACGAGCGCATCAAGGAGTTTGCCAACGACGGCGATCCGCAACTGGCGGCGCTGTATTTCCAGTTTGGGCGCTATCTGTTGGTCTCGAGTTCCCGCCCCGGGTCCCAGCCGGCAAATCTGCAGGGTATTTGGAATGAACTCATGACGCCGCCGTGGGGCAGCAAGTACACGATCAATATCAACACCGAGATGAATTACTGGCCGGCGGAACCATGCAACCTCAGCGAATGCGTCGAGCCGTTACAAGCCATGATTCGCGACCTCTCCGAAACAGGTGCGCGCACGGCCAGGGTGATGTACAACGCTCGCGGCTGGATGGCGCACCACAATACCGACCTCTGGCGCGCCAGCGCGCCGATTGACGCCCCGCGATACGGCATGTGGCCGACGGGCGGCGCGTGGCTGTGTCTGCACCTTTGGGAGCATTATGAATTCAGCGGAGATAAACAATATCTCGCCACCGTGTATCCGTTGATGAAGGGCGCCACGGAATTTTTCCTGGATACGCTCGTGGAAGAACCGTCGCATCATTGGCTCGTCACGTGTCCCTCGCTCTCGCCGGAGAACCGGCATCCGAATGGCGCGAGCATTTGCGCCGGGCCAACCATGGACATGGAAATCCTGCGCGACCTGTTTGCGAACACCATCCAGGCAGGGGAAATCCTGAACGTCGACGCGGAGTTTCGCAACCAGGTTGCCGCCGCGCGGGCCCGGCTCGCGCCGCTCCAAATTGGCAAAGCCGGCCAGCTTCAAGAATGGCTGCAAGATTGGGACATGCTGGCGCCCGAACTGCATCACCGGCATGTGTCACATCTGTACGGTTTGTTTCCGAGCAGCCAGATTACCCTGCGCGGCACACCCGATTTGGCCGCTGCAGTGCATGAATCACTCACCATTCGCGGTGACAAAGCCACCGGCTGGGCGACGGCGTGGCGCATCAATCTTTGGGCGCGCTTGCACGAAGGCAATCACGCCTATGAGATATTGAAATTCTTGTTGAGCCCGCAACGCACGTACCCGGACATGTTCGACGCCCATCCGCCGTTCCAGATTGACGGCAACTTCGGAGGCACGTCCGGTATCGCGGAGATGTTGCTGCAGAGTGAGGGCGGGGAAATCGAATTGCTGCCCGCGCTGCCGAAGGTGTGGCCGACCGGCTCGGTGAAGGGACTGCGGGCCCGCGGCGGATTCGAGGTGGACATCAAGTGGAAGGACGGAAAACTGGTTGAGACAACCCTCCGCTCGAAACTGGGCAATCCCTGCAGGGTGCGCTACGGTGGAAGCGTCGTTGAGCCGACGATCAAGGCGGGAGGAACCGAGCATCTGGGTGCGACACTTTGTCGAGCAGCCGGGCATTGAAGGACCTGCTCTCGCATCCTCGTTTATGATTGACTTCAATCATATATATAGTAGAGTGGTATCATCGTCACGGTATTCCGGTGAAAGTTCCCTTCCATATCGTCCAGGCGCGCCGGCAACGGGTCGCCGAATTGCTGCAGCAGTCGCAATACATCCCGCTGAAAGAGCTTTGCCGTCGACTGGGCGTCTCGGAAGCCACGGCCCGACGCGATCTGGCGGCGCTGGCGCGGGAACGGACCATCACGCGCACGTGGGGCGGAGCGCTGGTGGATTTCAACCAGCGTTTCCCGTCGTTTCGCGAGCGGCAGTTCAAGGCGCGTGCCGCCAAACGGCAGATGGCCAGGCTCGCACTGAGACAGTTGAGTCCGGCCATCACGTGTTTTTTTGATGCGGGCACCACGGTGTACGCCATCGCCGAGGCGTTGGCCGCCCATCCCGTCCAACAACTCACGGTGGTGACGAACAGCCTGCCGGTGGCCGATGTACTCGTGGAGGTCAAGGGCGTGGAGGTGTATCTGGTGGCAGGCCGGTATCTGGCGCGGCAATCGGTGTTGTTCGGCGAGCCGGCGCGGCGCAGCCTGCAACTCTGGAAACTGGACGTAGCGTTCATGGGTGCGGAGGGCATGACCGGGGCCGGCCTCTGGAATTCGCAGAAAGATGTCACGCGGTTCCAGCGGGCGGTCGTGGAAAAGGTCGCGCGCTGTATTTTTTGTCTGGACGGCGGTAAGCTCGGACAGGAGGCGCCGCAGTTTTTGCTGCCGTGGTCGGAAGTGGATTGCTTGCTGACGGACGCAACGGCCGGAGAATTGAAGACGGCCGGAATTAATTTGGGCCGAAGGCGACTGCTGACGGCACATGAATCACTGACATGAATGTGCATCACTATATCGCTTGTGATCTCGGCGCGGAAAGTGGCCGGGTCATGCTCGGCTCGCTCGAGGGCGAGCGGGTGACGTTGGAGGAGATTCACCGTTTTTCCAACGGACCGGTGAGCGTCTTCGGCTCGTTGCGGTGGGATGTGCTCCGCATCTTCGATGAACTCAAGACGGGCCTGGGCAAAATCGCCGCCCGCGGGATCGAGGTTGAGAGCCTGAGTTGCGATTCGTGGGGCGTGGATTATGTGTTGTTGCGCGGCAACGAGCCGATGCTCACCGTGCCATACCACTACCGGGACGCGCGCACCGATGGCGGGTTGGAACGGGCGAATGCCGTTATCCCCTTGGACACGATCTTTGCGGAGACGGGCATTCAGTTCATGACGATCAACACATTGTATCAACTCCACGCCGATCAGGCGCAGCGGTCGTGGGTGCTGAAATCCGCCGACCGATTTCTCACCATCGGCGACTACTTCAATCACCTGTTCAGCGGCGTGTCCCGCTGCGAAGAGTCACTCGCGAGCACGACGCAACTCTACAACCCGAGGAAACACAAGTGGTCGAAGAAGCTGATTCGGGGTTTTCGATTTCCGAAAGCGATTTTCCCGGAGGTCGTGCCGTCCGGCACGGTGCTCGGCCCGGCGTTACCCGAGTTGGGGCTGGCTGGCGCGAAGGTCGTGGCCAGTTGCTCGCATGATACGGGAGCGGCAGTCGCCGCCGTGCCGGCGGAGGGACGCGATTGGGCGTACATCAGTTCGGGGACGTGGTCGCTGCTCGGCATCGAGTCGAAAAAGCCGATCCTCACGGACAAGGCGCGCCAGTACAACTTTACGAACGAGGTTGGGTGCGGCGGGAGCATTCGTTTTCTGAAGAACATTGTGGGTTTATGGGTCGTGCAGGAATGCAAGCGGGCGTGGACCAAGCCCGGTGAATCGATGAGCTACGAGTCTTTGAGCGAGGCGGCGGCGCAGGCGCCGGGGTTGCGGGCGCTCATTCGCCCGTCCGACCCGCGGTTTGTGAAGCCCGGCAACATGCCGGGAAAAATCGCCGATTTTTGCCGCGAGACCGGGCAACCCGTGCCGGGCGACGCAGGCGGGACCATAAGGTGCGCGCTGGAGAGTCTGGCGTTGCAGTATCGCCAGACGCTCGACCAGATTGAAGACATCACCGGCAGGAAAATTATGAAGCTTCACATCGTCGGCGGCGGCAGCCGGAACAAGCTGTTGAACCAGTTTGCCGCCAACGCCACCGGTCGCACGGTGATGGCCGGCCCCATCGAAGCCACGGCTGCGGGCAACGTGCTCATCCAGGCGATCGCGCTTGGGCATCTGCCGTCGCACGAGGCGCTGCGCCACGTTGTGCGCAACTCGTTTGAGGTCGAAACCTACAAACCCGCCGACGCGGAGCTTTGGCAGCAGGCCTACGAGCGATTCCAAGGATTCAGCAAATGAAAGCCTACCGTCACGTGAAGCATCTCTGGGACGATTCGCAAGCTGCCAAGCTGAGCGGCGTCGAGCGTCTCGTTTATCGCTCGAACCTGCTCGGTTCGGACCAGCGCATCACCAACACCGGCGGCGGCAACACGTCGTCGAAAATCACCGGGCGCGACCCGCTGACGGGCGGAGAAGTGAAAGTGCTCTGGGTCAAAGGTTCGGGCGGCGACTTGCGCACCTCGACGCGCGACAACTTCGCGTCGCTCTATCAGGACAAACTGATTTCGTTGCAATCGGTGTACACCGCGGACCCGAAGCGCGGCCCGAAGACCGGGATCGAGGATGCGATGGTCGGCATGTACCCGCATTGCACGTTCAACCTCAACCCGCGCGCCGCATCCATCGATACGCCGCTGCATTCGTTCCTCCCGTTTCAGCACGTGGACCACATGCACCCCAATGCGGTCATTGCCGTCGCCGCGGCAAAACGCTCACAAGAGTTGACGAAGGAAATCTACGGCGACGAAGTTGTCTGGACACCGTGGCAACGGCCCGGATTCGATCTGGGGTTGAAACTTCAGGAACTCTGCAAAGAGCAACCGCAGGCGAAAGGCGTCATTCTCGGCCAGCACGGCCTCATCAATTGGGCCAATGACGACAAGGAGTGCTACGAACTGACGCTGACATTGATTGAGCGCGCCGCCCAGTTCATCGAGCGGCACGACAAGGGCGAGGAAACGTTTGGCGGACAAAGGTACGGCGGGCTTGAGAGCGACCAGCGCCGCGCGGCGCTGGTGCGGATTCTGCCGTGGTTGCGCGGACAGGTCAGCCAACCCCGAACGTCTTCGGGGCAGGCGCTGCGTTTCATCGGCACGATCCAGGACGACGACAGGATGTTGCGATTCGTTAACAGTGTGGACGCGCCGCGGCTGGCCGAACTCGGCACATCGTGTCCCGACCACTTCCTGCGCACCAAGATCAAGCCGCTCTTCGTGGATTGGAATCCGCAGGCTGAAGATATCGTCGTGCTGAAACGGAAACTCGCCGACGACCTCGCAAAGTACCGCGACGATTACGCCGCCTACTACAATCGCTGCAAACATCCTGACTCGCCCGCCATGCGCGACCCGAACCCGACCGTCATCCTCATTCCCGGTCTCGGCATGATCGCCTGGGGCAGAGACAAGAGCGAATCGCGCGTGACCGCCGAGTTTTACAACTGCGCCGTCGAAGTCATGCGCGGCGCGGAGGCGATTGGCGAGTATGTCGCGCTGCCCCAGCAGGAGGCGTTCGACATCGAGTATTGGCTGCTCGAGGAAGCGAAGTTGCGTCGGATGCCGCCCGAAAAGGAACTGGCACGGCAGGTCACCGCCGTCATCGGCGCGGGGAGCGGCATCGGCAAGGAGACGGCGCACCGGCTCGTGAAGGAAGGCGCGCACGTCGCGTGTGTTGACCTCGACGCAAACTCTGCCAAAACCACCGCGAAGGAAATCACCGACAAACACGGCCTCGGCATCGGCGTGGCGGGCACGGGCATCTCGAATTGTGGTCCCGCCATCAGTTTGGGCGCCGACATCACCCAACGCGACAGCATTCGCGCAATGCTCGACGATGTGGTGCTCGCGTACGGTGGATTCGACGCCATTGCCGTGACCGCGGGCTTGTTCGTTTCGCCCGACACGACGGGTCACATTCCTGACAATCAATGGGCACAAACCTTCGCGATCAATGTGACGGGAGCGTACCTCGTCGCCGACGAAGCCGCGAAGATTTGGCGCGAACAGGGACTCAAGGCGAGTTTTGTCGTCACCACCAGCGCCAACGCCGTCGTGTCGAAGAAGGGCAGCGTCGCGTACGACGCCAGCAAGGCGGCGGCGAACCATCTGGTGCGCGAACTGGCGGTGGAACTTGCGCCGCTGGTGCGCGTCAACGGAGTCGCGCCCGCGACGGTGGTGCAGGGCAGCGCGATGTTCCCGCGCAACCGGGTGATCGCGTCGCTGGCGAAATACAACATTCCGTACCAGGAGAGCGAGGGCGACGAGGCGTTGCGCGACCGTCTCGCGAAGTTTTATGCCGAACGCACGTTAACGAGGCAACCGATTACACCCGCCGACCAGGCGGAGGCAATCTTCTTGTTGTTGAGCAATCGACTGAGTAAGACGACGGGGCAGATACTGAGTGTGGACGGTGGTTTGCACGAGGCGTTCTTGCGTTGACGAATCGATTCAGCCGCGGCTGCCCAACAGGGTGCAAATATGAAACCTAAAAAATCGCCACCAGATGCCGAAAAGCAGGCCCAGATCCTGGCGCAGCTTCGACGGGACCTGGAGATTCGACAAAAGGGTTATCGAGAGCGGGCGCTCGCGCTGTTCCCGCATGTCTGTGGCAGTTGCGGACGCGAATTCTCCGGCAAGAAACTGAAAGAACTTACGGTCCATCACAAAGACCATGACCACAATAACAATCCACCCGACGGCAGCAACTGGGAGTTGCTGTGCATCTACTGTCACGATCACGAACACGAGAAGTACAAGCTGAAGGGCTATGTGGACGGTTCGGCACAGGCAGAAGGGTCAGGAGCCGCTCCTATCGCCAACCCGTTTGAGAAACTCGATGACTTGCTGAAGCCCAAGAGCCCGGATCAAAACTCAGAGCCGAAACAGGGATCGTGAACCAAGCGGGGGCGATCCGCCCGCCTTCGCTACGGCTACAGCGCGGCAGCCCCGAAGACTTTCGAGGCCGGCGGACGGTGCGCGGAAACGCGCACAGGCTTGCTGCGCGCCGCTCCCGCATGAGCGCCACCGGTTGCGGCACTTTCTGAGAATCGTTTCATCAACTTCCGCAGATACAACAATTCTGTGTAACGCGTTGGTGACCAAGGAGAATCGTGTTCCACGCATCGGCATGGATATTGCATCTTATGAAACCGTGCTTGTGGTGAACTACGGCTGTGACAGGTACCCAGCAGGTTACGCAGTCTGGAATCGTCACCGAGTCGCGGGTGGCCCCGAAGGTTTACCACCGCATTTGGTATTTGCGTGGGCCTGAAACATCACAACGCCAGTGGCTCTTGTAAGAGGAGCAGTCGCAGTGGACTGTGGGGGACAACCGTTGCGAGTGACTATAACAGCCGGGTGCTGTCTTCAGTCCTCCCAGGCCGTCTGTCAGTTCAAGAGATCACCGTTCAATATCTACTGCTCAAGGCCCGCATCGCCTCGTATTGGGGCGCAAAAGGAACAAGACGATGAAACAAGTCCAGTTACTCTGGGTTCTCGTCTTCATGCTTTGGGGCGCGGGAAGTGCCGGGGCTTTACAGAAGCTCGACGGTCACAGGCCGGAGGCTGTGAAGAAGCTGAATGTGCAGCCAGTGGAGCGCCTGCCTGGCTCGAAGCGGTTGCAGTTGGCCATTGGGCTACCGCTACGCAACCAAGAAGCACTCAATGCCTTGCTGCAACAGCTCTACGACCCGACCAGCCCCAACTACCGGCACTACCTGACGCCGGAACAGTTCACCGAAATGTTTGGTCCGACGGAACAGGATTATCAAGCTGTCATCGCTTTCGCGAAGTCACACGGACTCACCGTGACCACCAAGCATCCCAATCGCATGGTACTGGATGTGGCAGGCACGGCCACGGACATCGAGAAAGCATTCCATGTGACGATGCAGGTGTACCAGCATCCGAAGGAAGCGCGCACGTTCTACGCGCCGGATGTTGAACCGTCGCTGGACTTGGCGGTACCGATTCTGCACATCAGCGGCTTGGACAACTACTCGCTGCCGCGCCCCATGCATGTGGCCAAACCAATTCCCGTTATTAAGGCGATGAACGTGACGCCAAACGCCGGGTCGGGGCCGCGCGGCTCCTATATGGGTAATGATTTCAGGGCGGCTTATGTTCCGGGCACTTCACTCACCGGCTCAGGGCAAAGCGTGGGGCTGCTGCAGTTCGACGGGTACACCGCCAGCGACATTACCTATTATGAAAATCTGGCCGGACTGCCGCCAATTCCTTTGCAGAACGTCCTGATCGACGGCGCCACGGGCGCTTCCGTCGGTGACGGCGACGAAGTCGAGGTGAGCCTCGACATTGAAATGGTGGCGTCCATGGCGCCGGGTGTTTCGCAGATCATTGTCTATATGGCACCGAACCCAAGCCCTTGGGTCGACTTGCTCAGCCGCATGGCCAACGACAATCTGGCCAAACAGCTCAGTTGCTCCTGGATGGGCGGCCCGCCCGATCCCACCTGCGAGGCAGTATTTCAGCAGATGGCTGCACAAGGTCAGTCGTTCTTCACTGCCTCCGGCGACTCCGATGCCTTTACGACGAGCATCGATTTTCCGGGCGACAGCACAAACATCACTGTAGTAGGCGGGACAACGTTGACCACAACTGGCCCGGGCGGTTCCTACGTTTCGGAAACCGTGTGGAACCGGGGCAACGTCGGCAGCAGTGGCGGCATCAGCACCTATTATCCCATCCCGGCGTACCAACTGGGCATTAATATGGTCGCCAACCACGGATCGACGACGATGCGCAACGTGCCGGATGTGGCCCTGACGGCGGAAAACGTTTACGTCCGCGCCGATGGTTCCGACCTGAGTGTGGGCGGCACCAGTTGCGCGACGCCGTTGTGGGCGGGTTTTGTAGCGCTGGTCAATCAGCAAGCGGTGAGCTTTGGCAAGCCCCCGGTCGGCTTTCTCAACCCGACCGTCTATGCGATTGGCACAGGAACAAGCTATTCATCCGGCTTCCACGACATTACCACCGGCAATAACTTCAGCAGCAGCAGTCCCTCCAATTTCCCGGCGGTCACCGGCTATGACCTCTGCACCGGCTGGGGGACCCCGACCGGTACCAACCTGATCAACATCCTCGCGTTCCCCAGCCTCATCGTGTTGCTCCCCGCCACGGCTACCGAAGGCGATGGTGTGTTGGCCGGTCAGGGCCGCGTCAGCATCGCGTCGGCTCGCACCAACACCTTGAGCGTGGCACTCGCCTCCAGCAATACCAACAAAGTCCTCGTTCCCCCGACCGTTGTGATCCCAGCCGGCGCGACCAACGCCAACTTCAACATCACGATCGTGGACAACGCGCTGCTGGATGGCACGCAGTACCCCACGGTTACTGCGACCGCTTCGGGTTATGGTTCTGCCAGTGCCACGATAACCGTGTACGACAACGAAACGGCGACGTTGACATTGACAGCGCCGGCCACGGCGACGAAGGGGGAGGGGCTTCTGAGCAACGCCGGCGCCGTCTTCGTCAGTGCGCCGCTGGCAAGCGATGCGGCCGTCACCCTGACCTCCAGCGACACCAACAGGGTCCTGTTGCCTTCGACCGTGACCATCCCGGCCGGCCAAACCTCCAATGCGTTCAACATCACCGTCCTCGACAACCACATCAACGAGGGGCCCCAAGCCGTCACGCTGACGGCGCACGTCCAGAACTGGACGGACGCCGCCGCCGCCATCACCGTTTACAACAACACCAACCTCACCGTCACTTTGGGCACCGACTCCGTCTATAAAGGCAGTGGTCTGTACGGCTGGGTCACCATCGACGCCCCCCTACCGACCGCCCTGTTGGTCAACCTGTCCTCCAGCAACAGCAATAAGCTCATCGTCCCGCCCAGCGTCACCATCGTCGCCGGCCAAACCAACATCATGTTTTACATCCGGACTGTAAATAATGGCATCCCCGACGGCACGCAAATCGTCACGGTGACGGCCACCGCAACCGGCTTTGCCAGCGGCAGCGCCAGCATTCCGGTGAAAGACAACGTTGTGTATCAGTTTGGCTTTTCCAACATTGCCAGTCCCCAGTCGGCGGGGACGCCGTTCGCCGTGTCCATCGCCGCGATGGACATCAACGGCGCGACGATCACAGTCTACCAAACGGCCCTAAACCTGAGTGCCGCCGGCACCGGCGGGGCCGATTCGATCCAGCCAACCACCATTGCCGCGTGGACCAACGGTGTGTGGACGGGCGCGGTGCGCGTGAATACGATTGATACAAATGTGCGGCTCACGGCGAACGATGGGGCCGGGCACACCGTCCAGAGCAATCCGTTCAACGTGCAACTCGGCCCGGTGGACCACTTCACGTGGGCCAGCGTGTCCTCCCCGCAGCACCAGGACACCGCCTTCCCCGTCACTGTCACCGCCAAGGATGCCGGCAACAACATCGTCCCCAGCTTCACCGGCCCCGTGGCGTTGAGCGGCTTCAGCGGCACTTATGGGCCGGTCCAACTGCTTACCTTCGACGACCTGCCAGATAGTAATTATCCTGTGCCCGCGGGTTACGGGGGTCTGACGTGGAGCAATTTCAACTATCTCACCGGTCTGGATTGGCCCGTGAGCGGGTACGGCCCCGGAACGGTGTCTCCCAGTAATGTGGTGTTCAATCCCTATGGGGCTCCAGCGAGTATCATCAGCAGTACCCAGTTTCACTTCGTCTCAGCGTATTTGACTGCGGCTTGGAATGACAACCTTCGGGTCGAAGCGAGGGGATACGTCGGCGCCACATTGACTTACGACACAACCCACACCTTGAGCGCCACGGCTCCCACACTGATCAACTTCAACTACGATGGGGTAACCAAGGTTGATTTCATATCCTATGGCGGAACGCCCCATCCTGGCTATTCCTCCAGCGGAATGCCCGATCCCGAGTATGCCGGGAGCGGTACGCAGTTTGTGATGGACAATATCGTGATTGCGGGCACCACAGGGTTGCCTGTTTCAATCAGCCCCACCAACTCCAGCAACTTCGTCAGCGGCGTCTGGAACGGCGCCGCGACCGTATTGGAAGCCAACACCAACGTGTACCTGCGGGCTGACGATGGCGCCAGCCACTCCGGCACCAGCACGATGTTCAACGTCACCGCCACTGTTGACCTCGCCGCCGCCCTCAGTGCCGCGCCGGAACCGGTCCGGGCCGGTTCCAATCTCACCTACCATGTCGCCATCAGCAATTCCGGCCCCGATCGTGCTGCCAACGTCGGTTTCACCGATCCCCTGCCACCAAACGTCGCACTTGTTTCGGCCGCAGTCTCGCAAGGCAGCATCACCCAATCTGCCGGCGTGGTCAGTGGTAGTCTCGGTTCGCTCACCAACGGCGCGAGCGCCACGGCCACGATTACCGTAACGCCCGCCATTCAAGCCAGCCTCACCAACACGGTCACCGTCAGCAATGGCGCCACGGACTCCAATCCAGCCAACAACAGGGCGACCGTTGTGTCCACCGTCCAAGGCAGCGGCTCGCTCGTCGTCATCCCGGCCGTAAATCTTGTCTTCTCGGGTGTGCCCGGTGGTCCATTCAGCCCCAGTTCGCAGGTGTACACATTGACCAACAACGGCACGGCACCCATCAACTGGCTGGCAACCAACACCACGGCTTGGGTGAGCCTATCGCCTGCCAGCGGGGCCTTGAGCGCCTACACGGCGACCAACATGGCGGTCTCGATCAACGCCAACGCGAACGGTTTTGCCATCGGGGCGTACACCAACACCGTCACGTTCACCAACCTCACCAACGGGGCCGGCAGCACCAACCGCAACGTCGTCCTCAACATGGTACTGCCCCCCTCCATCACCCACCAGCCAACGAGCCAAACGGTCGCGACAGGGAACAATGTGACTTTGAGTGTGGGGGTTGCCGGCACCGGACCATTCCGCTACCAATGGCTGTTCAATGGCACAAACCTCTCGAACAACATCATTACGACTGTCGCGGGCGTGTTTGCCATTGGCGATGGCGGTGCGCCCACCAACGCCGCCGTGTATTCCCCGGCCGGCGTGGCCGTCGATGCCGCTGGCAACCTTTTCATTGCGGACGCTTATGAAAATCGCGTTCGCAAAGTCAGCACCAACGGCGTCATCACGACCGTGGCGGGCAATGGTGCTTCCGGCTTCTCCGGTGACGGTGGGGCGGCCACCAACGCCAGTTTTGATTCTCCCAACGGCGTGGCCGTCGATGCCACGGGCAACCTTTTCATTACCGACTCTGGTAACAATCGCGTCCGCAAAGTCAGTACCAATGGCGTCATTACGACGGTAGTGGGCAATGGCACTTTCAGCTTCTCCGGTGACGGCGGTTTGGCAACGAGCGCCAGTCTGAATTATCCCCTGGGCGTGGCGGTTGATGCCACTGGCAACCTTTTTATTGCGGACTACAGTAACAATCGCATCCGCAAAGTCAGCACCAACGGCGTCATCACGACCGTGGCGGGCAATGGTACTTCCGCCTTCTCCGGTGACGGTGGGGTGGCCACCAACGCCAGCCTGAGTTATCCCAGCGGTGTGGCCGTCGATGCCGCCGGCAAACTCTTTATTGTGGACTCCAATAACAATCGCATCCGCAAAATCAGTGCCACCGGGGTCATTACGACCGTGGCGGGCAACGGTTCGCCCGGCTATTCCGGCGACGGCGGGCTGGCCACCAGTGCCAGTCTGAATTATCCCTGGGGCGTGGCCGTCGATGCCACGGGCAACCTCTTCGTTGCGGACTACAATAACAATCGCCTTCGCAAGGTCAGTGCCACCGGGGTCATTACGACCGTGGCGGGCATTGGCACGCCCGGCTATTCCGGCGACGGCGGGCTGGCCACCAGTGCCAGTCTGAATTATCCCGAGA
>Ga0187861_10002034_pt1 | contig 19552 bp, 14 predicted proteins | sample June2016WEW_10_1_3_FD_132986 | JGI IMG/M metagenome (GOLD analysis project Ga0187861, IMG submission 132986) | Peatland microbial communities from SPRUCE experiment site at the Marcell Experimental Forest, Minnesota, USA - June2016WEW_10_100 | ecosystem: Environmental > Terrestrial > Soil >...
GTATTAAACATCATTTTCAATAATCTATATTTAGTATTAATCGGAAAGTTTTATCCTCTCAAACAAGTTGGATTCTATACTCAAGCAAATAAATTAAGCGAAACTGTAAATTATTCTTTTCAACAAATTTTACAGGGAGGAACATACCCGTTATTAGTTCAAATCCAGAATGACGAAGAACGGTACAGAAGGGTTTACAGAACCATGATACACACAATATCAATTTTCATATTCCCCTTCATTTTTACTTTGATAACGGTTTCGAAGCCCTTAATTTTAATTCTTTTGACGGAAAAATGGTCGGCAACCATTCCTTTATTTCAACTTTTATGCTTAGCAAATATTTTTACGCCTTTTTATGGTCTGAATATTAGTGTTCTTAATTCAAGAGGAGAATCGAAAAAATCCTTGCAACTTGAATTAATTAAAAAAGGGCTTATTCTGCTTTCAATTTTCGTTTGTTTTTTATATGGAATAATTATCATGCTTATCGGTTTTGTTCTTGCTAATTATATTTCTTATGGGGTATCCATGTTTTTTGTTAAGAAAAACTTGAGCTATCAATTGAAACGGCAATTTCTTGACATTTTCCCAAGTTTTGTAGTCTCAATTCTTGTTTCAACCATTGTTTTCCTTTTAAAAGGAATAATAACCAGCAATAACTTGTTAATTTTACTTTTACTCCAATCAACAGTTGCTTTGGTGATATACATAATACTCATTTATATTTTCGAAAATGTGTTTTTTCAGAAGATAAAAAGCCATATTCAATTTCGGATCTCAAAGACAGACAATGAAAATCACAGCAATAATAACAACTTATAATTCTGCAAAATATATTCGTTGCGCTACTGACGCTATTCTTAATCAAGGAAAAAAGGTAAAGATTTTGAGGTGAAAATTATTGTTGTTGATGATAAATCAACCGATGAAACAGCTTATATTGTACAGGAAAAATATGGAAATGTGTTATTTATTAAAAACGAACCGGATATGAATGTAGGTACTTACTATAAGGAAAAACGAATTCTGATCACAGGAGGGTTGGGCTTTTTGGGGAGTAATCTTACTCACAAACTTGTTTCATTCGGTGCGAAAGTCACAATTATTGATAACTTAGATCCTCTTTATGGTGGTAATCCTTATAATGTAGAGTCGATTAGGGATAGAATACGAATAATCATTGGTGATGTTCTGGATGAATCACTCATAACACCACTCCTCCGGGAATGTGATTTGATTTTTCACTTTGCAGCACAGGTGAGTTATATCGATAGTCTCAATATCCCTTTTCGTGACCTTGAACTCAATGCGAGGGCAACGTTGTTGATTCTCGAAATCATCAGGAAACACAAACTTCCGGTCAAAATCGTTTTTTCCAGTTCCCGGATGGTCATTGGGAAAACCAATAACCTGCTCGTGGATGAATCCATCAATACAAATCCTCTGAGTTTGTATGCTATCCATAAATTGACATCAGAAAAATACCTTTTGATGTACCATAATGATTTTGGAATTCCTGTCATTATCTTCCGTATTACAAATCCATACGGCATAAGACAGCAACTCAAACACAATAAATATTCCCTGGTCGGATGGTTCATAAGGGTAGCAATGGAAAATAAGCCGATCACCATCTTTGGTGACGGGAAGCAATTAAGGGACTATATATACGTTGAAGACATTGTTGAAGCATTTCTCTTGTCAACTGCAAATCCCAAATCAACCGGGGAAATTATAAACCTTGGATCGGGTTATTCCAGCGAATTTTGTGAGATGGTTAAAAACGTAATACGTATTGTTGGATCGGGTGAAATAAAATATGTAGATTGGCCGGCTAACTACGAAAGGATCGAAACCGGTAATTTTCAGGTTGATATTTCAAAGCTGAAGTCATTAACTGGCTGGACTCCTTCATTCCATCTTGAAGAGGGTATCCGGGAAACATACAAATATTATAAATCAAGGCTTTCTTATTATATATAAAGATGGCACAGAAAGGGGTTGCACATTTTGTAAGGGTATCTTCCCAATTAAATTTATCATTTATCCTGAACCAGATAACAAACCACCTAAACTACAGGCCGGTTGTCATTGTTTATCAAAGGCAAGACAAGACTAAAAAGAATGGTTTGAATCTCCTTGCAGAGATGAAAATCCCGATCCTTTTCCTTAGTGATGAAAAGGATCTTTTAAACCGTATTTACTATTTTCTTTTCAGGAAGATCTCACTGATTCAGAAAAGAAAGATTCTGAAGTTTATTCATGCAAATCGCACCGATCTATTTCATTTTCATTTTGGTAACGATGCAGGAATGTTTTTACCTGTGATATATAAATCAGGGTTGCCTTCGGTGGTTTCATTTTACGGAGATGATTGCACGGGATTCACGAAAAAGTATTTCGGATTGGGTCATTACTGGTTGAAGTTCAGGGTCTTTTCCAAAACTTCCCGGATCTTTGCCATGTCTTCAGATATGAAAGAACGGTTGACATCTTTAGGTTGTCCGGAAGCGAAAATTGCCATTCACTATTTCGGGGTCGATACAATCCGTTTTCAGGGGCATATAAGGTCGTATTCGCACTCACAGGAATACATCCAGTTATTAATGATTGCAAATCTGGTTGAAAAAAAAGGGCATTTGTTTCTTTTTAAAGTACTTAAAATGCTATATGAAAAAGGAATAACCGGATTCCGTCTTGTGGTTGTAGGATCGGGAATTTTGGAAGAGCAACTGAAAGCTTTCGTTAAGGAAAATAAATTAACGGACCTTATCAGCTTTATTCCGCATATTGATTACCTGTCTGAAGATTTTGTCAAGTTATTTTACGATTCCGACATCTTCATCCATCCGAGTGTCACTGGCAGCCGGGGTGAAAAAGAAGGGATCCCGGGGGTCATTATTGAAGCGATGGCCTCAGGATTGCCGGTAATTTCAACCCTTCACGCAGGAATCCCCTCTATTATAGAAAACGGAAAAACAGGAGTGCTGGTCGATGAATGGAACCTGCCTGGATTACTTATGGCGCTTGAATCATTGATCCTCAATCCCTCAAAAAGAGAAGAAATAGGCAGGGCCGGACAGGATTTTACTATTCGGGAACTCAATATTGTTAATAAAGAAAAAGAGCTGGAAACACTTTATTCCACGTTACCCGGTTAATCAATCAGAATAATTCGAAAATATTACAATTAAAAGTTTTTCTTTCCAACTGATGACCAGCCCAGTCATGCTCTTAATGGATGGATTTCCTTCCAGATTGTTCGGTGTTTGGATGAAGGCATTATTTATAACTGACTCTTCCTAATGACTTTGCAAGCCATTCGATGTCTAAATGAAAAAAACTGAAAATTAACCCGATAAAAGATCTTAGTTTCCATAAGGGTTCATTGAATCCATAACACAAAATAGATCTCACATAATATTTCCGGGCTTCCTTAAAATTTTTCCTGATCAGCTGGTATCTGCCGGAACGGGAATGTGCGATAACTAATTTTTTGAAATAGAATTTATCTATTTCTTTTCTTGACACTTGCTTATCAAAAACAGACTGATGTCTTTCATAAAAAGAAAGTGCATGTTGATAGCATCCCTTCCACATTTCTGCCGTATAAGTTTTAGTAATCTGATTAGGATAAACACGCCACCTTCCGCAAGGGGAATTCACAAAGTTAAATTTGCCATACAAAGACAATTCAATCCAGGTTGTCAAATCAACTAAAGGTAAATGATTCGATTGTCTAAAGCCACCTATCAAATCCAAACTTTTCCGGCGAATAACAACAGTAAGCGCAGGTATAAAATTTTCAAACAAAATCCGTTTTGTAATCATTCCAATAGGATTATTCGTCTTGATTTCATCCGGAATATGTTCAAGAGAATTTAACTGATAATTAAAATCCAAATCTTCTTTTGAAGAATATGCTTGTCCATAAGAAATAACAGCATGATCATCTTTTTCTAATCCTGTAACCTGTAATGAGAGGTGTTCCGGCAACCAGACATCATCTCCTTCCAACACGGCAATATATTTCCCTTTCGATTGTTTTAATGCAAAATTATACGTTTCGGCCAGCCGGAAAATGCCAATATTTTTTTGTGCAAAAACAGTTATTCTGTGATCTTTTTCTGCACAAGAATGAGCAATGTTATATGTATTGTCGATACTTCCATCATCTACAATAATCATTTCCCAATTTTGATAGGTTTGCGTCAAAACGGAGTGTATACAATCTGAAATATATTTTTCATGATTGTATGTTGGAGTTATTATTGAAACTAATGGGACGGCATCCATTTTATTTTTTGGTAATTTTTCTTTTTAATGCGGTTATTAGGAAATATTTCCAATTCAGGAAGTCCAAGAAACCTATTCTTATTTTTGATAAGTCTGTATCTTTAGTTGAAACAGGTAATTTCGACCTCCATTTTTTCATTACTTTTCTATTTGCGACTGTATTATTTTTGTCATAATTACCAAAGGAAGCATGATATAAAACAATTTTTCTGTCAATAATAGCCCTGTAACCTTTAAAAAAAACCTGTAAAGAGAAATCCATATCATAGCCATGAAAACCGGTCAGCAATTTCTCATCAAATCGACATTGTTGTATGACCTCTTTTTTCGAGAATATAAAAACTCCATCAATACAAACAACATCATCTATTTCCTTTTTTATTGGATTCTCATCGAAATCTCGATGAATATATTCATTTTTTTCAGTAGATTTTTGAAAAATATGGCCACGTCTGAATTTTTGTAAATAAGGGCTTTGACCCCAGGCGGAGGGATAAGAAGATTTGAATTTGTTTCCAGCTATCCCAATCAAACCAATTACCGGATCTGTTTCCATTATCGAAATCAATCGTTTACCCCAATTAGTTGTTTTAAATAAAACATCTTCATGAACAAAGCAATAAAACTCATATTTTGCTTGTTCCACGCCGATATTATATGCTTCACACAGCGAATATCTTGCGTTATTTTGAATCGCAATCAGCTCATAATCGACCCCTATCGTTTGGGACAAGCTTTCAGAGAAATGCTGAAGTAAAACCGGTTGACAAGTTGAAACAATGACTGAAATCATAAACAATTATATTTTGACCCTGGCTACATTTGCAAATTGTTTATATCTCATATCTTTAAAAAATCCAAATGAAAGAAAAATGAATAATTTCTCTTTCCAACTTTTGCATGGCCGTAACCCTTCTTGACAAATCAATTCATAGCCACATTCTTCAAATAATCTATAAAGGCTTTTTGAAGTGAAAAACCTCAAATGTGTTTTATCTAAAATGCCCTCTTCTTTGTATTTAAAGTCAGCTTTAGTAATAATTTCTGTCAAATTTCCAATGAATCGAAAATTTGGGATTGAAGACACTACTACTCCGTTTTTCGACAGCAATAGTTTTGTGTTCTTAAGAGTCAACCATGGATTAGAAAGATGTTCTATCACATCGTTAAAAACAATGCAATCAAAATAATTGGATGGTAAGTCTTTGTAAACCAGATTAAAATCTCCTGTAATGACCTTATCGGCTACTCTTGAAGCATTTTCAGCTGCCGGATTATTCATTTCGATTCCCCAAGTTTCGGCGTTTCTGTTTTCCTTGATATATCTTAGGAAAAGTCCTTCACCACAACCAACTTCCAGGATTTTTACTGCATTTTCAGGAATGTACTTTAGCATTTCTTCCCGGGAAGAGCGATTGTAATAATTAGTATTTTCCATTTTATAAATAATTAATAGCTAAAAAAATGTTACCTGATACGGTTTTTTTAGGATTTTTATTTTCTCGAAAAACACATTTAACATGTCTGATAATGATATTTCCCGGTGCGGATCATGAATTCTTCAACATCAGGATCAAGGAAAAATGTATGTGAAATCCTTCCACAACGAATTAAAACGCTATTTGTCATTCCGATTTTCCTCAGCGCTAGAAGCATCGCGATAGAACAAACTGCTATTGACGCAAAGTTACAAATTCCGGCCGATTATCGATACCTTTGCGGCTCAATATTATTCCCTGATGAAGGATTTGAGTACCGGAAATGAGGGCAAACTAATCCTGAGATTTGCCATCCCGATGCTGCTTGGAAATGTATTTCAGCAACTCTACAATGTTGTCGACAGCATCGTAGTGGGCAAGTTCATCGGGAAAGACGCACTGGCAGCGGTGGGAACATCAGGCCCCGTGATCTTTCTGCTGATCTCTTTTATGATCGGGATCACCATGGGGTTTACCATCGTCGTATCCCAGTATTTTGGCGCGAAAGACATAGCCAAAGTCCAGAAGGCCATCAATACTATGTACATTTTTCTTTTCTTTCTTTCCCTTGTAATGAGTGTTGTCGGGATCCTGCTCAGCGGATACATCTTCCGGATGATCAACCTTGACCCTTCGATCATTCCACAGGCCAAGGTGTTCCTTAACATCTTTTTTGCCGGGTTGGTCTTCCTTTTCGGTTATAACGGAACCAGTGCAATATTGCGCGGATTAGGCGACTCAAAAACACCACTCTATTTCCTCATTGGTTCTGTAGTCATTAATATCGGCCTTGACTTGATTTTCGTACCGGTTTTCCATTGGGGTGTGGCAGGTGTAGCCTATGCAACCGTGATCTCGGAAGTACTGGTCTTTATCGTTCAAATCCTTTATCTGAATAAATACCATAAAGTAGTGAAATTTTCATTCCGGGGTTTGAGATTTGATTATCCCATTTTTCTGAAGAGCATAAAGATCGGGTTGCCCACAGGTTTCCAGCAAACCTTTGTAGCCATGGGAATGGTTGCATTATATTGGGTGGTAAACAGGTTTGGCATTGATGCCAATGCCGCATATAGTGTTGCTGGCAGGATAGACAATTTTGCGGCCATGCCGGCAATGAGCTTTGCCGTTGCCCTCTCAACCTTCGTTGGACAGAATATGGGTGCCAATAAACCCGAAAGAGTAAAAACCGGATTGCGGGCTACTTTTTTTATGACGAGTGTTGTCACACTGACAATGTCAGCAATCATTCTTTTTTTTGCGCGCGGATTGATGCGGTTGTTTACCAATGATGCGGCAGTTATTGAACTAGGACACAGCTATCTTGTTGTGATAGGGATTTTCTACATCCTCTTTTCAACCATGTTCGTGATCAATGGCGTTCTCAGGGGCGCGGGCGATACCTTTGTACCGATGTTTATCAGCTTATTTTCCTTGTGGATTGTCAGGGTACCGGTAGCTTACCTGTTGTCAAATGTCCCTTCAATTGGGGTCTATGGAATCTGGTGGGCGATACCGATTGGCTGGTTTTCGGGGCTGATCGTCTATTATTTATATTACCGATCGGGCCGGTGGAGGAAAAAGGCAGTCGTTAAATATGACAGTGAAGGGAATATGATCTGATTTCCCATGAGGGAAAAACTTTACGATGACTCCATTACGGAAAAAACAAATCCCAGTGCATTACAATTCTTTCTCGATACAGCGAATGATCCTTTCAGCAGTATGACCATCCCACAGTTCGGGAATTTTACCGGTCTTCCATTTCCCGTCGAGAATTTGACGGGCAAAGTTGATGATCTTTGCCGTATCTGTCCCTGCCAGTTCATTTGTACCTTCCAATATTGTGATCGGCCGTTCCGTATTTTCGCGTATGGTGATGCATGGGATTCCATAAACGGTAGATTCTTCCTGGATTCCCCCGCTATCGGTGATCACCATCCGGCAACCAGAAACCAATCTTCCGAAATCAAAATAACCCAGTGGATCGCAAAGCAATAGTCGCGGCATGTTATCGGTTATGGCTTTCAACTCAGGATCATCCATTATCTTGCGGGTCCTGGGGTGAACCGGGAAAACAATGGGCAAACGTTCCTGTATCATTGACAGCGCCAACAAGATGCGTTTGAAATCCGAGATATTATCCACGTTCGAAGGCCGGTGAAGGGTAACCAGTGCATAATTCCACTCTTCGACCCCCAATTGTTTAAGAATCTCTGATTTCATGATCTGGGACTGGGAATCCATTAACGTATCGATCATGATATTTCCAACCAGGTGTATCTTGCTTACCTGATGGCCTTCCCTCAATAAATTATCGACAGCATCTCGTGATGGTGGCAATAACAGGTCGGTAATTGCATCGGTGACCATACGATTGATCTCTTCGGGCATTTCCCTGTCAAAACTCCGGATCCCGGCTTCGACATGAATAATCTTTATACCTTTCTTGGCAGCAACCAGCGAACATGCCATAGTTGAGTTTACATCACCTACCACCAGGATCCCGTCTGGTTTCTGACTGTCACATACATCGTCAAATCGCTCCATTATGTGGGCAACTTGTTTTGCATGTGTGTCAGATCCCACTTCAAGGGATATATCCGGGGAAGGAATGTTCAATTCCTCAAAAAACAGCTTCGACATTTCGATGTCATAATGTTGTCCGGTATGCAGCAGGATAGGTTCAATGATAAGCGATTTCCGCATCTGGTGCATAATAGGTGCGATCTTTATAAAATTTGGCCGTGCGCCAACGATATTGATGATTTTCATGTTATTCCGTAGTTGTTTCGTTTACCTGGCATCTGATAGCTCATTCAGCAGGAAGGAGATTTTTTCAGTCAGGCCTTTTCTGGAAAAGGAATCAATTTCTCCTTCCTGGTTTTGCAAAGATCCCTGTTTATAACGGCCATACAAATCAAGCAAAACGTTTTTCATGGAATTTTTATCGTCAAAGTTACAGGTGATCCCTGCTTGTGCCTCGCGGATGATCCGGGCGCTGTCGCCGCCTGTCGGTCCAATGCAGAATACAGGCCGACGGGTGGCGAGGTATTCAAATATTTTTCCCGGAACAATACCCATCACATTTGGCGTATTGTTTAAAAGGAGTAAAAGAACCTGCGATCCTGCCGATTCTTTTAAAACCTCTTCATGAGGCATATACTCGATCATTTCGGTCCGGGATGAAAGCCCGTACTTCTCCAGGCATTGAAAAAGTGACACATCGCATTTGCCGATGAACCGGAGCCTCAGGTCATCGCTGAAGCCTGCATTTTCAGAACAGATTTCGGCAATTACTTCCCAAAGCAGTTCCGGGTTGCGGTCCCTGTTCAGGGAGCCGATATGAGTAAGTTCAAAGGTTTTGGCAACTTTTTGGTTGGGGATATTGAAATCATCCGGATCAAAACCATTTGTGATCACATCATAATGACGCGGAAAAAGCCAGTTGAAGTCAAGCGCCCAATTCCAGCTGACGATCGTAACCCGGTCGGCTGTGGAAAGAACCGTTTTTTCCAGGCGATGATTCTTTTTGTCAGCCTGTTTTGTAAGCCGGAGCTGTTGATAAAAGTCGATCCCAGTCCAGGGATCCCGGAAATCAGCCAGCCAGGGAATGTTTAAATTGTTTTTTAACCCCAGTGCAATCAAGTGCATGGAATGGGGAGGACCAGTCGAGACCATGGCATCGACAGGATGTGAAGCAAGGTATTTAAGCAGAAACCGGATGGATGGTTTGATCCAGAATTTACGGGCATCGGGGATGAAGAGATTCCCCCTGATCCATACCGAGATATTCTCTATCAGCGGATTTTTCTTTTTTACAGAAAGGAAACCAGCCTGGATTTTCTCCTCTTTTTTCTGCCCGATGAACTGTTTATAAGCGTTATAGGGTTCCCATATAGGTCTTTTTATCACTTCAATTCCTGTGGGAATATCTTTGAAAAGGGATTTATCGGATTCAGGGTATTCTGGGTTTTCCGGTGTATAGATCACTGGTTCCCAACCGAAATTACGAAGGTATTTAACAAATTTGAGCCAGCGTTGAACGCCGGCTCCACCACTGGGTGGCCAGTAATAGGTTATAATCAGTACTTTTTTCATGAACTGGATGCAACGGATTTCCTGATCTCCACTACAGCCAGCCCGATTACGACCAGGATCAGGAGGATGGAGCTGATCAACGAAATTTTTTCTCCGATACGATAGACTTTCGGCTCGAATTTAAATTCCACTTTATGTTCGCCTGCAGGAAGGATCATGGCCCTTAAAACATAGTCGGTCTGAAAATGGGGTGTCAATTTGCCGTCAACATAAGCATTCCATCCCTTCGAATAATAGATCTCGGAAAAAACAGCAAGACCGTTATTTTTTGATTTGTAACTGTACTGAAGGTCATTTGGAGCATAATTTTCCAGCCGGATGGCATCCGCAATATCGCGTCCCGGGCTGAATCCTTTCAGGTCTCCTGCGAATTTTTTATTGATGATGGCAGTTTCCTGCGGTTTGAATTTTTTAATGGCACTGAGTTCGGCATCTGCATTGTCAACCAGGTTGTAATCCTTTACAAACCAGGCGTTCCCAAGAGCATTCGGATTTGGGAAAACAGCAGGTTGCCGTTTGTTATCAGGGATGATGAGGTACTTCGTGTTCAGCATATTCAGAACGGAAGTACTGTCGGTGTTCATATTCCGGGCAAAAATTTCGATATCCTTCTGTATCCCATCGTCGATCAGCTCCTGGTAACGGCGCAGTTTTGCACCATGATATCCGCCAATCGATTTATGGAAATAAGAAGTGCTGGCATCATTGAAGGTATTTACAGTCAGGTTCAGCACCCGGTAGTCAGGAGTTTTATCCTGGAGGATCTGCTCGTCTGCAGGGGTTGGCTGATAAGGTGATGCAACCTCTGATTTGGATCTGAAGCTTTCATCGTTCAGGTACCTCTTGGCAATCGGATACATATCAATAAGTATAAGTGCCGCAATGATGAGATAAACGTATTGCTTCCTGATTTTCTTAAACAGCGCCGCATAGATGGCCACGCCCACCAAAAGGATAAAAATCAGGGAACGCCATGCATCCATCTGTAGCAGGCTTTGACGATCTTCTCGAATGCCTTGCATCAGCCAGTCGGGCAGTCCCGATTGTTTTGCTTTATAAGCATCGGTTTGTCCAATAAAATCAAGAAACATTCCGGGAATAAGGGCAAAAATCAGTGTGATTCCACCGGTAATCCCGACAGCAATAAATAGTTTTTTCATTAATTTTTTCGGATCCTCTTTGGAGTCGAAGAATTCCTTTAATGCAAGCATTCCTAATAGCGGGATGGCAAATTCCGCAATCACCAGGATCATGGTCACAGACCTGAATTTATTGTATCCCGGCACATAGCTGAAGAAGAAATCAGTCAGTGCCATGAAATTATGTCCCCATGCAAGACAAATAGACAGGATTGTGGCTGCCAGCAGCCACCATTTCAGCGGACCTTTAACAATCAGTAATCCAAGAACAAATAATAAGAAAATAATAGCACCGACATAAACCGGCCCTGCCGTAAAGGGCTGTGATCCCCAATAAATTGGCAGGTGTTGATCGACGAATTGACGGATATTCTCTTCCGGAACATTGTTGGCCCGGAGGGCTTTGGCCGTATTTGAATTGATATCGAGTTTCTGATCGGCTCCGCCATAAAAGTTGGGAATGAGCAGCGTCATCGTTTCCCCGACACCATAACTCCATTGGGTTGCATAGCTTTTGTCCAGACCGGAGGTACGGTTTCCCTTGTCGGTGGTAAGTTCGGATTTTCCCCGGATGGTATACTTTCCATATTCGTAAGTTGCCCATAGGCTTGTAATATTTGTTGCCAATGCAAAGCCACCTGCGATGAAGATGATGCCAACAGATATGAAATAAGGTTTATACGTTTTTAATCGAATTGCCTGGATGAGTTCACTAATCCCGAGAAGGACCGCCAGAATGACAAGGTAATATGTGATCTGGGGATGGTTCGCTTTAAGTTCCAAAGAGAGAAAGACTGCAGAAAGTAAACCTCCCAGGATGTATCGTTTCCTGAATGTCAGGATAAACCCGGCAAGAACAGGAGCCATATAACCGATAGCATGTGCCTGAGAATTATGACCAACATCGATAATGATCATGAAAAAAGAAGAAAACGCAAACCCGATGGCTCCGGCAATGGAAAGCCAGGGATCCACTTTCATGACCAGCAGCAGGAAAAAGAATCCAAGGAAATAAAGAAATACCAGGTTGGCAGGATGAGGCAATCCCAATGTAAATATCTTGTCAAGATAACCAACCAGGTTTGAATTATAATTGGTGGAGATCTGGTAAGCCGGCATTCCACCAAACATGGAATTGGTCCAGAGCGGTTCGTGCCCGGTGGTTGTCCGGTAATCGACAATTTCTTTTGACATTCCCTGGAATTGCATGATATCACTCTGGAAAATACGCTTTCCTTCGAGCAACGGGCTGAAAAAAGCGAACGTGATAACAATGAAAAGCAGGATGGCTCCCAGGTACGGGGCGACTTTCTTGAATGAGATGTTTTTCATGATGGTACAGATGAAAGGTCAGTTAATAAAAAAGAAGATAATTGCGAAATTACCTTCTTTCTTAAAACGAAATAAGAAAATTGTTAGAGATCAAATCAAAAAAATTAAGTTTATCACAACAATGTATTATTCTTTGTCAGAATTGAAATGCTATAAATTATTACTTTGACAGAACTGCGACAACGCGTCTCGTCCAGTATTTGTTAAAAACCGGGATGTACTTTATAAAATTCAGGTTCAATAGCATGTTAAGGTCGAAGGCGATTACTTTGAAGTCCAGTTTTTTAACGATACCTTTAAATTCCTTTATCGTAATCCGGTTTAATTCCTGATATTGTTCAATAAGTGATGAAATGCCTATGACCTCTTGATTGGAATTCATGCTTTTCATCACATTGAGCAGGGTTTTCTGTGAAAAAAGTAACTGACACCAAGGAATATAAATATAATCATACAGGTGGGATGCATCAAAACTTGACCATGGCGGAAATTCAAGGCATATCAGGCCGCTTGGTTTGACGACCCTTTTACATTCCTCAAGCGCTTTAGTTAAAATCGGTCTGCGGATGTGTTCAATTGCATCATTAATGATGATGATATCGAATTTATCCGATTCAAATGGCATGGCATCAAGACTTCCATGAATAAACTCCACATTCTGAATATTTTTCTCCTTAACAAAAGTCCTTGCATTTTCCAGGCTTTTCTCGTCAATATCGATTCCAATAATTAATCTACATCCTTTTTCAGCATAAAAAGTTGTTTTTCCACCCATACCACAACCAGCATCCAGAACGGTTTTGCCTTCGAGATCAAGATATTTGGAATGTAGCGCATAACTGGTTTGTGCCCAGTCATATTGCGCATTATAGTAAGATCGAATTGATTCTCTGCCTGAGACTCTATGCTTGGGAAGACATTTATTCAGGAATAGACAAAAATGCTCAGGTATCCGCATGATCCGGCTTAAAATAATCGAAATTATTTCTGATCCATAGGTTCGTCGGAAACTGTAAGTTTTTTCCTTCCTTTAGCTCTTCTGGAAGCCAATACCTTCCGGCCATTTGCACTTGACATTCTTTCACGAAATCCTTGTTTGTTCTTTCTCTTACGGTTAGATGGCTGAAATGTTCTTTTTGTCATTTTCCTTCAATTTGGGAGGGCAAAATTACGATTTTTTTTAAAATCCTGCAAGGCAATTCAAATATTTATTAGAACATTTTCCCACAATTGAAGGCTGATTAGCCGGGAAATGAATACCGGAAAGATGAAAACACATGCCATCTATACGGAAAATGTGAGGTAATGAACAAAACCCGGTTAGTTTCTTTTCATTCCGTTGGTTCTCCCGTGCTTTGGGTGTTCGTACTTTGGTTTAAAAAAATATGGAGAAATTCCATGCCTGGAATTTTCAACTTAAACCTTACTCTATCAGGCTTTTTATGTTTTTTATCCCGTTTCGGTTTTTCGCGTTTTACAAGGTGAAAGTCCTCGTTGTTACATTAATCCTTACCGCCGGACTGTTCACCACTGCTTTCGGACAAATTAAAGCTGCGAAGAATGAAATGACGCAGTACAATTATTCAAAAGCGATTGAAATTCTGCATCAGTTTATTCAAAAAGCCGATCCTAAGACCAAATCGGAAGCAACACTTCTCATGGCGGATTGTTACCGCCTTCAAAATGATATGCAGGATGCCAAGGCATGGTATTTCAGGGCGATCAGATTAGGGAATATCGAGCCTTTGACTTATTTTTATTATGCCAAAGCATTGCGTGCATGCGGTGATTACGAAGCCGCAAAGAAAATATTTCTCCGTTATGATTCGCTGATGCCGGATGACCACAGGGGAAAAATCTATGCCAGCTTTTGTGACAGTGCCATCGCCTGGGATGAAAAACCTTATGCATTTGAGGTGAATAATGCCAGGAACCTGAATTCGGTTAGTTCTGAGTTTGGGCCGGTATTTTATAAAGAGGGTGTGATGTTCGCCACTGACCGGATCATGTCTGCCGATGAGAATAAGAAATCAGGTTGGGCAGGAAATGGATACTTGAAACTGGTGTTTGCCAAGCCAAAGCAAGCAGAAGATTATTACGGGGACTATACCTTGCCGCAACTTGTCCCGGAATTCTTCAATAATGGCTCAAATGACGGCCCGGCTACATTCAGCAAAGACGGGAATGAGGTTTTTATCACACGGACCATAAAATCTTCCGACAAATCAAAAGATGAATCTGAAGATGGACAGTCCTACCAATTAAAGATTTTCTCGGCTACGAAGACAGGAGATAAATGGTCTAAGATGAAGCCTTTCTTTTTTAACAGCAACAATTATTCTGTAGGATATCCGGCGCTTTCACCCGATGGAAGTTCGCTTTATTTTGTCTCTGATGTCGATGGCGGTTATGGCGGGACGGATATTTATGTTTCTTCGAGGGATGGTGGCACATGGAACAAACCTGCCAACCTTGGCCCAATTGTCAATACTTTCGGAAATGAGACGTTTCCCTTTGTAGCCGACAATGGCGATCTCTATTTTGCTTCCGATGGACATCCGGGTTATGGAGGCCTTGATATTTTTGTGACCAGAAAGGTGGGAAATGTATGGTTGATTCCACAAAACCTGGGAAAACCAATCAACTCCTCGTATGATGATTTTGCACTGGCGATGTATAAAAATGACTCGGTTGGCCTTTTCAGTGCCAACCGCCCAGGAGGAAGAGGGGAGGATGATATTTATAGTTTTCGGGTGGTAGGACCGTTGCCTGCACTTACTATTCAACCTGCAATCGCAGCTGTTTCAAATCCCACTCCACAAAAGGAAACCAAACCCGTAGAAAATGTAGTTCCGGTGCCGGCACCTGTTACTGCCGAAGTAAAGCCACCTGTTGAAAAACCAAAACAGGAAATTAAACCTGAACCGCAGGTTACACCAAAAGAGGAACCCAAACCGGTTGAGAATGTAGTTCCGGTCCCGGCACCTGTCACGGCAGAAGTAAAACCGCCTGTTGAAAAGCCAAAACAGGAAGTAAAACTGGAACCTAAAGTTGCACCGAAAGAGGAAGCAAAACCAGCGGAAAAAGTGGTTCCTGTCCCTGCAACTGTCGCTGCAGAAGTGAAACCACCGGCCGAAAAACCGAAGCAGGAAGTAAAAGCGGAACCAAAGTTTGCACCGAAAGAGGAAGCAAAACCAACGGAAAAAGTAATTCCTGTCCCTGCACCCGTTACTGCTGAAGTAAAGTCACCGGCCGAAAAGCCGAAGCAAGAAGTAAAAGCGGAACCAAAGGTTGCACCGAAAGAGGAAGCAAAACCAGCGGAAAAAGTAATTCCTGTCCCTGCACCCGTTACTGCTGAAGTAAAGCCACCGGCCGAAAAGCCAAAACAGGAAATAAAACCGGAACCTAAAGTTGCACCGAAAGAGGAAGCAAAACCAGCGGAAAAGGTAGTTCCTGTCCCTGCACCCGTCACTGCTGAAGTAAAGCCACCGGCCGAAAAGCCAAAACAGGAAGTAAAACCGGAACCAAAGGTTGTACCGAAAGAGGAAGCAAAACCAGCGGAAAAAGTAGTTCCTGCCCCTGCACCTGTAAATGCTGAAGTAAAGCCACCGGCCGAAAAGCCGAAGCAGGAAGAAAAAGCGGAACCAAAGGTTGCACCGAAAGAGGAAACAAAACCAGCGGAAAAAGTAGTTCCTGTCCCTGCACCTGTCACTGCAGAAGTGAAACCACCAGCCGAAAAGCCAAAACAGGAAGTAAAACCGGAACCTAATATTACACCTGGTGGGAATGTTGCTCCTAAAATCATGGTTTCGGGTTGTATTAAAGACGGAACCACGCATGAAGCAATTCCCTCTGCGACTGTGTTTTTCCTCGATGAGAATAAAGGCAAGGTCACTGTGCATAAGGCAAATGCAACCGGATGCTTCATATCACAGTTGACTACCGGGAACAGTTACAGGGTCAAGGCCATGCAAACAGGCTATTCTTCCGACTGTGTTCCATTCCTTTCCGACACACTTGGCAAATATAAGGAAGCGGTTATTTCAAATGATCTTCTTTTGGAACAGATCGGAACCATCCATTCCTTTAAAGTCGATAATATTTATTATGATTTTGACCGGTATTTCATTCGTCCGGATGCAATACCTGCGCTCAACAAACTCGTTCAGATTATGAACGAGAATCCTGTAACAGTGGAATTAGGGGCACATGCAGATTGCAGGGGTTCTGCTGCCTATAACATGATCCTCACCGAGAAACGGGCTGCATCTGCAGTTCATTATATTGTTCAGAAAGGGATTAACGGCTCAAGGATCATAAGCAAGTGGTACGGAAAATCACGGCTGACAAACAATTGCAATTGTGCCGAAGGAGTTCATTGCACAGAACCCCAGCACCAGGCCAACCGCCGGACTGAGTTTAAAATATCATTGCCTGCGGTTAACATTACTGAAACACCGGTCGATCTCAACAGGTACCGGGAAGGGGATACGTTGGATCTCCGGCTGCTACCTGCTGATTTCTTTAAAAACTGCAATCATCGCATGCTTAGCGGACCCCTTGCTGAACTCCTGAATTCTTCAAGCCTTCTTTCACAGCAACAGAATCCCAACCTCCTCTATACGGTTCAGATTGGCGCCTTTTCATATCTAACACCGCACTTTAATAACCTGAACGATGTGATGAGCTGTAAAGGAAGTGATGGTATCCTAAGGTGTTTTGTCGGGAAGTTTTCCTCTAAGGTAGAAGCCATCTGGTACAGGGATCACCTGAGATCAGGTGAGTTTAAAGATGCATTTGTAACGCCGATGGATGAGAAGCATCAACCGTCAGCTTCCGGTTAGGTGGTCTATATGGGTGAGAAATAAAAAAAAGCCTCTTCTCAAGGCCTTTTTCCATTTTGTCATTTCCTGTCATTTCACAGGAATCTGTCTCAGAGTTTCAACGAGGAAATCCCAGAACTTCTGAACAGTTGCAATATTGACTTTCTCGTCCGGTGAATGTGGGTAACGGATGGTTGGGCCGAAGGAAATCATATCCCAGTTGGGATAAACACCGCCCAGCAAACCGCATTCTAAACCGGCATGAATGGCTTTTATTTCCGGCACATTTCCGTATTTCTTCTTGTAAATGTCCTGCATCGCTTTCAGGATGGGTGAATCTGGATTAGGTTTCCAACCAGGATACTGTCCGTCAAAATTGACCTCAGCGCCTGCAAGTTCGAAAACGCTTTGCACCATATGCTCAAGATCCCGCTTGGCAGAATCGACAGAGCTGCGGAGCAAACAATGAACATTGATGGTACTGTTCTCTGATTTGACAATTGCAAGGTTGGTGGAAGTTTCTACCAGCCCCGGCATTTCGTTGCTCATCCGCATCACTCCGTTCGGGCAGCCGTAAATTGCGCCGATTAGGTTGCGCTGTGTTTTTTCATCCATCATACTTTTCGGAACGTCCACAGGAACGACATCAATTTTCAAGTTGGGTTCTACCGCAGATAATTCTTTCCTGATCGTTTCGGCAAATCCCGGCAGGCATTTCAGAAAATCATCCTTTTTATCCAGCGGGATCGTAATGATGGCAAATGATTCCCTTGGGATGGCGTTGCGTAGGCTGCCTCCGTCGACGGATGAAAGACGCAATCCGTGTTTCTTTGCAGCATGCCATAGAAAGCGGAAAAGCACCTTATTTGAATTTCCACGACCGAGGTGAATATCCACGCCACTATGTCCACCCTTGAGTCCTGTGACACTAAGCTTGTAAGCTGCAACACCGGGATCGGCTTGGACTTCGGAATATGTGAACTTCATATTGGCATTTGTTCCGCCGGCACAGCCGATGTACAATTCTCCTTCGTCTTCCGAATCGAGGTTCATCAGGATATCTCCCTTCAAAAGTCCGGGTTTAAGTCCGAATGCACCGGTCATGCCGGTTTCCTCATCGCAGGTAAAGAGCGCTTCAACATACCCATGGGGGATGTCTTTGGATTCGAGGATCGCCAGTGCGGCAGAAACACCCATTCCGTTATCTGCTCCCAGTGTAGTTCCTTTTGCTTTCACCCATTCACCGTCAACAACAGCATCAATAGGATCTTTTTCAAAATCATGAACTTTGTCGCTGTTCTTCTGGGGAACCATGTCAAGATGCCCTTGAAGAATAACACCTTTCCGTTTCTCCATGCCGGGAGTGGCTGGTTTGCGGATGATAACATTACCGACTTCATCAGTAATAGTCTCCAATCCAAGGCTCTTTCCGAAATTCACAACGAATTTCCGGACTTGAACTTCTTTTTTTGATGGTCTGGGTATTTGAGTCAGGCTATAAAAATTTTTCCATAAAGCCTTTGGCTCCAGATTCAGGATGTCTTTACTCATATTTGATGTTCCTCCATTATTTATCTATAGTTGATTGATTTGATTCCTGCCCAAAGATAGGAAATTATTTGCCTGGTCCCTGTTTTTTTCCCGGGTAATCTCAAGGAAGGTGATGTAGCGTTGCTGGTAGAGCAGCGAAAGAAACTGTGTAACCCGTTTTTCTGTTTCCTCGGGAGGATTAAGTTTCTCCGGATAGGCTGCTTGTACACGGATGCAAATTTCATTAACGTTGATAATCCCGTCGACCTGGTGCCAGATTGCTGAACCCATTTCATCCAGGTGGATCCTGATAAATTCCTGTTTCCAATGTGGCTGAAGGGCCCTTTTCAATATAGGATGCCTGAATCTTGGCATCAGAATATCCACTTTGCCGTCTTCCCGGGTTTCAAATTCCATTTGCCTCAATGGTGTCAGGTCGAGGTAATTGACTTTTTTCAGGATTTTCCTTCGTTGAAAAAAATTCAAGGCTGTCGTTTTTATGATAAGACCTCAAAAGTTTCAGTCCACCTTTGAGGTCTTGAAATGCTTGTCAAGTCCGTGAGTTTCTACATCCCTGCTGCAGGTGGTGCGGGTTCATCCGGTTTCCCTGCATTTTTTAATGGTATCTGGGTTAAAACATAAACGATAAATGCTAGTACGATAAAACTGATATAGAAAGTTGGGTTCTTAAAGAAGCTGAAATAGTTGTACAGGAAGATATTAAATGCCGCGAATATTGCGATCACCAGTCCCATAAGCGCTTCCCCTGCAATCAATCCTGAAGCCAGCAATACGCCTGTGTTTTCAATCCTGATCTTCTGTGCGGGATTATGTTTCCTCTTGTCAGAAA
>Ga0187861_10002038_pt1 | contig 19534 bp, 22 predicted proteins | sample June2016WEW_10_1_3_FD_132986 | JGI IMG/M metagenome (GOLD analysis project Ga0187861, IMG submission 132986) | Peatland microbial communities from SPRUCE experiment site at the Marcell Experimental Forest, Minnesota, USA - June2016WEW_10_100 | ecosystem: Environmental > Terrestrial > Soil >...
CCGCAAGAATTCGCAGGCGCCGGGGCGGCTCTCCCCCCCGAGCCGCCCCGGAGAGAAGAACAAAAGCAAAAAACTACCCTGGAACTCGCATTATGATTGGTACAGAAAACGGGGGCAGGTCATCTTCATCACCCAATATCTTCGATAGTTCGAAAAGGAATGGTTCTTGCACAAGGTTTACGCGGAAGGAGTAAAGGCGTGGACGAGAGGGTTCGCCAGGAAAGGTCTTTCAGATCGGATCAGATCAATCTTCGGGAGCCGATCTAGGGGGTGCCATGCGCTGGCCTAAGCGCCCCTAAAGGGGAGCTGACGAACATGCAGGCCGCTATTGCTTTGGAGGCCGGGTAGGAACGCTCGTCTGACCTTCGGGTTTATTCTTCTCGATCGCCTCCACCATCGCATCGTCCCACTCTTCACTCGGGTCATACCCGAGCCCTTTCAAGCGCACCACGCCGTTTGCATCCACGATCCAGTTCTGCGGGATGCCCAGCGAATGTAGCGTGTCCTCAATATATGCATACGCTGGGACGACCGGGAAGGTGAACTGGTGCTCTTTCATGAAGGGCTCGACGAATCCGGGATTCTCATTGATGTTCAAGGTCAGCAGTTGAACGTCCGGGCGATTCTGGTATCGCTCATAAAGCTTTTGGAAGCGAGGTAACTCCTCGCGACATGCCCCTCACCACGCAGCCCAGAGGTTGAGGAGCGTTACCTTACCTTTCAGGTCAGCCAACCTCCAGATCTTGCCATTCAGGTCGGGAAGTTATCGCAGCGGGATGGGGCGGGGGAAAGACGCATCCCGATTTGATGACTTCATGCTAAGTTGAGAGGTTGCGTACTCCCCCCCCGCAGATTAAAATAGGATGATTTTTGACAAAAAAGCCAAGGTAATTCATTTGAAACTAATCATTCAAATTCCGTGTTTCAATGAAGCGCAAACTCTTTCCATTGCGCTCTCGGCATTACCTCGCACAGTGCCTGGTTTTGATGCCGTAGAATGGCTGATCATAGACGATGGTAGCCAAGATGACAGCTTGCGTGTAGCCAAGGAAAATGGCGTTGACCATATCGTCCGTCATACTCGCAATCAAGGTTTAGCCAAAGCATTCATGACAGGTCTAGATGCCTCCTTGCGTCTGGGTGCAGATGTCATTGTTAATACAGATGCCGACGACCAGTACAACGCTGAAGATATTCCCACTCTTACGCAGCCTATCCTTGAACATCGCGCCGAATTGGTCATTGGTGTTCGCCCTATTGAGACCATCGAGCACTTCTCTCCACTAAAGAAATTGTTGCAGAAGCTGGGCAGTTGGGTGGTGCGCGTGGCAAGCAAGACAGACGTCCCCGACGCGGCCAGCGGCTTCCGCGCCATGAGCCGCGCGGCCGCGCAGCGGCTGATGGTGTTCAACGACTATACCTACACTCTGGAAACCATCATCCAGGCCGGGCAGAAGAACATGGCCATCACCTCGGTGCCGATCCGGGTGAATGAAGAGCTTCGTCCCTCACGCTTGGTCAAGAGTATCCCGTCGTATATCAAGCGCAGCATCGTCACCATCGTTCGCATTTTTGTCATCTACCGGCCATTCCGGTTTTTCGGGACGATTGGCGCGGTTCTGTTCGGTGCAGGGTTTCTAATTGGTTTGCGTTTCTTGTGGAAATACCTGGGCGGTGAGGGCGCTGGCCACGTTCAGTCGCTCATTCTCGCCGCAATACTGCTTGGCATGGGCTTTCAGACTCTGCTGATCGCGTTTGTAGCAGACTTATTAGCGGCAAACCGCAAGCTGCTTGAAGACATTCGCTTCAAGTCTGCCGTTTTGCCCCAGAACGAAAGCGTTGATTTGGGGAGTCGAGAAGATGGCTGACCAAGGGTCAGAGGGGTTGTTATCCCCCTACTTACGAAGAAAGCGTTTTGAGGCAGCTGCCCCCTATTTGAAGGGAAGGATCCTTGATTTTGGCTGTGGGTCGGGTGCGCTTGCTGGATTAATCCACGCAAATCAATATCTTGGTGTAGAAATGGACAGTGTGTCATTACAACAGGCAAGTTCGCGCTTCTCAAAACACCGTTTCGTCTCGGAGCTACCGGCCTCGTCCGATAGATTCGACACAATTGTTTCCTTGGCCGTGATAGAGCATGTTAGTGATCCAGCAGAGTTCTTACGGACGTTGGCAGCCCACCTCGACGATGCCCCGACATCTCGTCTTGTGATTACTACGCCGCACCCGTCCGTTGACTGGGTTCACGATCTAGGAGCTGCTATTGGGCTCCTCTCTAAACATGCCAACGAGGAGCACGAAGATTTACTGGATCGCACCAAACTAGAGATGGCAGGTAATCAAGCTGGCTTGAAGCTCGTGTCCTATTCCCGTTTTTTGTTCGGCGCGAACCAGATTGCGGTTTACGCGAAGGGCCTTTTATGAGTATCAAAATCTCAGGCGGGGCTAAAGAAAACGGGATCGTTGTCGGAAATGCCTACGACAAGTATGGCTCCCGTAACCCTATCGTCAAATGGATGATGAAGGGGTTCGAATCTGCCTTGTCCGATCTTGTTGCCAAGGCATCACCTCAGTCGATACATGAAATCGGTTGTGGAGAAGGCTACTGGGTGTTGCGTTGGATTGAACAGGGTGTGGCCGCTAGGGGATGCGATTTCTCCACGCACGTCATTGAGCTGGCCCGCGAAAACGCTATTGGATGTGGGTTGTCACCTCCGCTTTTTGGACCACGCAGTATTTACGACCTAGATGCACGCCGAGATAGTGCAGATCTTGTGGTCTGTAGTGAGGTGCTAGAACATTTGGAGCATCCCGATGCAGGCTTGCAGGCACTTCAGCGGGTAGTCGGCAGACATCTGATCGTTACCGTACCCCAGGAGCCGCTCTGGTGCGCGCTTAATCTAGCCCGAGGAAAATACATCACTCATTTGGGCAATACCCCAGGGCACATACAGCACTGGTCAAAGAATGGCTTTATAGGACTGGTATCGAAGTATTTCGATGTCGTCGAAGTGAGGAGCCCGCTGCCCTGGACCATGCTTCTTTGTAGTCCGCGTGGCTAAAACTTTTACCATGAGCCCGATTTTGCGGCGAGCCCTTCACTGGACCGGCAGTGCCTTGGCGTTGCTTGGGATCATCTTTGTTGCGCTACGCTTACACGATTACGGCGCAGAACTCGACTTCTCCCGGTTTGATACAGCGGGGGGTAGTGTCCGGTATCGGCGTGCGGGAGTTAGTTTTGCTGTTTCTACTGAAAGGCGAAGTCAGTGAAGCGAACCTGGTTTTTGCAGTATTACTAGGGCGCATGGTGACAGTAGGCGGGGATATAATGATCTACATCACTGCAATGATAATGAATTCGGATAATCGCGAGAGAATAGTCCATGACTGAGAAACAAGTATCCCTGACCCGGGATGCGTTTCTGGCGATGGCAGCTTTTGCATTTGTACTTTTTTTGCACGGCGCAGTGCCGTTTTTCGCTATGCCTACGCTAGGTCAAGCCGTATGGGCTACTGGGTTTTCACAGTCATTCATAAACGAATCCATTTTCAGCATTTATGCAAGAAATTTCGGTGCGCCAGCGCCGGCGGCAATAGCATTTGGTTTGGCAGGGGGCTGGCCGGCCGCACTTCTTATTAAATCGGGCCTACACCCGGCCGATGCCTACTCAGGTATGGTTGCGCTTTGGCTGGGCTTGGCTTTTTTCTCAGCATACAAAATTGGCCGAATTTTTGGTGTTCAGCGAGTGTTGGCTATATTGGGGGCTGTCTTATGGATGAGCATGCCAATAATCTGGGCTCATGCCCGTTACAGCATGCTTTCATTAGGCATTGGCCTTTTGCCGTTTTATTTCCTGGCCGCTTGGAATCTGTTCTTGACCAACCCCGGATCGCCAAAAGCATCCATCTTATATGTCGGAGTTTATGTGGCTGCGGCTCTGATCGCAGCGTTCATGGATGGCTACAGCTCTATGATGTTTGCAGTCGGCTCAAGCCTGCTCTGTGTGTATATCGTTATAGTCTTTCCTGACCTTAGAAAACGCTTATTCACAGTTGGCATTCCAGTCCATGTTTTAAGTTTTTCCTTGGCCTATTTTCTTTACTCTTCGTATACTGCAAAAACGGAGTTTGAAAGCCAGTCGATCGATTTTTTTAGGGGTTGGGGACTTGATCTTTCTTTTGCTGCAATTCCAACACATGGAACGCACTGGATATTTGATATTCTCGGATTAAGCTTGAAGCGGAGCAATAAGCTGTACTTTGGCGATGCCTCTGTCTGGGCAACCACCTTTTGCCTCCCTATTGTATTGGCCGGCCTGTTTAGCTGGTGGCGTATTCGTCATGACAAAAAAATAGCCTCCGGATTATTGTTGTTGGCATTATTTGGTTTTTATATGGCATTGGGACCATCACTAAAAATAAACTCGATTAAACCCGACGTGATGCAACAAACAAGACCGGGACGGCAAAGTGCACTTATGCCGCCCAAGATGGCCATCATGCCAACGGGAAACGCTTGGATATCCAAGACCCTGCCAGGTTTCAATGCAATGCGAGCATCATATAGATGGTCGGCACTAGGCATTTTCGAGTTTTGGATGTTGTTATTGCTACTTATTAGTACAAGGCATGCCAAGGGTAATATTGTTGTGGCCGCAGCACTTATTGGATTAATTGGACTCAATCTTCCAAACATAGTCAAAAATTGGCCAAGATACATGGCCAATCGCGAAATGTTTTTCGATATTGACCGTGAGCTAGTAGCTGCTCTTGAGAAGTCGCTTCATCGCAATGAGCTTGTTGCATTCCTTCCACCCCGTAATGATTTTATGGTTAACTATCTAGCTCCGAGACTTGGCATCCACACATACAACATAGGCGGAGACAAGAATTTGTTTGAGGCCCAAAAAAAGTGGCCAGCCGGAATGCTTAAGTTTAATAGCCGATTCGATAAAAACCAAGTTCAGGACATATTATTGCTTCTGCTAAATGGCGATAGTGATGTGATAGTGATGCCATACTTTAGTACACTAGGGGCTGCACATCTTTGGCCTTGTGTCGAAGAAACAAGAATTCTCCTTACTGATGAAGAAAAAGATGATTTAAACAATATTCCGGATTTCGAGTGCCCTTCTCAGCAAAAACAGAAATTCTCGTCTGCTATCCACGATTTAAAACAGGTTCCTTATCTCGAGGTCGCAGACTCAGATCTGTTTGCTACCGTTCGACTTCGCCCTGCATTTTCAACGGAAGACGGCAAGCTAATCGTGAAAAATAGAATTTTTGCGGGTATTGAATACCCAATTGCTATCACGCCAAACGTCAACAACATAAGTTTTGTGCTCAGCGACGGTTGGCACAGTGTTGAGCCTACTCATGTTTGGTCAAGTGCTGCCTCAACCATTAGCTTGCCGGTGCCAAAAGACTGTCAGGATAAAAAGTGCAGCGCCGTGCTGAAGTTTGGCGTCTTTGGTGCCAGCAAACAGAGACCTGTGCTTGTCAAATTCACTGCAAAAGACCGAGAAACGAATTGGAGTAATACGGTTCTTGCCACTGGAGCTGAGGCCTATGAAGTTTCTGTTCCACTCCAGGGCGGGGCGCCAAGTCGACAGTTTTCAATTGAAGTCCCCGATGCGGCATCGCCAATGGCCTTATCCGGCAGCCCTGACGGGCGCACGCTTGGAATATCACTTCAACGTATTGATTTGCTGACACCTGTCAAATGAAAATTGCCATTGCCGGCACAGGCTACCCTGGAACTCGCATTATGATTGGTACAGAAAACGGGGGCAGGTCAACACCGCGTTGGGCTGACGAGGTGATCGCCACGTGTCCGAGCTAGCCGAGATCCATGAGGAACACGCAAAACATCGTCGCCATCGACCTGGGCAACTCGAGCGGGCGGGTCGTGCTTGCAGAATGGAACGGTGAACGTGGGACCGTGCGTGAGATCTACCGCTTCCCAAACGCCTACGAAGAGCGGCGTGGCCACGTCGTGTGGGACACGGAGCGGATCTGGGGCGAACTCGTCGCAGGCGTTCGAGCCGCGGCGGCCGAAACCCACGGGCGCATCGTGAGCATCGGCCTGGACGCCTGGGGCGCCGAGTACATCCTCGTGGATCGAGAGGGTGAGCGCGTTGGCGAGGCGTTCTGCCTCCGCGACCCACGCAACGTGCCGGCGATGATGCGCGCCTTCACCATCCTCCCGCGCAAACGGATCTATGAGATCACAGGCATTCAGGTCATGCCCGTGAACACCCTCTACGGGCTCGTCGCTCACCTGGAAGAATCACCGGAAGAATGGGAGAGAGCCTGGGTGTGGCTTGGGACCCCCGAATACTACCTGTTTCGGATGACGGGCGTCCCGTTCGCTGAGTGGACCAACGCGCCCAACTCCCAGATGATGGATGCGCACGCCAAGACGTGGTCGCGCGAACTCTGTGACGCCTTTGCGCTCAGCCTGGACAAGTTCCCGCCCATCGTCCCCACAGGAACAATTCTCGGAAAACTCCGACCCACTCTGGCGAGTGAGCTCGGACTCCCAAACACCCAGGTGATCGCTCCAGCCTGCCATGATACCGCCTCGGCCGTGGGCGCGATTCCCTTCCCGCACGACAATCTGGCTTTCATCAGCTCAGGGACATGGTCGCTCGTGGGAACCGTTTTGCGCGAACCGCTCGTCTCTGAGCTGGGCTACCGACTCAACCTCACGAACGAAGGCGGTGTCGGGGATACGATCCGCTACCTCCGCAATGTGATTGGTCTCTGGGTGGTCCAGGAACTTCTCCGCGAGTGGAATGAGCAGGGAATCGCTGGTACGGCGGCTCGACTGGCCGACCAGTGTATGGACACACCCGTCGAAGGCCCCTTCGTGGATGTCTCCGACGAGAAGACGTTTCTGGCTCCGGGAAACATGGCGGCGCGGATCAATGCGGAATTGCAGGGGCGCGGCTTTCCGGAAGAGTCTCGGCCGCGGGAGCTTGCAGCTATCGTCTTTCGAAGCCTGGCCCGTCGCTACCGGGAAGTCATCGAAGGTCTTCGCCAAACAACCGGCAAGCCTATCGAGCGAGTCTGCATCGTCGGCGGCGGTGTCAAGAATGAGGCCCTCAACCGCCTGACTGCGCTCTCCACCGGTCTGGAGGTCGTCCGAGGGTCCAGCGAATCCACCTTGATCGGGAACGTGGCGGTACAGGTGGCCGCCCTGGAGAACACCAGATCCCTCAAGGAGATTCAAAGCATCGCCTCGCGCTTAACCTTTGAGGGGGAGGCATGAGCACCCTCCGATCTTCGATCCTGGGAGAATGCATTGCCAAATTGGCCGGAACCTTCATCCTGGTTCTTGCCGCCACCAGCGCCGCCGCCGTCTTCTTGAATGGGTTCGAACCCATCGGGGCCGCGATTCTCTGGGGGTTGTGCGTGACGGTTGCCATCTACATGACCGGCGCAGTATCCGGCGCGCACATCAATCTCCCCATCACCGTGGCCTTTGCCCTGTTCTGCGGATTCCCCCGCCGAAACGTCGGCCCTTACAGCCTGGCGCAGACGGTGGGAGCGTTCCTGGCCTCGGCGGCGTTTTACTTCTACTGGCATGGCTTCTGGGAACCATCGGCAACAAGACCTGGCGTAGCCATCGGGGGACCGGGCAGCCAAAAGCTGATGATCTTTAGCTGCTTTTATCCCAATCCGGGTGGAGTAGGAATCACTCCCGAGGATTTCGCCAAGGTGTCGGCCCCCAACGCCTTCCTGGTTGAAGTCGTGCTGGCCGGCATCCTCATGATGACCGTCCTCGCCCTGGGAGACGATCGAAGCTCCCTCGCTCCCAAGAGCAATCTGGCGCCGCTCTTTGTAGGTCTAACGGGGGCCCTCCGGCTCGGCATTGGAGGCCAGGTCAGCATGGCGGCACTGAATCCCGCCCGTGATTTTGGCCCGCGTGTCTTCGGTTACCTTGTAGGCTTCAGCTCCATAGCGATTCCGGGCCCGCGAGGGAATGAGCGGGGGCTGTACCTCCGCGCCCCTACCGCAGGCGCGGTCCTTGGAGCGGCCGTGTATGATGGTTTGCTGCGGCGTTCTTTGCCCCAGCCCACCGCCTGATACCATAAGCGAGAACGAGGAGCATCCATGAAGGCTGCGTTTCTGACCGGTCTCCGGGAAATGGAAATCCGCGAAACCCCGGAACCCCAGCTGAGAGGCCCGCGCGACGTCCTCTTGCGCATCGACATCGTCGGGGTGTGCGGTTCCGACGTGCACTATTACACGAGGGGCCGCATCGGTTCGGCCGTCGTGAAGCATCCGTTCATCGTGGGCCACGAGTGCGCAGGAACGGTACAGGAAGTCGGCGCGGAAGTCCGCGGCCTCCAAGTGGGCCAACGCGTGGCCATCGATCCCCTGGTCTCGTGCGGCCACTGCGATCAGTGCCAGGCTGGACGCGCTCATACCTGCCGGAATCAGCGTTTCCTGGGCTTGCCAGGCCAGTTGGCAGGGTCGCTCGTTGAGTATCTGGTGCTGCCAGAGGAATGCTGCTATCCCATCCCGGCCTCCATGACTGTGGATCAGGCCGTCCTGGTCGAGCCGCTTTCCATCGGCGTCTACGCGCAACGAATCTCGCAGTTGGTGTCCGGCGCCAGAATTGTAATCCTGGGATCGGGGCCCATTGGCCTCAGCGTTCTGCTCGCCTGCCGCGTGGCTGTCGATTGCAGGGCGTACGTCACTGACTTGATCGGTGAGCGACTGAAGCTGGCCTCACAACTTGGTGCCGCGTGGACCGGGAATCCGAAGCAGAGTGACGTCGTGAAGACCATCCGCGACGCTGAACCATTAGGTGTTGACTTCGTGTTTGAATGCGCAGGCGAGCAGGAAACCGTGGACCAGGGTGTCGCGTTGCTCAAGCCCGGCGGGACTCTGCTGATTATCGGCATCCCCGAGGTGGATCAAATCAGCTTCCCCATCCACACGCTGAGACGAAAGGAGCTGACGATCAAGAACGTCCGCCGGCAGAACCACTGCGTGGCGCCGGCCATCGGCCTGGTAGCCAGCGGCATGGTCAACGTCGACCCGTTGATGACTCACCACTTCTCGCTTGAAGACACCAAGGCAGCCTTTGATCTCGTTGCCGACTATCGCGACGGCGTGGTCAAGGCCCTGATTCACGTTCCGGGCAAGGTCTGGAGCCAACAATTCAGACCTGGATGACTCGGAGAAAACTTGGCATTACCCCTGCGTCCGCCGTCGAAGAGGAGTTCTTCAACCAGCGACTGACCAGGGAGGCGAAACGATGATTGATTTCCATACCCATCCTGTCCTGATCCGCGAATTCGTCGCGAAGTATCCAAGCTATGAGCGCGCGGCCCGGCAGGTCTTCAATATCGGGAACAACTTTCAGCCCCTTGAGACGTTCTTCCTGCAAATGGATGTGGCCGGGATCGAGCGGGCAGTACTGCTGCCCATTGCTTGCGAGCGGGCACGGAAGGACGCCGTGAGTTCCAATGAGCAGGTAGCGGAACTTTGCAGTACAACCAAGCGATTTATCGGGTTCGCAAGCGTTGATCCGTTAAAAAAGGGCGCCGCGCGCGAGCTGGAGAACGCCGTGAGAAACCTGCGCCTGAAGGGATTGAAACTCGACCCGGCCCTCCAGGAGTTCCGGCCAAACGCGAGCAACGTTTTTCCGATCTACGAAACAGCTGCCGCTTTGAAGATACCGGTGCTCCTTCATACGGGCATGAGCTGGGCACCACAGACTGCGCTGGAGATCGGGAACCCCTTGTTGCTCGAGGAACCCATCCGGCAATTCCCGAAGCTCAACTTTGTCTTGGCGCACTTTGGCTGGCCGTGGGTGTGGGAAGCCACAGCGTTGGCGTTGAAGTATCCCAACGTTTTCCTGGATACGTCCTGTCTCTACTACGACAGTCCGAAAGAGTTCTACCAATCTGTTTTCAGTAAGCGGATTCCAACCACGGTCATTGAGCGGAGCCTTCGGGACAAGCTCGTTTTCGGTTCTAACTATCCACGCGTGGAGATCAAGAATATGGTCTACGCGTTGAAAAGCTTGCCGCTCACGGAAGGCTGTCTGCAGAAAATTCTGAAAGAGAATGCCGAGCGACTATTGGGACTGACGGATGCAATACAATGAACCCTGACCAATGGCCATGATCATCAAACTGGAACGCATCAAGCTTCAAACTCGGAAGCACAACGAGGCCATCGATATCACGGCCAAAGTCGATAATGTCGTCCGAAGCAGCGGCGTCAAAAACGGCCTCGTCAATATCCTGACCACCCACACCTCGTCGGGACTGCTGGTCACCGAAGGTATCCCCTGCCTCGAGGAGGATATCCTCACGCACTTCTCTCGCCTTTTCCCTGAAGATGTGGACTACCATCGCCGGCGGTACCTCGACTACGACGGGCGGCTTGGCTTCAACGCCGAGGCGCACCTGAAAAGTGTCGTCGGCGGCATCAGTTGCATGTTTCCTGTCGAAAATGGAGAGGTCGTACGGGGCTCCCGCCAGGCCGTCTATTTCATGGAATACGATGGCCCGCTCGAGAGAATCTACCTGGTACAAGTGTTGGGAGATTGAATAAGTGAGAGGTGTCCATCCGCGATCCCGTGCTGGCACTCCGAGTGTGCCAGAACGTGTCAAGCGGCCGTCCACGGCACTCCCATCCCGTGAGGAGGTGCGAACTTTGCGCAGTGGACGGTTCTTCGTACCAGCCATAGTCCTCATCGCGGCCCTGGCTTTTCTGATGTTCTGGCGGTCGAGCGGGTTCACGGAGGTTTCCACCGCGCCTCACCGCCCCAAGCTCGTCATCATGATCATCATCGATGAATTCCGAGACGACTATTTGGATCGCTTCCGGCCTTACTTTGCTGGGCGGGGCTTCAACCTCCTGCTGGCGGGAGCGCGGTTTACGAACTCCCGCTATGACTACGCCGTCACCTTCACCGGGCCTGGGCACGCGACCCTTCTGACAGGCGACTACCCGAGCCTGCACGGCATCATCGGAAACGAGTGGTTCGACCGCTCCCTGGGGCGCCCGGTGAGTTGCGTCGAAGATTCTACTCCCAGATTTCCTTTTTGAACTCCACCTATGAACCTTCGGATGCTCGTCGTCATCTGTATTGATGCGGGTTTGAAAGTGGTAGGGTTACTCCGGAGGTCCACACCCAGTAGGTGAGAGCCAAAATCAGCCCTTTCAGCTCTCGTTCAAACCTTCCCTGAAGGTCGACTTGCAGCGATCGCGCGTTACCTCTGACGCTGGCCTGATTCTGGTGCGGGAATTGGTCGAGCGCTTGGGTCTGGGCGACCTCATCACCCAACACGTGACCGACTCCCACCGGGGAAAGAACACGCAACTCCCTCTGGCCGATCTGCTCCGCCAGTTGGTGTACAGCCGCTTGGCAAGCTATGAAGACGTGAACGACACTGAGCGGCTGAGTCAAGACCCGACCTTTCGCCTGATAGGTTCGGAGGAGATCTGGGACCGTGGCGCGGCTTCGTTACGCGGCCGCCTTGTCCTCCGGAACCTTCATGAACATTGTTAGTACCGCGCTGACGGCGTAGAGCACGGCGAAGATCCACATTACGCCTGCGACACCCAGCAACGGCAAAAAGACACCGACGATCGCAGGGCCGACCCAGGCGCTCGCCCCGGCACCGAAGTTGAGGATCGACATGGCCGCGCCTTTGCGGCCCGGCGCGAGAGCCGCCATAATCGCCCCGAGTGGCGTATAGGCCGACAGGGTGGCTCCATAGAACATGCCGGCAATGACCGCCAGCGTGTAATTCGCCGGGTGTCCCTGCATGGAGTAATAAAACATGAGGGTCGTGACCGCACAGCCTACGCCGCCGAACAGCGTGACGGTCCTCCGCCACCCGAATTTATCGCCGATAATTCCGAACAAGAGGTTCCAGATGACGTTGGTCACCGACAGCATGGTTAGCAAGCGTAGCCACTGCGTGAGGGTGAAGCCGACCGTGGTGGTGCAATAGACCGGCAGAAACACCAGAAAACCGAGTTGGGCCGCCGTGTTGATCGTTCGCACGATACCGCCGATTCCGATCTTCGGGATCTGCCAGGCGATCGTCGCACTGAAAATGAGCGTTTTTATTGGATTCTCGCCCGCGGGAGCGAGTCTCCGTGTTCCCGTCGGATCCCGAACGGCGGCCAGGGCCAGGCCGGCAGCGGCGACGAAAATAAGCGCCCACCAGAGGGTCCGATACGAGCCCAGCAGCGGAACCAAGTAACTCGCGATGAGAGAGCCGAGGGTCGGGAAGCCCGCGGCGAATGCAAACCAAAACCAGCCCAACGATGTCCCGAGATTTCGAGCCGGCGTTGCCACCGTGATCCACACCAGGAAGCCGTATGCGAAGAGCGGATAGCCGAAGCCGCGCATTGCATAGAAAAGCAGCAAGAGCGGGTAGTTGCCCGGCGCGACCCCCAGTAAGAGAAAGGCCACGTGGAAAACGAGCCAGATGGCCAGACCGATAAACATGACCCGTTTCGATCCCCAGAGGTCGGAGAGGGCCCCGGACAGCCATGACGCAAACGTAGCGGTGACACCGTACACGGTGAACACCAGCGCCACGGCCGATGCCGATATTCCTTTGCCGGCGAGATAAGCCGACAGAAATCCCGATTCAACGCCGCATGCGCACATCAACAGCAGGACAGCGAGGAATCCCCATGCCAGGGGTGGGTAAATGCCGAGTCGATCGAGAAAGGACGAAGGCGCCCTGTCGGGTCTGGCAGCCGTGGCTTCCATAGAGAAGATTCTCCCTTCGGATCCCGTCATCCTACCAAGGCCCTTGGGCAGGTTTCAAGTTCCGGCTCTCTCACTGCAGACCGCTTGCGATTCCAGTCACTACTGGCGCGGATCGATGTTACGTTTCCAGTCAGCGACCTGTCTGGCCTGAGCAACAAGATGGCCGACCGGCACGTGCGCACTTACAAGCCAGACAAACGGCACGCGGTGTTGGCAGTGGATTCCGCGGAAACCTTGGCAGCTTTCCTGTTCGAGACACACCGTTGTGTGTCGCCAAGAACGCGTCTGCCGCAAACTGAATCAATCTTTCCGACTTAAATACGACTGTGCGCCATGGTCGATTCTCCCCGGCAGGGGTTGCGGAAACCTTCCCTTCCAGTCCCACAACTTGCCGACGAGACTCCACGCTCTCTTGCGCGACGACTCTCGCGCAGAAACGGCGGTTGGAGGAACAAGTCAGCAAGAGATCGAACTAGACATGCTTTCGCCGAGAAGCTCTTTCATGCAGCTGCACGCCACGTGTACCGATGATGGATCCCACCGACACGGGGCATGGCCACAAGTCTGGACAGAGCTGCTTTCCTTGGCTCCACAGGCCGCTTCTCGGGGGTGTCTTTCCCCAGCCCATCGTGGGCGCGGTCCTCGTGATAGTAGCGGAGGTATTCACGAACCCACCGGCGCAGATGAGCTGCGTTGAAGACGATCACAGGGTCCAGCAACTCTCTGCGGCAACTCCCCACCCAACGTTCGGCAACCCCGTTCTGCCACGGACTCCGATAGGCCGTTCGAATCGGCGTGCTGCTCATGGATTTGATCATTTCCGTTACTTCTTCATCGAACTTTCCATCTCGATCCAGGATCAGGTATCGGGGTGAAACATCCTCAGGGAACGCCTCTCTCGATTGCTGCACGATCCACTAGCTGGTCGGGTGCTTAGTGACGTTGAAGCGGAGGACTCTCCTCCGGCCGTGGCTGATCACGAAAAAGCAGTAAAGCATACGGAAAGTTGCGGTCGGAACCGTAAACAAGTCCATCGCCACAATCACGTCCCGAGGGTTCTTAAGAAAGGTTAACCAGCGCTTGCGCGCATCTCCGTTACGGCCCACGCGAGTAAGGAACCCGGACACCGTGCGCTCGGAAATCTCACAACCCAGTCTCCACAGCTCACCGTTGATTCTGGGTGCTCCCCAAGTCGGATTCTCAATCGCTCTCCGCTGAATGAGTTCACGCAGCTCACAAGGAACCCTGGGTCTGCCCCGCTCGGTTCTTCGGGAGAGGAACCGCCCATACAGCCGAAATCCCTCACGATGCCACCTCACTACGGTCTCTGGCTTCACCACCCCTAACATCTCGGCCCACCGAGACCAGACCCGTCACAGGAGCACCCAGAACCCCTGATCCCAGGTGTTCAGTCTGGGGCGTGGGTTCTGGCGCTTGAGCGCGCTGACTTGCTGACGCAAGGCCAGAATTTCCAGTCCCAAACTGTTTCGAGAGCGAAGGAAGGCGCGGAACCAACAAGAGAGAGTCAGCACGAACTCGGACATGGAGCCAGTTTACCAGGACATGTGGCACCCTGGACGCGTCTCGTAACCCGCTGATTTCTCAAAGTGATTGAATTTTGGCAACACACAGGGCGCCTTACTTGCCGCCCGCGGGGCTTCCGGTCATCTCGCGAATGAACTTCACCTCTTCAGGCCGATACGGCGTGCCATCCTTCCGGAAGATGTCGTGGAACCAGACTGAGGGTTGGCGGTCCGTGTATGGGTGCTCCCAGGAGTCCCACGGGAAGTAGGTTTGCGTTTTCCCGGCAACAAAGCCCCAATTAATCGCGGCGACCTTGTATTTCTTGGCGATGGGTAGGGTTCCCTGGAAAGTGCTCCCATTCCCGCGCGCCATGTACTCCGTGCAGAGGATCGGCCGATGGTAGTGCTGCAACGACTTCACGCGCTTCTCGAACGTCTCCGGCACTTCGTAATCGTGGAATGAAATCACGTCGGACATTTCCAACTGCACTCTTTCGATGGGTGAAAGCTTGTCGGGCGACGACCAATCCCGGCCTTCCCACAAGCCGCTGGTGAGCGGTTGGTCCGGACCAGCCGCGCGCACCCACTCGAAAACCCTCGGCAAGAGCTTGAGCACCAGGGCAGCCTTGTTCGGCGGTTCCAGCTTTCCATAGGCGGAATCGTTCCTGTTGTCCGGTTCGTTCCAAACGTCCCAACCAAGCACCCGTCGGTCGTGTGCAAACGCTCCCACCACGCCTTTTACGTAAGCTTCGAGACGGGGATACTGAGTCGCATCCTTCAGGGTAGCAGCCCCGGGGTTTTGCACCCATCCTGAATTGTGAACTCCAGGTCGCGGGTCGCGCTGCTTGCCGAGTTTGGGGGACGGATCCCAGCACGAATCAAACAACACAAACAGCGGTTGGATCTTGTGTTTCGCCGCAATGCTGAGGAACGTGTCAATCCGCTTCTGGAAACCGGCTGAATCCTGTTGCCAGAGGAGATCGTGCAGAAAAACTCGCATGGTGTTCATCCCGAGTCTTTCGGCCCAGCCCAATTCCAGGTCGATGCGCTGGGGATCAAAGGAATCGGCCTGCCACATTTCGAGCTGGTTGATGGCGTCCGCGGGCATGTAATTGCTTCCAACAAGCCAAGGCTGCTTCGCGTACCAGTCATTTGCGGTCTTCTCGGACCAGCGCTGGACTTCCGCTGCCTGTGCCACTACGGCAGTACTAAGCATCAACAGAATGCCGGTAAGTAGTCTTTTCATGCTCACCTCGAAAATCAACTGTTCCGCGGATTATACAGTACAGTCGCTGCATCGACTCAAAACCTTGACCCCGGAAGAAACGATCCCGGAAGTGGGAGGGCGATATGTTGCGGAAAAATACTGAGCCGTGGGCCGAAAGCGCTTCCAGGGGCCGATCCGGCCAAATTCACAAACCGCAATCGGCAAATCACTGCTGGCACGGAAGGGGTAAAGATAAAACCCGCCCAACTGTTCGGCGCGCGAGCAGTCGAGTCCCGGACAAGTAACTGAGGTTCGATCAACACATGTCCTTCGCCTAAATCACATCTGAGTGATCATAGTTGACTTTCCCGCGACCGACTTTGGATGTTCCTCCGCATGTTTATGGTCCTGTGTTCGCTGACACGGATTCTTCTTTCGGCACATTGCGGCGGCGTCAGGCCGGGGTTTCTTGGGCACTCCCTTCGAGTGGCAGTCGAGACACTTTACGAAGTGAATGTTGTGTGGGCTCCGGGTGGATTTGAAAGTTGTATCCATCGTCTCCACGTCGAGGCCGCAATTCGACAGGCGCGGATGGCAATTCGCGCAGGAGGCGCGGGTGCGCCCGCCGTGCTTGTCGTGGCAGGCAAAGCAACTGAGACCCTCGTGAACTCCCATCGGCGTGCGGTCGTCGCCCGAGCCCACCTGCCGGGTCGAGAGCGGTGCGTGGCACTGGTAGCAGAGCGCCTGGCGCGAGTCGTGGCTGATCTTCACCGGGCGTTCCCCTTCGCGCATATCGGGCAAGGGGAGACTGGCCACGGCGACGGATTCGAGGTCCCGGCGGTCGAAGAGCGCAAGTGAGGGCCTGTTCACTTCCTGGCCGAGACTCGTCGCGGGCTTCGCCGGCGGGCGCGCCAGGGGAGCGCCGTGACGATGCATTTCGTGACAGGTGAGACAGACGATGACGGGCCGGTCGGCGAGAGCGGGGTCGCGCAGTTTCCACGGGCCCGCGGTGTCGATCGGCGTCACCAAGTCGCGAATACTGCCGTCGTAGTGCATGCCGTGGCAGCGCAGGCAGTCATCCATCAGCAGGCGCTGGTGGTTGTGCTTCGCGTCGAGAAAGATCTCCGTGTAGGTGCCGCTGTGCGCGCCCGACGCCCAATCGGCCCACTCCTGCTGGTGGCAAGTCTTGCAGCGGTCGGCGACGCGGAAAACGTCGCGCGTCTTCAGCCGCACCTGTTCCGGCGCGTTCCCACCTAGGTGATTCATCAGCCGGCGCAGGTTATTGATGTGAAAACCCGCCTCCAGCGTAAAGACATCGCCGTGGCACACGCCGCACGGAACGTTCCGGTGCGTGGAGGTTTGCCAGTCAGTGTAGGGCTGCCAGATTTCGTGGCAGCGCGCGCAAGCTTGCCCGCCGGAGTACTCGTAATAGAGACTGGCGCCGGGCAGGGCGAGAATCGCGGCCCCGAGCGCAATCAGCAGGAACCACAGGCGGCGTCGATGAGGGCGTGGTGTAGACATTAGCGGTTCGTACTTGGCAAGGACAGTCTCAAGAGCTGTTTCAATTCCGAAGGGCGTGGGCAGCCCCCGGCGAAGCCCCCCTCACCCGGTCCGGCAGGCCGGACCACGCATTATGAAAGGGCGCCCCTGTTTGTGTATGGTTGGGTTGTAGGCACCAACCTTCACTTTTAGGAGCACCCTTATGAGCGCTGACAAGTATATCGGTTTGGACGTGCATTTGGCCACGGTTGTGGCCTCGGTGTTAGACGCCTCGGGACGAGAGGTGGCCAGGGGCGTGATGGCGACGAAGGCGGCGCAGATTCGGGGTTTCCTGGAGGGGCTGCGGGGGAGACTGCAGGTGGCCCTGGAAGAAGGGATGTACTCGGCCTGGCTGTACGATCTGCTGCAGCCGTGGGTGGCGGAGTTGGTGGTTTGCGATCCGCGTCACAAGGCCCGGCTGAAAGCGGGGAACAAGAACGACCCTGGGGACGCTCACAAGCTGGCGGAGTTGCTGCGCGCCGGTCTGTTGCGCCCGGTCTACCATGGCAGCCGGAGTGTGCGTCCGTTGCAGGAGCTGGCGCACAGTTATCAGGCGCTGGTGAGCGACACGACGCGGGTGATGAACCGGATCAAGGCTCTGTATCGGGGCCGAGGCATCGACTGTGTGGGCAGGGGCGTGTATGCGCCCGCGCCATGCGCCGCCAGGCCCGGCAGGCGCTGCTGCGGGAGAGCCGCAAACGTCCAGCCTGCCGGCGTCTGCGGGAGGTTCCCGGCCTGGGGCCAGTGCGCGTGGCCTTGCTGATCGCGCGTATCCAGACGCCCCACCGATATCGCAACAAGCGTTGCTTCTGGGCTTACGGGGGCCTGGGACTGGTCAGTCGCACCAGTGCCGAGTACCGCCTGGTGCAAGGGCGGATCGTGCGGACGGGTAAGCCGGTAGCGATTCGCGGGCTCAATCCCAACCACCAGCCGGAGCTGAAAGCCATCTTCAAGTCGGCGGCCACGGCGGTGATTCATCGCCCCGGACCCTGGCAGGATTACTACCAGCAGCGGGTGCAGGAAGGACGCAAACCGGAGTTGGTGCGCCTCAGTGTGGCGCGCAAGCTGGCCGCCCTGACCTTGAGCCTTTGGAAGAAAGGAGGACGCTACCCAGTCGAACGTCTGAAGCCGCAAGCTGCTTAGCGCGGGAAACCCCGGCCGAATGCCGCAGAGGATGTTCACGCATGGCGACGGTTCGCCGAGTGTTTCAGGCACTCGGGTGGGAGGAGTTCCGCGAGGAGTTCCACCCACGAGAGAGAGTATCCAGGAGAGGGTTAGGCTGCGGTCCCGCTTTCCGGGACGGGCTTCCTTAGCCACACTATGCCCCCTCGCACAACCCCAAAAAGCCCTAGGCCTCGAGGCTCCGATAGAACCCTGGTTGGCACCACCTGCCACCCCCACGGCTTGCCACGGCTCCGGAAAGATGCTCGGCTCGTTAGCGCCTCACCAGGAAGATGTCCTCTGCGCGGATTCGCGCCCATCGCCGTCTCACCGGGGCTGGATGCCAAGAGAAACTCCCGCCACCAGCCAGCGGTGAAGTGTTTTCTCTTGACATCCCCTTTCATAGAACCCTCTCCCCCAAAGGGGGGCGAGGGTAGTAGACTCGAATAAGTCTGGGAGCAGCCATGAAAACCGCCTACCTTGACATCGAAACAAACTACGTCGGGAAGTTCACCGACCAGCGGCTGTTCAAGGATTACCAGCATCACCGGATCACGGTCATTGGGGTGCGAATTCTGGACGGGACGAGCGACGCTTTCATGCAGCTTGTGGGGAAGGATGCGACGAAGGCCAACCTGATGCAGGTGCTCAAAGGGGTGGAGCGGCTGCTGACGTACAATGGGCGATCGATTCCTGACAACGTCAAGGGGTACACGGGGTTCGACTTCCCGGTGATCGCGGCGCAACTCGGAGTGGTGCTGGACAAAGAGTTCCAGCACGTGGACCTGTGCCCGGAATGCTGGAGGAAAGGGCTCTGGGGCGGGCAGAAGGTGGTCGAACAGAGCCTGGGGCTCAAGCGAAAGCTCCCGGGCAAAGACGGCAAGTGGGCCGACGAAACCTGGAAGCAATACGAAGCGACCCAGGACGAGCGCTGCAAGAACGAAGTGCTGGCCTATAACCAGGAAGACGTCTTGATGCTGCGCCGCATCGAAGAGGCGTTGCAGAAACGTTAGCCGCGACGCGGCATTCCCCCTTTCAATCACCAGCGTGTCCGGAGCAAGGGTTCTGGTCTGCAGACCCCTTGCGGAGACGCGCTTCCTCGGTTGTAATAGGCTGATGGATGCCAAGCGCGAAGCCGCAACCGAGATTGTGCGCCGGCTCAGGTCCGAGGGATTCCAAGCGTACCTGGTGGGCGGGTGCGTGCGCGACCTGGTGATGGGGCGCGAGCCCAAGGACTATGACGTGACCACTAACGCGACGCCGGACCAAGTGCTAACGCTCTTTCCTGACGCGCTCACGGTGGGCGCGCAGTTCGGAGTCGTCATCGTTCCCCGCGAGGGGGGA
>Ga0187861_10002041_pt1 | contig 19519 bp, 9 predicted proteins | sample June2016WEW_10_1_3_FD_132986 | JGI IMG/M metagenome (GOLD analysis project Ga0187861, IMG submission 132986) | Peatland microbial communities from SPRUCE experiment site at the Marcell Experimental Forest, Minnesota, USA - June2016WEW_10_100 | ecosystem: Environmental > Terrestrial > Soil >...
ATTCGGAAATGCGGAGGAAGACAAGGAAACCAGCGATGCCCGCCACCAAGGCCGACGCTCCGTAGAGTGGCAAATCTTCCCGGCCAATGCCTGCGCTTTTGGTCCGCTGCAGCAGCGCAGCCAACCCAGCTCCGAGCGCGAGGGGAATCAACCCCAGCCACATCCAAAATGGCCAATCCATTAATGGCCAATCCATTAAGGAGCCCCCGGCGAGCATCATGTCGTTCCATATCATGGCAAAGTTGAACTCGACCTTCTGGAGTATCCACCAACTCTGCGATTCGATGATGAGTGGTATGTAAGGTATCAGTGATGCTCCGGCCACCAGTCCAACGCCGAACACCAGCCCCGCTGTTTTCCATTGCCGGTGACGCGCACACACGACCCCGCCCGCGATGCAGGCCGCCAATACCAGGAAAGCATTTTGGAAAAGCGTTTGGACGCTCAGGATGGCGGCGAGCGTGGCCAGCAAAAAGGAGGTGCGCCCTGGCGCTTGCACCAGTTTCCAGACCAGCCCCAGCGTTATCAGTATAAACAACGACCCACAACCGTAGGCGCGAAGCGAATCCCCCCAGATTACGACGGTCGCGTTTGCGGCCAGAAGTCCCAGGGAAATGAACGGCAACCGGAATCCCATGATCCGGGCATTCAGCCACATCGCTCCCAGCAACCCGAGTCCGATCAGAAAACCCAGCACTCTCAGGGTTACATCACTTGCGCCCAGGCCTAAAGTTGACCATACCCGGACCAGTGTGGAAAAGAACGCCGGATAGGATTCATGCGCCAGTCGCCAGCTTGCGCTGGTATCATTCGAATTGGCGAGTTGCACACCGCTGGCTTCATCACGCCATAATGCTCCCGCGTGGGTGAGATAAGTGACATGCAGCCAGACTGCGAGCAGGGTTGCCGTCAGACAGATTCCCATTTCAATCCGACCAATGAGTTGCGCCTGCTTTTCAGATAAAACTCGCATCATCGGCAACTCTGTTCCCAACATTTAAGCCATGTCAATCTTTTCCCCGCGCAGCCTGCTTGCCCAAAACCAGCCCCGATCGCAAAAATCCTACTTGGAGTTGAAGTGTTTTCGGTAAAGTTGAAATGCCCATGCCGTGCGGCCCGGCATGTAGGCCAGGATGGATTCCGGGTCACGCCGGATGTCTTCCAAAAGCTTCAAATTATTTTCATAGCCGGGATATTCGTTTCGCATGTTGGTGGTCAGGTCCTGCACATTGCGTTTTTGATAAACCGAGGCCTTGTTGTAAACGACTTTAAATCCCCTGGCTTGGACGTAATACCCCGGCCAGATGTCGTCCATGCGCCCCACGAATGGGAATTGAAAATAATCCTTCAGGATTTCCGCGCGCATGAATGTATTTTGGGAATTAAAGGGACCGATCTGGTTTGCCGCCATGGGAAACGCCGCGGGATCAAAAGTACATTCGGGAGCGTGCTCCATCCTGCAAATGGCGTCTATGTCCGGGTCCCCGTCCCAGAAATCAGCCTGAATATCCACCGACACTTTTTTTCGCGTTTTCCTGGAATAATCCCGTTTGGACACCAACTGCAATGGGAAACCGCGGTGCCAGAGATTCCTGTGGTTTGTAGCTCCTATCGGATCGAATGCCGGCAGGTCCGTTTCGTAATAATCAATTTCGACTTCCCGGCCAACCAGCAGGTCTTCTCCCCAGCCTTTATATGGAATATTGTCATCATCCACCAAAGCGACAATGTCGGCCTTCATATCTTTGGCCCAGAGAAAGGCGAAATTACGGCGCTGAATGCAGTTCCAACCGATGGCCTTGGAAAGGGCCGGGTCGTATTTCTCCTGTTCCTCGGGTGTGACATAAATCCCACATTCCAGATGGTAATCACGTGGTGTTTTCTTGTCGCCGACCACAACAAGTTCCCAGTCTTTCATCGCCTGAAAGGCCAGGATGGCTTCGGTCGGAGGATTGATGGTGGTGGTAACAATGACTTTTCTCATGGTGAATTCGCAGGATGAACCTCCGGCGTGTCGGTATTGCTCGGAGAGAATCGATGGAATCTCTCCTTCCGGGCAAAGCGGATCTTCAGCCCGATGCGGAAGTATTCAAAATTTCGGAAGAACGGGTTCTGTGATTCACCTTCGATGCGGGCATGCCAGACTGTAGGGATCTCCGTTACCGATATTCCCAGCCGGAGCGGCTTGATAATGCTCTCCAGATTGAAAGGGTGCCTGAGTTCCTCCCACTGGATGGCCCGAACCAGCTTCGCCGGCATGATTCGAAACCCGTAGGTCATGTCGGTCAAATGCGTCAGATACAGTATGGAAAAGAACCGCTGGAAAAGCCAGTTGCAGACCAGTTTGATTTTTGAATAGCCGTGAAATGATCCTCCACTGATCCAGCGTGACCCGGTCACGATCCCGGACGGGTTCTTTTGCGCCTTGGCGATCAACACATGGACATCATTCGGGTCGGTTTCCAGGTCGCTGGCCATGATGATCAGGTGACTACCACGCGCCAGGTCGAAGCCGTCGCGCAAGGCGCCGCCCAAATAGGGCAATCGCTGATGATGGACTACCATAAGATCGCCCAGTTCTTTCTGGAGTTGCACGATCATTGCCATGGATTCGGGAGTCGTCCTCTCGCAGACCACGACAAGGAATTCCTTGATCAGACTCTTCTTCACATCGCGCAGGATAATGTCCACCGTTTGTTTCAGCGAAATTGTTTCGTTGATCACCGGTAAAATGATCGTTGCCGATTCGAACCGGTCCACATGGGGACAATCATTCATCTTTGACACCCGGCCAGCGGTGACCTGTGACCTGCCCGCGCAAAAATTTCGTTGTCATTTCAATTGTGTGGCAGTGCAAAATTATCACGCTGCTTTTCGCGGAAAGGACGCAGCTTTTTTTGCAGAACCGGATTGAAGTATATAATGCCGCCAACTTCCGCAAGACAAATTATGTTTGAGCAGTAGCAGGGCAATTTCCGAACGATTAAACGCGTGCCATCATCCTGCGGAACATCCCCAATCTTTGCTGAAGGGACGCCGTTACAGCGGCAAAAATTCGTGCCTGATTTCCTTCCCGTCGCAGTGCAGGATGGCCACGGTGCGTTCCGCGCCGGACTTCGGTTTGCCCGCGTAGCCGGGATCAAATACAGCACGCCGCCAATTGTTTCGCAAAAGGCCTTGTGGGTGTGGCCAAACACGACGGCATCCGGTCGTTCGCGCGTAATCTGGAACTGGAGATTTTCCTTCAGCGCGTGCGGGTTCACAATGTGGTGAACGAGAAATTTGCGTTGGGCGAGCGCCGCCATTTCGGTGATCCGGAAGGTGGGTGAACTGTCCGTGTTGCCGAGCACGGCGGTGACCGGGGCAATCGCTCCCAATTCAACGATGATGGAATCGCCGCCGATGTCGCCCGCGTGCAGGATGTGACTGACGCCGGCAAAAATTTTAGGGACTTTCGGGTCGAGAAAACCGTGCGTGTCGGAGACGATCCCAATCTTCATAAAAGTGTCAGGTGACAGGAAGTTATGTGGTTTGGACGGCGGTAGCGGTCTTGTCACGTGTCACTTGCCACCCGCCCGCCATGCCGACTTGTCCCGCCGAAGCCGGGTGAAGGCGGAAGCGCGCGAAGGCCGGTCACTTGTCATCGTTACGCCTTCGCCTCCTCCGGGGTCTCTTCGTTTTCGGGTTCTTTCTCGCGCACCCCGGCCGTTTTTTCCGCTGGCGATTCGGCGGGGGCGGTGAGTTTCATCGCGGCGACGAACAGGCTGGTGAAGAGGCCGCCGCTCAGGAGTGTGTTGCGGAAAAATTCCCAGGTGGACGGGTAATTGGGGAGGCCGGTGGTGAGAGCTTGAATCCAGCCTGCGAGCGTTTTGGTATATGCTGGATCGTTGAGCCAGGATGCGGTGTTGGTGATGAAATAAAAAAGCACCGCACCCAGCAGTCCGCCACCCAGGAGTTTCCACCAGCTCGTGCGCGGTGAAAACAGGCGCCCGAGTCCGACCAGCGCGGCGAACGAAAGCGTTTTGACCAGCATATAACCGCTGAACACCGGCTCATGGTAGTAGAAAACGTTCAATAGAACGTCCGTGGCAAACAACGTGCCCAGCGGCAGCCACCAGGCCATCGCTCCGGTGAAATACACCCCGCCGCAAAACGCCAGGGCATAGGCAGCGCTGAAATTCAACGGCATCAGACCGGGGATGCGCGACAATGCGAACACCAGCAGGAAAATCGCCGGCAATAGAATTTTGCCTTTCACCGCCCGCAGCATACTGCAAACGGGCGCGGTTTCAATTCTGGAATTATTGGCAAAGACATCGCCGTCATTCCCGATACGGTTTGTGTGCGCGGTAAATTTCAAGCAGTTCCTGGTTTTTTCGCAGCAGGTCGGGTTCGCCATGCTGCGTGGCGAGGGCGCAGGCTTTTTGCGCGGTGGCAATGGCATCGTCAAATCGTCCCGCCTCCGCCAAAGCCGCCGCCAGCGTGCCCACCATGATGGTTTGCTTGTAATTCGTCAGTTTGCAGGCGCGTTCGGCAAACCCAATGGCTTGAGCGCCATCCCGGATGCGCGCGTCCGGGCACGTGGCCAGCAGCCAGGCCAGATTGTTCAGAACGTCCGGGGAATCGGGCTGGAGTCGCAGCACGGCGCGATAATGCCCGACCGCATCCGGAAATTCCCCCTGTCCGGCCCGGATGGCTGCAACCTGTGCGTGCGCTCCCGGCGTTGGCTGAATCTTCAAGGCTTCCTGCAGGCAGGCGAGGGCTTTGTCGGTTTCGCCTTTTTGGCCAAGAATCAGCGCCAGAACTTCTCGTATCGTCACATCATCGGGTTTTAGTTCCAGTGCGGTTGAGTACTCGGATGCGGCTTCGGTGGTTTTATCCTGGGCGACCAGGGCGTCCCCGATGCATTTGTGCGCCTCGGCGTTTTTGGGGTTCAGCCGCAAAACTTCGCTCCCTTGGACCACGGCGGCTTCATAGTTTTTTTGCCGGAGCCGGATCCCGGCGAGTAACAGGTGGGCATCCTCGAAATTGGGGTTGATTTTGAGGGCCGACTCGCAGCTCCGGCTGGCGGCATCCAGGTTGCCCGATTCCTCGAAGGCATAGCCCACGAGAAAATATCCCTCAAAATTATTTTCCCCTGTAACTTCAATCGTATGGCTGAAAAGCCTTATGCTGTCCTGCCAGTAACCCAACTGGTTCCAGGTGCCCAGCAGGCAAATCAACAGCAGCCCCGCCGCGCCAAATGTCATGAAGGTCCGCCAAAGGGTTGAAATCGCCGCGATGCCCGCCATTCCCCAGGCCACAATGATGAACAAACCTATTGCGGGCAGGTAAGTATAGCGGTCGGCGATGGATTGCCAACCAACCTGCACCAGACCAATGACCGGCACGAGCATCATCAGGAACCAAAACCAGCCGACAAACAGCCATGGCTGGAAACGCGCCCGCCGGATGCAAAAAACCGACAGCAAAATCGGCGGCAGGATGAAACAGATCAGCTCTCCTGAATTATGCATCGGTGTATACGGATAAAAAATGGCCAGATTTTCCGGCCAAAATGTTTTTCCAATATAAGCCGTATAAGCTGCCAACGGATGGAAAACCCGCACCAGCCAGGACATGTTTTCCACAGACACAACGCTTCCCCCCGTGTGTTGCGCCCAGAAAGTTACGATGCTGGATGCCAGGCTCAACACTAGAAATGGCACCTTTTCGAACAGTAGATGGCTAATCTGAGGCATAAGGCGTGAGGCGTGAGGCGTGACGCCTGAATCAGCACCTGCCACCCGCCACCCGTCACCCGTCACTCGTCCGAGCGGCCAGAAATCCAGCAGCAGCAAAATCACCGGCAGTGTCACCAGCATCGGCTTGCTCATCAGCCCCAGCGCAAAAAAGAAAACCGCCGACCAATAACACCATTGGGCGTTGGATGTTGGATGTTGCCCGCCTTCACTTCGCTCGCCTCGGCGAAGCCTGGGTTTCGGCGAGGTCTCGCCGCTGGCGGAAATGTTGGATGTTTTCCCTCCCGGCTCTCGGTTCCCTGCTCCCTGTGCGTATTTCACCCACGCCCACAGCGTCAGCATCATGAAAAATCCGCTCAAAACATCTTTGCGTTCCGAAATCCAGGCGACAGACTCCACCCGCAACGGATGCAACGCAAACAATGCCGCCACCAGGGCACTGCGCCACGCTGTTTTAGTCATCTCCTTCAAAACCAGGAAGAGCAGCACAGTATTGGCAATATGAAATCCCAGGCTGGTCCAATGATGACCGCCGGCCTTCAGACCAAACAGCTGGCAGTCCAACATGTGCGACAGCCAGGTGACCGGATGCCAGTTGCTGGCGTGGGTGGTGGTGAACGCCCAGCGGATACTTTCGGCGGTTATTCCCGCCTGAACGTTCGTGTTATTTAAAACGTAGAGCCAGTCATCATAGATGATGAAATCAAGGCGGCCCACCGGCCAAAAGGCAATCAGGGTAATGACAGACAATGCCAGACAAATGAGCCACTCGCGTCGCATCCTATTTTACTGCTTCGAATTCACCGGAATTGCAAGATTGTTCATGGCGCGCCAGGGGCAGGTTTTCCGGCAGCCTCGTGATACGGCTGATGTTTGAGATACAACGCCAGCAGGTCCTGATTTCTCCTTAACAAACCTTGTTCGCCCGCCGCCGCGGCCAGCGCGCAGGCTTTCTGCGCCGCCGCAATCGCATCGTCATATCGTCCCGCCTCGGCGTAGGCGGCCGCCAGGGTGCCGACGAGGAGGGTCACGCCATAGTGCGTCAGTTCGCAGGCCCGTTCGGCATATTTGACGGCTTGAACGCCATCCCGGATGTGAGCGTCCGGACTGGTCGCCAGCAGCCAGGCCAGATTGTTCAGGACATCCAGGGAGTCAGGCTTGATTTGCAGCGTCTTTTGGAAATAGGCGATCGCTTCGTCCACATCGCCCTTTCGGAGCAGAATGTTGCCCAGGATGTAGTGGGCCTCCGCGTAGTCGGGTTTGATTTGCATCGCCTTTTGGAAATGAACAATCGCTTCATCCACCTGGCCCTTTTTGAGCAACACGTTGCCGAGGTTGTAGCAGGCTCCCGCGCTGTCGGGTTTGATTTGCAGCGTTTTTTGGTACTGGGCAATCGCTTCGTCCACCCGGCCCTTTTGGAGCAGTGCGTTGCCCAGGTTGTTGTGGGCTTCCGCGCTGTCGGGTTTGATTTGCAGCGTTTTTTGGTAATGAACAATCGCTTCGTCCACCTGGCCCTTTTGAAGCAGAACGTTGCCGAGGTTGTTATGGACTTCCGCGTTATCGGGTTTGATTTGCAGCGCCTGTTGGTACTGGGCGATCGCTTCGTCCACCCGGCCCATTTTGAGCAGGACGCTGCCCAGGTTGTTGTGGGCTTCCACGTTGCCAGATGTGCAGGCGAGCGTGTGGGTCCACAACGATTCACTGTTACGCCAATAGGAAGTCTGCGCCCGCGCGCAGAAAATCAAACCCACCAGAATGACCGTGGCGAGGCCGCCCAGCACCACGCGGCGGTGACGCCAGCCGGCGCACAAATCCGCCGCCGCCCAGGCCAGCAACACATATAACCCAATCTGCGGCAGATACGTGTAACGGTCCGCCCGCGCCTGCCATCCGACTTGTAGCACCCCAATCACCGGCGCCAGCATGATGAGATACCACAACCAGCCCGTTAAAAGATATGGACGACGACGACGCAGGACGAAAACGCCTCCGGAAATGCCAGCCAACAGAACCAGTGACAGGACCACTTTTGAAAGACCAACACTCCCGGCTGTAAATGGATATAAAACCGCCAAGCCCGACGGCCAGAACATCTGGCCCAAATAGGCCACATATGAGATTGCGGCATTACCTAGGCGCAAGGGCAGGGAAACCTTCTCGGACGACTGCATCGCTTCGTGCTGGGCAAAAAGCGTGACCACACACGACGCAACTGCCAGTCCGAGCAAGGGTAGCTTTTCAAGAAGCAAATGGCTAATCCGAGGCGTGAGGCGTGACGTGTGAGGCGCGACGCGTGAATCAGCACCTGCCACTCGCCACCCGCCACCCGTCACTCGTCCCAGCGGCCAGTAATCCAACAGCAGCAACACGAACGGCAGCGTTACCACCATCGGCTTGCTCATCAGACCCAACGCAAACAACAACAATGCCAGACCGTAGAACACTTTGGCCTTTGGCCTTTGGCCTTTGGTCTTCTCCACGTATCGCACCCACGCCCAGAGTGTCAGCATAAAGAACAGTCCACTCAACACATCCTTGCGCTCCGCCACCCACGCCACCGATTCCACCCGCAACGGATGGATCGCAAACACCGCCGCCACAAACGCGCTGCGCCCCAAGCACCCCGTCATCCGCCGCAGCACCAGAAACAGGAGGAGCACCGACGCGGTGTGCAGCAGAACGCTCGTCAAATGATGCCCGCCTGCATTCAACGCGTACAACCGGCAGTCCAGCATGTGGGACATCATCGTCAGCGGATGCCAGTTGGAGGCGTAAACGTGGGTGAATGCCAATACGATCCCCTCGCGTGTCAGACCCTTTTGGACGACAGGGTCCTCATACACATACAGGCCGTCATCGAAGTTGACAAACTCGTGCCGTAGCGTCTGTCCGAAAACGGCAAATGTGATTGCCGCCAGAAAAATGCAGACCCCGGCGACCTGCCAGCGGTCATTCAAACCCGCCGCAGGGCTTTCGGATTTCGGCGGGCGGGAGACTTCCTCTTCCGGCATTTCACCGGCAGGCGAAACGGGTGGGATCGGATGGACGGCCGCGGTTTTTTCCTTGGATTTTCCGCTCATAGTTACGGCGCGGCGGGAACAAAATTTCCGGCTGCCTCGTGATACGGTTGATGTTTGAGATACAACGCCAGCAGGTCCTGATTTCTCCTTAACAAGCCGTGTTCGCCCGTTGCCGAGGCCAGCGCGCAGGCTTTCTGCGCCGCCGCAATCGCATCGTCAAATCGTCCCGCCTCGGCGTAGGCGGCCGCCAGCGTGCCGACGAGGAGGGGCACGCCATGGTGCGTCAGTTCGCAGGCGCGTTCGGCATATTTGACGGCTTGAACGCCATCCCGGATGTGTGGGTCCGGACTGGTCGCCAGCAGCCAGGCCAGATTGTTCAGGACATCCGTGGAGTCGGGCTTGATTTGCAGCGTCTTTTGGAAATGGGCGATCGCTTCATCCATATTGCCCTTTTGGAGCAGCGCGTTGCCGAGCTTGTAGCAGGCTTCCGCGTCGTCGGGGTTGATTTGCAACGCCTTTTGGAAATGAACAATCGCTTCATCCACCTGGCCCTTTCGGAGCAGCGCGCTGCCGAGGTTGTAGCAGGCTTCCGCGTTATCGGGTTTGATTTGCAACGCTTTTTGGAAATGAACAATCGCTTCGTCCACCTGGCCCTTTTGGAGCAGCGCGCTGCCGAGGTTGTTGTGAGCTTCCGCGTAGTCAGGTTTGATTTGCAGCGCCCGTTGGTACCGGGCGACCGCTTCGTCCACCTGGCCTTTTTGAAGCAGCGCGGTGCCGAGGTTGTAGCAGGCTACCGCGTAGTTGGGGTTGATTTGCAGCGCGTGTTGGTACTGGACGATCGCTTCGTCCACCTGGCCCTTTTGGAGCAGTGCGTTGCCGAGGTTGTAACATGCTTCCGCGTAGTCGGGTTTGATTTGCAGCGCTAGTTGGTACTGGGCGATCGCTTCGTCCACGTTACCCTTTCGGAGCAACGCGTTGCCGAAGTTGATGTGGGCCTCCGCATAGTCGGGTTCGATTTGCAGCGCCTGTTGGTACTGGGCGATCGCTTCGTCCACCCGGCCCATTTTGAACAGCGCGTCGCCGAGGTTGATGTGGACTCGCGCCTGGTCGGGATTGATTTGCAACGCCTGTTGGCACTGGGCGATCGCTTCGTCCACCTGGCCCGTTTTGAACAGCGCGTCGCCGAGGTTCATATGGCCAATGAAGTTGTCCGACGTGCAGGCGAGCGTGTGAGTCCACAACGATTCACTATTTCGCCAACAAGAAGTCTGCACCCGCGCGCAGAAAATCAAAGCTGCCAGAATGACCGTGGCGAGGCCGCCCAACATCACGCGGCGGTGACGCCACCCGGCGCACAAATCCGCCGCTGCCCAGGTCAGCAACAGATACAACCCAATCTGCGGCAGATATGTGTAACGATCCGCCCGCGCCTGAGCGCCCGCCTGAACCAATCCGATCATGGGTGCGAGCATTCCCAGATACCACAGCCAGCCGACCAGAAAGCAAGGATGCCTTTGCCGCAGACTGAACAGGACGGTCGAGATAAAAACCAGCAGGATGACCGCCCCAATCACTTCCCCCAATGGCACCCCTCTGACCGGGAAGGGATACAAAACCGCCAGCTTCACCGGCCAGACCATCTGCCCCATATAAGCAACATAGGAAACCATGGCGTTGGAAATCCGGAGCATCAGGGGCAGACTTTTGTTGCCCTCGAAAAGCGTGTTGCTCCCAACAATAGCTGTCTGCACGCATGCGGCGGCGGATAGCATAAAAAGGGGAAGCTTCTCGACAAGCATGCGGACAACGACGGGACGATAGCTCCGCCAACCGGCTGACCTGGTTCCGCTGACACCGTCCGGCGTTGCCGAAGGCACGAACCGCTTGAGCGGCCAGTAGTCCAGCAGCAGCAGCACAAACGGCAGCGTCATCAGAGTTGGCTTTGACATCAGACCAAGCGCGAACAGTAACACCACGGCCAAATAGCGCGCCAGCGACCACGAATGGCGGACATAGCGCACATACGCCCCGATGGTGAGCATGAAGAACACCCCTTGAAGCATGTCCTTGCGCTCCGACACCCACGCCACCGATTCCACTCGCAGCGGATGGACCGCAAATACTGCGGCCACAAAGGCGCTCCGCCAAAGCGCGCCGGTCATCTGGCGCAGAACCAGAAGCAGAAGAATCGCCACTATGGCATGCAACAGCACGTTAGTCAGATGATGTCCGGCAGGGGCCAGCCCATAAAGCTGGCAGTCCAGCATGTGCGAGAGAAAATCCAGCGGGTGCCAGTAATCCCACTGGTTAAACTTGAACGCCCACGAAATGCTTTTCAGGGTCAGTCCGCTTTTGACCGCCGAATTGTCATACACCTGGCTGTTGTCGTCATAATTGACAAACTCGTAACGCAGCGTCTGGCCGAAAACGGCAAACGTGATTACCGCCAGAAAAATGCAGACCCCGGCGACCAGCCAGCGGTCATTCATACCCGCCGCAGGGCTTTCGGATTTCGGCGGGCGGGAGACTTCCTCTTCCGGCATTTCACCGGCGGGCGAAGCGGGCAGGCTCGAAGGCACGGCAATGGCTTTTTTCTTGGAACTTCCACTCATAACTTAGGGTGCGGCGGGAACAAACTTTTCGGCTGCCTCATGATACGGCTGATGTTTGAGATACAACGCCAGCAAGTCCTGATTTCTCTTTAACAAACCTTGGTCGCCTGCCGCCGCAGCCAGCGCGCAGGCTTTCTGCGCCGCCGCAATCGCATCGTCAAATCGTCCCGCCTCGGCGTAGGCGGCCGCCAGGGTGCCGACGAGGAGGGGCACGCCATGGTGCGTCAGTTCGCAGGCGCGTTCGGCATATTTGACGGCCTGAACGCCATCCCGGATATGTGCGTCCGGACTGGTCGCCAGCAGCCAGGCCAGATTGTTCAGGACATCCGGGGAGTCGGGCTTGATTTGCAGCGTCTTTTGGAGATGAGTGATTGCTTCGCCCACTCTTCCCTCTTGGCAAAGAATCTTGCCCAGGTTGTAGCGGGCATCCGCGAAGTCGGGGTTGATTTGCAGCGCCCTTTGGTACTGGGCGATCGCTTCGTCTATATCGCCCTTTTGGAGCAGCGCGTTGCCGAGGTTGTAGCAGGCTCCCGCGTAGTCGGAGTTGATTTGCAGCGCCTTCTGGTACTGGGCGATCGCTTCGTCCACTTGGCCTTTTTGGAGCAGCGCGCTGCCCAGGTTGTTGTGGGCTTTGGCGTTAGCGGGTTTGATTTGCAGCGCCTTTTGGAAATGAACCATCGCTTCATCCACCTTGCCCTTTTGGAACAGTGCGTTGCCGAGGGTGTAGCAGGCTTCCGCGTAGTCGGGGTTGATTTGCAGGGCTTTTTGGTACTGGGCGATCGCTTCGTCCACCTTGCCCTTTTGGAGCAGCGCGTTGCCAAGGGTGTAGCAGGCTTCCGCGTCGTCGGGGTTGATTTGCAGCGCCTGTTGGAGATGAGTGATCGCTTCATCCACATTGCCCTTTTGGAGCAGCGCGTTGCCGAGGTTGTAGCAGGCTTCCGCGTCGCCGGGTTTTATTTGCAGGGCCTTTTGGAAATGGGTGGTCGCTTCATCCACATTGCCCTTTTGGAGCAGCGCGTTGCCAAGGTTGATGTGGGCCTCCATGTAGTCGGGTTTTATTTGCAGCGCCTGTTGGAAATGAGCGATCGCTTCATCTACATTGCCCTTTTGGAGCAGCGCGGTGCCAAGGTTGTAGCAGGCTTCCGCGTAGTCGGGTTTTATTTGCAGCGCCTGTTGGAAATGAGCGATCGCTTCATCTACATTGCCCTTTTGGAACAGCGCGTTGCCAAGGTCGTAGCAGGCTTCCGCGTAGTAGGGGTTGATTTGCAGCGCCTGTTGGTACTGGGCAATCGCTTCGTCCGCATTGCCCTTTTGGAACAGCGCGTTGCCAAGGTTGTTGTGGACTTCCGTGTAGTCGGGTTTGATTTGCAGCGCCGTTTGGTACTGGGTGATCGCTTCGTCCACTCTTCCCTTTTGGAACAGTGTGATGCCAAGGTTGCTGTGGCCAATGAAGTTGTCAGAAGTACAGACTACCGTGTGAGTCCACAGCGATTCACTATTTCGCCAATAAGAAACCTGTATGCGCGCGCAGAAAATCAAAGCAACTAAAATGACCGTGGCAAAGCCGCCCAGCACCACGCGGCGGTGACGCCAGCCAGCGCACAGATCCGCCGCCGCCCAGGTCAACAACAGATATAACCCGATCTGCGGCAGATACGTGAAGCGATCGGCCCGCGCGACAAGGCCGACATGAACCACACCGATCACCGGCACCAACATCCCTAAGTACCACAGCCAACCGGTTAAAAGATATGGACGACGACGGCGCAGGACAAAAACGCCCGTGGAAATGCCAGCTAACAGAACCAATGACAAGGCCACTTCTGAAATTCCAACGTCCCCAATGGTAAATGGGTACAAAACCGCCAGACCCGACGGGCAAAGCATCTGGCGCAGGTAGACGACATAGAACACCACCGCATTGCCGATTCGCAAAGTGAGAGGCAAAGGCACAATGAAATCCTTCTGGAACACCATCGTCGCCACGCAAGTCGCGCCGGTGAGTGCCAGCAGGGGGATTTTTTCAATAATCAGGCGCCAAGGGACGGAATGGTTCTTCAACGAATCACCATTCCCGGTGACCGCCGGGGCCGGTGTCGGCGGAGCGAAGCGATTGAGCGGCCAGTAGTCCAGAAGCAGCAACACGAACGGCAGCGTAACCATCATCGGCTTGGACAGCAACCCCAACGTAAACAGGAATACTACCGACATATAACGGTCGAGGGAAAACGGATGGCGCACATAGCGCACATACGCCCAGAGTGTCAGCATGAAAAACAGGCCACTGAGCACATCCTTGCGTTCCGCCACCCACGCCACCGATTCAACCCGCAGCGGATGGATCGCAAACACCGCCGCCACAAACGCGCTGCGCCACAGAAACCCAGTCATCCGCCGCAGCACCAGAAACAGGAGGATCACCGAGGCGGTGTGCAACAGGACGTTCGTCAAATGATGCCCGCCGGCATTCAACCCATACAACCGGCAGTCCAGCATGTGTGACATCATTGTCAGCGGATGCCAGTTGGACACCACGATATGGGTAAAGGCCCATTCGACTCCTTTCAGGTTCAGCCCGCGGGTAACCGCGGGATTTTCATACACATATGGGCCGTCATCGAAGTTGACAAACTCATAACGCAGCGTCTGGCCGAAAACGGCAAACGTGATCGCCGCCAGAAAAATGCAGACCCCGGCGACCAGCCAACGCTCATTCAAACCCGCCGCAGCGCTTTCGGATTTCAGCGGGCTGGAGTCTGCCACTTCCGGCGTTTCACCGGCGGGCGAAGTGGGCAGGCTCGAATGCACGGCAACGGTTTTTTTCTTGGAACTTCCGCTCATGAAAAGAGCCAAAGAAGTCCCACGGATTGATGGTTTTTCCAGCAGTAAATCGTATCATGTAAAAGAATGCTCATCAGGACTGCAGCTTTGCATTCAACATTTTAGCGGCTATTTTGATAGGCACGGAACAGCTTGCAAAGCCTAAATTTCCCACAGGTTACTCAAGCGCGTTTGACGGCACCGCTAGGCGAGGACGTGTCGTAGCAGCAGGGGGAACATCCAACATCCAACATCCAACTCCGCTGTCGCGCGAGCAGGCGCCCAACATCCAATTGCCGGGAGATGGGTGGCAACGAGAATCGAGAAATTACCCAGCGACGGGAGGACGAACGGGAACGTTAGGGCGCGGCGGGAACAAACTTTCCAGCAGCCTCATGATACGGCTGATGTTTGAGATACAACGCCAGCAAATCCTGATTTCTCTTTAACAAGCCTTGGTCGCCCGCCGCCGAGGCCAGCGCGCAGGCTTTCTCCGCCGCCGCAATCGCATCGTCATATCGTCCCGCCTCGGCGTAGGCGGCCGCCAGGGTGCCAACGAGGAGGGTCACGCCATGGTGCGTCAGTTCGCAGGCGCGTTCGGCATATTTGACGGCCTGAACACCATCCCGGATATGTGCGTCCGGACTGGTCGCCAGTAGCCAGGCCAGATTGTTCAGGACATCCGGGGAGTCGGGCTTGATTTGCAGCGCCTTTTGGAGATGAGCGATCGCTTCGTTCACATTGCCCTTTTGGAGCAGAATGTTGCCCAGGTTGTAGTGGGCATCCGCGAAGTCGGGGTTGATTCGCAACGTCTTTTGGTAATAGGCAATCGCTTCGTCCACATCGCCCTTTTGGAGCAACGCGTTGCCGAGGTTGTAGCAGGCTCCCGCGTAGTCGGGGTTGAGTTGCAGCGCCTTTTGGAGATGAGCGATCGCTTCGTTCACATTCCCCTTTTGGAGCAGCGCGCTGCCCAGGTTGTTGTGGGCTTTGGCGTTATCGGGTTTGATTTGCAGCGTCTTTTGGAAATGAACAATCGCTTCGTCCACATTCCCCTTTTGGAATAGTGCATTGCCGAGGTTGTAGTGGGCTTCCGCGTAGTCGGGCTTGATTTGAAGCGCCTTTTGGAAATGAACAATCGCTTCGTCCACCTTGTCCTTTTGGAGCAACGCGTTACCTAGGTTGTAGCAGGCTTCCGCGTCGTCAGGGTTGATTTGCAATGCCGTTTGGAAATGAACAATCGCTTCGTCCACCTTGCCCTTTTGGAATAGTGCATTGCCGAGGTTGTAGTGGGCTTCCGCGTAGTCAGGGTTGATTTGCAGCGCCGTTTGGAAATGAACAATCGCTTCGTCCACCTTGCCCTTTTGGAGCAGCGCGTTGCCGAGGTTGATGCGGATTTCCACGTAGTTGGGGTTGATTTGCAGCGCCGTTTGGAAATGGGCGATCGCTTCGTCCACTTTGCCCTTTTTGAGCCGGGCAAATCCATAGTTGTAGTGGCCAATGAAGTTGTCAGACGTGCAGGCGAGCGTGTGGGTCCACAGCGATTCACTATTCCGCCAATAAGCAGTCTGCGCGCGCGCGCAGAAAATCAAAGCTACCAGAATGACCGTGGCGCAACCGCCCAGCACCACGCGGCGATGACGCCGGCCAGCGCACAGATCCGCCGCCGCCCAGGTCAGCAACAGATACAATCCAATCTGCGGCAGATACGTGTAACGATCCGCCCGCGCCTGCCATCCAACTTGTAGAATCCCGATTACCGGCGCCAGCATGATGAGATACCACAGCCAGCCGGTCAAAAAATAGGGACGACGACGCAGGACAAAGACCCCCGTGGAAATGCCAGCCAATAGAACCAGTGACAGGACCACTTTTGAAACCCCAACGTCTCCGGGTGCAAATGGGTATAAAACCGTCAGACCCGACGGCCAGAACATCTGGCCTAAATAGACCACATAGGAGATCAAGGCATTACCCATACGCAAGGGCAGTGAAAACTTATCGGACGACGCGATCGCTTCATGCTGGGCAAAAATCGTGACCCCACACGATGCAACTGCCAGTCCGAGCAAGGGCAGCTTTTCCAGCAGTAAATGGTTGAGCCGCCTTCGCTCTGTTTCGACGCGGCAAGTCGTCGCACCAGTAAGTTGAGGAGCGTTCTTTAACTCCGAACTCCCATCCTTCGCCCAGAGGCTATGGAGGGCAGTCCGAAATCCGAAATCCGAAATCCGCTTGAGCGGCCAGAAGTCGAGCAGCAGTAGAATCACCGGCAGCGTCACCAGCATCGGTTTGCTCATCAGTCCCAGCGCAAAAAAGAAAACCGCCGACCAATAACACCATTGGGCGTTGGATGTTGGTTGTTGCCCGCCTTCACTTCGCTCGCCTCGGCGAAGCCTGGGTTTCGGCGAGGTCTCGCCGCTGGCGGAAATGTTGGATGTTTTCCCTCCCGGCTCTCTGTTCCCTGCTCCCTGTACGTATTTCACCCACGCCCACAATGTCAGCATCATGAAAAATCCGCTCAAAACATCCTTGCGCTCCGCCACCCACGCCACCGATTCCACCCGCAACGGATGGATCGCAAACACCGCCGCGACAAACGCGCTGCGCCACAGGAACCCCGTCATCTGCCGCAGCGCCAGAAACAGGAGGATCCCCGAGGCGGTGTGCAGCAGGACGCTCGTCAAATGATGCCCGCCGGCTTTCAACCCATACAACCGGCAGTCCAGCATGTGGGACATCATTGTCAGTGGATGCCAGTTGGCCAACACAATATGGGTAAAGGCCCACTCGACTCCTTTCAGGTTCAGCCCCCGGGTGACCGCGGGATTTTCATACACATACAGGTTGTCGTCAAAGTTGATAAACTCGTGACCCAGCGTCTGCCCGAAAACGGCAAACGTGATCGCCGCCAGAAAAACGCAGACCCCGGGAACCAGCCAGCGGTCATTCAAACCCGCCGCAGGGCTTTCGGATTTCAGCGGGCTGGAGTCTTCTGTTTCCGGCATTTTACCGGCAGGCGAAGCGGGTGGAATCGAATGAACAGCCATGGTTTTTTTCCTTGGATTTTCCGCTCATAGTCACGGCGCGGCGGGAACAAACGTTCCGGCTGCCTCGTGATACGGCTGATGTTTGAGATACAACGCCAGCAGATCCTGATTTCTCTTTAACAAGCCTTGTTCGCCCGCCGCCGAGGCCAGCGCGCAGGTTTTCTTCGCCATCGAAATCGCATCGTCAAACCGTCCCGCCTCGGCGTAGGCGGCCGCCAGCGTGCCGACGAAGAGGGGCACGCCATAGTGCGTCAGTTCGCAGGCGCGTTCGGCATATTGGACGGCTTGAACGCCATCCCGGATGTGTGCGTCCGGACTGGTCGCCAGCAGCCAGGCCAGATTGTTCAGGACATCCAGGGAGTTGGGCTTGATTTGCAGAGTCTTTTGGAGATGAGTGATTGCTTCGCCCACTCTTCCCTCTTGGCAAAGAGTCTTGCCCAGGTTGTAGTGGGCATCCGCGAAGTCGGGGTTGAGTTGCAACGTCTTTTGGAAATGAACAATCGCTTCGTCCACTTGGCCCTTTTGGAGCAGGGCGATGCCAAAGTTGACGTGGGCCGCCGCGTAGTCGGGTTTGATTTGCAGCGCCTTTCGGTACTGAACAATCGCTTCGTCCATCTGGCCCTTTTGGAGCAAAGCGTTGCCCAGGTTGTTGCGGCCTTCCGCGTAGTCGGGCTTGATTTGCAGCGCCTGTTGGTACTGAATAATCGCTTCGTCCACACCACCTTTTTGGAGCAGCGCGTTGCCAAGGTTGATGTGGGCTTCCGCGTAGTCGGGCTTGATTTGCAGCGCCTGTTGGTACTGGGCGATTGCTTCGCCCACATCGCCCTTTTGGAGCAGCGCGCTGCCCAGGTTGTTGCGGGCTTTGGCGTTATCGGGTTTGATTTGCAGCGCCTGTTGGAAATGAGTGATCGCTTCATCCACCTGGCCCTTTTGGAGCAGGGCGATGCCAAAGTTGACGTGGGCCGCCGCGTAGTCGGGTTTGATTTGCAGCGCCCTTTGGCACTGGGCGATCGCTTCGTTCACCCGGCCCTTTTTGAGCAGGGCAAATCCGAAGTTGTAGTGGACTTCCGCGTAGTTGGGTTTGATTTGCAGCGCCTGTTGGAAATGGGCAATCGCTTCGTCCACATCGCCCTTTTGGAGCAGTGCGTTGCCCAGGTCGTTTTGGGCAATGAAGTTGTCAGACGTGCAGGTGAGCGTGTGAGCCCACAGCGATTCACTATTCCGCCAATACGACGTTTGTTTCCAGGCGCAGACCATCAACGCTGCTATCACCATGGCCACCACCATGACCAGCGCCTGACGACGATAGCGCCACGAAACCGTCAAATCCCTGATCGCCCAAGCAACGGCCAAATATAGCCCGATCTGCGGCACGTACGTGAAACGATCCGCTACCGGTGTGTTGCCAACTTGGACCAGCCCGATGACCGGAACCAGGGTGCCGAGAAACCAGAACCAGCCCACGGCCGCATAGGGCTTGGTTCTGGCCGCCCAAAGAACCAGAACCGTAACGCCTGCCAGCAGCAAGGTGCATAGTACCACCAGGAAAACAGGGAAAGCGGAGGGATGGGGATACGGGATTGCCAATCCCTCCGGCCAGATGGTGTTTCGAAGATAGGTCACATAATTGACCGGCACTTTTGCCAGCCGCACCCCCAACGGAATCTGCTCGAGTGTCATCATGGCCCCCTCGCTTTTTTGCCCAAGATAGGTCACCACACTTGAGGCCACGGCCAACAGCAAAAATGGAAGCTTTTCGGCAATCAAACGCTGAATGGTTGGGGGTTGAGGGCGTAAAGCCCCGTGGTGGCCACACCCCTTTATGGGGTTGAGGGGCGCGGAGCGAAGAACGCTCTTTAAATCCGAAATCCCACCCTTCGCCCAGAGGCTATGGAGGGCAGGCCGAAATCCGAAATCCGAAATCCTCCCCAACGGCCAGTAATCCAGCAACAACAGCACGAACGGCAGTGTCACCAGCATCGGCTTGCTCATCAGCCCCAACGCGAAAAACACCAGCGCCAAACCGTAGAAAACTTTGGACTTGGGACTCTGCCCCTTGGTCTTCTCCACGTATCGCACCCACGTCCACATCGTCAGCAGCCAGAAAAATGTGCTCAACACGTTCTTGCGTTGCGCCACCCAGGCCACCGACTCCACATCCAAAGGATGGATGGCAAACATCGCCGCCACGAAGGCGCTGGGCCACAATACGCTGGCTGGCGGGGCCGACTTGTCCGCCATAGCCTCGGCGACGGCGGAAGCCCCGACGCCTTTGTCGGGAC